>Ga0209395_1001273_pt1 | contig 35789 bp, 30 predicted proteins | sample GOMGulsemesocosm_3_FD_184635 | JGI IMG/M metagenome (GOLD analysis project Ga0209395, IMG submission 184635) | Methane-oxidizing microbial communities from mesocosms in the Gulf of Mexico - GOM9D Gulf of Mexico (SPAdes) (version 2) | ecosystem: Environmental > Aquatic > Marine > Cold seeps...
TAGCTTGAGCATCGAGTGGATGATGAAAGATCTCTGCCTGCTCTAATGTTCTTAGTCGATAATCCACACCACTATCAACATTCACAATCAGAGTATGTTCATTTATTAACTTAATCGCCGGTAAAAAGCGCTCTCGTTGCAAACCATTACGATAAAGCTCATCTGGAATAATATTTGAAGTTGCTACCAAGGTGACGTTATGGGCAAATAACTCTTCAAATAAAGTGCCTAAAATCATGGCATCAGTAATATCTGAAACAAAGAATTCATCAAAACAAATGATTTGTGTTTCCTCTGCAAATTTCTTGGCGATTATTTTTAGCGGATCTGATTGTTTAGACAAGCCTTTTAGCTCTTGATGAACTCTGTGCATAAAGCGATGAAAATGCACTCGTGTTTTATTTTCGAAGGGCAAGCTATCAAAAAAGGTATCTACTAAGTAGGTTTTTCCGCGACCAACACCGCCCCAAAAATATAAGCCTTTTACCGGCTGCACATCTTGTTTTTTATATACTTTTTTCCAACGATTAAGTACTTTTTTAAAGCCCGAAACAGCTACTGGTTTACTTTGTAAATCATCGTATAAACGTTGCAGATGATTCACAGCATTTTCTTGTGCGGCATCAAAAAGAAAATCTTCACGGGTTAAATCTTGTTTATACTTATTAATAGGAGAGAGCTTTATCATTGAGAGCCTATATTATTTAACTAATGCTTAATGCGTTTACATGCACTTAAAAGTGAAATTTACTAGCAGCTTTAACTTGTTAATACTAATATTAATTTAACTAAGTAAATTGTTTTGATGGTAGTATAATCTATCTCAGCATTATATTTAATTTCTAAATACAAAGTAAGGTAAACCTATGGATGTAGTAATAGCTCTAGTCATTTTTATCATCGGTGGCATCGGTGGTTTTTTCGCCAACCGTCTTCTTTCCAGTACAAGCCAAGAACAACGTAAACTAGCAGAGCAAGTTAACAAAAGTGAAGCCGCTTTAGACCAATACAAACTTGATGTTGCTGAACACTTATCTAGTTCAGCTAAATTGCTGGACCAAATGAATAACACTTGTCAAACAGCCATGAAACAGATGCAAGAAAGCACTCAGTTACTACAAAAGGCAACAACGGTAGATGTTGAGGGCATGCCTTTTTTCTCTGCTGAAACCCAGCAACAACTTGCACAGACAGCAACGTTACGTCATCAAAAGCGAACCGATGAAGTCCCTGAGGCACTGACTGAGCCTCCGCTTGATTATTCCGGTAATCCAAGTGGTTTATTTGCGGATAAGAAACAAAAAGTTACAACTGCAGGGTAATTTGATACATGATTTACTGAACTAAAGCATTTTAGTTCAGTCTATTTGGGAGTAATTAAAAAAGTTAATTGAAACCAGTTAATTTTTTATTGGTTTAGCAATAAATTTCGGAGAACTCTTAAGTATGAAAAAAACATCTAACACCTCTAGACTATCTATTGTCATCAGTGCTGCATTATTATCATCCACTTTAGCACTTTCTAGCACCCCCGCCCTCGCTAACTGGCCTGTGCAAGTTAGTGGTCAATCGATGCCCAGCCTAGCACCTATGCTTGAGCATGTGACACCTGCTGTCGTTAGCATATCGGTTATTGGCACTCATAAAGTGTCACAGCAAAATGTACCCGATGCTTTTAAATTCTTCTTTGGTAATAAAGGAGAGGGGCAACCCCAACAACGCCCATTTCGCGGGCTAGGCTCGGGGGTTATTATTGATAGCGATAAAGGTTACGTGGTAACCAATAATCATGTCATAGAGAATGCTGATAAAATTATGATTACCTTGAAAGATGGTCGTCAATTAGAAGCGAAAAAGTTAGGTAGCGATGCTAAAAGTGATGTCGCCTTATTGCAAATAGAGGCAAAAGATTTAAGTGAGATTAAACTGGCAGACTCTGACAATTTACGTGTCGGTGATTTCACTGTCGCCATTGGTAGCCCTTTTGGTTTGGGGCAAACAGTAACATCAGGTATTGTCAGTGCGTTAGGCCGTGGTAATTTAAATATCGAGCAATATGAAGACTTTATTCAAACAGACGCGGCGATAAATAGTGGTAACTCAGGTGGTGCCCTAGTGAATTTACGCGGTGAATTAATCGGTATTAATACCGCGATTTTAGGCCCTGGTGGCGGGAATGTTGGTATTGGTTTTGCTATCCCAAGTAATATGATGCACAACCTTGTTACTCAAATTATTGAATTTGGTGAAGTACATCGTGGCATTCTGGGTGTATCAGGCCGTAGTGTTAATAGCGAGATAGCTAAAGCGATGGAGCTAGATACCAGTCAAGGCGGTTTTATCGAACAAGTAATGCCTGACTCTGCAGCCGACGAAGCTGGCATAAAAGCCGGTGATGTTATTGTAGCAATGAACGGTAAACCCATTAAAACCTTCTTTGAATTACGCGCTAAAATTGGTTCAATTGGTGCAAATAAAAAGGTTGATTTAACCATCATAAGAGACGGTGATAAAAAGATATTTACTGTTAAATTGAAGCAGGATCAAAGTGCAGACATAGCTGCTGTGAGTATTCATCGTATGCTTGACGGTGCTCAATTGAAAAATGATAACAAGAAGAAAGCGATTGTTATTGAGCAAGTAGCTGAAGACTCCCCCGCGCAAATGGCTGGATTATTAGCTGGAGATATTATTACAGGGGTTAATCGCAGTCGTATTAAGGATATCGCACAATTACGTGATTACCTTAAAGATAAAACCGGTGTATTAGCACTTAATATCGTTCGTGATAATCACGCTCAATATATAATGATACGTTAGCACGTCATATCAAAAAAAACATACAATCAAGCTGGTAATAATGACTCAACCTATTAAATAGTAGCAGTCATTATCATCAGCTTTTTTATGTTACACTGAAAATATTGTTTCTACGTAAAATTAGATAGCCTTTGAAATTTTTCTCATCAGTAAAATACACTATGACTGCCGTAAGTTATGGTGTTCTTATCGCGGTTTTATTATTGCTTCTCATGCCCGGCTTAGTACCTGGACTAAATGATACCAGTTTAGCGACGAGTCTATTTAAGGGTAGCCAAGCACAGCAGGCACCACTCTCATTTGCCAAGGCAGTGAGTATCGCAAGTCCAGCTGTAGTAAATATTTACTCAGAACAAATAGAAGAGAACCCACAATATGGCCGTAAGGCTCGTAAAAGCACCCGCTTAGGCTCGGGAGTGATAATGAACACCCATGGCTACATATTAACTAATTTACATGTGATACGCCAAGCAGACCTTATTCAAGTACTACTACAAACCGGACAAATATACCCTGCTGAGTTAATTGGTTTTGATCATTATACTGATTTAGCCGTACTGAAAGTTAATGCCAGTAATCTACCGGTTATTCCACAGAAAGAACAACAAACCTCCTTAGCTGGCGATATCGTCCTAGCGATAGGAAATCCGTTAAATTTAGGGCAGACTGTTACCCAAGGCATAATAAGTGCTACAGGTCGTAATGGCTTGAGTAATACCAGTTATTTAGAGTTTTTGCAAATGGATGCGGCCATAAATGAAGGTAATTCAGGCGGCGCACTTATTAACAGTAACGGTATTTTAGTTGGTATTAATTCGAGAAAATTTACTCAATCTAACCCACAGTTGTCTATCCAAGGTATTTTCTTTGCTGTCCCCTATCAGCTGGCATATAAAGTAATGCGTCAGATCATTGAGAATGGCAAGGTTGTTCGTGGCTGGCTAGGTATAGCAACCAATAATTATCACAATGAGTTAAAAGGTTTTGTGGTGGATGAGGTCAAAGGTAACAGCCCTGCAGAAGCTGCTGGTATATTAGTTGGCGATGTGGTCTATCAAATCGGTGATGAGTTAATTACTAGCGTTACCAACGCATTAGATATTATTGCTGAAACGCCACCCAACACCGAATTGATTTTTAAAGTTTACCGGGAAGGTAATGCTATTGAAATTAAAGTTAAGATTATTGAATTAACCGGCTAGGAGTTAGCTAACAGTATAAACAAAAAAGGCAGGCTGTATTGAATACAGCCTGCCTTTTTATTAACTCAAAAGAGCTAGATTAATATTTATGAATCTAATTCAAGTAAGTATTTAACTAGTTTTTTATAATCTTCTTCAAAATTATTTTTATCTAATTTCGCCGAATTAATACGGTACTTGCCATTAACAAATATTGATGGAACAGAAGTTAAGGCACGTTTAGCGCTCATATTATCTTGATTTTTCTTCATTGATTTAGCTTGTGAGTTCACATTAAAGCTTTTCATTAGCTTATCAAACTTCGTACCGTCAGCACCATTTAATACAAAAATATTGCGTAAGTCTTTTTCTGAAGTTATTACCGCGCGTTGTACTTGCACATAATTAAAGATAGCACCAATAAGCTTATCAGTATTATCCATTTGCTCAGCAACAACGATTGATTTAGTGATCATTGCCTGAACTTTAGGGCTAGCACCACGAAGAAAATCAACATGGTTACGAACAAACTTTGTATCTGCGGGTAGTGACTTTTTTAAGTCATGGGCAAGAGGTTCAAAAGTCTTACAATGTGGACAGTACACAGAGAAGTACTCACGTACTTCTTTTTTCTTACTAACCGCTTCACTTACTTTAGTATATTGCTCACCTTCAGTATATTGCCCTGCTGCAGAATTTATCGATAAAGCCAACAGTGGCATCAACAAAAGAGATTTTAGTAATTTATTCATTATTTTTTTCCTAAAGTAAAATTGCCTATCTACAGTAACTGACATAAAAAACTGATATAAGTTCCTTATATTAGCGACTAAGGCTAAAAAGTATTCAAACTTAATGGTGGTTGCTGTAATGCAGACATCTGTTCTTTCAGCATTAATATTTGTTGTTCCCAATATTTCTCAGTATTAAACCAAGGAAAGTTCTGTGGGAAGGCAGGATCTTGCCAACGTTTACACAGCCAAGCCATGTAATTAACAACCCGCATAGTTCTTAATGATTCTATCAAGAGAAGCTGGTCACTTTCAAATGTAAAGAACTCTTCATAGCCCATTAATAGTGTATCGAGTTGTAACAGTTGCTGTTGCCTATCTCCTGAGAGCATCATCCAAAGGTCTTGAATAGCAGGACCTGTGCGACAATCATCTAAATCTACAAAGTGTGGACCTTCATCACGCCATAAGATATTACCTGCATGACAGTCACCGTGCAAACGTATTTGTGTCATATGTTGCGCCGGTAAATATTGCTCGGTTGCTACTGCAATCACTTGATCCAAAATAGTAAGGAATGGCGTCATTAAACTTTTAGGCACGTAGTTTGATGCAATAATAGTTTCACGTGCCTCTAATAACATTTCATTAGTATTAAAGTTTGGCCGGCATTGGAAGTTATTTTGCGAAGATACCGCATGAATACGAGCAATAAAGCGCCCCATCCATTCTAATTGGTCAAGGTTATCAACCTCAAAAATGCGGCCACCGCGACATGGAAATACAGCAAAGTGATAACCTTGATATTCAAATAAGCTTTTACCCTTAATCTTTAGCGGCGCAACAATCGGTAATTCTTGCTCTTCTAATTCAAAAGAAAAATCATGCTCTTCATGAATCTGTGCCAGTTGCCAGCGCTCTGGCCGGTAAAACTTAGTGACATACTTTACCAAGTTATCATCATGAAATTGATAAACACGGTTTTCATAGCTATTAAGGGCTAATAAACCACTATCAACACTAAAGCCAGCACTCTCAAGACCATCAATGATTAAGTCAGGTGACAGGGCACTAAAATTAAACTTTGCCATTAACGTTTATTGAAAAATCGGCTTTCTTGCTCGATTTTCGCCTCATCTTTTGGTGCCACTTGCTCTACAGTGAAGGTGATTGTTGTCATATATTTTTCTAACTCATAAGGGTCAACAGAAATACTAATGGGCAAAGTATATACTGTCGCGGCTTTAACAGTAACTTCTTGCTTGCCATGCCATTGAGTATTCTCAATCCCCTTAACTGAAAGTTTATAGGTATTATCAGTTTGTGACATATTAAGAATCTTTAAGGTGTATACGTTCTCAATTTCACCATTAAAATTCTCTTTCGCTAACTCTGTTCTATCACGGATGATATCCAACGATAGAGGTACACGGTTGACAATTTCAAGTACTAACATGGTAGTCATAATAACAAGTAAAACAGCATAACCAATCAATTTTGAACGTACTAGGTGAACTTTTTTCCCTTGTAGATCATGTTCAGTGGTGTAACGAATGAGACCTTGCGGATAATTCATTTTACTCATTACCCCTGAACACGCATCAACACAAGAACCACAGTTGATACATTCATACTGTAAACCATTACGAATATCGATACCCGTAGGGCACACTTCGACACATAAATTACAGTCTATACAGTCGCCCAACCCCATTGCTTTATGGTCTTGTTTTCGTCCTCTTGCACCGCGTCCTTCTCCTCGTTCGGTATCATAAGCTACGGTTAAGGTATCTTTATCAAACATAGCGGATTGAAAACGAGCGTAGGGACACATATGTAAACAAACGGTTTCACGCATCCAACCTGCGTTACCGTATGTAGCAAAGGTGAAAAAAGCCAAAATCCCGGCCATCATGGCGGTAGTATCTAAGGTGAATACGTCAATGAACAAGTCTTGCATCGGCGAGAAATAACCGGCAAATGTCATTGCGGTAAAGAGTGAGAAGAGTAACCAAGCACCATGTTTTAAGGTTTTTCTAATAACCTTATTGGCATTCATGGGTTGTTGGTCTAACTTGCGTCGCTGATTAGCGGTTCCTTCAATTTTCTCTTCAAACCAAATAAAAATGAATGTCCATACCGTTTGTGGGCACATATAGCCACACCAAACCCTACCAAGAAAAGTAGTAACAAAAAATAATAAAAAAGCGCCAAGGATAAAAAACCAAGCCAGTAACGTTAAATCTTGCGGCCATAAAGTTAGACTCCACAAGGTAAAACGTTGCTCACTGATATCAAATAATACCGCTTGATGGCCATTAAATTGTAGCCAAGGCAACATAAGAAAAAAGGCGAAGTAAACTAAGTTCATCCGCTGTCTTAATTTCTGAAAAAAGCCCGAGTTTTTACGTACATAAATTTGATCACCCGGCTTATAACGCTCTTTCCCGGTATTTTTTGTACCATGAATTTTTACATTCTTTATAGGGATATGCTGCTGAACAGATTTTTTATTAGAGGTCGGTGTTGAGGATGATTGGTCGTTTGTACTCACGATGAATCCTTGATAGGCGAATAAAATACTACTAACGGGCTGCTAACAAAAGACTAGCTAGCACCAAAATAAGAATGATTTTATTAACAAAAGCGAACAATAGCCAATAATTTATTACCTTACGGCGCGATTTGCTATAAAATCATTACTTCAAATTTATTATATGACATATTATGAAGCATTTATTGACCTTGATCCTTGCTGCGGCAGTTTATTTACATTTTTACCCAAATGAAGAAGTGACTCAATTCTATAACGAACAGAAAGAAGTTTTACTTGGTGTATTCAGTGAGTTTGGTGATACCAAAGTGCGCTTAAAAGCCGATAAAATTTATATAGATTTAGAACATGAATTAGCAAGTTTCTCTGAAAGAGAAATAGAGCGCTTAAAAGTTATCACCTCAGAGCGGCTAGTAGTTAAAGAGTTTTACCTGGAAATCTGTCAAACAGAGAAACGCGATATTGTTTTTCATATTACCAATGAGAAAAAGGTGTGTTCAACGATTAGTCGTTACGCCAATATGCTTTAACTTCTCAGTTAAAGCATCCTAATACACTGTCTGCTAGCTGGCAGACAGCTTCAATAGCAGTTTTTCAAAATTTTCACTTGCTTTTACTTGATCGCTATGTTGATGATCTTTTATCTGCCAATGGCCATTAACCATCACATCTGAAATGGGGTTTTGCTGACTAGCAAAAATCAGACTATCAAGTATATGTCGGTTACCATGAGCAAAGAGCTTGGTTTTATCACTATCAAGTACTAACAAATCAGCCTGTTTACCAATCGCTAATTCACCCGTATTACTATTAGTACTCTGCGCACCACCCATAGCGGCCTGTTGCCATAAATTATGGCCTACAGAAGGCTCGTCATCTGTCGCCAAAATTGCTCTTTGTTGTTTGATTAGCCGTTGCGTATATTCAAGCCAACGTAGCTCTTCAATAGGGTTAACTGAGATATGACTATCAGAGCCAATGGCAATAGTCCCCTTTTCAGCTAAAAACTCAGTGGTTGGAAAGATACCATCACCTAAGTTCGCTTCCGTTGTCGGACAAATACCTGCGATAGCTTGTTTGGCAATAATGCCTTTTCTTTCTTGCTCATCAAGATGAGTTGCGTGAATTAAACACCAGTGTTTATCAAGTTCAACATTATCAAGCAACCACTGCACTGGCCTTTTTCCATAATGACATAAACAATCATCCACTTCCTTTTGTTGCTCACTAATATGAATATGTATCGGCGCTTGATTGTTTAGACTGCGTACATGAGCAACAGCACTTAACAGTGAAGTTTTATCAACGGCGCGTAATGAGTGAGGTGCAATACCCACATTAGTATTTGGAAAGTGTTCACTTAAGTCAAAACAGTCACTCACCAATTGGTTAAATTGCTCAGTAGAATTGATGAAACGCTTTTGACCATCACTTGGGACTTGCTCACCAAAACCACTGTGCTGATAAAGTACCGGTAATAAGGTTAAACCAATACCTGATTCTTGTGACGCTTCAAAGATAGCCTGTGCCATAGTAGCTAATTTGGCTGGACTTTCATTATAGGTGCTACCATCAATATCATGATGTAAGTAATGAAACTCAGCCACGCGGGTATAACCCATTTTCAGCATTTCTATATAGAGTTGCTTAGCAATATTTTTTGCATCAATTTCGGTTAGCTTTGCTAAAAATTGATACATGATCTTGCGCCAAGTCCAGAAACTATCTTGCCCTTCACTACCCTGTTCACTGAAACCAGCAAAAGCGCGTTGAAAAGCATGAGAATGACAATTAACCATACCAGGGATCACAGCACCTTTTGCAATATCTGCACCTTCAATCATGCCAGGCTCAATAGCGGTGATCACACCCTGCTCTATCGTAATAGTTTGTTTACTTTGCCAACCACTACTTAATAAAATATTTTCTGCGTATAGTTTCATATTGCTCTACTAAATTGATCTACTGAATTTGAATGTGTCATGATTTACAAGCTCAACAGTTGATTTATTTTTGATGAATAAAATCAGCTAAGCATTGCACAAAAATTTTTAACTTTTCTTTCACTTGCTCCGCTTTTTCCACATTATATTGGTCGCTAGGTTCATCCATATAAGTGTGCTGAGATAGCTCCAGTTGTACCGCGTGTATGTTTTGTTCTGGCTTGCCATACCCACGAGTGATATACCCACCTTTGAAACGTCCGTTTACTACACTCGAATAGGGGGATAAATTAAGTTGTGAGATTTGTTCAATTAGCTCATCACTACAACTTGCACCATTGGCATTGCCAAAGTTAAAGTCGGGTAGTTGGCCTTCAAAAAATCGTGGTACTTGCGACAATATAGAGTGAGCATCTAACAATACAACTTTACCAAATTCCGCTTTCATCTTGGTCAACGTATTATGTAATGCTTGATGGTAAGGTTGCCAATACAGGTCTATCCTTCGTTGAATTTCATCTTCATCAGGCTCTTGTCCCACTTTATATAATGGTGATAAATCAAAAGCGGTAGTAGGACAAAGTTCGGTGCTATTAGCTCCAGGATATAGATTCACGCCATCGATATTTCTATTTAAATCGATAACATAGCGACTATATTTTGGAGAGATGATAGCAATACCAAGATCTTGAGCGAAATCATAGAGCTTATCCATATACCAATCAGTGTCAGGCACTTTACAGCCAATATCTGTCATCGTGCTAGCGATATCGCTTGGGATTAATTGACCATTATGAGGCATGCTAATAAGCATACCGACTTTTCCAGAGCTGAAGTTATAACTTGTATTCATTTTACCACCTAACATGAAGGCCATTAGTTGTATATACAACCAAGTTACTGCTAATTTATCATGCGTTAGTTACTCTAAGCAAGGAACTCAAGTAATTCTTTTATCAATACAGCTAACCAGAAACACATTATCATAGGTAGAAACTATGATAATGATAGATAAAAGCCATTTTATTAAATCGTTATAAACTATCATAATAGCTTCATCTTAAAGAGTAATACCCAAACGACTTCAAAATGCTTGGGTATTTGCCAAATAAATACTTGGCAAACTAAAATTTAATCAATTAAAGGAATTCATCATGTTTAACGATATCACCGGTCAAAAAGTCCCTAGTGTAACTTTCCCAATCATAGCTGATGACACATGGAATACACGTAATAGTGAAGATATTTTTACCAATAAAACGGTAGTGGTATTTTCATTACCTGGCGCATTTACCCCGACTTGTTCATCATCACATTTACCTAGATACAATGAACTAGCACCTAAACTGTTTGCGAATGGCGTTGATGAAATCGTTTGTATCTCAGTAAATGATACCTTTGTAATGAATGCGTGGGCAAAGGATCAAGATGCTGACAATATAAGTTTTATTCCTGATGGTAATGGTGATTTTACTCAGGGTATGGGTCTATTAGTTGATAAGTCTGATATAGGTTTTGGCAAGCGTAGCTGGCGCTATGCTATGTTAGTTAAAGATGGTGTGATAGAGAAGATGTTCATCGAACCAGACTTACCTGGCGACCCATTTGAAGTATCAGATGCCGATACCATGCTTAACTTCATTAACCCAGATGCTGTACAAAAAACAGAAGTAGCAATTTTCACCAAACACGGTTGTTCACATTGTGCAAAAACCAAGGCCTTATTAACCGAGCAAGGTTTGCAGTATGAAGAGATGATTCTAGGTGAAGATACCAGTATCACCGCAATGCGCGCCATTACACAAGCAGATACCACTCCACAGATATTTATTGATGGTAAACATATTGGTGGCAATGATGAGTTAACTAAATACTTTAGCTAAGCACCAAAGTAAGCTCTAAAGCTTGATGCAATGAATCAAGCAACCCCCTTAAAAACACAATAATGATATACTATCGTTATTGTGTTTTTTGCTTACGCGAATACTAGTCATTTTCTCCCTAGCATTAATATTACTTATTGGAATAAATAATGGATAACCAGCCCTACAACCCCCTTCATGGTTTAACGCTAAAAACGATAGTGACAGAGTTAGAAGCCTACTTTGGCTTTGAAACGTTAGGTAAAACAATCAAAATTAAATGCTTTACTGATGACCCAAGTATTCAATCAACATTAAAGTTTCTGCGTAAAACTCCCTGGGCTAGAGAAAAGGTTGAGAAGCTCTACATTAAAAACAAAATTAAAATCCAGAATTCATTTGAATCAAAAGATTTGAGCTAGTTTGACAGATTGATTTCCTGAGCTGCCTATTAATTCTATAACATATAGCCAGACAAGCTATTAAAGCGCTGGCTTTACTCCGAAAAATACCTAAAGATGATGACAATACTCATTTAAAATAAGTTTGTCATGTCTTTAGCTACGCATTATATTTTAACTTGGCAATGCCCTGATAACAGTGGCGTTTTAGCCAAGGTCTCACACAGCCTTTTTTCACATGGCGCATTTATTACCGAGACGTCTCAATACAGCGACCCTTACAGCGAAACATTTTTTTCACGCATTGCCTTTGATGATCGTGATTTAACGGTATCAAGCAGTGAATTTATCGCGGCATTAGATGAGCTAGCAAAACCACTGGCGATGCAATATCAATTACGAAAACGTGATGATGTGCCTAATATTCTTATTGCGGTATCAAAAGATGATCACTGCTTAGTTTCTTTACTCACTAAGTGGAAATCTGGTGTACTTCCGATAAATATTGTTGGTGTTATCTCTAATCATCAAGACTGCCAAGCCTTAAGTGAATGGCATAACATTCCCTTTTATTATTTACCGCTCAATGCTGAGACCAAACGAGAACAAGAGACTCAAATTACAAACCTAATGGCAGAGCTTAACGTTGATTTACTGGTATTAGCCCGCTACATGCAAATTCTTTCTAATGAGTTATGTCAAAAACTACAAGGAAGAGCAATTAATATCCATCACTCCTTCTTACCAAGCTTCAAAGGTGCTCGTCCTTACCATCAAGCACATGCCCGAGGCGTTAAAGTGATTGGCGCAACAGCTCATTACGTTACCGCTAACCTTGATGAAGGGCCTATTATTGCGCAGGAAGTTAAACCTATAAACCATACTTTTACCATAGATCAAATGGTACATATGGGCCATGATTTAGAAGCAACAGCTCTTAGCCATGCAGTAAGAATTCACGCTGAACAACGAGTCTGCCTAAATGGCGACAAAACGGTTATATTGGCGTAATAAACTACAGCACTCTACACAGCTGTAATTATTTTTTTACAGCCGTCAACTCCCCCTGACGTAATGTGTTTTACTAAATAAGCCTAAAATTAGCCTAAGTGTGCACTTTATGATTAAAATTAGCCTATAACTTATTTTAATAAAAAGTGCTGAACATGATAAATATAGAAAAAATTCATCACGTTGCTTATCGATGCAAAGATGCCAAAGAAACGACCACTTGGTACAAAGATAAGCTGGACATGGATTTAGTGTTAGCGATTGCAGAAAATGAAGTTCCTTCCACCAAAGCCCCTGATCCTTATATGCATATTTTTCTTGATGCGGGTAATGAGAATGTTTTAGCATTTTTTGAATTACCTAATTCGCCAGCTATGGACAGAGATCAAAATACACCAGCATGGGTGCAACACATAGCAATGAGAGTTGCTAACTTAGAAGCTTTAGTTTCAGCTAAAGAAGATCTTGAAGGTAAGGGGGTTGATGTACTAGGTCCGGTGAATCATGGTGTGTTCAAATCGATTTACTTTTTTGATCCCAATGGTCACCGTTTAGAGCTTGCTGCCAATACAGGTACTCCAGAACAATATAAAGCGCTGAACAGCGTTGCCCACGACATGATTGAGGAATGGTCTGTCACTAAACGTGCTCCACGTCATGCGGCTTGGTTACACGAGCAAGATTAGTACTCTATACTCTAAGCCTAACGGTAAAAAAAAATAACTTAACGTTATTCGAAACATGATAAAGCCTGACAGTTTATTACTGTCAGGCTTTATTTTCTTAGCGACTATTAACTTTGACTAAGTAGACTCTCTACGCCTCATATTCTGTACGTAATTGCTTAGCGGCATTTACCATGTTTTCCAGCGCTAGCTTGGTTTCAGTCCAAGCACGTGTTTTTAGTCCACAATCCGGATTTACCCATAAACGCTCTACCGGTATATGTTTCTGTGCTTTACCAATTAAATTCACCATCCAATCAACCTCTGGCACATTAGGTGTATGAATATCATAAACACCTGGCCCTAAGTCATTAGGATATGCTTGTTGATCAAACGCATCAAGTAATGACATATTTGAGCGTGAGGTTTCTACCGTTAAGACATCAGCATCTAGAGCGATAATTGCCGGTAAAATATCATTGAATTCTGAATAACACATGTGGCTATGAATTTGTGTTGCTGCAGGTGCTTTAGCTGCCGACAAACAAAATGATGCAGTAGCCCAGTTAAGGTATGCTTGCCACTGGCTTTGTTTTACTGGCATTCCTTCACGTATAGCGGGCTCATCAATTTGGATAATTTGAGTACCACTGTCAATTAAATCAACTACCTCATCACTAATCGCCAATGCTATTTGTTTTGCAACTTGCTCACGTGATAAGTCATCACGCACAAACGACCAACATAAAATAGTGATAGGACCTGTTAACATCGCTTTTACAGGTTTGTCGGTTAATGATTGCGCAAAATTAGTCCACTCAACCGTCATTGGTTTTTTTCTGCTAATATCACCAAAAATAATTGGCGGCTTAACGCAACGTGAACCATAACTTTGCACCCAAGCAAACTGTGTAAAAGCAACACCATCAAGTAGTTCACCAAAATACTCAACCATGTCGTTACGTTCAGCCTCTCCATGTACTAAGACATCTAAACCAATCTCCTCTTGACGTTTGATAGTATCTTTAATTTCAGCTTGAATTAAATCAGTATATTGAGCATCGCTTATTTCACCGCGACGCCACTTTGCACGTGTTTCACGGATATCACCTGTTTGTGGAAATGAGCCAATTGTCGTTGTTGGTAAAAGTGGTAAGTTCAATTCAGCTTGCTGAGCAATTTTACGTGCATCAAAGCTATCTTTACGAGCAAAATCAGCGGTAGTTAATGCACTTACTCGTTGCTGAACCGAGGTATTATTTATACGCTTAGAAACACTACGCGCTATCGCAGGATTTGAGTATTGGGTAATTTCATCAATATTGTCATTCACAAGCGCTGACTTTAACAGGCTTAATTCCTGACACTTTTGCTTAGCAAAAGCCAACCAAGAGGTAAATTCTGCGTCTAGTTTACTCTCTTGCTCTAAATCAACAGGTGAATGTAATAATGAACATGAAGGTGCTATCCATAAACGCTCACCTAGTTGACGATATAACGGCTGAATTTGTTGGTAAACTGATACTAAGTCTGTTTTCCAAACATTACGGCCATTGATTACACCTAACGAAATGATCCAGTCTGCAGGTAAACGCTCAATAATGCTGATCACATCACTCTGTTCAGCGATAGTATCAATATGTAGACCATCAAAATTCAGCGACTTAACAAGATCAACATGATGATCAATTGAGGCAAAGTAGCTGGTTAATAATACTTTTAGCTTTCCTTTATCTAGCGTTTTATAGGCCTTAGCAAAGGCTTGTTGCCACTCATCATCTAGCTCAACACCTAATACGGGTTCATCAAGTTGTAGCCACTGCACGCCAGCGTCAGATAGCTTTGTTAACACCGTTTGATAACGTGATAATAGTTCAGGTAGTAACGTAAGTTTATCTTCATTATCAGTCACACTTAAATAAAGATAAGTAATTGGTCCAAGTAATACTACCTTACGGCTATCCGTAATAGCTTGAGCCTCGTAAAAATGAGCTAGCAAATTTTCTGTATTAACCACTGTATCTTGAGCTAATAAGCTAGAACTTAATTCAGGTACGATGTAATGGTAATTGGTATTGAACCATTTGGTCATATCACTAGCAGCACATTGACAACCAGATGGCGCTTGCCCACGACCAATGCGAAACTCAAGATCTAAGGTATTATTTTCTAAATTAGTTGCGGTTTTGTGTACGATATTACTGTCTTCATTACTAGCATGAGAATGAACATGGCTATGAACTTGAGTAATAAAACGCTCTGGTGCTAAACCAAGGAGTAACGTGGTATTTAATACATGGTCGTAATGAGCAAAATCTCCCACCGGTAACAACTCAATACCAGCTTCTTGTTGGACCTGCCAGTTCTGCTGGCGACGAATTTTACTCTCTGCTAGAAAGTCAGCTTGTGATAACTCTCCTCGCCAGTATTTTTCTAAAGAAAATTTTAATTCGCGTTTTGAGCCGATACGTGGAAAACCTAAATTATGAATTTGCATGACTGCTCCAATATGTTTATTTGATTTACTAATAAAAGGATAATAACTCTGTTAACTGGCTAGCAATCCTGACAATTCATTTTCATGAAAAAACAAATGGACGTCTAGACGTTTGAATGGTTATACTCTAGAAAAGTAACTTTTAAGACAAGCGCAAAGAATTCAACAGGGAGTTGAAATAAATTCATCATGTTCGAAATTAAACATTTAAAAACACTGACAACCCTTGCCAGTACAGGGAATATTCGTAAAGCTGCAGAACAATTATTTAGCAGCCAATCGGCCTTATCGCATCAAATAAAAGACCTAGAGCAGAGATTAAATACCACATTATTTATTCGAAATACCTCTCCTGTTAAATTTACTGCAGCAGGAAGGTTATTACTCAATTTGGGCGAAGATATATTACCCAAGATTAAGGCAACTAATACCGCTTTGAAATCACCTGACTTATCAACAAGTCCATTAAAAATAGCCATTGCTTGTCATGCCTGTTTTCAGTGGTTATTACCGGTAACTAGTCACTTTTCACAGCAAAATAGTGACTTTGAATTGGAGTTTGTTGATGAATCGTTTGAGGTTAATAAACCGCAAAAACATCACGAACACCCCGTAGACATTCTTTTTACCGATGAGAAATTATCGGAAGAAAATACAATTTACCAAGAAATTGGCCAGTTTGAAGTGATGGCCATTTTGCCTAATAAAGTATTGCCTAATGAAGCTAGTGTTAATAGTGAATCGTCTTATCGACCGAAAGGCAGAACTGTGCCTTATTTGCTACCGGAGCACTTTAGTCAATTTACCTTACTTACTTATCCGCTACCGCCGGAGCAGTTAGATATATTTAAGTTATTTTTAACGCCCGCAGAATGTAAACCCAGTAAAATAAAGCACGTGAGCAGTAGCCATGTCATGTTGCAAATGGTCTCAGCGAATATGGGTGTGGCCACGTTGCCTGATTGGTTAGTTACCAGTACAACCAAGCAATCACTATTTCACTGTATGCGTTTAGGTGAAAAAGGCATCCATAAAAAGCTTTATGCGCGTTATGATCAAAATAGTAAACAAGTAGAAATGATAGAAAAACTCCTACCTGAAGCTATCAAAGAGTTTGCTAATTTGTATACTGGTTAACATTAAAAAGTATTAACAATTGTTTTATAGGGTAAATCATGTGGTATCAAACTGAAATTACATTGTATTCAAGAAAGCGCGGCTTTCACTTAATAACTGATGAAGTACTCAGCCAACTTCCTGAGCTAGATAAAATTAACTGTGGCATCTTGCACCTCTTTATCAGGCACTGTTCTGCTTCTATTACCCTGAATGAAAATGCCGATCCAACTGTCCGCAGCGATATGGAAGCACATTTTAATCACTTTGTACCTGAGCAAGCGCCATATTATCAGCACACCTATGAAGGTGATGATGATATGCCTGCCCACATTAAAGCCAGCTTATTGGGTAGCAGTTTGAGCTTACCCATTACTAATGGCCGATTAAATATTGGCATTTGGCAAGGTATTTATCTTGGTGAACATAGAAACCATGCAAGTAAACGCACTTTGGTTGCTACCATCAATGGAGAGGAATAGTGACACAACTAAGTGCCGATATAGTAATACTGGTGACTGACTTACATCATTGCTAGCGCATATAACCAGGAGTTCATACTGAAGGTTCTAAATGTTTAGCCGGCTAGATCGCCGCCTAAACACCTCGGATGACAGATAAGAAACTCACTAAGTTCTATCACATGATGATTTACCAAAACGATCCGTAGCTTGAAGCAAAGCGTTACGAATTCCAGGCTCAGTAACAGCATGTCCGGCATCTGGAATCACCAGAAATTCAGCCTCAGGAAATGCGTTGTGTAAATCCCAAGCTGCTTCAAAAGGAGTAATCACATCATAACGCCCCTGCACTATCACCGTCGGGATATGGCGAATAGTATCAATATTATCTAGCAAATAATTGTCTTGCGGGAAAAACGCCCTATGTTCAAAATAATGACATTCTACTCGGGCGAAAGCCTCGGCAAAAACATCTGAACTGAAGTGTTCTTCTCTTGCTGGGTCGGGTAAAACAGATAACATACTGCCTTCCCATTTCCCCCAAATGCGAGCAGCCTGAATACGCAGTTCTTTATCATCACTGGTAAGTCTTTGGTAATAAGCATGAATTACGTCATTACGCTCTTCTTCTGGAATAAAACCAATATATTCTTCAAACGCATCGGGAAAAAGCACATGGCCCCATTGGTAAAACCATAAAATCTCTTTACGACGTAATAGAAATATTCCGCGCAGCACTAACTCGGCAATCACTTGTGGGTGATTAATAGCATAGGCCAACGCTAAAGTACTGCCCCAAGAACCACCAAAAACCTGCCACGTATCAATAGCAAGGTGTTGTCGAATTTTCTCCATATCTTGAATAAGTGCCCATGTGGTATTGTCTTCCAAACAGCCCTTAGGTAAGCTTTTACCACAGCCCCTTTGATCAAAAATAACAATTCGATATACCGCAGGATCAAATAAACGTCGGCACTCTGCATCAGTACCTGCTCCAGGTCCTCCGTGCAGGTAAATCACCGGCTTTCCATTAGGGTTACCTGACTGCTCTACATATATTTCATGAATATCCGAAACCTTCAACAACTCGCTATGGTAAGGAGCAATTGATGGGTATAACTGCCTTTCATCATGATTATTCATGATCACTTCCCTTTTTATCAAGTGTAAGTATCTCTTCCATCATCGAGCCTGTTTTTGGTAAGGCTAGCAAGGCTAAGTATTTCTGCCATAACTCTACATGGCTCTCATCCTCAACCATAATGGCAAGGTATTCCTTTACCAAATCTTGACCATAATTATAAGTGACCACATAAGAGCGGTTGTGTTCGATAAAACGAAGACGCTGCTTAGCTTTAGTTTCGGTACTTAGTGAATATTTCATCAATAAGGCTATTGCTTGTTCCGCTGTTATTTCATTATCAATATAACGTTGTGCCACCATGTTATCGGCATAGGATAACTTATGTAAAACAGTCTGAATTTGATAATACAGTTCGGCTTTTTGCTGATCTATTCCAGCTAACGGGAACAAGGTATCACGCTCAAAGGTAATCCTTTCTTGCCACGGAAAAGCAACTTCAATACCAAAATTTGCACTACCCTCAGCAAGTAAAGACGTTGGCCCGTAGAGGTTGTAAATACAATACTCGGCCCAGCCCTTTTCATTAAACAGCTTCTTATCAAGCAAAGCATTAAACAGGTGATGTCCTGGGTAACCTTCATGTGCAGCAAGATCTACTGCCCGCTCAATATATATTGGAATGTCGGTATTTAGCTGGATTAAACTGTAACTATCGCCCTTATACCAGTTATAAGCTGTCCATACTTGATCATGTACCAATTCAACATCAAAATTTTCATTTTCAGGCAAGTCTATATATTGCAAGGTACGGCGCCTTGCTTCATTTATTGCGGCTTCAAAGACTTCATTGAGTTTGTCTTTGGGAATAATAAATTCAGCTCTATAATCGTTGAACCGCTTGGTTAGTTCACCTGTTCCAGGGACTAAGGCATCTAGCTCACTTAAGACCTGCTCAAAATGCTGCTCATCAAACTCTGGTGGGGTCACATCATAGAGTGCCTTACATTCAGCGCGAAAGTCGAGTTTATCCCCAGCAAGTTGCTCAATATATGCTTGGGATGCTCGTAAATGAATTGTCAAATAATTAAGCCTAGTCAGCCCATCTTTTATTTCAACTTTGCCAAGTTGCTCTGCAGCAAAAACTAATGCTTGAGCTTCTTCTTTCAAGCTATTTAGGTTTGTATTTTCCAGTCCTGGTCGCCACTCTTCAGGGCCATAATATGCATCAACATAATATTCAGAGTGCTGTGCAATTTTAAGTGATAATTTAACGTAGCTCTCTGCTATTTCATTAATTGTATTCATAATATTTCACACCTTATTCTTTACTAATCATTTGTTTTTATTAGTTAATGTTTAACAGCTCTTAAAACGAACAATATCAGCTATGTTCACAGAGCCAGCTAACTGTTGTTCAAGCTTTTTTGCGGTTGGCGTTTGTGATAGTCCACCCAAGGCGGTACAGCAGAGTTCATGAGGTATGGCTGCGCCGACTTTAGCCATCGCAATGATGACCTCATCTAATGGCACTACTTGATCAAAACCTGCCAATGCCATATTGGCACATGATAAGGCATTGCTTGCAGCCATAACGTTTTTACCTAGGCAGGGAGCTTCCACTCGATTAGCAATGGGATCACAAACCATACCAAATGAGTTTTGCAATGCCATGGATGCAGCAACTAAGCATTGCTCAGTACTGCCATGTAATAAGCTTATCAATGCAGCAGCCGCCATGCCTGATCCTGAGCCACATTCAGCCATGCAACCCGCTTCTTCTGCAGCAAAAGTCGCATCTTTAGCCACAAGTACACCAATCAAACCAGCAACAAACAATGCGTGGCAAACATCTTCTTCGCTACTGCCTAAAACAGTTGCTGCACCTAATACCGCTCCAGCCATCGCTCCACAAGATCCTGCAGTTGGCGCGGCGACGATTGTATGCATCGAGCTTTTAGCTTCCATGATTGCAGTAACCTGCATAATGATCTCATTGAGCATGCCACTGGGTAGTAGTTCGCCAGCTAAATGTTTTTGCCTAAACCCTGGTGATTGTGCTGGCAATAAGCGATCTGAAAACTGTGTTCCATTTAAGCCTGTGGTTACCGCTGCTGTCATTATCAGACGAATATTATTCATTTTATCAAGTAACTGCTCATGACTCAGACCACTGCGCGCCGCCTCGTACTCAATCGCTATCAGGGATAAAGGCTGTAATTTATTTTCCTGCTTAACATCTTGAAACGCTTGTTTTTTAATATCTTGTTTAAGATAACGAAGTAACTCTTGTGCGTTACTAAAGGGCAAGATCATTCCCGGGTTATTAAGGATGGGCATCACAGGGTTGATTAATCGGTGATCACTAATGCTACTATCTGAGCATACTTGCTCAATTAATGTGGTATCAATTTTCTGTGATGATTCAATAATCACAAAAGAGCTATTTCCCTGAAAAAACTTCAATCCCATCTTGTCATATTTTTCGGCAAGCTTACTGATTAATGACTCAGCATTACCTTTAACATTACCGCTAATACAGCGGTCTAGGTATAACACTAATACATAGCTATCGCCTTGTAACTTCACCGGCACTTGATCTATCGACACTATTTCAATCATGCCACCACCTGTTGATATTCCGGTAAGTTGATGCTCGATATTTCCATTACTTAACGTTAATTTATACGTATTAGGGTGAATAGCACCGTAACTAAGGTAGCGGATATCAATACTAATTCCTGCTTGCTCGAGGTGTTGTTGATAGTTAACCAAACGATCATCATCAGCATTCCACCCCAAGAATCCACCAAACAATCCCATGTCAGAACCTTGTGATTTATGGGTGGTCACTAAAGATCCATTCGGGTCATATTCCACTAAAACATTCGTCAACTGACCTTGCATTAAGTCTAGCGCAATACGTCCAATCCTGAGGGCTCCGGCACTGTGAGAACTTGATGGACCGCGCATCACTGGCCCCAGAACGTCATTAAAAATACTCGGTGCACTCATGATATATATTCCAAAAACAAAGAACGATGGTATATTGTATACTATTAATCGTGATTTGTAGATGCCAATCTATTTATGGAGAAGATGATGACTGTTTTTAAATTGAATTAGACAGTAACTACGAAAGGTTGTGGTTAACGAAGGTAATGTGAATAGGAGTTAGTATGAGCATTAGGGGTGACAATTGAAATCTTGCTACTTTAAATTATGATAAGAAATTATACGCAGCTTTAAGTTGCACTGTTTAAGCTAAAGGAAGAAGCACAGAGTTGACCTTGAAAAGTAAGAGGAACACGACCAGTTTAGGCATGTTCCTTTACGCTGCTGAATCATTTTCTAGTCTTCTTCTAACACGTGCGGTCCAGCATAGTTATCGAAGCGAGAGAATTGACCTTGGAAGGTTAGAGGCACACGACCAATCGGTCCGTTACGCTGCTTACCAATAATGATCTCAGCCATGCCTTTAAATTCACTGTCATCGTGATATACCTCATCACGATAGATGAACATAATTAAATCAGCATCCTGCTCTATTGAACCTGATTCACGTAAATCTGAGTTGATTGGACGTTTATCTGATCGTTGCTCCAAGCCACGGTTTAGCTGAGATAGGGCGACCACAGGAACTTGTAACTCTTTTGCTAAAGCCTTAAGTGAACGAGAAATTTCAGCAATCTCTAAAGTACGGTTATCAGAGAATTGTGGTGCGCGCATTAATTGTAAGTAATCAATCATGATCATAGATATACCGCCATGATCTCGATGAATTCTTCGCGCTCTTGAGCGAACTTCTGTCGGTGTTAAGCCTGCCGCATCATCAATAAACATCTTACCTTTTTCCATAAGTAAGCCCATTGTTGACGACAACCGTGCCCAATCTTCATCTTCTAATTGGCCGGTACGAATTTTGGTTTGATCTATCCGTCCCAGTGATGCCAACATACGCATCATGATTTGATCTGAAGGCATCTCTAAGCTGAAAATAAGCGCAGGATGCTCTTGTGTCATTGCCGCGTGTTCAGCCAAGTTCATCGCAAAGGTCGTTTTACCCATAGATGGACGAGCGGCGACAATGATCAAATCAGATTTTTGCAAACCAGCAGTCATTTTATCTAAATCAGCATAACCGCTTGGTACCCCTGTCACGCCGCCTGATGGCGATGAACAAAGCTTCTCAATACGATCAACCGTTTTTTCTAATACTGAGTTAAGTGTTTCGGGCCCTTCCGATTTATTGGCACGCTTTTCAGCGATGGCAAATACTTTGGTTTCAGCAAAATCGAGTAATTCGGCACTGGTACGCCCTTGTGTGTCATAACCGGCTTCAGCGATTTCATTAGCAACACTGATCATTTCACGGGTAACTGCACGTTCACGAACAATATCGGCATAAGCGGTAATGTTGGCGGCACTTGGAGTATTTTTCATCATCTCAGCGAGATAAACAAAACCGCCAGCATCATCAAGTTGTTGATCGTTTTCTAAGGCTTCAGATAAGGTGATTAAATCAACTGGCTCACCTAACTCAATTAACGCACCAATAGTTTCAAAAATAAGGCGATGTGAGCGACTATAGAAATCAGCAGCAACGGCACGTTCTGCTACACGATCCCACGTTTCATTATCAAGTAACAAGCCACCAAGTACTGATTGCTCAGCTTCTAACGAGTGTGGTGGTACTTTTAATTCATCGATTTGTTTGTCTTTAATAAATTGCTGTTCTTTGGCAAATTTACGTGGCTTTCTTTCCGCCATTACCTTAACCCTACTCTGCTACATCACCATACTCGTATTAGGTTCAACTAGTGTAAACAACCAAAACGAGTATCTAAAAAAGGAGTGCTAATGTAGCAGAATTTGCCTTATGGGAATATAAAATTTTTCTAAATTGTAGTCGTTATGCCAAACACTTTATTTACTACTTACTTCTACGTTACCGCTAACGGTTGATACTCTTACTAAAGCACTACCATTTACCGTTTGGAAGTTCAATTTAGCGCCGGGGCCATATTCATCATGCTCGGTTTTTACTTGGGTAATATTGTTATCAATATCACCACCAACACTAGACTTGAGGCTAAAGTCAGCATCAATACCTTTTTGGAAAGTAAAATCTAAGTCACCACTAACCGTTGACGCTTTTAATAACGCCTTCTCATTTAAATTTAATTGTGCTGTTAAATCGCCACTTACCGTTCTGATGCGTAATTCCACCACTTTTGCCAAGTTAAGCTCACTACTACCTGAAACATTGTTAAAAAAAACTTCTTTCGCTTGGCTATTGATAAACACCCCACCACTCACCGCACGTACTTCTAATCTTCCTGAAGAATTTTTATCATGAATATCACCACTGATTGCCGATAATGAGACTTTCCCCGAAAGAGAATCACTATTAATATTGCCACTAATACTGTTGAGTTCTACGCTCTGTGTTAAATTTTTTGCTAAAATATCACCACTGACCGTTTTAACTTCAACACCACCCTGTAAATTCGATACATGAATATCACTTGAAACACTGCTCGATTTCATACGAATCGTTTTAGGCATGAAAACGGTTATTTTTGAACCATCAGCACTCCAATTATCCATCCTAGGGTATTCAACCTTGATAAGTACTTGTGCGCCTTTTTGCTCAAAAACAAGCTTTTCTGCATCATCATCTAAAGTGCCTGTAACAGAAATTTTGTCTTTATCCCAACCAACCACATTGATAAGCCCACTGTGATTATTGATTGATATATTAGTAACGTTATCACTTGGTAAGCTCTCCGCTATGTCAATCTTTGCTAATACTTGATTACTCAACAGTAAGCTGGTTGTTATGGCTAACACTGCGCTTAGGCGCTTGATGGTATTTATTAATATGTTCATATAAACCTCTTTCTTTAGTATCTGTTCATTGTATTTAGATTACCGAATGGCAAGCTAAATCACTTGATATTGACGGTATAATTGCTGTAACAATTTCAGCTCTTGCTGCTGGGTAAAATCGAGTAAGTTAAGCAAGTCCGCATTATTTTCATCTGTTAATAGGGCTTTCCTAATGGATGCCCTCGCATCAGATAGTTGTTTTAATTCTTGCTGCATCGCAGGCGGTAACTTATCTAATGTAGGCTGACCATAACTGACTAATAATGTCTGTTTTTGTTGTTGAAAATTACTCTGCATAAAGTCGACTAATTCCCCCTGTATCACACCTTCTTCCTGATTCGTTTGTACTAGAGTCGGTGCTTTCAAAACATTATTAGATGGTGACAAAGTAAACCACGAAGCGAGTATTACCACTAAAACTGAAGCCGCCCAAGCCCTTGGTACAAATACATCACTTGGTTTATCTACCTGAACTTGCTGACTTTTGTGATTGATAGCACGTTCAATACCTGGCCATAAGTCGCGTTCTGGCACCATTTCATTCGGTAACAATTCAACTTGCTCGGCCAGTTCTTTATCAGAAATAATTTGACCTTGATGTGATTGATTATTCATGACTCATCCCCTGTTCAACCGATAAAAAATCAACGTCACTTAAAGACTCTTTTAATAAACTTCTTGCCCGGTGATATTGTGACTTACTCGAACCAACTGCCATTTTTAACATCTTGGATATTTCCTCATGGCGATACCCTTCAACAGCAAACAAAACAAAAACCAAACGCGCCCTTTCCGGTAACTTAGCAATGTGTTGGTCTAACACATTCAATGTAGAATCATCCGTTAACCCGACACTTGGCTCTGCCAGACTAGCTCCTTGCTCTTCAATACTAAAAACACGCTGTAGCCAGTTTTTATGTTTACGCAAATGTCCCAAAACGACATTGGTTGCAACACTATGCAGCCAAGTACTGAATTTACTTTCGCCCCGAAAATTATTTATTTTTTGCCATAAAACGACGAATACCTCTTGGCAAACATCTTCTGCGCTATCTTTATCAGCCAACATGCGCCAGCACAAAGCATAAATTGGGCGATGATGCTTTTGATAAAGCTGATAAAAAGCACTTTGTGAACCTTGCTTAGCTTGCTCTATCCACGCTTGTTCACCCTCAACGTTGCCTTTTTTAGCACCAAAGATTGCTTGACCATCAATCACTTTATGATGGGTTTCATCTTGATTATGCAAATGTCAAAACCTCTGTTGGCTGCAAAATAATATTCCTTTTTAATCAGTGTTATTAACTAAGATACCTAAGGTGGTAAAAAGGTTTAAAGAAAATTTATAAAATACAATAAAACGCGTAAACATAATTCAAAATGCCTAACTTACCTTTGTTACATCTTGTTACGGTTTGTCAATTCCGCTTACGTTCGCTTTTACATAGAATCATTGATAAGTTAACTTAAGTTAACATACCTATAACAATAACATCAGTAACAACCGCCAAGGAACCTCTCATGAAACTAACTAGCCTTGCTATAGCGCTTACACTGGCACTAAGTACCAGCCAAGTCGCTTTTGCTAAAGATCCAAAAAAAGAAAAAGATGAGAAAAAAGAGCAAACTATTGCTCAAATGATTGAAAAGAAAACCGCAACAATCGGCTTGTTTGATTTCTATCAAGATAAAAAAACCGGCGAAACCTTAATGCTGCTTGATGAAAGCCAATTAGATACACCCTTTTTGCATTTTGCTCAGACTGTTGATGGCCTTGCCGAAGCGGGACATTTTCGTGGTGGTTATCGCGGAGAGCAAATAATAGAGTTCCGACGCTATTTTGATCGCGTTGATATTGTGACAAAAACCTCCCGTTATCAATTTGATAAAAACAATCCAATCAGTCGCGCTAAAGATGCCAATATCAGTGAAGCAGTATTAGCCAGTGTAAAAATTGAAAAAGTAGAAGATGGTCAAATAGCATTAAAAGTAGATAAGTTATTTTTAAGTGAAGCACTTCATAAGGTGTCTCCATGGGCACGTGCTAATGATAAAGATGCTAAAAAGCGTTTTAAAGTAGGTAAATTGAATGACAAAAAATCACGTATTTTAACTAAGCGTGCCTATGACAATAACGTCGATGTTGTGGTTGATTATGTCTTTAACAATCCAAATCCAAGTATTTATGGCTCAGGCGCGGTTTCAGATCCACGCTCGATCTCCATTAAACTGCAACATTCATTTATAGAGCTGCCTAAAGAAGAGTTTACCCCACGTTATGAAGATGCGCGTATCGGTTATTTTGGTCAGCAATATGACCAAATGACCTCAAGTAGCTGGGCACCTTATAAAGATGTGATTAATCGCTGGAACCTAGTGAAAAAAGATCCAAAAGCTGAGTTATCTGAGCCAGTTGAACCGATTGTTTGGTGGATTGAAAATACCACACCGCTTGAATGGCGCGATACGATTAGTGAAGCGGTATTGGCATGGAATTCATCTTTTGAAAAAGCAGGTTTTAAGAATGCACTGCAAGTTAAAGTGCAACCGGACGATGCTACCTGGACGGCCGGTGATTTAAATTACAATGTTCTACGTTGGACATCCTCACCACAACCTCGCTTTGGTGGTTATGGACCTTCATTAGCCAACCCATTAACAGGTGAAATGCTTGGTGCAGACATAATGCTTGAATTCATTTTCATGAAAAATCGTTGGATATATACCAGCTTATATAGCCAAGGTGCTGCAAGTGTCGGTTTTAACAGTGATGAGCTCAATAACAGCCAAATATCTGGCTCAACCAATGCGCTACATTGCAGTGCAGGCCATGAATTACAGCAAGGTTTTTTACTTGGCCAAACGATGTCTAATGGCAGTGATATCGAAAATAAAGCCGTTTTAAAAGAAGGTTTACGTCACTTAGTCTTGCATGAAGTAGGTCATACTTTAGGTTTAAACCACAACATGAAAGCATCAATCATGTGGGATGAAAAAGAAATTCATGACAAAGCACTTACCCAAGGTGTTTTAACGGGCTCAGTAATGGATTATGCTCCTATTAATGTCGCGCCTAAAGGCACCACACAAGGTGACTATTTTCAAACAGAACCAGGTCCTTATGATGATTGGGCAATAAACTATGGCTATTCAATTGCACTGGAAGATAACGAACAAGAACAAAATCGTTTAGATAAGATATTAGCTCGTTCTGGTGAAAAAGGCTTAGCCTTCGGTAATGATGCCGACGATATGCGTGCCCCAGGTCGTCATATTGATCCACGTATTATGACAGGTGACTTGTCATCAGACCCGGTAGCTTATGCGACAGATCGTATGGACTTAATTCAAGGTTTGTTCAGTGAGTTAAAAGATAAAACCTTAGTGGATGGCCAGTCTCATCAGCAATTACTTGTATCAGCTAATTCACTTTATGGTCAATACAAGCGCCAAGCTGAGATTGTTTCTCGCCAAATTGGTGGTGTTTATGTTGAGCGTAATGTGGTTGATAGCGCTGCAAATCAAAGCTTACCTTATACACCTGTGCCTAAAGAGAAGCAGCAAGCTGCGATGCAAACACTGACAAGTCATGTATTTTCTAGTGATACCTTAGCAAGCATGCAACCTTTATATAGCTTTATGCAACACCAACGTCGTGGTTTCAATCATTACAACAAAAATGAAGATCCAAAAGCACACGATATGATTTTAAACATGCAGAAGTCGGTGTTAAATCAACTGCTGCATAAAAACGTATTGAAGCGTATTTCAGATACCAGTTTATATGGTAATGACTACTCATTAACGGCGGTAATGTCTGATTTAACTGCTGCTATCTTTGTTGATAGTAAAAATGCCAACTCTACTAGTCATAACGTTCAAGTTGAGTATGTTAACCGCTTAATTTCGATTGCTGGTGTTGTTAAGCCTTCATCTTACGATAACCTAGCTAAAGCTGCCGCATTGGGGCAACTTAATGTTATTTTAGACAACAGCACTTCGATGGGGTTTGGTAAAAGTAGTGAGGCAAAAGCACAAGATGCCTATATTAGTTTAATGATTAAAAAGTCATTAAAAGTGTAATCGCTTAAGTTAGTCTCTAAGACGAAAAACAAAACTCTGCAACCGCTATACAGAAGGTGTTTGCGGAGTTTATTATTTTTACTAATAGCCAAAACCATTCGGCATAAAGGAACAGCCTATTCCTAATCTCTATTGAGGTTGGTATAAGTACCTTCACTAGCTCAATAAAAGCAAGACACAAAAAAAGCGCCAATTGGCGCTTTTTACGTTTACTACAAGTAAGGGATACTTACTTTTTACCACCAATTGCAGCAAAACGTTTGTTGAATTTATCAACACGACCACCAGTCTCAGCAGCTTTTTGCTTACCAGTGTAGAACGGGTGACAAGCAGAACATACGTCTAGGTGAATGTCTTTACCTAAAGTAGAACGAGTTGTTACAACATTACCACAAGAACAGTTAGCTTTAAGCTCAACGTAGTTAGGGTGAATACCTTTTTTCATGGGGACCTCTATATCTCTTTATGAGAAATTGGGCGCATCGCCACTTAGCCATTTACTTATAGTCTATCTATAAAGAGGTTACTCTATCGAGATGACTGAAATGCTAAGCACCATACGTAGTTAAAATTAATGGGGGCGAATAATAAAGGATAGCTTAATTAACTGCAACATAAATACGCATAATATGGTTAAAAACAAGTTCATTTAGTTTATTTCATCCGTTAGTAGCAATGTTACTTGGCAGTATTGCTTACAAGCGGCAGAATAGAACTACCATTGCAAACAGACTACGACTCAAAGTGCCTGAACAATATATTCAAGTTGCCATCCCTGTCCCTATGAGACAGCTGTTTACTTACCTAGTACCTGAAAATCTTCAAACGCCTAACATCACGGTAGGAGAACGTGTTGTAGTACCTTTTGGTCCACGAAAAGTAATAGGTATTGTTATTGATGCACATGCACAATGTGATTTTGATGTAAAAAAAATTAAAAGCATTGCTGGCCGTCTGAATGATAACTTTAATCTGAGTAAACCGTTAGTCAGCTTTTTACAGCTATGTGCCCATTACTACCATCATCCTGTGGGTGATGTATTCCAGCAAGCTTTGCCAATACTATTACGAAAAATTGAAAAGATTACCTTAAGTCCACCTATGGTGTGGCAAGCTGAAGTCGTGAATGAAAAAAACGAAGCTGTAGTCAAAAAATTAGCAACAAAAGCGGCTAAACAATTTTCTTTATATCAAATAATTGCAAGTCACCATGGCATCAGCTGGGTTGAGCTGCGTATGTTAGGTTATTCCAAGGCGCAATTAAATGCGCTCAAAGATAAAGAACTTATTACGGAATACGAGCAAGAAGCGAGTCAATTTACTTGGCAAGAAGATACCCTTAATAAAAATGACAAGTTAGTGCTTTCAAGTGAACAAGCAATTATTGTTAGTGCAATTAATAATGCTTTAACTGAGTTTTCTTGCCACTTAATTGATGGTGTAACCGGTAGTGGTAAAACTGAAGTTTATTTGCAAGCTATGGAAAATGTGCTCGCTAATAACCAGCAGGTTTTAGTGATAGTGCCTGAGATAGGTTTGACTCCACAAACATTAAGTCGCTTTGAGCAACGCTTCAACGTGCCTATTTCCCTTCACCACTCAGGACTAAATGATAAAGAACGATTGGCGACTTGGCTCAATGCTCAACAAGGCAGTGCAGCTATAATCATAGGTACACGTTCAGCAATATTCACCCCTTTGCATCGCCTTGGCTTAATTATCATTGATGAAGAACATGACTCATCCTTAAAACAACAAGATAGTTTTCGTTACCATGGTCGTGATATGGCTATTTTACGTGCTAGACAACTTAATATTCCCATTGTCTTGGGTAGTGCAACTCCAAGCTTTGAATCGTTGCAAAATGCTTTGTCTGGTAAATATAGTTATCATCAATTGCTTAACCGTGCAGGTAAAAGTAATAAAGCAAAAATAGCGCTTATTGATATGAACCAACAACAGGTTGAGTTTGGTTTATCTGGTACGCTCAAACATGAGATGAAACAAACATTGGCGCGTGGTGAGCAAGTGCTTTTGTTTTTGAACCGCCGAGGTTATGCGCCTGCGATTAACTGTCAAGAATGCCATTGGTTAGCCGAGTGCCAACGCTGTGATAAACCCTATACGTTACACCAGAAACAACAACTACTCATTTGTCATCATTGCGGTAGTCAAAAGCGTGTTCCTCCTCAATGCCCAAGTTGCGGTAGTGTTCGAATAGCGCCGTTAGGGCAAGGTACCGAACAATTAGAGTCGCGATTAGAGGAGTTATTTCCTGAAAGCTCTATTGTACGTATTGATCGAGATAGCACCCGTAAAAAAGGTGAATTAGGCAAGTTACTGCAGGAAGTCAGTGATAAAAAACATCAATTACTTGTGGGTACTCAAATGTTAGCTAAGGGCCATCATTTTCCTGATGTTACTTTAGTTGCTGTACTTGATGTTGACGGTGCTTTATTTAGCTTTGATTTTCGTGCAAGTGAACAAATGGCTCAATTACTTATACAAGTAGCTGGGCGCGCTGGGCGCGCCAGTAAACCTGGTAAAGTATTAGTGCAAAGTAATTATGTTGACCATCCATTGTTGCAAGATTTAGTGCACAATGGCTACCATCATTTTGCTCATCAAGCACTTACCGAACGAAAACAAGCACGATTACCACCATTTACTTTTCAAGCATTATTACGTGCTGATGCAAATTACCCTTCCTATCCTGAAAAGTTCTTACGGACGTTAACTCAGCAGCCAATGGAAAACTGTGAATTTGCCGGCCCAGTTCCTGCTGCAATGGAGAAAAAAGCGGGTAAATTTAGGTACCATTTAATTATTCAAGCTAAATCACGAAAAGATTTACACCAAGCAATTTTACAACTACTGATGCGGATACCGCACAATGAATGGCAAGGTAAAGTGCGTTGGAGTTTAGATATTGACCCTATTGATCTTAATTGGTAACAAAAAAGCTACCGTGTAACCGTGTTTTTTCATGTCAGCTCGGTTACACTAGCTGAAATTTTCCTGTAACGACTCCCCCCTTTTCATGGCTAATCAAGATTACGTTTCCCGCGCTCCTGCAAAAAAGAAAAAAAACACCAAGAATAGTAAAAAAGCAGTTAAAGGCAGTAGTAACATGCCGCTTAAGGCCAAATTAATCAGCTTATTGCTAATTATTTTAATCGGCGCATTTGGCTACGGTTTATGGTCATTAAAAACAGATCCAAGTACTAAAACCCCCTTAATTGAGCCTGCGAAAAACAGTTCAGCCAACAAAAACGCTAACAAAGAAAAAGCATTACCTAAGCCGCCAAAAGAAAAGTGGACTTATGTAAAAGACTTAGAAAATAAAGAAATTGAAGTTGGTGAATACGAAGTTAAAGAGAAGGGTCCTTATAAAATGCAATGTGGCTCTTTTAGAACTCAAAAACAAGCTGAAACTTTAAAGGCAAGAATAGCTTTTTCAGGTCTTGAAGCACAAGTGAAAGCAGTTAAGGGTAAAAGTGGTACTTGGCATAAAGTATTTTTAGGCCCTTACCCACGTAAACGCCTTGCCGAAAAAGATAAACATAAACTCAAGCGTAACAATATTAATTATTGTCAAATTTGGTTGTGGCAGTAATAGCACTGATATTTTTAAGACCATCCTTGAAAAACAGCTAAACATCCCAATTACATTAACATCAAAGAATTCAGTTAAGATGAGGTTAATGTGACTACGATTGTTTCAGTAAGACGTAATGGCAAGGTTGCTATTGGTGGTGATGGCCAAGTATCACTTGGTAATACCGTAATGAAGGGTAATGCCCGTAAGGTTCGCCGTTTATATAATGATAAAGTGCTTGCTGGATTTGCTGGCGGAACCGCCGATGCATTCACTTTGTTTGAACGTTTTGAAGCTAAACTTGAGCAACACCAAGGACACTTAACCAAAGCAGCCGTTGAACTTGCTAAAGACTGGCGCAGCGACAGAGCATTAAGAAAGTTAGAAGCCTTACTTGCTGTCGCCGATGAAACAGCATCTTTAATCATTACCGGTAATGGCGATGTTGTTCAACCTGAACATGACCTAATTGCTATTGGTAGTGGTGGTAATTTTGCCCAATCAGCTGCAACAGCCCTATTAGAAAATACCGACTTAAGCGCCAAAGAAATAGTTGAAAAATCACTAACAATTGCTGGCAACATCTGTGTATTTACTAACCAAGAACATACCATAGACGAATTATAGTCTTGATTAAATAAACCTGATTAATATGTTGCCTGAGTATGAGCATATACGACTCCTTGGGCATCAACGAGGAAAAATAATGTCAAATATGACCCCACGCGAAATTGTTCATGAATTAGATAGCCATATTGTTGGTCAAAGTGATGCCAAACGCGCTGTTGCTATCGCCTTAAGAAACCGCTGGCGCAGAATGCAACTCGATAAAGATTTACGTAATGAAGTAACGCCTAAAAACATTCTCATGATAGGCCCTACAGGTGTTGGTAAAACTGAAATAGCACGCCGTTTAGCTAAACTTGCTCACGCACCATTTATTAAAGTCGAAGCAACAAAGTTCACTGAAGTGGGTTATGTAGGTAAAGAAGTTGAAACCATTATTCGTGATCTAGCTGATATGGCTATTAAAATGGTCAAAGAAATGGAAATGGAACGTGTTAAACACCTTGCAGAAGAAGCCGCTGAAGAGCGTATTTTAGATGTTTTATTACCGCCTGCACGTGACACCTTCGGTAATGATGAAGAGAGTGATAACAGCAGTACTCGCCAAATTTTCCGTAAAAAATTACGTGAAGGAAAGTTAGACGATAAAGAGATTGAACTTGATTTAGCAGCACCACAAGTTGGCGTTGAAATCATGGCTCCTCCAGGTATGGAAGACATGACTTCACAGCTACAGAACATGTTCCAAAACATGTCTAGTGAAAAAACAAACAAGCGTAAACTTAAAATCAAAGATGCCTTTAAAGCGCTACAAGAAGAAGAAGCCGCTAAAATTGTTAATCAAGATGATATCAAACAAAAGGCTATTGATGCTGTAGAGCAAAATGGCATTGTCTTTATTGATGAAATAGACAAAATCTGTAAACGTGCTGACAGTAGTGGCGGCGGTGATGTTTCTCGCGAAGGGGTGCAACGTGATTTATTACCTCTAGTTGAAGGTTCAACCGTTAGTACTAAACACGGCATGATTAAAACTGATCATATTTTATTTATTGCCTCAGGCGCATTCCAAATGGCTAAGCCATCTGACCTTATTCCTGAGTTGCAAGGTCGCTTGCCGATTCGTGTTGAATTAAAAGCATTAACCGCTGATGATTTTGTTCGTATTTTAACTGAACCGTTTGCTTCACTTACTGAGCAATATATCGCTTTACTCGCAACTGAAGGCGTGAAAGTGGCCTTCACGGATGATGGCATTAAAGCCATTGCCGATGCAGCATGGCAAGTCAATGAAACAACTGAGAACATTGGTGCACGTCGTTTACATACTATGATGGAACGCTTAGTTGAAGACTTATCGTTTAATGCTGATCAACGCAGTGGTGAAGTGATTAGTATCGATCAAAAATATGTGACAACAATATTAAGTGAAGTGGTTAAAGATGAAGACTTAAGTCGCTTTATCCTTTAATCATTAACTGAGTAACTTATTGGGTTACTTAGCTATAATAATACCATTTTCATTAAGTTTGTGATGTTATTGTGCGCGGGGGAAATATTCCAGGGCAAGGCACTTGATTTAACAATAGTTGGCTATTGGGATTGAAAGCAACGAGGCTTGGTTTATTTTAACCAGCATAAGTAAGCATTCATTTAATGGAATTGATATAATCAGAAAAAGATAAGGTGATTTATTATTATGAAAATACAACGCTTTGTTTTAGATAATGACAAAAATAGATTGCGCATTGAGTTTTCAGCAAGCGAAAAGATAACTGATAAAACACTAAGTTTTGAATATTTACGTATCAGTTCGCCAGCAAACTCGGCTAAGAAAATGAAAAATGGTCAAGTAGCAACTATTAGTCATAAAAAGAATGTTACGCTCACGACTATAGAGAGTGTTGCCAAACATGGCTACCGCTTGATATTTGATGATGCTCATGAAGCAATATATAGCGAAGACACAATTTTAACATTAGCCATTGAGTATAAACAACGTTGGGATAACTACTTGGTTGAATTAAAAGCCAGTGGTCATTCTCGTGAAGCAATGATTGATATTACACAGCTATAAACGAGTAACTTCTAACGGTTCATAATAAATAGACAAAAAGCCCGAATACTCTAGAGAGTTCGGGCTTTTTTATTTCTAGTCTTTACAAGGTACATCTATACTGTAAATCGGCTAACTTCTGTAGTTAACACTTGTGCCTGTTGAGATAACTCTTCACTCATATGCTCGTTTTGCTTAGCTGATTGACCTGATTGTTCGGTAACATCTCTAATCATCACCACGTGCTGATTAACTTCTGAGGCGACAGTACTTTGCTCTTGAATTGCGGTTGCAATAGTACTATTCATATCCATAATCAAAGCAACATCTTGTGTTATTTCATCAAGCATTGCCCCTGCAGAGCTGGCCTGTTGTGCACTTTCCTCACCTTCGCTTCGACATTGTGCCATTAAGGTCACGATCTCTTGAGTACGCTTTTGTAATTGACCTATAATCGTTTCAATTTCTTGAGTTGAGTCTTGTGTTCTACTTGCTAATGTTCTGACCTCATCAGCAACCACAGCAAAACCTCGCCCTTGCTCCCCGGCTCTGGCAGCTTCAATCGCTGCATTTAAAGCTAATAGGTTAGTTTGCTCTGCAATACCACGAATAACATCTAATACCGAGGCAATAGTGATACTTTCTTTTTCCAATTCTTTCACGACATTCTCTGAGTCTAAAAGTTTTCCTGAAAGTTGACCAATTTGTTTTATGGTCTGCTCTACACCTAATTTCCCTTTATCAGCATTACTATTAGTTAGTTCAGCTTTGTGCGCGGCTTCACGAGTATTGGTAGCAATCTCATCTACAGTAGCCACCATTTCAGTTACAGCGGTTGCAACAAGATCTGTTTGCTGCATCTGAGTTTCAACCCCTTCATTAGCATTGTATATATTTTCAGCTAAGCTGCCCGTGGCAGAATTGAGTGTATTTACCGAGTGGTTTACTTCAACAATAAGTGATCGGAAGTTCGTTAACATGTGATTAAAGACTTCGGCCATTTCAGATAATTCATCTCCACCACTAACATCCACTTCCGCGGTTAAATCATTACTCTGTGCAATGTTATTCATAGTCTGCTGTAAGCTATTAATACGATCTAATATGCTTTTCCCAATTAACCAAGCACTTCCTAAAGCCACCACTAGTACAACACTAAAAAGTCCATATGCTAAGGTATTAACAAAATCAATATCGTCTTCTACAGCAGCGTCACTATTTGCTAATACCGATGCTAGTTCACTATCAAGTTGATGCACAGCGTTGCGCA
>Ga0209395_1001276_pt1 | contig 35754 bp, 34 predicted proteins | sample GOMGulsemesocosm_3_FD_184635 | JGI IMG/M metagenome (GOLD analysis project Ga0209395, IMG submission 184635) | Methane-oxidizing microbial communities from mesocosms in the Gulf of Mexico - GOM9D Gulf of Mexico (SPAdes) (version 2) | ecosystem: Environmental > Aquatic > Marine > Cold seeps...
CGCGACCGACGGCTGGCGCTTAAACGAGTCGGCAAGTCATTTGATAGAACTCATTGATCGCCATGGCGTTGAGCACAATATTACGGTACTCAATTGTGGCGGTAGTTATCAATTTACGTTCGATAAGCAACAATATATTGTCGACGCGAAATTGACTGATGACGTGCTACAGACCACGATCAATGGCCATAAAACCTCGTTATTGGTTGAGATAACCGAGCATCAAATATCACTATTTATTAAGCAAGATATCCATCATTTTGGTCGTAAAGTACATGATGGTAGCGATTTTGAAGCCGATGATACTGACGATAAACTGATTGCGCCAATGAATGGTACTATTGTTGAAGTGGCTGTAAAGGCTGGTGCAACCGTCAAAAAAGGCGATGTGTTGGTGATCATGGAAGCGATGAAAATGGAATACGCGATTAGCGCGCCACACGATGGCATCGTGAGTGAAGTATTTTTTTCCGCTGGTGATATGGTTAAAGATGGTCAACAACTGGTTGAATTAAGCACTGAGGAGTCATAGATGGCCTTACCACAATTTGTAAAGATTGTTGAAGTTGGCGCACGAGACGGCCTTCAAAATGAAGGTCAAGTTAGTCTAAACGACAAAGTAACCTTGGTTAATGCGCTCAGTGAGAGTGGCCTAAGCTATATAGAAACAGGGAGTTTCGTATCGCCGAAATGGGTACCACAAATGGCTAACAGCAGCGAACTGTTCAGTCTTATCCAGCGTCATGATGGTGTCACTTATGCCGCACTAACTCCTAACCTAAAGGGTCTTGAAGCTGCAATTGCGGCTGGTGCCGACGAAGTCGCTATCTTTGCGGCGGCGTCAGAGGCGTTTAGCCAAAAGAACATCAACTGTTCAATTGAGCAATCCATTGAGCGCTTTAAACCAGTGATGGCATTAGCACAGGCTAACAACCTCAAGGTACGCGGTTATGTTTCTTGCGTTTTAGGCTGCCCTTATGATGGCGATATCCCGCCACAAAAAGTAGCTGCGGTGGCTAGCCAATTACTTGAATTAGGCTGTTATGAAATAAGCCTTGGCGATACAGTCGGCGTCGGAACGCCTATGGCAGTCAAGAGCATGCTTGAGGAAGTCGCTAAGTTGGTGCCAATCAATAAACTTGCGGTACACTTTCATGATACCTACGGTCAAGCTCTGGCTAACATTTTCAGTGCATTGGAGATGGGGATATCAGTTGTCGATAGCGCCGTGGCTGGCCTTGGAGGCTGCCCTTATGCCAAAGGCGCCTCAGGCAATGTCGCCACGGAAGAGCTGGTATATATGCTCAATGGTATCGGTATAACTCATGGTGTCGATATTAATAAGCTCGCTCGCGCTGGTTGGGCAATAAGCGAGGCGCTTGGCAAGCAACCTAACTCAAAAGTATCGATGGCGCTCAGCGCCTCACATAACTATAACTATACCCATGACCAATGATAATGCATGATTTCAGCATTTCCAATAATCATAGATATAAATCTCATAACCGCCCTAATAGATACGCTGAAGCATAAAAACACTATGCTTCGGTGCCTCACCGCCAATTCAAATTGGTGATTATACCAATTGCATTAATGAAGTGACCTATTTTGTAACGAGGATAAATGGAAGAGAGCAAGGCATTTATTTACGTATGTAGCTATTCTCCATAGAAAATAAATAACGCTGCTATCATTCATTTAGACCGTGAAAAATGATCAACTTGTTACTGCAATTGGTATTACTTCACCCTAAAACATGATCTAGATCAATAACGGTAAATATCGTTGTCTATACGACCATTATCATACGTCAAAATGTATTTTTATGTTGCCAAGTCATTAGTAGTACATTAAATTAAAATATACGCTTAAAAGACCGCAAACTAAGGAAGGTTTATGAATACATCATTGCGCATCAAGCTGGCGATCAGCTTCGGCGGGATATTTTTTCTCCTATTAATCACCACACTGTTTAATCTCAACAGTATCTCTAAAGTCAACGATATCAATCAACGAATTACTCAGCTGCGTTTTACCAGCGTCAATGCGGGTAAGGATATTGTCAATGGTATCAATACTTCCTTAGCCGCATTACGTGGCTATATGCTCTTGGGCAATGTACCAGAGCAAGCGACAAAAATGAAAAACCAACGCCAAGCAGCATGGCAAGCTATCGACGATAACATAGCGACCTTTACTCGGCTGTCCGTCAACTGGAGCGACCCTGAGAATGTTAAAACGCTGCAAGTGCTTAAAGAGAAGCTTGCTCAATTTAAGCTTGCACAGAACAAAGTCGAAGCGATAGCACAATCGAATGCCAATATTCCGTCCTATCAACTGCTTCTAAAAGAAGCAGCACCAAGGGCTGGTAAAATATTAGCGAGTATCACGGCGATAATCGATCAAGAACAAGTGCTAGAAGCGACGCCAGAGCGTAAAGAGTTATTAAAGCTGTTAGCGGACTCTCGCGGATCTTTTGCCATCGGCTTAGCCAATATTCGCGCCTACTTACTTTCCGGTGATGCCCAGTTTAAGAATAACTTCGAACAAAAATGGTCGGTCAACCAACAACGATATGAGAAGATAAACGCTCAATATGCGCACATATTTGACAACACTCAACAGCAGTCTTGGAGTGTATACAAAAAAATTCGTGCTGAGTTTTCGTCATTACCAGCACAGATGTTCACGCTTCGCCGCGCCGCAGACTGGAACCAAGCCAACTTTATGCTCGCAAATGAGGCAGCGCCACTAGCCACTGCATCGCTATCCGAGTTAACCAAGATGCGTCAGTCACAAGATAGATTACTGACCAATGATGTAAGTTTACTTAAGCAGACAGCCAGTTCTCAGTATGTGAGTCTCATTGGTGGCGGCATTTTCTCGGCCATCATTTCAATCGCTATCGCTATCTGGTTCAGTAATAACTTACTTGGCCGCTTAATGCCAATCCTTAGCAAGGCACGTGATATTGCCGCCAACAATCTCACAACACCGCAGCTTATTGTCAAAGGTAATGATGAAATTAGTGAACTCACCCATGCAGTCAATACCATGAGCGATTCATTAAGAGAAACACTTGTGAACACGGCGCAATCGATGAAAAATGTCTCCGTGGAAGCACAGGGTATCTTTCACGCTAACTCTGACATGTCAGAAAATATTAACTTGCAAGTCGAACAAATGAATATGATTGCCTCAGCTATTGAAGAGCTATCTGCTTCTGCTTCTGAGGTATCAAACAACAGCTTCGACGCAGCGAGCAGCGCTGAGCAGTCGTTGAAAATTGCCGAACAAGGTGGCGGTCTCGTTGACTCGTCACTATCGCAGATGACTGCGATAAGTGATGCCTTTAACAACAGTGCGACATCCATTCAGTCACTGAGCCAGCAGAGTAAACAAATCGAAGGGATCTTAAGTGTCATTCGCGGCATTGCGGAACAAACTAACTTGTTAGCACTTAATGCGGCGATAGAAGCGGCGCGCGCCGGCGAACAAGGACGTGGGTTTGCGGTGGTTGCTGATGAAGTAAGACAACTTGCTAGCCGTACTACCGAAGCAACGGGCGATGTCGAAAAGGCAATAGAGTCGATGCGTAATGATACCGAATTAGCGGTTGAGAGTATTGGAATTGGTCGTGACAAGGTCGTTCAGGGGATCGATATATCAAACAATGTATCACAGGTGCTAATGCAGATTATTGAGCGTGCTCAAGATGTCGCAACAAAAGTGGAAACCATCGCCACCACCTCGAAACAACAATCAACGGTTACCGCCGAAATCGCTGGCAATACTGACGAAGTCTCTAGCAACTCACAAAATGTTAGCGTGCGGATCAGCGAAGTCGTCACCATGGCACAGAGTGTTAGTGAAAGCTCTACCTTTCGCGCTAATGAACTCGAGTCAATGGTAAGCAGTTAAGCAACAAAAAGGGGAGAACAATTCTCCCCTTTTTAATACCAATCTAGGTTGATACAACATGCTCACACGATCTAGAAAATACAGTGCTTGGCGAAATCTTTGGCTTGGGTGGCTGTCCAGTCACCTTTTGGCTTTTCTTTGAGATCGGCACACCACGCATCACTACCTATCTCTGGCGCACAACCCGCCATAAAGATCACGACACACGCTAAGCCTAATAATTTTTTCATTGTTGATTCCCTAAGTATTTAAAATAGTTACAAGATAAATATAGTAGATATTAACTATGCTCGCCACATCTTTATTTTCAATACGTTACCGCGATATTAAACACCCGGCGTCGCCGCAATATAATTGAGCGCATCTAAGCGTGTATAGAAGACGTGTTCTGCTGGGATCTTGTCCATCAGTTTTATCTTCTCTAAATCTTGTCGGACTCGCGCGCAGACACTGGATAATAAGACTCGCTGACCCTTTTGCATGCTACTAATAATAATTTCCTCAATTGCGATAGTGCTAGTAATACCCACCAAACGTGCGTCACTAAAATCGATGAGTAATGTTTTATCACTATCGAGTTGCGACACGCTCTGTTTAAGCCCTCGCGCCACACCAAACCCGATTGGGCCCGAGATGGTTAATAACACGGTGTGCTGTGATACTTTACTAAACATCGATTGCTCATGAACGGGTAAACATTCACAATCGCCCTCACTATATAGTTTTAAATTATCGAGTTGTATTTCAGACAGTCGCCGTATAGTCACCAAATTAGCTAAGAACACACCGATAAGCACCGCTGTGACAAGATCGATAGCGACTGACATTACCATTGTCGATAACATCAGCCCGACACTAAATAGTGGCACCTGATGCAAGCGCTTAAGGAAGTTCCAATCGATGATATTAAGTCCAACATTGGTCAAGATAGCGGCTAACACGGCAATGGGAATATAGGCGGTAAAATCACCCGCCCACATCACAATCGCTAAAATGAATAAGGCATGTAGCATCCCCGATAACGGTGTGGTGCCACCAGCACGTAAATTCGTCATCGTGCGCATGGTTGCGCCGCCGCCCGGTAGCGCGCCAAAGAATCCGGCAATCACATTGGCAATTCCCTGCCCGACGAGCTCTTGGTCTGAATCATGAAAGTCATTACTAATACTGTCGACTGTTAACGAGGTCATTAATGAATCGAGTGTGCTTAATGTCGCGATCAATAGTGCTGACTTAATCATTTCGCCGCCTAGGGCGAGATCCCAAACGGGCATATTAAACGATGGAAGCTCGCTGGAAATAGCACCTACAACGGGTAAGTCGGCGCCGCTAACCACAAAGAACAGCGTCGCTAAGGCCACTGCGACAATGCTAGGCGGAACTACCCGACTAAAACGCTCAGGCCAAAAAAATAGCAGTACTAAACAGGCTAAGCCAAGCAGTGTATTGGTTGAGGTTAGTGTGCTCACAGACCATTGCATCTGTGATAAGGAGAAACCAAATAACGGCTCCAACTGCGACAAAATAATCAAAATACCGATGCCGGAGGTAAAACCAGAAATTACAGGATAGGACACCAATGTAAAATATTTTCCGAGCTTGAGTACACCAAACATCATTTGAAATAGCCCAGCCATACTAACCACGGTGAATGCCGCCGCGATACCATTTTCCGGAGATTGAGCAACAAAGCTCGTTAATATAGCCGCCATCACCACGGTCAATCCAGTATTTGGGCCCGATATTTGTTGATTAGTACCGCCAAACATTGACGCGAAAAAACCAGTCAAGATGGCACAATAAATACCTGCGGTAGCACCAGCGCCAGAGGTCACGCCAAACGCCAAGGCAAAAGGCAAGGCAACAACGGTTGAGGTTAAGGCACCAAAGACATCACCTTTAATGGTTTGTCGATTGAAGTGAGATAAGGAGAGCATAATGTCCAAATTAGGTAAGCTGAGAATCTGGACCTATTTTACAAAAAAAACGCGTAAAAACCAACACAAGTGTCAGGTTTAGTTTATTGCTTACACTAATTGTGATCGGCGCATGTTTTTTGTTCAGCTAAGGCTAGCATTAAGCGCTGATCTCTTTATAATCCTCTCTAAATTCTAGAGCGAGTCCCAACATGACCACCAATAATCAAGCATTAACTGACTTTATAAGCACGGTAGAGCCAAGCCAGACGTTTTATGCACTACAAGATCCGGCCAGCGAAGAATGGTTAATCGTCGATTCGATTAACTATCAAGAAACCGACGTGATGCCACTATGGTCAACGCAAGCCTTAGCTGAAATACATTGTAGTGGTGAATGGAGCAGCTACGCAGTAGCGGCCATCACATTATCAGATTGGCTTGAATTTTGGGTAGAAGATTTAAACCAAGATAACATTATCGTCGGTGTTAACTGGCATGAAGAACAAGACTGCCTCGAAGTCGACTTGGCCGAGTATACCCAAGCACTCATCGCTATCGAAGCATTGTAATACAGTCACTACCAAGCTAACCAGATGACGTGCCGGGCGCCCTTACCATTGGTGTGTGCCCGCACCGTCACCGGTTTAACCTTAAAGCCAGCTTTAGTTAGACGTTTGGTAAATGCAGAATCATCTCCCGCTGACCAATAAGCGACAATACCGCCCGGCGTTAACGCTGTTTTAGCGGCTTGCAAGCCCGCTGGCGTATAAATCCACTCATTTTCATCCGCCGTATGCCCTTCTGGACCATTATCGACATCGAGTAAGATTGCATCAAACCTCCCTGTCGCTTGACGTAATACCTCTTTAACATCACCGACATGCACTAGCGTGCGTGGATCGTTAACTGGATAGTCATTTAATGCACCAAGCGGTCCCTTATTCCACTCAACGACTTCGGGAATAAGTTCAGCCACGGTAACCTGCGCCGATTGTTTAAGCGCGCCAAGCGCCGCTGCTAATGTAAAGCCCATCCCTAAGCCCCCAATCAACACCTGAGGATTGGCGCGGTCGCCAATACGTTCACAGGCTAGCGTTGCCAAGGCATCCTCTGAAGCATGCATCCGGCTATTCATTAAATCGCCAGGGATACCCGCAATCTTAATGGTAAATTCATTATTACGTTCCAATAAACGCAATTGTGCTTTTTGACCGGGAATAGGCGCAGTGCCTAAGAGAGTAAAACGAGCCATAATAAAACTTCTTTAGGGATATTGGCGGCGATTATACCAGTTAAAACGAGAATAGGTCGCCATTGGTAAGACTTTGTTGATTAGATTTCACTTCACCAAGTAAAGGCTGCTCAATCGCTTGTTTAAGGTACGCAAGATTGTGCTGGTAATGCGCCATGGGGGTCGCCAACTGATTAGCAATCCACCCCTTGATGGTGAGCCCATCTGCTTTAATCGCCTCGATGGTCAGCAACGCATGATTGAGACAACCCAACTTCATGCCCACCACCACAATCACTTCGAACTGATGTGCCTTAACAAAATCACTCAAATAGTCAGTGTCATTAAGTGGCAAGCGCCAACCGCCCGCCCCTTCAATAAGGGCGACGGGGCTATTTCGTTCGACCTCATTCCACCAGCTAGCTAGTTGTGACAAAGAGATGGGAGCGTTGTTGAGTTCACTGGCAATATGCGGTGCGATGGCTTGCGGATAACAAATGGGATTAATCAACTCATAATCAAGCCTTGGAACGCTGGCCTGTTGTAAGATTAGCGCGTCATCATTATGCCATTGACCATCGACTAACTCTGCACCCGCGGCTATCGGCTTATAGCCAATCGTTGGCTGTGTTTGATTAAGTTGGTCAAGCAAGAGGCGGCTGACAAATGTCTTGCCAACGTCAGTGTCGGTGCCGGTAATAAAATAGGTTTTAGTCATGATTAAGATCTTTGGTGAGGATGCAATATGCTACCTGATAAGTGGCACTAAGCCCCTCTTCAGTGCGGTAGGGTTCATAGCCATGAGCAAGTTTGCTTAAGGCGCTACGCCCTAACAGGCCGCGGCTTTTATTGGCGGTCTGATTAGCACCAATCGATTTGAGATCGCGCATTAATCCAATCACATTATCGTAATGCAGCTGATGGCTATTCACTTCTAACGATGCGACGGTGAAACCACTTTGCCTAATCGCGTCATTGAGCTGCTCTTTGCTCAAGAAGCGATTTACATGCTCATTGTTATCGACCTCGCGCCACGCATTCGCCAACTCATATAGCGTGCCATCGAGCAAGGTCGAAAAACAAATCCGCCCGCCAGGTTTTAGTACCCGATAAGCTTCCTTTAGCGCCTTAGTTAGATCATGAACCCATTGCAACATTAAACTCGAATAGATGCTATCGAGCGACGTTGATGCCAGTGGCAACGCTTCGGCGTCCCCAGCAATCCACGCCACTGGCAATGTGGCATTTCGAGTGGCTGCAAATGCTAACATTTGTGGCGCGATATCTAGCGCCACCAACGAATCACAACGATCGCGCAACGCACTACTGAAATAGCCCGGACCCGTGCCTAAATCAAGTAACGTCGCACTATGGGCTGGTAATAAGCTGAGCAGGTGATTACCCACACTACGTTGTAAGGCTGCGCCGCGATCGTAGGTGGCGGCACTACTGCCAAAGCTATGACTAATGCTGCGCTTGTCGATGCTCTTAATCGTTGTCGCGCTCAGTATTTCCTGTTGTTTAGGCTGACTCATACGTTGGCCTCGATGGCGTCCTGGCACTCTGCCAAGGCGCTCAATAAATTATCGATATCGCTTAACCGGTGATTAGCCGAGAGTGTAATGCGCAATCTCGCGCTGCCCTTAGGGACCGTTGGCGGTCGTATTGCACCGACCCAAAAGCCTTTATCTTTTAGGGCCTGACTCAGCGCCATCACTTGGTCGCTGGCACCGATGATTAACGGTTGAATAGCGCTATCCGATGGCATCAAGTCCAACCCAAACTTAGCGGCCTGCTCTTTGAAATAGGCGATACGCTCATTGAGCTGCTGAGTACGCCACGCCTGTTGTGAGAGCTCAATGCTTTTAATCGTGGCAGCGACAATCGAAATGGGCAAGGCGGTCGAATAAATATAATGGCGACAAAAGTTGGTGAGGTATTCGATAGTGTCGCTAGAGGCTGCAACAAACGCACCGCTAGTGCCAATTGCTTTACCAAAAGTTGCCATTAAAATACTAGGACTAATACCAGCCATCGCGCAGCTACCCTGCCCTTGTGCATTGACACCAAAGCCATGAGCATCATCAACCATCAGCCATGCATCATTGACATCGGCCAGGCGGCGTAACTCACCCAGATCGGGTGTATCGCCGTCCATCGAGAATATTCCTTCGGAAACTAACAAACGATTGGTATAACGTGAAGCGTTGTCAAAATGCTGAGCCAAATGCGCCATATCATTGTGCTTAAAGCGTTTCATCGTGGCAGGACTCACTAATCCGGCTTCCATTAGCGAGGCATGATTGAGTTTATCTTGTAACAACAAATCGTCTTTGCCGAGCATCGTCGCCAGCACCCCGCTGTTTGCCGCAAAACCAGAGCTAAACAACATCGCGCTTTGTTGACCGGTAAGATCACAAAGCTGTGCCTGTAAATAATCATGTAATGAAGAATGACCAGTCACCAAGGGTGAGCCGCCACTTCCTACGCCATACTTCGCGCAGGCGTCATTAGCCGCGGCAATCACTTGGGGATCACTCGCCAGACCAAGATAATCATTGGCGCTAAAGTTAACAAACTTATTGCCAGCGACAACTAAGTGAGTTTGATTACCGCCGATGGTGGATATCACGCGACGATATTGCTTGGCATCACGGGTCGCACTTAGCGACGCGCTTAACGATTCAAAGCTCATCCCTAACTATTTGGTCGCATCGACAAACAAGCTTTCTTGTTGCCCGAGGGTAACAGCATCCATAATCGACGCCTCAAACGCTTCATCTGAATACTCGCGGCCGCGCTCAGTATTGATACCCAGCTTCTTGAATAACTGCACATCACTAGACTCTTCAGGATTACTCGTGGTCAGTAATTTACAACCATAGAAAATAGAGTTGGCGCCGGCCAAAAAGCACATTGATTGCATTTGTTCGTTCATTTTCTCACGACCCGCCGATAGACGAACATGAGATTTAGGCATCATAATACGTGCGGTTGCAATCGTACGAACAAAGTCGAAATTATCCAAATCATCAACATTTTCCAGTGGCGTTCCCTTAACCTTAACCAACATATTAATAGGTACACTGTCAGGATGTTGCTCTAAATTAGCTAACGCCATGAGCAGACCATAACGATCATGCTCTTTTTCGCCCATCCCTAAGATACCGCCACTACAGACCTTCATGCCAGCGCCGCGTACATAGTCTAAGGTATCGAGACGATCTTGATAGGTACGAGTCGTAATGATTTGATCATAAAACTCTTTTGAAGTATCAAGGTTGTGATTGTAGTAATCTAGTCCAGCATCGCTAAGTTGCTGCGCTTGCGCGGCGGTTAGCATGCCTAACGTCATACAGGTTTCCATGCCCATACCACGAACTTGACGCACCATATCGAGCACAATTGGCATATCTCTATCATGCGGGTTACTCCAGGCAGCCCCCATACAGAAACGGGTTGAACCAACAGATTTGGCATGTTTAGCCGCTTCTATCACCTTAGCAACTTCTAATAACTGCTCTTTGGCCAATCCGGTCTTATTGCGGGCAGATTGCGGGCAGTATTTACAATCTTCAGGACAAGCACCGGTCTTTATAGACAACAGCGTTGACACTTGAACCTCATTGGGATCAAAGCTTTCACGATGCACCAACTGCGCTTGAAACATTAAGTCGTTAAACGGCTGATTAAATAATTTTTCGACTTGGCTCAGGGTCCAATCGTGACGTATTGCTGCTGTGCTCATGCTTGACTCGTTTTTTATTGACTATTTGTTGGCTAGGATACCGTGTTAAGGTACTCTGTCAACCAAAATGAAAACCGACGATTTACATTCGGTTAAATTATAACCACCTTAAATTTGGCACATTATGACTCCTTCTGACTTGGAATTTGATAGACAACACATCTGGCACCCTTACACCTCTTTGATTTCTCCGCTTCCGTGCATCGGTGTGGTTAGCGCGCAAGGCGTGAAACTGACCCTTGATGATGGTCGACAACTAATCGATGGTATGAGCAGTTGGTGGTCGACCATTCATGGTTATAACCATCCACGGTTAAATCAGGCCGCCAAAGATCAGATTGATCAAATGTCCCATGTCATGTTTGGTGGTATCACCCATCCCAGTGCGGTGGCCTTATGCCGAAAATTAGTCGCGATGACCGCAGAGCCATTAGACCGCGTCTTTTTATCCGATTCAGGATCCGTTGCGGTGGAAGTGGCGCTAAAGATGGCGATTCAATATTGGGTCGCCAAGGGGCAGCCGCAAAAAACGCAGATGCTAACCATCGAAAATGGCTATCATGGTGATACCTTCGCGGCGATGTCAGTATGCGATCCGGTCAACGGCATGCATGAGTTGTTTAACGGTGTGCTCCAGCAACAGCTATTTGCCAACGCGCCACAAATAGCCTTTGACCAGCCTTGGAACGAATCCGATATTTCCTCGTTAGAGCAACTGTTTGAGGCAAATCATCAACACGCCGCCGCCATGATCCTAGAGCCCATTGTTCAAGGTGCTGGCGGCATGAGAATGTATCACCCTCAATACCTTAAGGCAGTGCGTGAACTGTGTGATCAATACGATGTACTATTGATATGTGATGAAATAGCGACCGGGTTTGGCCGCACGGGTAAACTGTTCGCCTATGAGCATAGCAATATCGTGCCGGATATTTTATGCCTCGGTAAGGCATTAACCGGTGGTTACATGAGTCTCGCCGCTACGATGACCAGTCAAGCCATCGGTGAAATGGTGTGTAAGACAGCCGCTGGCGTGTTTATGCATGGCCCAACCTTCATGGCCAACCCACTAGCCTGCGCAGTAGCGAGCGAAAGCTTGGCTATTCTCGAACAAGGCGATTGGCAACAACAGGTCAGTAATATAGAAGCCCAGCTACAGCGTTCATTGTCAGTATTTGAACAGCTTAAAAGTGTCTCACACGTTAGAGTCTTGGGCGCAATTGGGGTGATTGAGCTTCATCAAGCAGTCGATATGGAGTCCATCACGGCGGCATTTGTCAAGCAAGGGATATGGGTACGCCCCTTTGGCAAGCTTGTCTACATCATGCCACAATACATTATTAATGAGCAGGAACTGACAACATTAACTGACGCTATCTACACCGTCGTTAGCGCTTTATAGTTCACTCATAAGATTATTCGTAAGCTTTCATCTGCTCGATTGCGATGCAAGCTTCATCTAGCGTATTGACGATCGTTTATCCACATTAAACTAAAGGTTTAATCTTCCTAACAAAATTTAGCAAGTGATTTTGCTAACAGTTAGCATCTTTTATAATGAAATATTCAAATTAGCCTGCTATGATGGCTCAAAGATAATACTCAACCAAGAGATCACAATGTCAGACCAAAATATAGCGCTTAAAAAAGCCGGTTTAAAAGTAACTTTACCGCGAATTAAGATTTTGGAGATTTTACAAGAACCTAAAAATCAACACATTAGTGCTGAGGATCTGTACAAGATATTATTAGAACATGGCGAAGAAATTGGTCTAGCTACTGTTTATCGCGTATTAAACCAATTTGATGACGCAGGAATTGTAACTCGTCATCACTTTGACAGCGGTAAATCAGTCTTTGAATTGGCCACCAAAGAACATCACGATCATCTTGTCTGTTTAAACTGCGGTAAAGTAATCGAGTTTAACGATGAACTTATTGAAACCCGCCAACATGATATAGCAACAGCCAATGGTATCGAACTCACTAACCATAGTTTATACCTCTACGGTAAGCCAATCGGCGGTGAATGTAATCACTAATAAGTACACTAGTGAATAGAAGAGCCCGACTAATTACGTTAGTCGGGCTTTTTATTTTCCACCACGTAATACCTTAGTACCCGCCGCATTTACCCATTTCCCATTTTTGTACCAATTCCATTGGCTATGTGTTTCTCTGTTGCCCCGAATAACACCATCCACACATATTAATTTTATTTTAGTGTAAAACTTGCACAACCCCAGAATTACTGTATAAATAAACACGTACTGTATAAACAACTGTATATTCTACTTCAAGGGGTTAACATGTTAACACAACTGACCATTAGTGATTTTGCCATTGTAAAATCTTTAGATATCGAATTTCGCCATGGCATGACAACGATAACGGGTGAAACCGGTGCCGGTAAATCTATCGCCATCGATGCATTATCGCTGTGTTTAGGCGCTCGAGCTGAATCATCAATGGTTCGCCCTTTAGGAAAACGCGCCGACGTGTGTGCTACTTTTAATATTGAAAAGAACAAACAGGCATTGAAATTTCTTCATGATGGCGAGCTCGACAATGATCATCTGTGTATTCTACGCCGTACAGTCTCCAAGGAAGGTCGCTCTAAAGGCTATATTAATGGTCGCGCGGTACCGATTAGCCAACTCAAAGAAGTTGGCCAATATCTACTCAACATTCACGGTCAACATGCGCATCAAGGATTGCTTAATAGTGCAATGCAGCTAAGTCTACTCGATCAATACGCTAGCCATCACAAATTGGTCGCACAAGTAGAACTGAGCTATCAGAATTACCAATACATTAGCAAACAGCTCAAGACACTACGTCAACAACAAGAGCAGGCGTTAGCTAAGTCCCAATTACTGGAATATCAGGTAGAAGAGCTAGATAGTTTTGAGCTACTCGCTGGGGAATTTGAAAGAATTGAGGTAGAACATCAACGTCTTGCCAATAGTGAGAATTTGCAGGCCGCTAGCCAACATTTATTAGAACAACTTAGTGACAGCGCCGATTTCAATATAGAGAGTGCGTTAAATCAAGCGATCACCACGCTAGATCAATTATTAACTGACGATCCTTCCCTCAATGGCCTTAGCGAGATGCTCAATGGCGCACTGATCCAAGTCCAAGAAAGTAGCATTGAACTTAATGCGTATAACCAGAGCATCGAGCAAGATCCTCAACGCCTGTCTGACATTGAACAACGCCTCAGCAAAGCGATGCAGTTGGCGCGAAAACATCATGTTGAACCACGGCAGTTACCGCAAGTCCATCGCGATATCCGCCAACAGTTAGATGATTTGAGCAACAACGATCAACAAATAACAGAACTGGAACAGCAATTAGTGGCGGTGAATGTAGATTACCGGACGCATGCTCAAAAGCTTAGTGCCAGCCGTCAGATCGCCGCGACCAAATTAGAACGGCTCATTACCCGATCTATGCGCCGGCTAGCCATGGATCACGCACAATTTGAAATAACCTTAAGTACAAATACTGACTCGCCGTTAAGTAAACTGGGGGTGGATAACATTGAATTTAGAGTCAGTGCCAATCCGGGCCAGCCGCTTGAACCGTTAAGTAAAGTAGTGTCTGGCGGTGAGTTATCACGTATTAGCTTAGCTATTTCGGTGATAACAGCCAATAAAGTCGCCACTCCCACCCTGATATTTGATGAGGTTGACGTGGGTATTAGTGGGCCGACAGCCGCGACAGTCGGTCAAATGCTCAGGGAGTTAGGGCAATCGACACAAATATTATGTGTGACGCATTTACCTCAAGTCGCAGGATGTGGTCATCACCAAATGCAGGTTATTAAGCAAACAGACGGCCACTCGACCAATACCACCATGATCGCGCTAGATCAACAATCTCGCGTGAGCGAACTAGCTCGCTTACTTGGAGGTAACAAAATTAGTGATAACACACTGGCCAATGCAAAAGAGTTATTAATGGTCAATCAAGCTTAGGTTGAGCCGAGTACAACCTCGCTAGAAATAGTAAATGGTTAAGTTATTCAGTCACAACCTTGCCTAATCTCACATAACGGCTAAATAAATCAACACAGCACTGTTAGCATGCTCTATAGAGTGCTAAAATAGCCGCCTTGATTTTAGCACGACTTAAAGGTATTCCATTGCAAGGCACTCAACTACTTGATTTCATTGTTAGCAACTTAGAAGACATGAAAGCAAAAAATATTGTGACATTAGACGTAACTAAATTGTCACCTATGGCAGATAAACTTGTTATCTGTTCAGGTACTTCCTCTCGTCATTGTCGTTCTGTGGCAAATAGCCTGTTAGTTGAGGCTAAAAAGGCTGGCATCCCTCCGTTAGGCATTGAAGGCATTAAAGAAGGCGGTTGGGTACTGCTTGATATGAATGAAATTGTTGTTCATGTAATGGACGACGAAAGCCGCGACTTCTATAAGTTAGAACAACTTTGGAACGGTGAATCTAAGCACATCAACGGCTAATAATGAAGATTCAACTGGTCGCTGTCGGTACCAAGATGCCAAAGTGGGTAGAAAGTGGTTTACAAGAATATGTGCGCCGCTTTCCCCGAGACTGCTTGCTCGAAATATTAGAGATCCCAGCAGGTAAGCGCGGAAAAAATGCTGATATTAAGCGGATCCTTGATAAAGAAGGTGAGCTAACATTGGCCGCGATTCCCAAAGGAAACCGCATCGTCACGTTGGAAGTTGAAGGCAAACCTTGGACAACCCCAACGTTAGCCAGCAATCTTGAAAAATGGCAACTTGATGGTCGTAATGTGAGTCTACTTGTCGGAGGTCCTGAGGGACTAGCCCCAGCCTGTATCGCTGCATCTGAACAAAAATGGTCATTATCGGCATTAACATTGCCGCACCCCATGGTACGAGTGATCGTTGCCGAAGCGCTTTATCGGGCTTGGAGCATCAACAATAATCATCCCTATCATAGAGAATAATTCTCTGCGCTTAAAATAATTAGAGATATCTGCCAATTTATGTTCCAATAGTCCTATTCTTTGTTTTTCCTAATAACGCATGTTTTTAAACCAACGTTCTCCGATTCGAAACAACGTGGCAGAGGCCAACCTCTTTAGCCGTCGCGCGCTCATCGCTTTTGCTATTGTGTGTGGACTGCTCAGCGTATTACTTGTTAATCTCTATTGGATTCAAGTCAATATGCATGAGGCTTATCAGACTCGTGCCAACGGTAATCGAATTAAAGTCATCCCTATTGCCCCAAACCGTGGCATTATCTTCGATCGCAATGGCGTGATAGTCGCCGAAAACAAAGCTGTATATAGCTTAGAATTAGTGGCCGAAAAAATTACCGACATAGAACAAACGGTCGACCTAATTGCCAGTATTATTGTGATCACAGAGGATGAGAAGCAACGTTTTTTCAAGATTAAAAAGACCAAGAGACGCTTTAAAAAAGTCACCCTCAAGAGTCGATTATCGCCCGCACAAGTGGCTAGAATAAGTGTTAACTTACACCGCCTCGCAGGAGTGACTGTTGAAGCCCGTCTCAAACGTTATTATCCATTTAAAGAAACTCTAACTCATGTCTTGGGTTATGTCGGTCGCATCACAAAGAAAGAGCAGCAGCGGATAAACGATAATGATGAAGGGCCAAACTATGCCTCCACGAGAGACATTGGTAAGCAAGGGATAGAGAAATATTATCAGACTATGCTACACGGGGTAGCGGGATACCAAGAAGTCGAAGTAAACCACCGCGGCAAGGTCATTCGTGTCTTAGATCAAGTGTTGCCGCAACATGGTCAGGATTTATACCTCAACATCGATGTCAGATTACAGGAGCAGGCTTATACTGCATTGGCGGGGCGTCGCGGTTCGGTGGTAGCAATAAACCCAAGAAATGGCTCTGTTCTGGCCATGGTCAGCAGCCCAAGTTATGATCCGAATCTATTTGTCCATGGTATCAGTAGCAAAGATTATAAAAAACTATTGTCTCAAGACAAGCCGTTAATCAATCGTGCGACGCAAGGTGCTTATCCCCCAGCGTCCACCATTAAACAATTAATGGCTATCGTAGCACTTGAAGAAGGTGTCATTAGTGAAACCTCTTCTATTAAGGATCCTGGCTGGTTTAAATTACCCAATGTAGAACGTAAGTTTCGCGATCATCTAGCGTGGGGCCACGGTAAAGTGGATGTCTATCGGGCGATGGAAAAGTCGTGCGATACCTTTTTCTATGAAGTAGCGTACCGGCTTGGTATCGACAAAATTAGCAACTTTATGTACCAATTTGGCTTTGGTGATTATACGGGTGTTGATATTCATGAAGAAAAATCTGCCATCATGCCATCCCGCAGTTGGAAGCGTGCGCGCCATAATCAAGCATGGTATACCGGTGATACGATTTCATTAGGTATAGGCCAAAGCTATTGGACCGCAACCCCACTTCAACTCGCTAAAGCGACCGCTATTGTCGCCGCTAGTGGACAACGTTTTACCCCACAAATTTTGGGTGCAAGCCAACAAGGTCAAAGCCTAATGCAAATTCCGCCTGATGATTATGCACCAATTGTGTTGAACAACAAACGCCACTGGACCATCGCACAAAAAGGCATGTGGAGGGTAGTCAACAGTATCGGCGGTACCGCGTATAATGTTTTTAAAGGCGCATCTTATATATCGGCAGGGAAAACAGGGACGGCGCAGGTTATTAGTATGGCAGAGGACGAAAAATACGATGCGAGTAAGATAAAGGAACGGCATCGCGATAACGCGATGTATGTCGGATATGCACCCTATGATAATCCACAAATTGCGTTAGCAGTCGTCATCGAAAATGCTGGCGGCGGTGGTAGCAGCGCCGCACCGATTGCGCGCCAGTTATTAGATACCTACCTAACCGGTAACGACCAATTAAGCGACAGTAACTTATTGGCGCACCAATCAACTAACCAACAAGACCAACCTCGATGAACAGTCCAACAAAGTCAGCCGATGGCTATGCCGCAAAGACCAGCTTCTCACAGCGTATTCATATCGACATTCCTTTATTGCTAGCATTGCTGACATTAATGGCGTTTTCACTAACCATCGTCTACGGGGCCAGTGGTCAAAATATTGCGATGATGAAGGCTCAGCTTATTAGGATGGGGATTGCATTAGTCGCGATGTTCGTGATTGCTCAATTTTCACCGAGCACGCTAAGGCGCTGGTCAGTCCCACTTTTTGGCTTAGGACTGGCGTTGTTGGTTGCCACACTACTCTTTGGTCACGTAGGCAAAGGGGCACAACGCTGGCTTAACCTAGGGTTCTTTAATTTTCAAACCTCAGAGGCTATGAAGGTAATACTTCCCATCGTTGTTGCCCATTTCATTACTTCTTACGCTTTGCCACCAAAACTACGTCATGTCATTTTTGGCTTTGTACTAGTGATTATCCCGACGCTTTTAATTGCAAAACAACCGGATTTGGGCACCTCAATTCTAGTGGCTAGCTCAGGTGTTTTTGCCTTGTTTTTAGCGGGTATGAGCTGGCGTATTATCGGTTCATTGTGTATTGCATTATCGGGGTTTCTACCAATATTGTGGTATTTTTTAATGCGCGATTACCAACGGCAACGAGTATTAACCTTCCTTAATCCAGAAAGTGATCCATTAGGCTCTGGCTATCACATTATTCAATCAAAAATTGCCATCGGCTCTGGCGGTATCGAAGGTAAGGGCTGGCTAAATGGCACGCAGTCACAGTTGGAGTTCTTACCGGAGCGTCACACAGACTTTATTTTTTCGGTGTTTAGTGAAGAGTTTGGGCTACTCGGTATATGTACCTTACTCGCAGTGTATCTATTTGTGATCGCTCGTGGTCTATATATCGCAGCTCAAGCCCAGGACGGTTTTTCTCGAGTGTTAGCGGGGGCTATCACTCTCACATTTTTCGTCTACCTTTTTGTTAACATCGGAATGGTTTCTGGCTTGTTACCCGTCGTTGGAGTACCGCTACCAATGGTTAGTTACGGCGGAACATCTATGCTCACCCTAATGATCGGCTTTGGCATTATTATGGCCATTCATACTCATCGTAGCGTCAACAAATAGCGAGTTTATTATGCGTTTTTACCATCTACAACAATTAGCCACTAGTGTGATGATTATAAGCATACTTAGCGCCTGTACCGTGACGCCAAGCCGATATAAAATTCACCAAGATGTTGCACCTAGTCGCCTGCCCAGCGCTAATGAAGTTAAGAATATTAAGCCTCTGAACATTCCCTACTCCCGGGGCGGTAACAAAGATTATACCGTTCGCGGAATCAGTTACCAAGTGCGTGATACTCATCATAATTACCAACAAAGTGGGATCGCTTCTTGGTATGGCAGCAAATTCCATGGCCATCTGACCTCCAACGGTGAAATATATGACATGTATGGTCTATCGGCAGCGCATAAGTCACTGCCCATTCCCAGCTTTGCCAAGATAACCAACCTTGATAATAACAAGCACACGATAGTGAGGATTAATGACCGCGGTCCTTTCCATCCTCAACGCCTAATCGATTTATCTTATGGTGCGGCATTTAAACTCGGGGTGCTTGAACACGGTACAGCGAACGTAAAGATAGAGTCAATCACCGTGGATAACGGTGATGCCGCCCCACTAAGAGTAAAGCGAGGCTGCAACATACAATTATTAGCGTTGACAAATAAAGCCGCCATCGAGCAAGAGCGATTAGCAGTCATGCGCCATTATAACCAGCCAGCGCATATTCAACAGCGCGGCAAGATATATCGATTGAAGTTAGGACCAATCACCAACTTAACTCAGTGTGAATTGTTACATAAAAAAGTGTTAATAAATTACCCCAAAGCATTTATCAAAAGCCTATAACAGGTTAAGATACAGAGTCATCTTGCCACTTGGCTTCTTTAACTTACATGGTTACTAAATGTTAAACATACCTTTTTCACGTCGTCTTAAATTGGCTACAACGACGACTTTATTGCTTATCTCAACTAGCACTCTAGCCAATACTGTCATTCCTAATCAACCGACAGTCGCGGCGAAAAGCTTTATCTTGATCGATCACACGACCGGTAAAATTCTCGCCAGCAGTAACGAAAATCAGCAATTACATCCTGCCAGCTTAACTAAACTGATGACCAGCTTCATTATTGGCCGTGAGCTTAAAAGCGGTAATATCAAACAAGATGATCTCGTTACCGTCAGTGAGAATGCGTGGGCTAAGAACTTTCCTGACTCATCTAAGATGTTTATCGAAGTCGGTAAAGAGATAAGAGTCGAAGACCTTAATCGCGGTATTGTTATCCAATCAGGCAACGATGCCTGTGTTGCCATGGCCGAACATATCGCCGGTACGGAAGATGGCTTCGCCGATATCATGAATAATGTCGCTGTAGAACTAGGCATGAACAATAGCTTTTTCGTCAATAGCCATGGTTTAGACAGTACCACCCATCAAACCACCGCTTACGACATGTCGGTGTTAGCCCGTGCAATCATTGAGCAAACACCGCAAGAGTATGCGTTGTATAAAGAGAAATCTTTTACCTATAACAACATCAAACAATATAACCGTAACACCCTGTTATGGGACAAAAGCATGAATGTCGATGGCATGAAGACCGGTCACACCTCCAAAGCAGGCTATAGTTTGGTGTCGTCAGCGCTCAAAGACAATATGCGCCTCATCTCTGTAGTGATGGGCGCGAAGAGCGCTCGTTCACGCGCCAGCGAGAGTAAAAAAATCCTAAACTACGGTTTTAGATTTTTTGAAACGGTAACGCCTTATCAGGCAGGCCACGAATTTGCATCGCAAAAAGTATGGTTTGGTGAAACAGATCAAGTTAAGTTAGGTATCACTGCCGCCACGCCTTTAACCATCCGTCGTGGTCAAAGCAAAAACCTTAAGGCCAGCTTCGAACTCACTAAAGAGCTTGAAGCCCCTATCGCTAAAGGTGAAGTAGTCGGCACCGTATTTTTACAGCTAAACGGCGAAGACATCGCACAATATCCATTAGTGACCCTTAACGAAATTGAACAAGGCGGTTGGTTCAAACGTACCAGCGATTATGTTAAAAAAATGGTCAGCGATATCATCGGTTAATTCAAGCTAAAACTCACCGTGCTCAACTGTTGATTAGCGACAATTGAGCCACAACGGCTTCACTGGGCCACCAAAAACGCTGCGTCACCGCAAACAGCGAAAACAATCCCCTAGCCCAAGTGCAACGAATAAGATAGAATGGCGCCAATTTACTATATAGGTTCATTACAAAACTAAAACGTTTGTGATAGCCACTTTGTGTTGGAGATAATGATGGACACAAAATTTGACGAACTATTAGAATTCCCCTGTGATTTTGGTTTCCGTATTATGGGTTTCGCTCAAGACGACCTGCCAGAACACGTCGCTAAAGTATTAGACTTACATGTCGCTAACGCATATAAACTTTTACCTGGTTTGAGAAAAAGCAGCAGTGGTAAATACCACTCAATTTCTTACACCGTAAAAGTGCAGAGTAAAGAACAAATCGAGTTATTGTATAAAGAACTGTCAGCAATCGAGATTGTTAAGTACGTCCTTTAAGTAAGAGGTAGCTAATGTCTGTTGAGTCTTCTAACATCGACGAAAAAACGCTGGTCATCCGTCAACTAGGACGTCGTGACTATGAAAGCGTTTGGCATGCAATGCAAGACTATACGGATAATCGTACCAGCCAATCTAACGATGAAATTTGGTTGGTCGAGCACGAACCTGTCTTTACCCAAGGTCAAGCAGGAAAAGAAGAGCACTTACTCTGTCCTGGCGATATTCCAGTGGTAAAAGTAGACCGCGGTGGTCAAGTGACCTATCACGGTCCAGGGCAGCTAGTCGCCTACGTCCTATTGGATATCCGGCGTCTTAAGATTGGCGTGCGTGATCTCGTCACTCATATAGAACAAAGCCTTGTAGAATTATTAAAGCAACATGACATCACCGCATACCCTAAGGCCGATGCCCCTGGAGTATATGTTGATAATAAAAAGATTGCTTCGCTAGGCCTACGAATTCGTAAAGGATGTTCGTTTCATGGATTGGCATTAAATGTCAACATGGATCTTTCACCCTTTCAACGAATCAACCCTTGTGGCTATGCCGGACTTGAAATGGTTCAAATGAATCAATTTGGTGGTCCTTTCATCCACAATGAAGTAGAACAAAAACTAACGTTTGTTGTCGCCAAACAACTTGGTTTCAGTAAGTTAGAGTCACAAATAGGATTTAGCCATGAGCACAACTAAACAATCAACAAAGGTTGCTGGTGAGAAATTAAGAGACGCAGACAAGCTCGCTTATATCCCAGTAAAAGTCATCGAACAGGAAAAAGCAAAAATATTACGCAAGCCAGAATGGCTACGGATTAAACTACCACGCTCTAGCGCCAAGATTGACGCGATAAAAAGCGCAATGCGTAAGCATGATCTAAGCTCCGTGTGCGAAGAGGCTTCGTGCCCTAACCTGTCAGAGTGTTTTAACCACGGCACCGCAACCTTTATGATCTTGGGTGCTATTTGTACTCGTCGCTGCCCATTTTGCGATGTTGCCCATGGCCGCCCATTACCGGTTAATGCCCAGGAGCCTAAAAAGCTTGCAGCTACTATCCGTGATATGAAGCTTAAATATGTCGTGATCACTTCTGTAGATCGAGATGATTTACGTGATGGTGGTGCACAGCATTTTGCCGATTGCGTGCGTGAAATACGTTTAGAAGTTCCACAAATTAGAATTGAAATTTTGGTACCAGATTTTAAAGGACGCATGGATAAGGCACTTGATATCCTAAGTACCGCACCACCGGATGTACTGAACCACAACTTAGAGACGGCCCCACGTTTATACAGAGAAGTTCGCCCCGGTGCTCATTATAGGAACTCGCTAGAGCTATTGCGTCGTTTTAAAGAAATGCATCCTGAAGTGACTACTAAGTCTGGTTTAATGATGGGTTTAGGCGAGACCAATGATGAAATAATTGAGGTGTTAAAAGACTTACGTAGCCATAATGTTGAAATGTTAACACTAGGTCAATACCTCCAACCAAGTAAACATCACTTACCGGTCGTTCGTTACGTGCCCCCGGCAGAGTTTGACGAATTAGGCGATGTTGCGCGCGAACTCGGCTTCACCCATGCAGCCAGTGGCCCCATGGTTCGATCGAGCTATCACGCCGACCTCCAAGCGGCAGGCAAAGAAGTTAAGTAACAAAAAAGCAACGCAAGTTGCCTTTTTTATACCCGTCATAGCCAATTCGACACGGTAAGAGCGTTTTAAATAAAGCGCTGTAAATTACAGAGATATCGGTGCATGTGAAGTAACCGAATTTTTCATGTTTAGCTAAGGATGGCTACATTAGGGCAATGAGAGGTGCTTATTGCCGAGACGAAAAGTTGAGCTTAGAGCCGAAGTGCAACCTTGTGTCTTTGACACAAGGAAGTTCGCGGAGCTGTGATGTATTTACAGCGAGTTTACGTAATATCTAGATATAATGCGCTTGCCAATCCGACCAGCACGACAGTACTGTATTTGTAGTGCTTAAGCCGTTAAAATATAATGGAAACACTTAATATACTGAGTACATATGCAATTTTTAACACAGTTATTTAACAATAATAAGCGATGGGCGGTTGATGTTGAAAACCAAGAACCAGGTTTTTTTAAGGCATTAAGCGAACAGCAAAATCCTGAGTACCTATGGATTGGTTGTTCCGATTCGCGGGTACCGGCCAACGAAATAGTTGGATTAAAGCCTGGCGAGCTATTCGTGCATCGAAATGTAGCCAATACGGTTGTTCATACCGATTTAAATTGCCTATCGGTCATTCAATATGCGGTCGATGTACTGAAGGTTAAACATATCATTGTTACTGGCCATTATGGCTGTGGTGGCGTCATCGCCTCGATGCAAAATACACGTTTAGGACTGATTGATAACTGGTTACGCCATATTAAAGACGTGCAGTACAAACACCAAGATCATTTGAAGAGCATTAGCGACGAAAGAAAGCGTCAAGATCGCTTAACCGAGTTACATGTGATAGAACAAGTAATGAATGTGTCGCAAATTTCTATTGTACAAGATGCCTGGGAACGTGGCCAAGACCTGCAATTACATAGCTGGATATATGGTGTAGAGGATGGCATGTTACATAATTTAAAGGCCACGATATCAAGCACAGAAAACGCTACACAGTCCTATCAAGCCGCAGTCGATCGATTAATCAATCAATGATAACTTTACAACTCGTTGTAATTTGATTAAGTTGTAACTAAGCGGTTTTTCACACCGATAAGCCGCTTATCTAGGTATATGCAGGATGCAAATATCAAAGTCGTTACGACGACGGAATCAGCGGCGCGCGTACACTCGCCAAGGCCAAGGATGATGGTTTTAAAAAAATTTTTACTCAACTGCTTTGTTATTTTTGCGCTAAGCCTAGTCGGGTTAGCCACAGGAATCGTCGTACTCACTCAGAGTATTGCTGTTGCATGGCTCGACTTTTGTTTTGTTGTCTTTATCGCTATTTCAGCGATGTTAAGTTGGGTCATGGTACTGAACACTAATCACCACAATTTAATTCGCTCGACGAGAACAAAACAGGCCTCCCAATACTCAACTATATATCACACACCAACCTTCGAAAATTATCAACATTTGAAACACTTAATGAAAAATCATCAGGGCCAGTATCAAAACGCAAAGTTTTGTGAGCGCTCGAGTAAGCCGAGCACGAACAGAGCGAAGCAACTGATCACCAACGAAGGTTAGACTAGTACCAACTTGATTAAATAATTGCCCACTTGTGTTTGCTAAAATTAATCAGGTTGGTATAGAGGATGCTCGGTGTCAGACCAGATTGGTGAAAATATCTTATCAACCACGTGACTATCAACCTGTTCAAGCGTCTTATATTGCCAATTCGGACTATTGTCCTTATCAATTAATAACGCACGGATCCCTTCGGTAACTTCCCCTATCTGTCCACAATGAACCGACATCGAGAGTTCCAATTTAAAACAATCGACTAACGAGAGTCCCTTACCCACTTCTAACTGACGCTCTAATATTTTGGCCGATAATACACTGCCGTGAGCCATCGTACGCTGAGCCCTGATAAGCCATTTTTCATCGCTTGTTATCGCTCCTATAGCTGCCACAACATCGCTTAAACTTATCGGTGACAACACCTCTGTAAGTACACCGCGGTGAGTATCGATATTTCCTTTAGCCATCGATTGTTCCGGCTGAAGCGTTTTTATTATCTCAGTGATATGTCGATGATGATCAACACTATCAGGCCAATTGGACTCAACCAACTGCGATATCAATTGCATTTTTTGCTGATGCTCAAGATAGAAGTCAGCGAGTTTGACCTCGATACAATCTGCGGCATTCATTTGCGCTGCGGTCAATCCTAAAAATAGACCTAAGCGCTGCGGCATTTTACTTAGAAAATAAGTGGCGCCGACATCCGGATACAGGCCAATGCTTATTTCAGGCATCGCGACTTTAGAGTGTTCGGTGACAACACGATGACTAGCGCCCGCCATTAGTCCCAAACCGCCTCCCATCACAAATCCATTACCCCATACAATAATAGGCTTGTCGAACGTATGAATAGTGTAATCAAGTTGATACTCTTTACCAAAATACTGCTCAACAAAGGGTTGTTTAGTGCCTGGAGCCGCCGCCATCGCATGGTACAATTCGACCACATCGCCACCAGCACAAAACGCCTTATCGCCAATTGAATCGAGAATAATCGCCACCACTGAATCATCCTGCCTACATTGTTCAAGCGTCGGTAATAATGAATCAATCATCTGTTGATTAAGCGCATTTAATGAACGTTCACTATTAAGTGTCGCTTGTAAAATACAGCGTCCATCGGCTATTGGATGTCTATGGTATATCACAGCTTGATTAGTCATTAGCCATTAATCCAATTCGGTGTACGTTTTTCTAAGAACGCATTAACGCCCTCTTTCTGATCTTCGGTACTAAATAGGTCAACAAACATCTCACGCTCCAATGGCAGTGCAGCATTAATCGCACCATCACGTCCTTGTTGAATTAACACCTTACAAGCAGCAACACTCGACGGCGATTGATTTGCAACGCGCTTAGCCAATGCAAGAGCGCTTGTGAGGCCCTGTCCTTGTTCAACCACTTCTTCGACCAGACCGATGCGACAAGCCTGTTCCGCTTTTAAACGTTCACCACATAAGATCATCCGCTTCGCCCAACCTTCTCCCACCAGCAAGCTAAGGTTTTGAGTGCCACCAGCACAAGGCAATAATCCAACTGCCGCCTCAGGTAATGCCATTTGAGCCTGTTCCTCTGCGATGCGTATATCACAAGCGAGAGCAACCTCTAGTCCGCCTCCCATCGCATAACCATTAATCGCCGCGATGGAAACGCCTCTAAACTTAGCTAGCGTTTCAAACGCTTCTCCAAATATTCTCGACATTGATGAAGCCACTCCAATATCACCATCGGCAAATAATTTAAGATCGGCGCCAGCAGAAAAGAATTTGTCACCCTCACCGGTGATCACTAACGCATAAATATTTTTGTCTTGGTTTAACTCCGTTACTACGTCGCGTAGTTGTGTCAAGCTCTCACGCGTCCAGGTGTTAGCCGGTGGGTTGGCAATAGTAATGATTGCAGTATGCTCTTGTTGACTTACCTTCAATAGCTCGCTCATCTGTATGCTCCTTTAAACCAGTTCAATGGCCATTGCAGTCGCTTCACCGCCGCCAATACATAGACTGGCAACGCCTTTAGACAACTGACGTTGCTTGAGTGCATGAATAAGGGTGACCAAGATCCGTGAACCGCTCGAACCCAGAGGGTGCCCTAATGCGCAGGCACCACCATTAATATTAACTTTATTATGGTCAAGTTCTAACGCCTGTATTCCGAGCATTGTTACCATCGCAAAGGCTTCATTAATCTCAAATAAATCAACGTCATCCTTAGTCCAATTCGCTTTATCAAGTACCTTATTCATCGCGCCAACGGGCGCAATAGTAAATTCACTCGGCTGCTGGGCATGCGTAGCATGGGCGACTATTCTTGCTAATGGCGTCAGTCCGCGTGATGTTGCTTCACTTTGCTTCATCACTAATAACGCAGAAGCACCATCGGAGATGGAGCTAGCATTAGCCGCTGTAATGGTTCCTTCTTTGGCAAAGGCGGCACGCAATGTTGGGATTTTATCCACTCGTGCGTTTCCCGGTTGCTCATCGATGCTGACAGTGAGATCTCCGCGGCGATTTTTGATGGTGACCGGTGTAATTTCGTCGACAAATGCACCACTCTCAATCGCTATATTGGCACGACTTAATGATGAAATAGCAAAATCATCCATCGCTTGGCGTGTAAAATTATTATCATCTGCAGTTTGTTGTGCAAAAGTCCCCATCGCCTTGCCGCTATAAGCATCTTCTAAGCCGTCTAGAAACATATGATCTTTAACTTCACCGTGTCCCATCCGCATACCACTGCGGGCTTTAGGCAACATATAAGGCGATAGACTCATATTTTCCATGCCACCAGCAATGACGACACTGGCACTGCCAGCGACAATGAAATCATGCGCCATCATCACTGCTTTCATGCCTGAGCCGCACACTTTATTGATTGTCGTACAAGGCGTTGAATTGGCTAACCCTGCCTCTAACGCCGCTTGACGCGCAGGCGCTTGGCCAATGCCTGCGGGTAATACACAACCAAGGATAACTTCATCGATTTGATCTTTTTCTAGTTGAGCGTTGGCAACAATACCTTCAATCACCACACTAGCTAGGGTTGGCGCAGCAACTTGCGATAGGCTTCCGCCAAAGCCGCCCATCGGCGTACGTAGGGCTTGAACGATTACAACAGGGTCGGTGGTCAACATAATAAACTCCAAAAATTTTATTTTAAATAAACTCTGAGCCCACATTACCTCATCATTCCCTTTACGCCAACGTAAAGTTTAAATAAAAAGACACTAAGATAATGGATTGGCTCGGACTATCATTGGCTGATAAGGTGATAGTCATCGTAGAATTGAGGGCGTAATGAGGTGACTGATTCGTCACTGTGAGTATATTGGATAGCACCACACCCCAAGAATTCTTTAACCTGACTTAATGCTTGGTTGGCCCGCATCACTGCAAAATCTAGCTCATTGGCGCGTGTTACATCGAGGTTATCACTATAATACCAGCCAATGTTAAGCCTAAGTTCTGTCTTATTACACCTATAACAGTCTAATAAGGTCAACACTTGTTGAGTTAGATGATTGACTTCTTCGCGACTACGATTCGCTAGCAGTGCGATAAATATATCGTCTCGTTGTCGAAGAACAACACCGTATTCTTGGAATAGCTGTTTTAGCAGCGCTGCAAAATACTTCAGCAACACATTACCCTCATCGTGACCAAAGCTATCGACAAAGGTATTAAATAAATTGATATCAATCACTAAGACAGCGTATTGTCGTTGCGGATTGTACATCAATTTTTTTCGCTCATCACGTAATCAAGACATTGACTATAGAAATATATACCCGTGACCAATGATAATGCGTGATTTGGCAAGGCGATAAGCGTGCCAAATGCTAGGCATAATACGTGCCGTTTAGTCATTCTAAATTAATGTATTATAACGACGCACGACGGCAGGGATGCCGGCGCTAGAGCAACGCATTAGCTCATGGATGAGCGTAATTAGGGCAATGCAGTCAGCTTATTGCCGAGGAGCAGTTGCCGGTTGGTCGCTTATCGCCTTGCCCTTTGGGAGGTTGGCTAGAAAACGATTACGGCGTTATGATTCATAATCAGGGAGTGACCATTAATTACCAATCACGCCTTGTACTCGTCTCCTACCCAAGATCGATAACAAGCATTTCCAATGGTCACGGGTATAGGTTGGTTAACGAATCGACTTTTTCATCGACGACCGTGGTAATTTTATGGGTACTTCGATACGTATAAATAGCAACACAGATAATCACGGCTGCAAATGCTGCAAGCAACATCAAACGACACAACAAAAGCTGCTCATTGATGTTCACTGTACATTGAATATCAATCAACATTTGGCTTAGGCGGCTCGAGTTATTCTCACTAACATTATTAAAGTCATTACTCTCGAATTTATAACTAGCGTTATTGAAATGTGCTGTACTCTGCTCTTGCCTTAACACATATTGCTTATATTGCGCGAGCCCCAACTTAACGTCCCCAAGCTCCATAGCGATTATCGAGCCAATACGAGACGAGACAACTCAGCAAGCTCAGATTTACGCTTGGTAATTACCTTATCTTGCCAAATATTATGCAACAAACCCTTTGCTTTTTGCCATTGCTCAAGTCCAATATAGGCATCGAGTAAAAGGAGTTGCGCTTCAAGCTTATTCACCAGATTATTGGTCTTAATCTGTAACGCTATACTCTTTTACGCCAATTCGCACCGCACAATAGCTTGATCACTGGCGAGCTCAAATTTGACACTGGGTTGCATTCTGGCATAAATATAGGCGATTGATTCATGAGCCATACACTGCTGTAAGGTACTACCCTTACTGTCGACAATTTTTGCAGAGCGCTGTGCAAAATAGAGCGCTTCAGCAAGATTATGCTCTTCAAGTTTTAGCTCAGCAGCAAGTGATAATATCTGTATCTGATTGCCTATAGGGACTTGACTTTGCGGGATTTGAACCACCATATTGAACTATTCGAATGCCCGGTCAAATTTTTCAAGCGTTGAAACATCCGCGCCTGAAGGTAATAAACAGTACTCTTATTTTTAGTCGACAGCTCTTTCTTTAATAGAGAAGTAACTTTTTTATGGGCTTGTTCAAACTTGCCTTGGTATCCGAGTATTTTTGCTTCGAGGATGAGATAGCGTTGCTGCTGATCATTATTTTTTTTAGCGGATTTTAACTGTTTAAGCATCAAGAATGTCTGCTCAACATCGTGATAAAGCAAAGTTTCTGCCTGATGTAATTCTATTTCTACACTGACAAAGGCATCATACGTGCCAACATTGAAGCTCGCGACACTAACATAAGCACTGCCATCACGGATAGCGAGCGTAAAAACTGTATCATCTAATTACTATCTAAGAGTCCATCACCGGGGTGCAGTTGGCTTTGGCGCGGACCACACCGCACCGCGCTAAACTCACCACCCTGAGCACAATAACCGCAGTTACCCCCATTACTTTTGGCATGGACTAATGCGGTCATCGCCCGTGCTATCAGCGGTTCTAACTGCATTGCTTCCTTATCATCAGCTTGATGATCGACAAATGCGCTACCCGTAGACAGCGACGCGTTAAGTGGCTGATTATCAATGATGATACCATTGAGAGCATTATGGGCATCTTGAACAAGTTCAAGCATTTGGTTAAAGGACAGTGCGACCGCTACTAGCATAAATTCATCGCCAGACTTTCGAATAGTCACCACATTACGTGTCCGAAGACAGCTCAGTTTAACCGCGAAAGAGTGCAGAAATATGTCACCAAAATCATAATTAAAATTGAGGTTAATGCTCTCCATATTATCGATGTTGCACGTTATTAGTGCAACGCTACACTTACTTTTTATTGCCCCTGCAATGAGTTCGTTGGCTTTGATTACTCCATAATCCATATTAAAACATTGAGTAAGTTCATCTTTTTGTTGTTGCTCAATCAAAGATAGTGTTTGTTTTCGTTTATAGAATACAACAAGGAATAGGGAAATAGAGCCAATCAGTAACGCGCTGAGTAGCATGACCCAGTTTTTAAGACTGCTTTGTTGAAGTTTAAGGTTAACTAACTCTGATTCTGCCTTATCTAACTCTCGTGCCTGGCGGTTGACCTTGCTTTCGAAACGTCGCTGTAAATAGGCAATATTAATTGATTTTGTCTGGCTACTACTCGCTTTATGTGCGTTTAAATAGTGCTTAAAATAAAACATAGCATCATCAAGCAAGCCCATTTTTTCAAGCAACTTTGCCTTGATATTGAAGCCAAACGTTTTCGCCTCAACATCAGTACTCGGCGTAATAATCTCAAGCGCTTGGCTCAACTCCCTGTCGGCATCGAGTATCTTATCACTATTCATCAATGAGTTAGCAAGATGTAATTGGATTTTAGCTCGTTGCAATGGTGTTTGTAATTTAGAATAATGAGTGATAGATAGGATAAGAAATTGCTGTTCGTGAGCATATTCTAATTGATGACCATGCCACATTCCCATATAAAAATATGCAGTGGCTAGCTCGCCAATGTATTGATTATCGCCGCACAAGCTGATCACTCGTTGGGCCAATTTTTCTAGTTGTAGAAACTTGCTATCGCTATGAGAAATATAAGCCAAGCTATTGAGCGCACGACACTCCAGTAGCGTATTTTTTGATTTCGAGGCAATCGTCAACGCTTTATTAGCGTAGCCAATGGCATCATCAAAGACATTAGCTTTAGCGTAAATATTCGCGGCGAGCAAATATATATCAAATTGATGATTCAAACGAAGACTCGTCATATCTAATTGATTCATCCGATTGAGCAAAATAAACACCCTTTCAAAATCAAGTGCTTTAAGCGCTATCACCGCCCTAAAATACAACTGCCTTGAAAAGGAATCTATCGAAGACTTCTGTTTTTCTATCGCATTTAGTTGATTTTTCGCCTTGTCGAGCTTACCTAACGTAATATTTCGATAAACCTGCAGTAATACGACATCGAGCGCCAATGATTGATGCAATAGTTCAGGGGATTCGGTTAAATCCGTGAGCAATTTATTAGTGGCTCGGATATCTGATGGTAACTGCGTTTCTGCGGCAATCAATCGCTGTTTAATGACGTCAATGCTTTGGTGCGATTGTTGTTCATCGACATCACCATGTGCGACTGATGAAAGCATTAAGAATAAAGTGACACCCATTAATCTAACGATACCGACTTGCCGGCATCGACGGGATATATGCTTAATAAGATTAACTATATAAGGGGGATGTGATTCATCTGTTCTGTTCAATAAAGCCCCCTTTCAGAGTACAAATAGCCGACTCAAACAAACGACTTCACTAGTGAATTAGCGTCATCAAATAAGAGTAATATAATAGCTATCACAATAGCATAGATATTTTACCTATCAAACAACACTTTAGGCTTAAGTCTGAACTTGCCCACTCTTATTATTCCCACGGAGTACGTCCACTGAGATCGTTAAGATCAAATGGGGTTATTTGATACACATAATAATTAAGCCAATTGGTCAACAACAGATTGGCGTGACTGCGCCAACAACCTTTAGGCGATACACGGATATCATCATTAGGATAATAATTTTGTGGCAAGTTCGGCGCCAACTCGGCGGTCACATCACGTTTGTATTCGTCATCTAAGGTAGTGACATTGTATTCAGGATGACCTAATACAAAGAGATTTCGGCGGTCTTTACTGACCACCAAATAGGCACCCGCTTCTATAGAATCAGCGAGAATATCTAAATCTGGATGCGCCTTTATCTGCTCAACATCCATCTGTGCAAATCGTGAATGTGGCACCCAAAATTCATCGTCGAAGCCGCGCAACAGCGGATCATGAATCTTGTTTCGGTGATGTAAAAACACACCGGAGATCTTATCCTCTCTAATGTAACGATTTAATCCATATAAATGATAGAAAGCCGCATGCGCCGCCCAACACAAAAATAAGGTTGAAGTGACATGTTGTTCCGACCAGTCAAATACTTGCTTTACTGAGTCCCAGTAACTGACATCATCAAAGTCCACTTGACCCAGTGGAGCACCGGTGATGATTAATCCATCGAAATTTAGCGCTTTAACCTCTTCAAAATCGCGATAGAAGTTATCCATATGGTCGCTTGGCGTGTTCTTAGATTCCTTGCTATGAATGCGTAAAAATTCAACATCGACTTGCAACGGTGTATTCGCTAACAGACGCAACAATTGAGTCTCCGTCTCAATTTTGTTCGGCATGAGATTGAGCAATAGCACCTTCATCGGTCGGATCTGCTGGCTGATTGCGCGGCTTTCACTCATCACAAAGATATTTTCTTTACGCAACACATCGGTAGCAGGTAGCAAATCAGGAATATTAATAGGCATAGTCAACAACTCGAGTATTTAACACAATTTTAATAGTTTTAACTTACAGCAAAGACATCTAGACGTCTATACATATTTAATCGCAGCCTAAAATTCAAAATAACTGTTGCACCTTATCGCCACCAACTGTATAAAACCATCAAACAATTAGGATCTGTTGACCCTTGTAGCTTGTTTTTACAGCGAGTTGTTTGGGGTTTGTACAAGGCAGAGTCTATGTGGTGTAGCTGGCTCGATAATTGCTCCTGCATTATCCTAATGACACCATCCATGTAGCAATACACGAATTGACGATAACGCCGTAGAAATCACAAACAAACGCTGCCCGAAGGGTTCAACAAGAGGCGCCCTGCGCTGCGTTATTCGTCTTTACTCTTGTGACTGCATGGATGCAGGAATTAGAGCGACTCATTTTGTCCATGGATCGACACATTAGAGCAATGCAGGAGCTTATTGCCGAGGAGACAAAGCCGGGAATAGCCAGGCCACAATCCTCATGCCTTGCGCAGAACACCTCTAATTGAATAAAAATAAAGCGCAAAAGATCAACAGACCCTAGTTAAATAGTCGACCATTTAATCAAAAAATCGCAAGGAAAATAAGATGAACAACAAACCCTTGGCTATTGCGGCACTCAGCGCCGCCGTCTTAGCTGGTTGTAATGCAACCCCAGATAACAATATCGTCATAAAGTCCGACAGTGAGTATCAGTGGCTAGAACAGGTTCAAGATAAGAACGCCCTCGCTTGGGTTAGTCAAAACAATGAGGCCGCCTTTAGCCAATTAAAGAATAACCCAGTCTATGATGAAAGCTTTGCTACCAACTTAGCTTTGCTAAATTCCACTGATCGCATCGCTTATGGCACGCAACGTGGTGATTATCTTTATAATTTTTGGACTGACAAGGATCACCAACGAGGTATCTATCGCCGTACCACGCTAGCGGAGTATCAAAAAGATAATCCGCAGTGGGAAACTATTCTAGATGTCGATGCATTGGCGAAAAAGGATGGTCAAAGTTGGGTTTATAAAGGTATAGATTGTCTTTATCCCGACTACAATCGCTGTTTAGTGAGCCTATCACCAGGAGGCAGTGATGCGGCAGTGGTCAAAGAGTTTGATATTAGTAAAAAGGACTTCGTCGAGGGCGGCTTCGAATTGCCTGAGGCGAAAAGCTCGATTAGTTGGATCGATAAAGACACTGTTTTTGTGGGCACAGACTTTGGTCCAGGCAGCATGACCGATTCGGGTTATCCCGCGGTGGTTAAAATATGGCAACGTGGCACGCCGCTCGGTAGTGCAAAGACGCTCTATCAGTCAGCCGCATCGTCGGTAGCTGCCGGCGGTTACGTATTGCAAGATGGTGACAACAAGCTCAATGTTATCTACGATGCCACCACCTTTTACACCAGCAAACAGTTTGTATTAGTGGATGGAGTCAAGACACAACTTCCGATTCCAAAAGATGCTGACATCAAAGCATTCTTGAACGGTGAATTGTTTATCCAACTCAAGAGCGATTGGCGCTTAAATAATACGACATACAGTCAAGGCAGCGTGATCTATGCAGCGATCGACGATGTCATCTCAAATCAAGCCAGCTACCAAACCTTACTCTCCTCATCCGATAGTTTGTCCATTTCATCGGTGCGCACCACCAAAACAGCTTTATTAGTTAGTGTGCTGGATAATGTAAAATCAAAGGTACTGCGCTTTACCAATCAACAAGGTCAGTGGCAATCAACTCAAGTCAACATCGATGATACTGGTAATGTTAATGTACTAAACACGAATGAAACCAGCGATGACTTCTTTCTTAATTACACTAGTTTTCTTAGCCCCAACTCACTGTACAAAGTCGATGGTAAAAGCGGTAAACTGACCCTGTTAAAATCACAAAAATCGCAATTTGATAGCCAAAACTTGGTCACTAAGCAATATTGGGCGACCTCGAAAGATGGCACCCAAATACCTTACTTCGCGGTGATGAAGAAAGGGCTTGAGTTGAACGGAAAAAACCCGACGCTACTATACGGATATGGCGGTTTTGAAGTGTCATTAAAACCACATTACTCGTCGATTCTGGGTAACAATTGGCTCGAGAAAGGCGGCGTCTATATTCTATCCAACATTCGAGGCGGTGGTGAGTTTGGCCCTCGATGGCACCAGGCGGCACTAAAGACCAATCGCCATAAAGCTTATGAAGACTTCGAAGCAATAGCCCAAGACTTAATCGATCGTAAGATCACCTCGCCCAAGCACCTTGGGATCCAAGGTGGCAGTAACGGCGGATTATTAATGGGCGCGGCGTTTACCCGCCGACCCGACTTGTACAACGCAGTAGTGTGTCAGGTTCCATTACTCGATATGAAACGCTACACCAAGCTACTGGCTGGCGCGAGTTGGGCAGCGGAATATGGCGACCCCGACCAACCAGCAATGTGGGATTACATTAAAACCTATTCACCGTTTCACAATGTAGAGGCCGGTAAAACCTACCCTAAAGTATTCTTTACCACCTCGACCAAGGATGACCGTGTTCACCCAGGTCATGCACGTAAGATGGTGGCAAAGATGCAAGACTTAGGTCATGAGGTTTACTACTATGAAAACATGGAAGGTGGCCACGCCGGTGCCGCCGATAATAGTCAGCGCGCTAATATGTATGCGCTAATCTATAGCTACTTATGGCAACAGCTTAAGTAATTTAAGCCACATTTAATAAAAATCCACAGCATGCTGTGGATTTTTTTTTGTCACAGATTTTATTTTTGGGGG
>Ga0209395_1001278_pt1 | contig 35733 bp, 29 predicted proteins | sample GOMGulsemesocosm_3_FD_184635 | JGI IMG/M metagenome (GOLD analysis project Ga0209395, IMG submission 184635) | Methane-oxidizing microbial communities from mesocosms in the Gulf of Mexico - GOM9D Gulf of Mexico (SPAdes) (version 2) | ecosystem: Environmental > Aquatic > Marine > Cold seeps...
ATGAAGATCAACGCATTCGCGCCACCTTTGGTGCCTATTACAGCTCGCTAGAAATCAGAGAAGTTAATTCCTTTACCTACCCAGGATCAACACAGGCGATTGCTGCCGATGGAGTGAGCGTAGGTTTTGGGCCTAATTTTTCCGCTCAGGGCGCTTCGGTCAGCGATCGAGGGCAGTGGCCGGCTGGCGTGATCTTCCGCAACGACATTTTGCGCACCGATGATCAGGTGGCAGCCTTTGGTGAGGTCACAGCTGATTTGTCAGAGCAATTTGCACTTACCGTAGGCGCACGTTGGTACGATGTTGAAGTTGACTTGAAGGGTAGTGCCGCCGGTTCTTTTTACAATTTTGGCGCGACAACAGATAACAACGCCGGCAACAACCTTGACACTTTGTTTACCGGTAAAAATGACACTGCGCAAACCGATGGCTGGATTGGTAAAGTCAGCTTGGCCTGGACCCCCAGCGATGACCAGCTGTATTACGTTACCTGGTCAGAAGGCTTTCGCCCCGGTCTGCTTAACCGTCCCGGAGGTAAGGGTAACGACCAATACACTGTGCCCTTCGGTATTGACACCGATGACGTTACCAACTACGAAATGGGTTGGAAAACCGACCTGCTGGACGGCTCGTTACGCCTTAACGGCAGCGTGTTTTACGTAGAGATCGAGCGCATGCAAACGGGTATTTTTGACCCCAGTATTGCCAACCTATTTTTTGTCTCTAATGCAGCTGATGCCGAAGTAAAAGGTATGGACGCCAGCTTTGTCTGGGCGCCCTACAGTGTAGCCGGGTTTACCGTCAATGGTGCCATATCGTACCTGGACACCGAAGTGACTAAGGTGCTTATCCCCACTGATGACGTTATAAAAGGCAGCGATCTCGCATTTGCCCCTACTATTCAGGCTAATATTCAGGCGCGCTATGAGTGGACTTTAGATTCTGGGTTGATGGCGCACGTGATGCCCCATGTGGCCTATTCTGATTCGGCTTACACCGATATCATAACCATCAACCGCTCTACGATCGACAGTTGGTTGATGGTAGGCTTGAGTGCTGGTGTTAGTAATGATGAGTGGTCAGCGGAGCTTTATGTGGATAATATCACTGATGAGCGTGCTGAGGTGTCTGGTAGTTTCACCTTCGACCGTGAGCGTATCAGTGTTTCCAGACCCAGAACCGCTGGTTTGAGAGTGTCGTACAGCTTCTAAACCCGGTTGTTTGAAATACAAAAACGCCCCATACTTTGGGGCGTTTTTGTTTATGCGAGAAAATTTTGTGCCAATAGATTATCAATCCATACAAAAGAAAATAGCCAACCAGCAGCTGGATGAGGCCGTGGCGGATCTGTCGGAGATACTCGACGGTGAGCCCGAAGCCCTTGAAGCACTGTATATGACGGCGCTGTGTTACCGGTATTTGAAGCAGTTTGATAAGGCGCAGTCCTTTTTGGATACACTAAAGCGCTATTCCCCGGATCACAGTCGCTGCCATCAGGAGCAGGGGCACCTGTACCGAGCCACTGGACAGCTGGATTTTTCGCTGCGTGCCTATCAGCGAGCCTGCCAACTCAATCCCGCACTAGAAGCGAGCTGGAAGGCCCAATTCGATATTCTGTCGCAACAGGGACAGGCGCGGGGGCCACAAGCACAACAAGTCGTCACGCAGATCGAACGACTGAAATCCTTGCCAAAAGCGTTAGTGGCCGCCAGTGACTTAATTGCCCAGGGAAAACTGATTAAGGCGGAGGATATCTGCCGCAAGGTATTGAAAAAAGCGCCGCGACATATCGAAGCCATGCGGTTATTAGCAGATATAGGCGTCCGATTGGGCTCCATGGACGATGCCGAATTTTTGCTGGAGAGTGCGTTGGAGTTCTCCCCTGCCAATACCCAGGTTCGAATTGACTATATTCAGGTGTTAAGAAAGCGGCAGAAATTTGAAGCAGCCCTAGCTCAAGCCAAAATACTGCTTGATAGCGAGCCTGCAAATTTACAATTTCAATCGCTGTATGCCATTGAAGCTATGCAGACCGGTGGCTACGACAAAGCGCTTGAACTATTTGACAATATATTGAGCAAGCTGCCCAACGACCCCATAACACTGACCTCAAAGGGCCATGCATTAAAAACTTGTGGACGTCAGCAAGAAGCTATTAGTGCCTATCGCGCTGCCATTGGCAGCAGAGCGCAACATTGCGAGGCCTATTATTCGCTGGCCAATTTAAAAACCTATGCGTTTAGTGACGCTGAAATTACCGCGATGCAGCAGCAGCAGGACAGCCCGCAGCTGTCGCATATGGAACGGGTTCATCTGAGTTTTGCGCTGGCTAAAGCCTATGAGGATCGAGAGGATTTCACCCGCTCATTTAGTTATTACCAGCAAGGTAACCAGCTAAAAAAAGCGCAAAGTGGTTACAGCGCAGAAAAGATGACTCAGGAGTTGGCTAACCAACGGACGTTTTATACTCAGCGATTTTTCGGAAAAAACAGCGGCTGCGGTCATGTCGCCACCGACCCCATTTTTATTGTCGGCCTGCCTCGATCCGGTTCTACCTTGCTGGAGCAAATACTGTCGTCTCACAGTCAGGTGGATGGCACCTTGGAGCTACCTAATATATTGTCACTGGTACAACGTTTGCGCCGGGCGGGGTCGAGCACTTCCCAGCCGAGCTATCCCTTCAATGTCGATGAGCTGAGCCCACTACAACTAGAGGAATTTGGCAAAGAATATATTCGCGACACACAGGTACATCGCGGTAGCGCCCGGTTTTTCACCGACAAAATGCCCAATAACTTCCGTCACATTGGCCTGATTCAAAAAATATTGCCCAATGCAAAAATAATTGATGCTCGCCGTCACCCCATGGCCTGTTGTTTTAGCGGCTATAAGCAATTATTTGCCGAGGGACAGGAGTTTAGTTACGAGCTGAGTGATATTGCACAATACTATCGGGATTATCATCAGCTGATGGCGCACTGGGATCAGGTGCTGCCGGGGAAAATATTGCGAGTTTACTACGAGTCCGTGGTTGATGACTTAGAGGCGCAAGTCAGGCGACTACTGGATTTCTGTAATTTACCCTTTGAGGCCGAGTGCCTTAGCTTTCACAAAACCGAACGCCAGGTGCGCACCGCCAGTTCTGAACAAGTGCGACAAGCGGTCAACCGCAAAGGCCTCGACCAGTGGCAACATTTTGCAGAGCCATTGGACACCTTGGCAGCGCAGTTGAAGGATTTGGTCACTGACTATCCCGTTTAGTGTATTACGGCCTTTGTTCGTACCGGAGTATTGCAGTCATAGCTATGTTTATCGTAATCACTATAGGTGAAACTATAGAGGTCATTTTCAGTTGTGGACTTATCTTTGCTGGGCAGTTGTGGCGGGTGATTGGGCTGAGTGTCGCGAGTAAGAAAATGGCTGATTATTTTCGATAGGGCACTTCTGGGCTTGGCTACCATTGATAATCCATCAAAAAAGTGATTAATACTGATAACAATACGTTCAGTTTTAATACATACGTTGGGCTCTCTCCAGGGCAGTACAGTCTTTTCCGCATCACCGAAATGCCCCTCAGAGCGCAGGGTACTGAGAATAGCTTGGAGATCAAAGTCCGAACATCCGGCTCGAATTTGATGGCAGTTAACACCTGGTTCTAGGAAATCTGACAGCGCGTCGTTTAAACTGGAAAAAACATGGCAGCCACAGGCCATGGCCTCAAGTGGTGGCAGCCCAAAGCCTTCGCTGACGTTTTTCGATTGATAATATTCGCTTGAGTCGTAGATGAAGACGCGGCTTTTTCTCATTTCCTTTGCGATGTCATCTATCCACCCATCAACGACCTTTACCCTGCAGTGCTGCTTAAGCAGGGGAGCCAATTCATTCAAAACATAACGTGAATTTTTTCTTTTCATGATGAGTACATCAATTTCACGATCGGCAGTCGTATTTTTAAATTGAGCATCAATAATATTCGGTAAGTAGTAAATAGGGTTGTAAGGGGCGTGCTTACCCCAGTAAGCTTGGCTGTGGCGGCTCACTGCAATAATAGGTGTGTTTTTTGGCACTGAAAATTTCCAATTCGTTGAATGGGCCACATATACGATGGGGAAACCTTTTAGGCGTTTTAATAATTGGGCTACATCTGGTCCCCAGTGAATCAAAAAAACAACATCTTGTGGCTTGTTTTCAAGATGATCCAAAAAATCGTCAAGAAAAATGATGTCTTTACTGCGCTTTTTATAGGTGGCCATTTTCGTGGCTACAAATTTATTGGCCATTCGCTGAATAGCCTGTTGCGCGGTATGGCCACCTAGTAGCATAGATTTTTCGGGATATAGGAAAATAAATAGTCTCATTGTTTGTACCCTCACAATTTTTTTGTTGCTGGTTATGAAAGCCTATAGCGGCTAAGTAGCTGTATACCCTTGTTCTGTACAAGATCGTAGAGGCCTTTTGGTAGCGCACTGAGATAGGCACAAATTAGACTTATTATTGTTCTTGCGGGTTCTTCTATTAAGATACGCTTGTCATTGTTAATCGCTTTGTGAATAAGACGAACAGCGTCGTTGGTATTTCCCGACTGGGTGGCTCGTCTTGACAAATACCGCATTTGATAAGATGTAGCCAATGAAAACCATTGGGTAAAAAAGCGTTGATTGCCAGCTCTGTTTTTTTCCACCGCATATTTCCATGCCGAAAATTGATTTTCGACATTGGACGATAAGCCTCCTGAGTTCACTCGGCAGAATGTTAAGGCTTCTGCTATACCTGCAAAACGCCAGCTAGTATTCAAGGCCAACCGTAACCAGCATTCAATATCGTCAGATTGGCGCATGGACTCGTCAAAGTAACAGGTCCGGACATCACCATTAATACGATACACCGATGCAATCTGATTGAGTGCGGCTCGTTTTATAACAGGAGCGGAGCCATTGCCTATCGGATTTCTGCAGAAAATGTCTTTAGCGCTGATGTTGTTGAGTTTCGGGTCCTGGCCAAAACCCAAAAGCTTGCTGTTTTCGTCAACAAATTTCGAGGCGCTGTAACTGATGCCTATTTCGCTGTTATTCTGGAAATGGTCAAAATGACGACTTAGTTTGTTAGTGGCCCAGAAGTCGTCGGAATCCAAAAACGCAATATAGATTCCTCGACTATGCTTTATACCCGTGTTGCGGGCAGCGGACAAACCACGATTTTCTTGCTGAACGAGCTTTATGCGTTCGTCGTCAAAGTGCAAAACTTTGCTAATGGTATCGTCGGTGCAGCCGTCATCAACACAAATTATTTCAAAATCAGTAAAACTCTGATTGAGAATTGAATGTATACATTCTTCAATGTATTGGCTGACGTTGTACATAGGTACAACCACCGAGAAAGTGGGGGACGTTTTCAACATTTGCATAATAGTTCTCTCCACGCTAGTGATTTTGGGCTTTGCTTGTAAGAAAAGTTGGTAGCAATAGTAACCAGGAGAAACTCACGGCCACGGTGCAGGTGGCGAAACCCAGTGGCGTGGCTGGTGGGAATACGTACAGGCTCACCATCAAGCTGATAACGGCAGCGGCTTGTACAATAATGTCTTTGTTTGTTTGATACTGAACGCGCAGTTTTAGGCCGCAGATATCAACGAGTAAGCAGGGAATGGCACTCAAACACAGAATTGTGACCAGGGTGGGTGGATTCGGCCAGTCATTGTGAAATAGCAAAGGGATGTAGATAGGACCCATTAGCGATTGAGCAATGAATATACTAGATATGCCCAATCCTATAATGAACATTTGACGAAATTCTGGGGCCAATTTTTGATCTCGCTGCCCGCTGGCCTTACGCGGATAAATACACGATAGATAGGTATTGCTTAACGACTGCCCTAAACCTACACCTGCACTCTTGGCAAAGTTATACAGGCCAAATATCTCGGGTGCCAATAGTTTTCCGGCCAGTAAAACATCAATGTGAGAGCGGCCATTTTTCAGAAAATCGCTGGCCAGTACCTTACTTGAAAAAACGAGTAGGCCCAGTATGGTTTTCCCGCAATACCGTATCTTAATGGGGGGCACTTTGGCGATCAGAAAAAGCGCCAGCCAAACTAGCGCCGCTAATACTGTTGCCCAAGCCACTGCGTAAATACCAAAGCCTAAAGTTACCAGTAGTGCTGTACTAAAATTATCAGTCATCACCGCCATTGCACTGCACAGTGCAAAATATTTCATACTATTACTGCGTTGTACCCAGCAGGCGCGCACGGTTACGATGGGATAAATAACATAACTTACCGCCATGATTTGTAATAGCGGTTCTAACAGAGGCTTTTGGTAAAAATTGGCAAGCAATGGTGCGAAGAGGTATTGAATCACGGCTATAGCTAGACAGATTGACCCGTTTAGGAAATAGACATTACCAGCTGTTGAACTAAGTTGTTCTTCTGAGCATTGAATAATAGCGGCGCCGGAGCCCAGCCCAGTGACAACGCGTAATAACTCATAACAGACAATAGCGAGCATGGCGACACCGTAGTCACTCGCACTCAAGTAGCTTGCTAGCGTAATGATGGTTATCAGTCGGCTTAGGCGAGCCGCGCCTTCTGCAATGAGCATCCAGCTGGTATCGCCTATTAAGGGATTAGCGTGGAAAAAACGCTTTGGTAGACAAAGTATGGACATAGTGAGTACGAGAATAATGAATGTACAATCACTATTACAATTTCTATGCCAGAATCACGGCTATTTCAAGTTGTTGATATACATTAAAAAGTACTTATATTTCAAACGAGGGCCGTGTTGCTGTGTTCGCAAACTGCAATGCAACAATAGACTATTCGCATTCTGCACGATACGGAATTAGCCGGAGGTGCTTTCCCAGGATTGGATTTTCCGGTACAAAGTGGAAGGGCTGACCGCCAGTAGCGATGCTGTTTTTACTACATTGCCGTGGCAATAACTAAGGGCCTGCTCTATTGCATTACGCTCAACGTCACTCAGAGGTATAATGGCCGCGGCGGGTGCCGTATTGCTAACAAGCTGCGCCGAAAGGTTAATGGCCGCAATGGTACTGTGTTTTTGGTATTGTAATAGTTCATCGCTGGACATGTGTAGAGCTTGGGTTATATCAGCCGCCGACACCAGTGGCCCATGCGACATGATGACAATACTATTTATACAATTTTCCAATTGCCTAACATTACCGGGCCAGGGGTAGTTCCGAATGAGTTGCTCAGCCTCTTCACTAAATCCGATAAACATTTTATCTTCTGCATTGGCAAATTTTTGCAGGAATGTCGATGCCAGCAAAAGACTGTCCCAGTCGCGGTCTTTGAGTTCGGGCATATCAATGGATATAACGTTCAGTCGATAATATAGGTCTTCTCGCAGTAGCCCCTGGTCAATAGCTTGCAGAGGGTTTTTATTTGTCGCGCACACAAAGCGAATATCCACATGTTCTGTTTTACTACTTCCTACCTTCTGGAAATTTCCGGTTTGAATAAAGCGCAGTAATTTCGATTGCAGAGTAATGTCCATTTCTGCCAATTCATCCAAAAACAAGGTGCCGCCATCGGCTAGCGTCGCAGCGCCGTCTCGATGAGTTATCGCGCCAGTAAAGGCTCCTTTTAAGTGCCCAAATACTTCGGACTCTAGTAAGTCCGTAGGTATGGCTGCGCAATTAAGGGCAATCATTGGGCCTTGGTTGCGCTTGCTGCATTGATGGATAGCGCGTGCGGCCAATTCCTTACCAGTACCGCTGCGGCCGGTAATGAAGATCGAGGCGTTGCTGGGGGCCGCTGTTTCGATAAAATGATACACGACTTGCATAGCCGATGAATCGCCAATAAATTCCTGAAATCCTGACTTGTTAAATTGCTCTAGGCCGCGAACTGTTTGCTGAAGGATTAAGCGCTCAAGCATTAACTTGCGAGTAAATAGCGCTTGTTCCAAGCTAATCACTAATTGTTGGTTGTCCCAGGGTTTTTGCAGATAGCCCCAAATACGCCCATCGTTAATGGCGCCCATGACCATATCGCTATCGGTGAAGCCTGTCAGGGCCATTCTTACGGTTTCAGGGTATAAATTGGCCACCTGAGCGAGGAACTCGACGCCACTCATTTCTGGCATCTTCATATCAGATACAACAACATCAACAGTGTTCTCTGCCAGAATACGAAGGCCTTCGGCCCCGCTTGAGGCGAACAAACACGCGGAGTCAATTATACGCGTTAACCTTTTAAGTGACGCCAATATCGCTGCGTCGTCATCAACAAACAAAATTGTGCTCGAGTGGTCAGGCTTGTTGATAGTCGAATCCATAGAGTCAATCCTAGCTTACACAGCAGAGGTAGAAGTGCTTATTGTTGTGTACTAAGGTAGATGACTTTGGCTACATGTACTAGCTATTTTTTCCGATATTGCGGGCAGACAGAGCAAATACACGGCTACAACTTGGTACTTTGCAGTCAGTCGTAAGAAGGCAACGCCCAATTTGCAAATTTTTAGGCAATACGATAATAATAATTACAGCAGAATGAGAAAAAGTAGTCCTATAGACCGAAAAAACCTTACAAAGAATGCAGCAAGTCCATAGTTATTTCAATAACTTAAAAAGTAATTATAGAGTTGGTATAGCTTTTGCGATGTCCTTCACAGTAACAGTAGTGGAGAAGAAAATGAAAGCCTTACGTCGTCAACGCGCGCTAACACATTTTTCCGTTCGTATACTAGATATACTGATCGCTTCTATTTTAATGGTATTTTTCTCACCCTTAATAATAGTGTCATTTGTAGTATCAATCGCTAAGAATAAACCGCTAATAGAATACTACCATGGGGTAGATAGCGTAGATCGCTCTTTGCGACTAGTGAAGATGAACTCCAGCGCTTTGCCCGCTATTGGGTACTTATTTGATGTGTTCAAAGGAACAATCAGCTTCTGTGGAGTTGGAATACTAGCAAAAAACCCTGTCTCCAGCGTCCAGCATATTAATACACGTGTTAAAGCAGGCGTATTTAGTTTAAGTGCTCTGCATCGAATGTCTGGTCTGGCAGCCTACGAAGTAGGCTCATTAACAGCGTTAACTATTCAACAATATTCAATAAAACACTATGTGTTGATCTCGCTAAGGAGTGTATTTAGCCAATGTCTATACCGCTGTTCTGATCTTCATTGTCCGGATCAATTCCGTTTGTTTGGTGTAAAAATCGACAATGTTAATCTGCCTGAAGCGGTTGATTGGGTGTGTGAAGATAACTGTGCCAGCAATACCAGGTTGAGTTTTTTCGTAAACGTGCATTCACTGAATATTTGTGCTGCCAATCCCGCTGCTAAAAGGGTGATTAATGCGGCTGATCGTGTATTTTCCGACGGTTCGGGTGTGCGCCTTGGGGCAAGGTTTTAAGGGGTCCAGTTGCGCGATAACGTCAACGGTACTGATTTGTTACCGCTGCTTTGTCAGCGTGCTAGGTCTAAGGGCCTTAGTCTGTATTTATTGGGTGCAAGTGAAAGCATAGCTGCGCAGGCAGCAGTCAATTTGGTAGAGCAGTACCCTGGATTGGACATTGCCGGTACCCACCATGGTTATTTTGGTCAATGCGGCGATGAGAGTGCGGTAATTGTCGATGATATCAACCGGTCGTCGGCTGATATTTTATTGATCGGCTTTAGATCGCCGCTACAAGAGCAATGGTTACTTGTTAATCGCGAGTGATTGACTACGCGCACAGCCCTTGCTGTTGGCGGCTTATTCGACTTTTACTCGGGAGCTATGTTACGGGCACCGCGGTGGATGCGAGAGCTTGGTTTGGAATGGATATGGCGTTTACTGCAAGACCCAGTGGGGAAGTGGCGTCGCTATGTTATTGGAACCCCACTTTATTGATGCCGTCTTTGGCTAACTGATGCGGATTAATACGATGAATTGTTTTATAGAGCAACCCTTGCGGGCTAGATTTGCTGGAAAGCCGTACTGTAAGCCATCGAAAGAACTACAGTTGGAAAAGCGTGGTACTGAAATAGGGGAAACAAAAAGCAAAATACTGAAACAAACACAGGAGAAGGCTCATGAATAGAGTAAATAATACGACTATTAAGGCAGCGGTTCATAACAAGTACAATGGCATTCCTGCGCTGGTACAACAATTCGCTGCGCTGTGTTTGCTGCTTGTATCCTCAACGCTGCTGCTGTTTACCTTTTTACTCATTCGGCTGGAGAGTCATGGCCCGGTGGTATTTACCCAATTAAGGGTCGGTCTCATGGGGGAGCGATTCAAGCTGTACAAGTTTCGGTCTATGTATATGCAGGATGACTCGCATTATAAGAAGCCACAAGAGAGTGGCAGCAACAGAGGCGGCCTGTGTAAGACGTATTTCCACGACCCTCGTATCACGCGTGTAGGGAAAATCATCAGGAAACTATCGATTGACGAACTACCACAATTGTTTAATGTACTCAGGGGTGAGATGATGCGGATTGGCCCCGACCTGCTCTTCCTATGGAGGTAGATCAATACGATCTGGACAATTACCGCCGCCTGGATACCCGACCGGGGCTTACCGGTCTTTGGCAAGTCTCTGGCAGGGCCAATACCAGTTTTACACAGCAGCTGGATATGGACATTGAATATGTGAATAGACAAAGCCTTGTTCTCGATTGCAAAATGCTAATTGCTACCATCCCTGCAGTATTGTCCGGAGAAGGTGCATACTAAATAGGGACTGATGCACATACTAGGTGCAGTCAGGATAAGTGTGAATACTATTTATCGGTGGTCAAACTTAATGTATGCTGGATTGCCATATTGGTCACAGTGCACTTACGAAATCACTAAAATAGGTCTCGGTTGTGCTGTTAGTTGATTGCGTTTCTCCATTGAATTACACGCTAATGATTGTCGGTAAATGGCATTAATAGTGTCAGTAAGGGCTAAAAATGAAGGGCATTATATTTACAACCTTACAGGACATGGTTGAAGAAGAATTTGGCCTTGAATGTTGGGAAGCTATTATTAACAATCCCGCGGTGATTAACGGTGGTATGTATACATCGGTCAAAAGTTATCCAGACGAAGAACTGCTAGCGCTGATAGCGGGGCTGTCCAAGCACATGAATTGTCCTGTCGACGTATTAGTAGAGGCGATTGGTGAGAAGTTGTTGCCAAAATTAGTGGCTAGCCTGCCAAGTAATTTGGTCGATTATGACAACCTATGGTCATTTTTAGCTGATATTGACGGTGTAATACATGTTGAAGTAAAGAAATTAAGTCCTGACGCTCTAACGCCTACGATACGGGTTATAAATCGAAGTGACAATGCAATGATGCTATCTTACCAGTCACCGCGGAAAATGTGCTTTTTGGCGCTTGGCCTAATTAGAAATGCTGGGGAATATTACAAGACCCCTGTTACCGTTACGCACGGACAATGTATGCATTCCGGTAGTGATTATTGTGAGATAAAAGTTGTGGCTTTGGAGCGCAAGGGTGGCTGATTATAAATCTGCCTATGAGCGGGAAAAAACCGTTAGAAAAGAAGCCGAACAATTATTGGAAGATAGGTCTAGGGAGTTGTACCGTACTAATGACCAACTTACTGATCAGTTTCAGAAAATGTCCCTCGAATTTCAAAAGAATACTCTGTTGCTGGAAATATTCCATTATTCTTTAGATTCGTTAAAACTCAGTGAGTCACTGCCAAATATCATTAATTCGATGTTGTCTATGGCGAATTTATCTGGGGGTTTTTTCGACTATTTCCCTCTAGATCGTTCCAGAGATTACTTTCGTTCCGAACTATTTATTAATAAAACAGTGAGTAAGCCCCACGCATTACATGAGATGTTTGAAGACAGTGCGATTGGCGAGGCTATAGGGTCAGTATCGGTTGAAGTTCTTCTTAATAGGAGAATGTTCTATTTAACTAATTTCAAGAAGAATTTTGGAATTAATATGGAGGCGTCTTTCGGCCGGTTTGGCGTGGGTGGTATATTGGCATTCCCAGTAGTGGCCAATAATTATACCTCAGCCATTATTTACATGTTTTTGGATTGCGAAGAGGAAAATATTGAAGAGCTGGTTTCTCTTTTTGAATCGAGCGTTAAGCAACTTGGAATTCTTATTGAACATCGCTATAGCAGTGAAAAGCTGGAAGAAAATTATTACCAACTGAAAAATATGGTCGATGAGCTTGGTGTGGCTCAAAAACAGTTGCTTCATGCCGAGAAAATGGCGTCTATAGGCCAGTTGTCAGCAGGTATCGCCCATGAAATCAACAACCCGATGGGCTATGTAAAAAGTAATATAGGCAGTTTGAAGGATTATAATTGCGTATTCTCTGAGGGTCTGTTGAAAGCCAAAGTAATCGCTGAGTTATCGGCAGCGGAAAGAATAAAGAGCGATGAAATTTACGATGAGTTTAAGCGGTTCTGGGCAACCAGTGACGTTGATTACCTATTGGAAGATTCCCATAATTTAATGTCGGAAACGACTGGTGGCATTGATAGGGTGTTAGATATTGTATCTGGACTTAGATCATTTGCTAGGGCATCTGATACCAAATGGGCGTTGTGTCAAGTCAACGACTGTTTGACGGAGGCCCTAAAATTAAGCCACAACGAATTAAAATATAAATGTGAGATAAAACAATCTCTAGCGGATATTCCGCCTATTCAGGGTAACGCCGGGGAGCTTGTTCAGGTGTTCCTCAATCTGCTAATTAACGCGGGACAAGCCATCGTTGATAAAGGCGAGATCAGTGTTAGCACAAATATAGTAAATGGCGGCATTGAGGTGCGGCTATTGGATGACGGCTGCGGTATTGCTGATAGTACTTTGTCACGAATTTTCGATCCTTTTTACACGACTAAAGAAGTCGGTAAGGGCACAGGGTTGGGGCTCTCCATTTCATTTGGAATCATTGAAAATCACAGTGGTCGAATCGATGTAACAAGTGAAGAGGGGAAGGGCAGCTGTTTTTCAGTGTGGCTTCCTGTAGCTGAACAATAGATGGGTGAAATGTATTCAATACTGATGGTTTGATAGTAGGTGTTTTATGTCAATAGTAGATGATGTTCGTCATAGCTTGCTGTTAGTGGACGACGAGGAAAATGTCCTGAATTCTTTGTCTCGTCTATTCAGACCGTTGAATTGTACTGTAGAAACAGCTCTTTCGGCAGAAGACGCTCTCACAAAAATGGCGGCTACTACACCGGATATTGTTATATCAGATGTTAGAATGCCCGGCATGGATGGTATTCAATTACTCAGAATTATTGCCCGAGACTACCCAGAAACAGAGCGTGTATTGTTGACGGCCTATACCGACATTGGATCGACGATAGAGGCGATCAACAGCGGTGGTGTAAGCCATTATGTGCAAAAGCCTTGGGATGGACCGGCACTGCTGAAATGGATGGAAAAGACGCTTGTTTCTGTTTCTTTGCGTCGTGCTAATAAACGGTTGCAGGAAAAAATAAAGGAACAAAATAGCCAGTTAAAGCACTTTAGCCAGAGTTTAGAGGAGAAAGTGCAAGATAGAACGCACGCGCTAAATGCGGTCAATAAGCAACTGGAAGAAAAAAATCAATCGCTGAAAAACAGCTATCACAATTTTGTTGAGCTTTTTATGCGCCTACTAGCCAGTCGATTAGGGGTGGCGTATCAAAATGACCACCTAACTAGTCGGCTAGCAGTTAATATTGGTAAAGCATTAGGTTTGCATGCACAGGAACTCGTTGCCCTGCATTACGCCACAAAACTGCGTTATGTGGGCTTGTTAGAGCTTAAAGATGATGTGCTGGGTAAAGTTATTAATGATATGGATTCCAAGGAGTTAAGAGCATTCAATACATATCCACAGCTGTCATATGCCCTTCTGAGCTCTCAACCCGCATTGTTCCCCGCTGCCGAAATAATATTGGCACATCGGGAGCAGCTCAACGGCGGTGGTTATCCGGGGCAATTACCGGGTGATAAAATTGGCTTGCCAGCAAAAATTTTGGCCGTGGTGAGTATGTTCGAAGTGTTAACGAAAGGTCAGCAGATTGACGAACAGTTCACTACGCAGCATGCATTAGCCTATTTACACGAGCGCATAGGATCGCACTATTCGGATAAGGTGGTATCGGCCTTAGTCGCTTACATGGAGGCTAATTCAGATTATGACAGTGAGCGACGCCTCACCGTGGCTGATCTGGAGCCGTCAATGGTACTGAGCCGAGATCTGAATAATCAGCAGGACAGCCTTTTGTTAGCCAGGGGAACACTGCTAGAGCCCGCCGTGATCAGCCTACTAAACAACCTGGACGGTCGATTGAGTGAAGGGCTGGTCCTGTATGTCTATTTGTGAGCAAGCGACTGTGCTTTCAATTGCTATTGATTCAGCGTAGTCGCTATTGTACAGCTACATAACCGGCTCTTCGATGTGGCTTTCATTTGCGGCTTGCCCCTTTACATTTTGCGAAGCCCCCTTAGTTAGCAAATTTCCGGAAAGGCAAACTCTGTATTTTCTTATATATATCAATGATATAAGTTTTTTTTGGGTAAGCTGGAACAAAAGCTGCCGTATCTCCCTCACAGCACTAAAGTAGTTAGAAGGGGAGTTTGCCGTGGCTGGATTTATTCTTACTCGTTTGTGCTTATTGAGCACCTTTATTTGCGCGGGTTGTACGCAGCAGCATGCTTTGCTGACAGCGACGGCTGAGCCCGAATCGTTTTATGGTAGCTCTTCGTCGTAACTCGTTACCGACAATGTTTTCGTTAAAGAAGAAAAGCGTTCCGTCGCGAGGGAATACGCGGTTAGCTATAGCAGCAATACCCATTAAATGGACTTTATCGATTTAGCTTTTCACTATCGTGCTGACAAGCCGCTACCTGTGTGGATAATAACGATGTACACGGTAGTGACTGTCCCCGCTATCCTCCCCGCAATCCCCTAATTCATTGAGTAGTGTGCAGTTCATAGCGGTCAGACCAAAATGAAGTGCGCCGGCAGCATTGTCACAACATCAAAAGGCGGTTCAGTACCCGATTTAACTATGTTGTACCGGCACTCTTGGCAGGTCCCCATAATCAGTCAATGGCTGCGTGGTAAAGGGTGGCAGCTTGGCTTTGCTATGACCGAGTGCGGTGTGCACCGATAATACCTAGTCCCTTGCCCCCATCATCAGTCTCGGTTGTTGACAATGCACATGTATGCTGAGCTGATTGCTATTCAGCCCGAATCAAGCCTACCTTCAAATTGTCTGCCTGATAAATAACCTTGCCGTCGTGAATAACCTGGCCGTCGGCGATGCCCATAACCAAGGGTTTACTGATGACGCGTTTGATATGAATTTGATAATCAATGCCGCCGGCATCAGGGAATATTTGGCCGCTAAATTTCACCCGGCCAACACCCAGTGCGCGACCCTTTCCAGGTAGGCCTGACCAGCCCAGAAACACGCCTAACAACTGCCATAGTGCATCTAACCCCAAACAACCTGGCATTACCGAATCACCGTCAAAATGACAGGGAAAAAACCAGTGTTCTGGCAGTATCTTGAAATGGGCTCTTAACAGTCCGCGATCATAATTGCCGCCGCTGCTTGATAGTTGGCTAATCTCATCAATCATCAGCATTTCTGAATTAGGCAGCTGTGCATTGCCCTCACCAAAAAAGCCTCCTTTTCCCATTGCTAGGATTTGTGCTTTTGAATACTGCATCGAGATCTCCGTTGTTTATTTACCAATAAAGCGGAGTTCATATTGCCAAATTACGGCTGAGGGCTATTGTAAAAATCGGACATAAAGCGACTAAAAAAGTGTACAGGGCTTTCTTCTAACCGCTTTTGAAAGTCGTTAAGTAGGTGCGATTGATCAAAATACCCTGTTATTAACGCAGCATTTAGGGAATTGCCGGGCTGTTCTGACAGGTATTTGGAGGCGTGCTGGAAGCGAATCGTTTGGGCAAAGGATTTTGTGCTAAACCCAGTATGTAGGCGGAAAAGCCGATTTAAGTGGCGACTGCTTACGCCAACTTGCGTTGCCAAATCCTGGGTAATATTGATACTGCCACGGGACCTGTAGATACAGGCCAGAGCCTCATCAAAGGCGCTGTGAGGTTGGCGTGCTAGTTGCCGTAGCAGCCACTGGTCGCAAACGCTTGCCCGGGACTGGAAGCTAGTATGCTGATATAGGGTCTCGTGCAAGCGGGCAGCAAAAGGGGAGGGCAGAAAGTCGCCGTCGATGACACAATTACCAATTTCACTAATGTTGACAGGGAAAAAATGCCGCAATGCGCCGGGATAGAAACGAATACCAAAGTACTCACCTGGACCTGGCAAGGTAAGAGCAAGCGATTGGGTGAGGCCGCCGGATATCATCGTGCCGTTGTGACTGACAAATAATGCCTGAGCGCCATCGGGTATGACTAAATACTCCGACGTTTTTGTGCTGCTGACCTGTAAATAGGAGTGAACAATGCCTCGTAACCCCGCATTGACCGGATATTGCTGCTTTTTCAAAGAGAAAGCTCGCAAACCAGTATTGGTTAACAGGGGTTGAAAGGGGGCGTACTGCTTAGTCATTTGTCGCCATAATTCACGAGTAGGTCAGGATGGTGGAATGGAGGGGCAGGCACTCATTACTGGTCTGCCTACAGCATCGGGGTAAGCTTATGTGAGATGGGCAAGCGGCGGAGTGACGTCAAAGTCCGCTCTTTTGGGTAAGCGATGCACCTGCATGTTAACAGGTTTGTAGAGGGCAGCCACTCGTTTCCCCCGCTTTTGTCATGATTGAGCTTGTGTCTTCAGTCTGGGTTTTGTGTACTTGGTAACAGCATAGAGCTGCAAGAAAGTCGGTTTTGTCGATAGTTGGCCTAGCCAGTGGTGGCGCCATGACTGTTACCGCAGTAGTTACCGGGTCCGTAGTAACCCGGTAACAAATAGGATGCTCTCGCATTATCCCCACGTAACTATGAGCTGCAGTCTTGCAGAATATTTTGTGTTACTTTAAGAGGATGTTGTTTCATAAATACCCCAAATTGACAGTAATCACCCCAAAATATGCCAGAGAACATCAGTTATTGTTAATGGATGCCCCTTTGCGAGCCTTCCTCTATTCGCGTGTGTAATGGTTACCGTATTGTCACAGATTATATGTTGTGTAGAAACGAAACAGGTGCTAATCTTATCGTGTAGTATGTACACAAAGATTAAGCGCCATAATGTTAGTCAGCTTTTACACTGTTGGCGTCTGATGGGCCCAATTTTCGTATTAACAATGACCGACTTATTGAGGAATATTTATTATGAAACACAGTAATTTTTTAAAGACAGCTATTGTCGCGTTAGGAGCACTATTCCTTTCTTCCGCTATCAATGCTGAAAATATGGATACAGCAAATTATACTTTCCACGGAGACAGCCAAGCTAAACGGATTTGCAAGTCTTTAGTGAATGACGACGCAGCTCATCTTGCAAGGCTTTTAAAAAGGGAAAAACTTCGCGCTTTTTCGTTTAAGGCTATTGACCACAAATATTCTTGCAACGATGTAGATCTGTACACGTTCGCTATTAACGTAAATGCAGTTGAAAGCCAAAAGTATTTGATGAGCCTTGATAAAAACAGAGGGCTTTATGCACCGAAAACACGTGTTTATGTGGAAGAGGTTGCTTCACGATAGGTAGCCATGCAGTAATCTGGTAATACATTACCGAGTAGCGACGTTCGTTAATCGGTATTGTATCCCCCACAGACAGGCACTTGCCTACATATGGAGTGGATAAAAAGATATTTCGCCCATTTGTACGATTAACGGGTGTGTCGATTACCTGCTACCACTAACGCAGGCTAAGCAGATTTTCTCCCTTCAATTCAGCGTAGGCCTTTTTCATCTTGGTAATTAATACCTCTTCGGTATTCAGACTTGCCGCGAAGTAATTTTGTTCTCTAAAAGAAGATAAAGACTTTTCAAACACCCCCGGGTTAATGCCTAACGTCCCCGAAATCTCCAGAGTCCTCGATGCTTTCAAAAGAATGCAGTCCACTCGTGAGCAGTTAGCATTTTAACCAATCGATCTTGTGAGACTGTCACCTATACTGACTGCGCGTACAGCAAGGTATTCCAATTCTGCAAACGAGACATCCAGCCCACTTAGGCCCATAACAATATTAATTGGACCATCATTTTCCTGAACTAGCGTAGTTACTGTGTTTTTATCGCGCACAAGGAACCAATCAGCACAAGCCTCCCGGTACAAGTTAGCTCGCTGAATAGCTTGCTCAAGGTTTGCTGAATGCCCTGCATTCATTCCATCGGTACGCCCAATTAGGGTAAATGGCATTCCAAAATTAGTAATAGCTCTACGAGTGGACTTAATACGCTCGACGGACAGGTCAATATCATAGAGAGGACTACACGCGTTTTCAGAGTAATCCTCTTTGTTGCCACCAACGGCCCCCGCATCTATAGCCAACGTTATTGTTTGAGAAACCGTTTCGGGATCAGCGCCAAAACCTGCTTCCAAATCAGTATTGAGCGGGACGCTCACCGCATTGAGGATTGAGCGAACCGAGGTAATTATCTCTTTTCGGGTTAGTCTTGCTTACTCAGAGACAAAAAGCGTTGTCGGGGCTGCCCACCGAAAACGCAACCCTGGCACTTGTTGTTCCAATCGATTAAAAACCTGCTGCTACTAGCAGTTTTACACTGCTAATATCCCATGCATTAGGCATCAGAAAGCGTCCCTCTGTGACGTGCATGGTGTGGAATCTGTCGGTTTTTCCTCTTTGCTAAGTGCTCATACTTTATGCCCTTGTTGAGGGGCATTGTATCCTTAAGTACTGCCGCCCATTAAACAAGCGGCTAGATCTAAAGCCAAGCAATCCCAATTAGTCTGCATAGACTGACTGTGCAGCTTGCCACATATCATCAACCAAATCCCAGCCTAATGAATTAGTCTCGTGATAGTGCTCGTCAGCTCTACCCAGTGCTTGACCATAGCGGCAAATACCTTCTACTACGGGAGTTAACCCACCTAAAGCTGCGATAACGGTTTCATCGCCCTCGGCAACGGCTTTACACCGCGCGCCGCTGATCCAGTTCGTACCTTCAATGGCACCCAAACTGTGCAGGTCAGAACAAGTTGGCGCACCTAAGCCTTCTAATACATCATCAGGACAAAATATTCGATAGTCACTTAAGGGAACATGATAGCCCAGCTGATCGGTGCCCAGCCCAACAGTAAAGGTAATGTTTTCATCCGGCAGCGATAACAAATACCCAGGAATTGTATAATCTTCAGCAACCGCATGAAAATCTGGATTTAGGTAATAATCGTCACTTGAGCCAATAAAGTTTTCAGGTAAACCAATAACCAGCTCGGGGGGAACTTCACCAGGCATGTACATCATACCTACTTCACCAAAATCAACACGGGTAAATCGTGTTGAGGTTATATCCCCCTCTAATACTGCGCCAAAAATGGGGTCGGGAACTGTGGAAAAACCGTGATCAACACATGATTCAAGACTATAAGGAATTTCGCATGTGTAACTAGAGCGCTCCTGCCAACCTAAATCTCCAGAGGCAGCTAAATAACTAAAGCCAAAGTTAGACATACGAGTGAAATAATTAGTGGTGGTAACCGAAATCTCACTTATTTCAAAGGCTGTAGCTTCATCAATCAGCGCAGTAACGGCATTAAATAGCTCGTGGCCGATAGATTCTGTTTTTAAGAAGTTTTTACATTCATAATCTGTACATTCTTCCAACAACATTTCTGCACCATCAGGCACGTCGTGTCCATTACCTACTGGGTGAGATGCGGTTACTTTCCATGCTGGAGCGTGAAGGGTTGCAATTAAAACGCCAATTGCGCCATTTAAATAAAGGACTTCGCCACCTTGAGACGCTTTTAAACGCTGCTGTAATACACCTGGAAAATCAGCCGTAAAGTACCTATCTTCTGCGCTGCAGTTAGCCTCTGTAGTTGGGCAATCAACGGCAGTGGGATCCGGGTCAAAACCGAGTGTTGTTTCTGGATGGCTTGCCCATTGCACCATAGTTGCAATGGACTCGCCGTCATCAAATGCGTTAAATGTCATTACATTTAGGCGGTCATCTGTCACTCGCGGGTCACGTTGGTCAAATGCGCCATAGCCATGCATACCTGAAGCCAGTTTTGTGGTAGCGGGCTCTAGTGCATCAATAGCTTCCTCAATAGAGAGAGTGATTTGATCAGAGGCCATTTGATACCAAGCGGTATTAATGTCAAAGGCGGTGTCTGGGCCGTGATGGTTGTGAGTAGCGTGGAATAATATCCGCGCTTCCGCCCAATCATCAGATAAGTTCTCACGAGCATCGGCAATCATTTTGTCGACATCACTTGCCAGGTGCATATATGTATCGGTACTGACCAAGATGACTTTTTGGCCGTCATAATCCAAAGCAAGCGAGGTAACACGAATATCGTCATGCACCCACGAGGCATCTTGCTCGCCATTTCCGATGGTAATCTCGCCTTGGTCCCATTCATCAATAAATACGCCAGGGCTATTCGCATCAACCTCACCAGCCGCTAACCAGCCCGGTGCATTGTCAAGATACGTTCGACTGCCAGATACTGTCGGCAACAGGCTTTGGCTCGAGGCTCCGGCAGATAGTTTTGGCGGGTCAACAGGAGCGGGACCATTGTTGTTGCTGTTGCTGCTGCTACCGCCGCAGCCAGTCAATCCAGCGGCTGCTAGAAAGCAAATAGCGATTATTTGAGTTTTTGTCATTATTTTCCCCGAGGCTATAGAAATGTATTGGTATATGAGTTAAAACTTTACCATTGTTAAAATATGATGTTAATAGCAATATATTCACTAAAATATGATAAATATTACTTTATCTTGGGGCTTAGAGTATGCTGACTAACGAAATAGCGAAGAATATCACCGCGGTGGAAGCGGCCAATGCTTTGGCGGACGAACACATAATCAACCCTATGAACCCGTTGCATATAGCTAAGGTGCCAATTCAAGAAAGAGGAAAATTAAGATTTAATAAGATTGTTGAGGTCACAGAAGAGTTGGTTTTAGAGCTTGGCATTGACAATATAAGCCATTATTCAATTGCTAAAGCTGCCGCTATTCCGCCCTCATCCGTCTATCAGTATTTCCCTTCTATCGCGGCGTTATTCGCGGTAATGGCAGAGAAGCACTACATGGCTGCCTTTTTGAAAACCCCTGAAATTATCGAAAATATGGAAGTTAAGTCTTGGAGAGATCTCGCGCCCGTGATCGTTGAAAGTGCCTTCGACTTTTACACTCAAGACAAAATCAGTGAGATATTGTTTCTCAATGTATTTCTTTCTGCTGGCGTTCGTGAATATTCTGTCTCTAGGGTGACTCGATTGGGTTTGTGGTATAAAAAGTACTTTATGCTGCTTTATAAAAAGTCAGATACCGATGGCTTAGAGGAAAAGTTAACGATTAGCCTTGAGCTGACAAAAACACTCTTTGTGCGAAGTTTAAGTTTGTACGGAGAAATTAGGCCAGAATACAAAGCTGATGCACTGGTCGTGGTTAGGAAAATGCTAGGAGATTTTTTTGAAGAAATTGACTGAGTGATCGTCATTCAGTCGGTGGCTGATGCTAGCCATGGGTAATGCACGGAAGCGGCCTATAGGAGGAACGCAGGCGCTCTGCAGCAGAATTTTTCACGAAGTAGCGTATGTTTATCAAACTAAACATACGAATGATTCACTTCGAAATTCACTAGAAAAACTGGATGTCTATGCCAATAGCGTGTTCAACGGATTCCAGGTAATTACTTTCTTTTTCCACTACTGATTCTATGTCTTTTATATAGTTATGAACCTCTACCTTACGGGTTTCTACGTAATAAAATATACGGCGCGGATTTGGGCCGCCGGTATCATCAGAAATGACCGGAATATTTTCATTGGCTAAATACTGCTGGGCAAACTGATAGTTTTTTTGGCCAATATCATAACTAGGCAGTGCTTTTGTAACATGCGCTCCGCCAAATATTTTCGCTTCTAGATTTTTTCGTTTGGCACCGTGTTTCATCATTCCGTTAATCAAGCACTCCATAGCCCATTGACCGTAAAAAGTGACTGGGTTTTTGTTCGTATTAGTGGCTAGTGACCCGTCACAACTAGGTAGCAAAAAGTGATTCATACCAACGATTCCGGTCTGACTATCCTGCAGACATACCGCTATACAAGAACCCAGTATGGTGATAATAACTTCATCCTGCTTGGATATATAAAACTGCCCTGGAAGAACATTAGCCTTCACCTGCTTTGAGAGTACACAGCGATGACGTGATATATGTTCAAAATCGACTAGGGGGGCTGGGTACATAAGTAGATTAATCCGATTGCGTGAAGCTATGAGGAAAAATTATATGCCATGTGTTTTTGGTAGCATAATAAGGACTTGTACTTACTGCCCTGGATCCATACATTAGCGGGGATAAAACGCAGCCATTTTTATCCCTATTAGGCTAAATGCTTTGCGTTATCGCATCTAATTTCATCCTAATCCATGGGCTGTCAAATCATTAGTAAGGTGGTTAGCGTTTATAATCTGAGTAGATAATGCGAAGTGCCAAGGTCGCTGGCGACCTGTATTTAGCTGCAATTACTGTGATTTTGGGGCAGATATCTGGTGTTGTTGCCAATAGCTTAGCTGTTGGCAAGTTTCCACCATTACTCACTGCTAGGGCAGACGGCTGGCTTCAGTGGTCTTCATTTCACCCGGAGGGGTTGTGTCTTCAATTTTGGATTCTAACGGTATTAAGTGTATATTCCCTAAAGATTTAAAAAACAGTGCTCTTATGGCTATATGGGGGCCTGAATGGTGATGGAATGACTACTACCTAGATATCGTGGTGCGGGAATATGGGCCGCGCTATGCATGTTTGCTGCAAAGCGAGATATTACATGCTGGTATGCCCTTTGATATTACCGCTGAACTTGGCCCTCACGGCAGGCAGGATCGGACGAAAAGCGCGAAAAGATGCCTAAATATTCCCGAAACAACATATAACAAGCCCAAACAGCCCGAAGACATCGCTGTACTGATTGCCGTATCATATTCGTTTTTTGTTAGCTGCTGACGACAAGCAGGCGGAGCTGGTAAATTACACTGCGCAAGGAATAGCATGATAGAAATAGTTATGACAAATGAAATGGTAATAATCACATCGATCATAGCGCTATTGGCGGCAATAGTGGCGTACTTCATTGGCCAAAATCAAGGTAACAAAGCGAGTGCCCAGGTTAAAGAAAGCCTGTCGGCCGCCAATGCCGACAAGCAACAGATTGAAAAACTACTCCATCGCACGACAGCTGACCGGGATACGTTGTCAGAAAACTATCGCTCGCTAGAGCTAGACTACCAGAAGTTACTGTCAGGTACTGATAGCTTAAACGCTCGAAAGTTGGAATTGGACAGCGAGCTGAAGCAATACCAGGCTAAGGCAGAGGCAGCACTGAATGATACACATAGCGCTGAAACCGCTTCAGTGTCTGCACGTACAGAGTTAGAGCAAAGCAATAACCAGAAAGCCGAGCTACAACAGCGATTGCACCATCAACTAAAAGAATTACAGCTAGAGCGAGAGCAAGTTAACGAGCTCAAGAATGCCATAGCTGAAAGCGGTAAGCAGGCCAAGTCATTTGAAGTTAAAGCGGAGCAGGTGCTGCTGCAATTACAGCAGCTACAGACCAATTTGGCAGCCAGCGAAGAAAAAATCGACTTCCAGCAAAACCGTTACAACCGTATTAGCCGTGATTTTGCAGAGTTAAAAACGACTCAAAGTGAGCGCGACGCCAGCCACGCCAGAGAAGTTGAAACATTCGACAAACAAAAAGACGAGCTGACCCAGCAGTTTAAAGTGCTTTCAACGGAAATTCTGGCAGCCAATACCCAGTCGCTACAGGAAAGCAGCAAGGTAACACTTTCATCCGTGATTAACCCCTTTCAGCAGTCGATCGATGGTTTCAAAAAGGAAGTGCAGGAGATTCATCACCGGGAGAGCAGGCAACGTGGCGAGCTTAAAAGAGAGCTGGAATCGCTAAAAGAGCTGAATCAAAAAATAACCACCGAAGCCCACGAACTATCAACCGCGCTGCGGGGCCAGAAAAAACTCCAGGGCAACTGGGGTGAGCTGGTATTAGAAAATGTACTGGACCGTTCTGGCTTGGTCTTGGGCAAAGACTACAGGCGCGAAGTCTCTTTTACCACCGAAGAGGGTCGCCAACGCCCCGACGCTGTAGTGTACCTGCCGCAAGACAAGCACTTGATCATCGATGCGAAAGTATCACTTAACGCCTACACACGCTTTATCAACAGTGAAGATGACGCTGAGCGCAAGATCGCCATTGACGAGCATGTTAAAGCCATGGGCGATCGTATCAATGAGCTTGCTATTAGAGACTATTACAAGCTGCCGGGGCTGAATTCGCCTGAAATGGTGTTTATGTTTGTACCTATAGAGTCGGCCTTTGTTGAGGCGCTGAAAGCAGATGATACACTGTTTCAAAAGGCGATTGAGAACAATGTCCTGGTAGCCACGCCCACTACATTGCTCACCAGTTTGAATATTGTACGGCAGCTATGGCGCTACGAAGATCAAAATAAACATACTGTCGCCCTGGCACAAAAAGCCGAAAGCGTGTTCAAAAAGTTGAGTAGCTTTTTAAGTAACTTTGAAGGCGTAAAAAAAGGGCTGGATAAGGCCGCAGAGGCCTACACTAAAGCCGAGGGCCAGTTGGTGAGTGGCAGGGGTAACCTTGTGAAGCAGGTAGGCGAGTTTAAAAATCTAGCCCCGGCGATAAAGGCAGAACTGCCAAGCTACTTTACCGAAAAGGCCGATTTGGAGATTGACTACATACCTGCAGAAAAATTATTAGAAGACAGTGGTGCTGAACTAGCCAACACCGACGGCACAGCGCATAAAAAATCACTGACTGATACCGACTAAAAGCCAATTATATTACTGGTTGATGTGGAAGCTTTGCCCATGAGAACGGGGCAGCGGTAGGCAGGTCTGTAATATGGGTGGTAAGAGATAGTACGCAGCCACTTGCTTGGTTCCTGTATAGCCTGTTCTAATGGTCATATTGAGCTAGTGTATGCCAGAAAACTGGGCAAAGTCAGGGCAGGGACCACGCTACGAGATGAAGCGGGTGATTAATGAGACCCTGGAGACAGGAACTTGTTTCGATGCTCATTCATCGATGCTCGTGTCTCGACAATTGTCTGGTTATAACTGTACAAAAGCAAAATTATTGATTGCTGGGGAAACTTGAACGCTAAACAGGTTTGTTTGTAATGCTATATGTTTTGGGCACCATTTTATTGCTAGTCATTGTCTTTGGCCCCAATATTTGGGTGCGCTACGTATTGACTAAACACCATCGCCATTTACCGGGTATGCCTGGAACGGGTGCTGAGCTGGCCTTGCATTTAATCAAGCAATATAAACTTGAAGGCGTTGAATTGATTAAGGGTGAGGCGGATCAAAATTTTTACCGGCCATCAGACAACACTGTGAGTTTAAGCCCCGAGATCTATGACGGTAAATCATTGTCAGCTATTGCTGTAGCTGCACATGAAATAGGCCACGCGATTCAATTTAACCGTCAAGAACCGGTAAGTTTTTTACGGGATAAATATTTAGGTAAGGCGCATTTTATACAAAAGTGCGGCGTTTACATTTTGATGGCCCTGCCTTTGGTCGCTGGAGTTCTCCATGTGCCTCATGCTATTGGGCTGCATTTTGTTATTGGCCTTTTAACACTGCTAAGTTCGGTGTTGATGTATGCAGCTGTTTTGCCGGAAGAGTGGGATGCCAGCTTTAATAAGGCACTGCCGATATTAGATGCGGGCGATTTTGTGCCGAAAGAGTACTTACCGGCAATTAGGCAGGTATTAACGGCCTGCGCGTTAACCTATGTTGCCGCAGCCTTAGCCGATGTACTTCGCCTGTGGCGCTGGCTCATTCTACTTCGCTAGTAATTGAACTATTTGGCTCTGAGCTTTGCCCCCGGATCTTTCCCCCATTAATTTCTGACAAGCGGACTAATTCAACGATGCGTATCACTCTAACCATAGAAGAAGTAAGAATTATTGGCTGCCTGATGGAAAAATCGGTCACTACGCCCGATCAATACCCGCTAACACTGAATGCCTTGACTAACGCGTGTAACCAAAAATCCAGTCGGCAACCGGTTATGAGCCTTGAGCAGGGCGATGTGCAGCGAACCTGTCACCAGTTAAAAGACAATAATTTTCTGCTGATAGAAGAGAATTTCAAGAAAAATATAGAGAAGTATAAACACAACTTCTGCAATAGCTTGCTGGGGAATAACCAGTTTAATCCAGCTGAGTATGCCATCATCTGTCTGCTGCTGTTGCGTGGACCGCAGACCCCCGGTGAGTTGCGCAGTAACAGTGGCCGACTATACAGTTTTGAAAGTAACCAGCTGGTTGTTGAATCCCTCGAGGGTTTGATGGCGGATGAGCGAGGGCCGGTTGTTTCCCGGTTAGCGCGTCAAGCCGGGCGCAAGGACCATCAATATACCCACCTTTTTGCCGGCGATATTGAATCTGTACCACGGGATACGGCTATAACATCACGCGGTTCGACGCCGTCGACAGCTAGTAATGATCAGCACAACCAGAAAGTGAGCATGCTCGAAACGCGCGTAGCCGCCTTGGAAAAGGCACTAACTGAAATAGCTGGGCGGCTGGGAGAAGAAATCGATTTACTGCAAATAGCCGCAGGCCTGGCTCAAACAGATGACTCACCTACTGGGGGCGAGCAAGACTAAGGCGCCGAGCAACACATTTGAGATGGCCCCTGCCGGTGAGGTGACTTGGTACGGGTTCTGGGTAATTGCCTAATCTGATCGCTAAGATATTGTTTTTAATAAGTTTTTTTGATTAAGAGGGTCGAATTGCTCTGTTTTCAGGAAACTTCGCCAAATCCGGATTGTTTCCCTTGAATTAACGTAATTGATCGTCCGCGCGCGGCGACCTTAACCGCGTAAGCACGTTCCCACGGGCGTCGGATTAGGGTAGATTAGAGGCAAGGTCGTTAGTGTGATGACCGTTATCGATATGGGGGCTGAGACCTGCGGGAGCAGCGACCTGCTAACAGTCTCTGTTCAGGGCTATGCCCGGCTAGCTGATAGGCTATCAATAGCGAACTCTGGATTTTTGGACTGGAAGAAGCTAATGCCGAGCCCTTGTTGTATTTGAATGTCGAAATTGGAAAAAGCAAGAAGCTAATTGGGCTCGAAGTAAAATACACTGTCACTAATAGACTTAATAAACTGACGCTATAACGTTAATATTGTAATGGTAGCCAGTTTATCGATAAGAACATTTCAATGTATCTAGAGCGATGGGAAATGAATATAAGGTTAACTCATCATTTACTTTTAGTCGGCCTGTTTCTATTTGGCAGTCAACTTTACGCCGGAGAGAAAAAATATTCTATCTATATCGATGCCGACTTTACCGCAAGCAAGGCATCGAGCCAGTCTATTCTACAGGGCATTAATACCGCTCTCTCTGAGGTTGACTACAAAATCGATGGTTACACTTTTAAGATAATTATAAAGGATCATCGCGCTAATTCTTTGCGAAGTAAAAGAAATCTTGAGAGTTATCTGCAAGACGAAACTGCTCTGCTGATTTTCTCCGGTTTACATTCGCCGCCGCTATTGTCGAACAAACAGCTTATAAATAGCAAAGGTATATTATTGCTTAACCCCTGGGCCGCTGCAGGGCCGATCACGCGCTCAAATCAAAAAGATAATTGGATTTTCAGATTGTCTATAGACGATAGCAATGCTGGAGAATATATCGTCCAACGCGCGACAGAAGAAGGGTTTAAAAACCTGTATTTGTTGCTAGAAGATACCGGTTGGGGTAAGTCAAACGAGCGCACAATGAATGCAGCCCTAGATAAAAAGGGGCTTAAATCAGCCGGTATTTCTTGGTTTAATTGGGGGCTTGGTAAAAATCACGCGAAGTTGTTGTTGCGAGATATTAAACAGACTGAAGCGGATGGTATATTATTTGTTGGCAATACCCCCGAAGGAAAAATATTTGCGAAAGCGATGATAGAATTACCTGAAGCTATTCGTTTGCCAGTCCGTAGCCACTGGGGAATAACAGGGGCTGACTTCCATCAAGCAATTAACAGTGAGGACCGGGAAAAGTTAGATTTGCAATTTATTCAAACGAATTATTCGTTTTTACATCGGGAATTATCCTCCTTTGAATATTCGGTTTTTGATGTGGCAAGAAAGGCTAACCCGGGAATAGCGAGGGTATCAGATATAAAGGCGCAAACAGGATTTGTACACAGTTATGATCTAGCCAAGTTACTCATTGCCGCTATTAACCAGGCTGGATTAACGGGTAATAGAACAACAGATAAGCTGGCAATACACAAAGCACTGATAGATTTACAAGTTCCTGTGAAAGGGTTGTTAAAAATATATGATAAACCCTTTTCGAAATATTCCGCCAATAATCCAGGTGCTCATGAGGCATTGACAATAGACGACTATACCATGGGCTATTTTGGTGTTGATAATGAGGTTGTATTGATCAACCCGATAAGAGAGTAACTGTTGAGTGAATAAAACATCTATTTCGTTTGCATTGGCACGCTTTGTATTTATCAGTTACTTATGCCTGGCGGTGCTTGCATTCGTTGTAGTCATACATTATGTAATAACGTCAACAAACAAAGAGTACGATGAAATTATTGAAAGAGAGATAAGCATTATTACCAATAACCACAAAATACTCATCGAACAACATCTTATTTTACTGGCTGAACAGGCAAAAAACCCTCTCTATATTCAAACACTGATGCAACCGGACGTAAATCTGGGAAAGGTCCAAGATTTCATGTCTGACCTTACTATACTAGGAAAGAAGTATGGCGAAGTGCTATTGGATTTTGAGGGTAATATTCTGCATTCGACCGTGCAAAATAGTGACACTACATATAGGTCTATGGCGTGGGTTGATTTGCTGTTACAGCAACATGAAAATAGTCATGTCAGTACCGAGAAGGGAGTAGAAGGTTATTTTTGGGCCCTAGCGGTACCTATTCACTATAATGGTCGAGCCGAAGGTGTTTTAGTGCTCAATATACCTATTGACTTTATTACGCTGAAAAACGAGAGCGCAACATTCAGCGATTTATTGGTTGAAATAGTCGAGGGAAATAATATTTTGGCATCGTTTGGCGGTGCTGTATCAGGCCGTCAATATACCGAAAAATGGCTGCAAACAGGTGTGGAATTTCGATTCACCATAGATGACACCGCTCGCAATGAAGAGCTCGCTCGCTTAGTCATTCAATTGGGGTCCATTATCTTTATCGCAATTACTATAACCACTTTATTCACCTACTTATTTGGATATCGCTATGTTGTAAAACCTATTTTGTTGTTGTCGCAGGCAACTGATCAGCTTGACAAAGGCGATGAGCACATAAATCTGACTGAAAACATTAAGATTAGAGAGCTAGCTGATCTCTTTCGAAAGTTCAATCTAATGACCGAAAAGGTTGCTAAAAGAGAGTTAGATCTAAAGAAAAGTTATAGTCAGTTGTCTCGTGCCAACGAAGAGCTAAAACAAAGCGAGTCACAACTCGTGCAGTCCGAAAAGATGGCTAGCATAGGTGTTTTGGCGTCAGGTGTGGCACATGAAATTAATAACCCAATTGGGTTTATAAAAAGCAATTTGATTGTGCTTAATAAGTATCTTGTGGATATAAATGGATATTATCATGCAAGCTTAGCTATTTTTACCACTGAGGATCAAAAATTGGCTCAATCACAGTTGGCGGAAAAATATGATATGGATTTTCTTTTGGAAGATATTCCGCCGATGCTTGAAGGTAGTATTGGTGGGGTGGAGCGCGTCACAGATATAGTAAAAAGCCTGAAAGTGTTTGCTCGAAAAGATTTGCCGGAAAAATCACTCGTTGATATCAGTGAAGGCCTTAATGCTACTCTTAGCATGGTGTGGAATGAGCTGAAGTTTAATTGCGAAATTCATCTAGACTTACAAAAGCTACCTAAAATATTAGGCTATCCGGGAAAGTTAAATCAAGTTTTCATGAACTTGTTAATCAATGCCGGTCAATCTATCCAAGGTAAAGGTGACATATTTGTACGTACCTTTGTCGACGACAACTACATCGTAGTTGAGGTTAGAGACACCGGTTGTGGTATTGGCGCCGAATATTTGGCGCAAATATTCACTCCTTTCTATACCACTAAACAGGTTGGAGAAGGTACAGGTCTCGGTTTATCTATTAGTCATCAAATTATTCAACAGCACAATGGAAGATTGGACGTTTCGTCTGTTTTAGGAGAAGGAAGTATCTTTGCTGTCTATTTACCAACTGAAAATCAAGATGTAGATCCAACCATTTGATATAGGTACTTCAATCACTTGGCCTGTTTATCAATAGATTTTCGTTAAACAATTTTTGCGTGAGGTATAAAATGTCAAAGCCTGAGTTATTGATACTAGACGATGAGGAAGAAGTGCTCAGCGCATTGAATCGTGTCTTAAGACATGACTTTCAGATATTTTTGTTCTCGGACCCTCATAAAGCACTGGATTTTTTCGAGGAAAACCCTGTTCCCTTGGTTGTTTCCGACATGCGAATGCCGGTTATGGACGGAACAACCTTTTTGGCTCGGATTTCAGAACTGAACTCCAAATCAAAGAAGTTTATATTAACAGGGCATGCAGATATTAACGAGACAGAAACTGCAGCTACTGGCGAGATGGTTTTCCGCCATTTCGAAAAACCTTGGGATAATGGCGAATTGATCTCAGAATTGAAAGTGGCCCATAAACTATATCTCGCTGAAATGGGATTTTAAACAATATTGAAAGGACTATTGGAAGAATTGAAGAAACTAGCGCTGGTTAATCATACGAGGCAAATGTAGCGGCAAGATAATGAATCAATGAGAAAAACTTCTCCATACTATCGGCTACTTATTCTCCAGGCTGCCTGCTTATTATTCTCTATGGCTAAGTATAGCGGTCGTCGAGTACTCAATACAGGTCATGGTTCTAGCGTTGTAAGTAATTCAGAATAAGTATCGAAAAAATGGTCTTTAAACCACATATGCAAAGCGCTGTTTTTGTGTCGGTGATGCCAGAATATGCTAAAGGGTGCTATGTCAAATTTCATAGGCAAGGTCAACTTTTTCAAGGGAAATAGGTGTTTTACGCTGTTTACCAAAAGACTCGACGTGACCATCACAAGCTCTGTTTCTGCGAGCAAGGCAAATGCGCCAATAAAGTATGGGGTGGTAACCGCTATATTGCGACTTAGATCTTTCTCTTTGAGAAATACATCGACCGGATTGCTCCCTTTGCCCTCCAGAGCCATCGATATATGTTTTAGTCGACAGTACTGGGCAAGAGTGATGGACTCAGATTTCAGGAATTCTGGATGTTCGTGCCCAACAACAGCTACAAATTCTTGTCTCGCTAGAATTTTTTGATAAACACCCGGAGGCGCGCTCGATAGGCCTCCAAACGCAAAATCTATCACTCCATCTTCTAACTCTTTCAACGTTGATTCGTTCCATGCTACAAATTCAAACTGTATGTGAGGCGCCTGCGTAAAAATGTCATTTGCAATTTTAGGGAAAATGAGCTGGGTGAAATAGTCATTGGCGGCGATTCGTATTTTGTCTTTGGCTGAAGAGGGTGAAAATATTTTTGCTGAAAACAAACTTTCCAGATCGGCTAGAAGTGGATCTATCTCGACCGGCAAGTTTTCAGCAAAAGGCGTTAACTGCATGCGGTTGCCGACTCTCACAAGTAAATCGTCGGCGAAAATTTCACGCAGCCGGGAAAGGTTGCGGCTCATTCCCGATTGAGTCATGCCGAGTATGTCTGCAGATTCGGTAACGTTTTTTTTATCCAGCAAGATTTTTAGGCTAACCAGCAAGTTCAGATCAATTTTCCGCAAAGAAGTCATTTTTGTAATAGCGCTTTCAGTGGTGTGGACAGTTAGTATATTGTACGTTGATAAGACGATTGGTATTGCTAGATAGTAGCATAGTTCACAGCTAACTACGTATAATGCCCGATGAAGAACCGGGAAATCGATTCCAGTCCAGGTCAATGTTGTCGGTGAAATAATCTAAAATACAGCATCTATCGTAGTGCTTATAGGTTAATGAGTATTGGCGTTAAAGTGTTTGGAAATAAATCTCTTTGTGATGCTATTAAACCGATCGGGTTGCTCTTCTGTTGACATGTGCCCTGCGCCGGGGAGTATTTCAATTTCTGAATCGCTAAAAAACTGTCGATAAGCTTGGGTTTGTTCAATATTGATAAATCTATCTTCTGATCCAAGTACTAACAAAACGGGAACCCCCGATGTCACTATGGATAAGTGGGTCCGATACGCTAGCGCTCGCATTGCATAAACTAATGATAAAGGAGAGTTGCTAACAAATTGTTTTTTCCAGCGTTCTAATGTTTGTGGGCACGCCTGCCTAAACCGAGTGGAATAGAAGAAGTATGCATTCAGCGGAATCTGAAGAGACAGCGCTGTATCATCTTCCAGAATGCCGGTAATCGCTGTCGAAGCACGTAATATCCAGTACATAAAACGACCTGTAACAAAGTTGCTTGCACCCGGTGCGTCTGCGGAAATAATTGCACCGGTGTCGTTAGGGTATTTGGCCGCAAAATGCAGAGCGGTTACCGCTCCCTGTGAGTGGCCAACAATTATCGGTTTTCTAAGCCCCAGAGCATCAATAAACTCTTTTAGGTCGTCGACTAATTGATCGAATTTGTACGCCTGTTCCGCGCCAGTTGACTTACCCATTCCACGCCAATCGTAAGCTATTGCTCTATGTGTTTTTGAAAAATGTTTAATCTGCTCTAACCAATAGCCGCTGTTGGAGCTCCACCCATGTATAAAAATGATCGCTTGGCCTGTTCCCAATTCGGTGTAATTGATGTCGATATTTTTAACCCGTATCTGTCTGTATAGTAATTCGGAAGCGCCTATAGAGGTGCCGATTCTGCTTTCGTTAGAAAACTCAGTTGATATGCATTGCCCAATCGCTGGGACAAACAAGAAAATCGAAATTAGCAGTAACTTTGTCGTAGAACTATTGATGCTATTCACTTGCGCACCTGAACAGAAGGTAGATTGTCTTGAAAAAAACGTATGACGTTACCACCCATTACTAATGATATGTCGGCAGCTGTGAAACCCTCTAGGCGCAACGCGTCTGTCAATAGAGCGAGCTGATTTGCGCTGATAGGTAGCTCTGCGATATCCCAGCCTGAACCAAGCCCAACATGCTCTACACCTACTAGGTCGCGAAGATAGCGAATGGCTTTTACAATGCCATTTATGGTATTGCCACAGGTCGCTTCTTTGAAAAATCCAATGCCAATAATACCTTCGTTGTCCGCAATGTTGGTCAATATGTCGTCGGGAAGATTCCGGGCGTTACCGCAGGTCCCATAAACGCCGGTGTGAGAGGCGTAGACCGGGGACGTCGTTATTTTGAGTACATCTTTAATCGCCGGTATGGATACGTGCGATACGTCGATAATCATACCGAGTGTATTCATTGCCTCAACAAGTCGCACGCCTTTAGGTGTGAGCCCATATTTGTATAAGCCTGAAGATGATCCTGCAAATTCGGTATCGGTATAATGCGCCAACTCCATGGATCGATATCCGGCATTAAATAGGTCTTTCAGATTATCGATGTCAAACTCTGTAGGATGTGCGCCCTCCATGCCAAGTATCGCGGCCACCATTTCCTTATTGTTGTTTCGATTGGCAAGAAATGCACTAAGTTCCGCACCTGTTCGAATTAGAATAAGTTTTCCATTTGATTTATTGACGGCATTCTTTAGTTTTTCTGCCATGTACAGTGCTCGCTCTTTGTAGCTAAAAATTGATTTTACAGGCCATTTGTCAAGTATGGCCACCGGCGTAACCTGCGCACCTTTATCTGCAATTGAATTGCTTGTTACGTCACCGGGAGATTCAACTACGGCCATAAATACCTGAAGCCCGATATTACCTTGTATTAAGCGCTCAATATCAGCATGCCCGTTTTTGGAACGATGCAAAATGTTTCGTTGCCATAACAGCGTATCTGCATGCATGTCGGCGGATATAAATTGTTCATGGTAATCCTGCTGTGTTTGCGTTGGCTTATGGTCAAGCGCTACGTGCCGGGCTAGGGGGCCAAATGTGGACTCCACATCGATAGGTAAAAACAACACATAGCCCACCATTAGAAACACGGGAATGCCAAATATAATTCTAAACACAAGTGACCTGGTTTTAATCATAGAATGCCTATTATTCTGCCACGTTGGGATTCATAGTGGATAACTGTTTCGACTACAGCACTGCTGCTTAGTGGGTGAAATTTTTTGCTATTTTTTGCATGGCCCTCCCGGCAAAAAAGAACGAAATAGGCCTTAGAGGCCAGCTATTGTAGTGTTGCTTCATTCGTTCGACCGCATCATCGAGTTCGTCTTTTTCATACAGCTTCCCTCGAACGACCACTGCCTGTAAAGACTGCAAAGCCTGAATGCTTTCGGTGGGGTCCTCCCTAAATATCAAGAAGTTTGCCCGCTGTCCCTTTTCCACTTTGCCGTTCCAAGAGCCGGGGAACTGTTGTGCTGCGCGCCAGGTTGCATAAGCCAGGACCTCTTTTAATGGAATACCCGCATCGTTGAAAAGTTTGATCTCGCTCCAATAGGATGCGCCGGGAACTACAAACGGTTGCTGAGTATCTGTGCCTAAATTTAATTGAGCATCGACATCATGAAGGGATTTCAGTAACTGCATTTTTTTCCCCAAGGTTTCCCTTGCCAAATCCAATGTTTCAGCTGACAAGTTGCGATAGACCGGAAGGCCTTTTTTCGGGTGCCATACTAGGCCAGCGTAAAACGGGGGTAACAGCTGAAATTCATCTTTTTCGAGCGCGCTAGGATAATTACCGTATTCCTGTAATTTCAACAGCGTTACGAGTGTTGGGGTGTTGATCAATTTGTTACTGGTAACAAAATTGACCAAGTCGTTCAACCGTTTGTCATCTACGCTGCGCCAATCTCCGTTGCGCTGGATAACGCTGTGTTGAAATTCGGTAGTAACCCCAAAAAAATGCTGAGTATCGGGTAAACTAGCCTGCTCATACCGCAGCCGATTGGGTACATGGCCAATAACCTGAAGCCCCGCATCGCGTGCAGATGACTTCACTGCGTCAATCATGTCTGCGGTTAGATTTTCGTAAGATTTTACACAGCTATGCCCGGCGATTTTTAGTTTTTCGATAGCCGCTGGGGCGTCAGCAGCCGAATGTAGGACGATGGAATTCGGCCATCGTGCTTTTCCCGCGGTAACAACAGCCCCACAGGAGTATAGATTAGGTATAGGCCAACGCTCTTCGGCTATAAGTGTTTTGAGTAAGGGTATCGCTGTTCCATCGGTATCGGCGGCATCGCGTATTGTCGTTACCCCGTGCGCAATGCTAAGCAGGTTAAACAGGGGTGATAAATTTAAAACGTTATCTGCAGGGCTATGAGCATGCATATTGACGAAACCTGGTAATACGTAGCTTCCGCGAAAGCGCTCAATCTCCGTCGCGGAGACAAGATCTTCGTTTATCGCTAGTACTTTGCCATTGCCCACTGA
>Ga0209395_1001279_pt1 | contig 35714 bp, 30 predicted proteins | sample GOMGulsemesocosm_3_FD_184635 | JGI IMG/M metagenome (GOLD analysis project Ga0209395, IMG submission 184635) | Methane-oxidizing microbial communities from mesocosms in the Gulf of Mexico - GOM9D Gulf of Mexico (SPAdes) (version 2) | ecosystem: Environmental > Aquatic > Marine > Cold seeps...
TGTTGTCTGTCACAGTGGTTGCGGTTAATTAAATGACATGACTAAGCATGTAGTACCGAGGATGTAGGTTTTTCGGACGGGGGTTCGAATCCCCCCGCCTCCACCACATTCGGGTTTGTTACCGCAAACCTTAAAAGGGCTAATCAGTTTACTGATTAGCCCTTTTTTAATGCCTGTCATTTATCAGCCTGAGAAAAAGCATTTTAGGATCATCAATTTAAACGCTAATATGATGCTGTATTTCAATGTTAACTCCTGACAACAATATTTAGTGCTATACTCCCAACACTTCAAGGAATGTATAATATATTCAAAAGGATAATTGCATCATGCTCCGCATTTTCACCGTATTACTCACGCTCACATTACCACTTTTTACCCATGCAGGTGTCAGCGAGTGGACCGACTTTCAAGACTATAACGGCCATATCCGTATTCCCGTCACCGTTGCAGGTATTGAAGGCTACGGCATCCTCGATACTGGCGCTGCGGTCAATGCAATAAACAAATCGTTCTTAATCAAGCACCAACTTACCTATAAAAAAGGTCAAGAAATACATATTAAAGGTGTCCACGGTAAAGTAAAAACTAAGGTACTGAAAAACATTACGGTTGATATCTTTGGTTATCCAATCCCTTTTAAGGAAATGGTACCGCTGAGCATTGGTCGGCACGAAAATATTGTCTTATTGGGGTCAAGCTTCTTTAAACTGTTTGTCTTTCAAATCGATTACCCGAATCAACGACTGCGAATTATGACTCGTGATAGCCTAGACATGGATACGCTTGAAAATATTAAAATGCGATTAGACCCACAAAGCGGCATACCGATTGTCACGGTTAGCATTGGAAACGGAAAAAAGCTCAGGCTATTACTCGACACCGGCAATAGTGGTGGCATATTGATGCCGAGAAAAGTAGCTAAACGCCTCGACTTGTTAGACAAGTACCCACAGGAACAAAGCTTATCTGGCGGTGTAACTAAAACTGTTGTCGCCGACAATTTCGTGTTACCTGAACTCAAATTCGGCCCATATACCCTAGAGAACGTATCAATGGTAGTCCCCGTCAAAGGAAGCGGTTCTAAGATGTTCGAGCGTAAGGTTGTTACAGGCACTCGAATAGCCAAACGGAATCCAGACGGCATATTGGGTTATGACGTGCTCAAGCATTTTGTACTAACAATTGATTACAAGACTGGCGATATGCATGTAGGTACGCCAGAAAACTAATTAACCTCACTTTTAGGGCTTATAAAACAAGCCCTAAAAGCCATCAGTCTCAACTCACCAGCCCTACAAAATAGCCAAATCAACACTAGCCGAATAGCGCGTTAATCCGTATCATCTGCGCTTTGTTTTTGATGGTTTACGGATTTTTATTGTGCACACGCTTTCTCAACTACGGTCAGGCGAATTGTCTGGTATTCAACGCTTAACACTTGCTGATAACCTCACAAGTTTTCCGTTAGAAATCTTATCTTTGAGCGACAGCTTAGAAGTGTTGGATTTATCCAATAATCGGTTAACGTCATTGCCAGTCGACATTGCTAAGTTGACCAAGCTAAAAATAATCTTTGCGTCAAACAACTTATTTGAGTCGCTGCCAGAAGCGTTGGGTCAATGTCCAAATTTAGAGATGGTTGGCTTTAAGTCAAACCAAATTAAGCACGTTCCAGAGCACTCGTTGCCAGCCAAGTTACGCTGGTTGATCCTCACCGATAATAAGATTGACTTATTGCCAAATTCGTTAGGCGAGCGCCCTCGCCTGCAAAAATTAGCGTTGGCTGGCAATCGATTAACGGCGTTGCCAGAGTCGATGAGTCAATTGGCCAATCTTGAGCTTATTCGCATCTCGGCGAATCGCTTAACCACGTTTCCCGATCAATTACTAACGCTACCAAAATTGGCGTGGTTGGCTTTTTCTGGTAACCCTTGTTGCCAAACAGACATTGCCATAAAGTCAGTACCCACTATCGCCTCGACTGACTTTACCTTACAACAAGTGCTTGGTCAGGGGGCATCTGGTGTTATCTCGCAGGCCGTTTGGAAAACCGAGCAGCCACAGATGCCACAAGATATTGCGGTGAAAGTATTTAAAGGGCAAGTGACCAGTGATGGCTATCCCATTGATGAGTTGCAAGCGTGTTTAAAAGTAGGCAATCATCCAAACTTAGTGCAGTCATTAGCGCAAGTAAACGAGTCTAATTATTTGGCGTTAGTGATGAATCTCATTCCGCGACATTATAAGAACTTGGGGTTACCTCCGTGTTTTAAAAGCTGTACCCGCGATACGTTCCCACCGGGCTTCACCTTATCAATCGAAACCATTGCTCACATCATTAAACAGATGCGTGACGTGTTTGACCACCTTGTGGACAACCAAGTGAGTCATGGCGACTTATATGCTCACAACACGCTGTTTGACGCTCAAGGAAATATCATTTTCGGTGATTTTGGTGCGGCAACGATGTATCACATGCTAACAGCTGATCAACAGAGCGGTGTACAGACGATTGAGCGCCGAGCCTTAGGACACTTTATTGATGATCTACTCAGTATTTGTCATCCCAACGATCATCAGAGCGACAATTATCGGTCACTAAGTCGTCTGCCAACTCTGAATTTATCAGACTACATTGGTGATTAGCGACGCTAAAAGCTACGCTTCAATGAGCTCAATATCAAATCCGTGCACCTGAGACATTTCTCTAATGAGCGATAGTAGCTCATCATTTGAAATTTGATAATCCACTGAATTAAGGCATGGTGCTGAGGTCAAATAGTTCTTGTGATTCGTATTGAACTCGTAGATATTTTTTTGCCATCGACTATGGCGTGGCGCCATCAGCATATTAATCGAACGAATTGATGGCCAATTAATCACATTGAGTCGAGCCTTCGTTCCCCACGATATAGTTTGTGCTGAAATTATTAGCTCTTTGTTATTGTAAGTAATCAGTTTGAATACAGCCCATAGTGTCATCGGCACAAGCAACACCACGATGAACTGGCTAAAAACCAATTTCATCGGTGACCTTTCAGACAGGTATTCGGTGACACCGTCTGTAAAGAACAGGCTACCAAAAAATAGGATCAATAGTGTCATCACACTCAATCGTAATGGTTTGTTGACGCTCGCTTTAACCAGGGTTGGGAATTGGTTTTCGCTGCTCATTAGTACTCCTTCTTTTATCATCCCTACATCGAAAATTGTGGCACGTCAGTCCATGGTATCTGTTCAAGACTGAGCTTGGCATACTTTCTTAATTTAGCCGCTGCGGCATGAACTGACACATGCTCTAACAATGACCGATATCTTGGGTTTTTACTCTTACCTAGCACCTTACACCACCACGCTGTTGCATCTGTCACTAGCCGCTCATCGACCGATTTATTACGCAAAATCTCCTTGGCAAACACGTCTAGAATCTTTTGATTGAGCTTATCTTGAGCAAAATATCCTTTCGCTAAATGACGCGTATCATTCTTTGAGCTCGTTAAAAGCTGTAATTCAACTGAGGCGACGTCATCGGTATTAATCGTAACAGGGGTCGTGTTGTAAATGAAAAGCTGTTTACCGTATTCAACAGAGAATCGGATCCTGCCGAGCCCCTCGTATTCATAATATATTACCCGCTTGTTGTGTTTCTGAATACGCTCAGGCTGACCTAATTTATTGACGACAGACGCTGCACTCTCTCCGCCTTTTAGGTAGAGGAATTGTTCAACTCTCGTCCGTACCTTGCGCGTTGGCTCAACAGAATCACCATTGATGGGGGCTGATACAATGTTGCCATGAGCGTCTTCTATCCAAACATCGCTATCGTCACCTGACAATCTACCGTTCACCAAGTAAACCTGATTGGGCTGTGGAGAAAAGTATACCTCGGAGTATAAAATATTAACCTCTTCATCACTAAACATCCCAACAATAGGTATTGCGTAGATTCGCTGTGCAATCAGTGTGACAGCTAATCTTTGTGCTGGGACAGCGCGAGAAACGCTTCGAGCAATCAGATCGCTGTTACCTCGAGAGGCGTCGGCAGTTGACTTAACGATATGATAAGTTTCATTTTCATCGATATTGATAGCGCCAAACAACAGCGCTTCCCCGCGAGGACGCACAAATGTGTCATTAATAATCGCCGTCTCTCCAGCGTAATTGGCCGGCAAATAGGTTTGGGGGGCCGTAGCAACACAACCTGACAGGTTAGATATCGCGATAACAACAATGACTAGTGTGGCACGAAACGATAATTGACTATTCAACATGGTTTTCCTTGAACGATTAACTCAAACTAATTCATTGAGTTTAGTATGAGTTAGCCCCTAGTCAATTTTGGTATCAATTACTTCTCTTCATACATTAAGTAGTAACATTCGTGCATGCCTAGTGCTTGGTAGGTTTGTTGCGCTTTGGTATTCTCTTTTTCAACGTAGAGACGGAAACTAGCAGCACCACCGTGCTCTTGCGCAATATTTTTTACTGCTTGATACAACTTAGTATAGATACCCTGACGACGATTTTGTGGTCGAATATATACACTTTGAATCCAAAAATAGTCTTTTGCGCGCCAGTCTGACCATTCGAATGTCACCATCAGCGAACCAGCGATTTCACCATCAACTTCCGCTACCAAATAAAAACCTTTCTCATCACTTTCGATTAAGCGGCCAACACCCTTGGTAAGCGTATCCAGGTCAAGTTGTAAGTCCTCTGTTTCTAGTGCCATCGCTTGATTAAATTGGACCAAGGCATTTAGATCGTCAATGGTGGCTTTTCTAATATTCATGTTGCGATTCCTATCAATTGTAAGCATTATACTTAGTCTATTCGGGATACTATACAAGCTTGCCGCGTATATCCACAGCAATAGAACCATCATTTAACAATTATCATTGGGCACCATGAAACTAAATTTTTTACTCTTAATAATGACTGTCCTATTCAGCGTTGAAGCACAGGCCAATGAGAAAATTTATCAATACCAAAAGCCTGATGGCTCGGTGGTTTTCTCTAACGTGAAACCTAAAACGCAAAGTGTCGTGCAAACGCTCAAATTCGATTGCTACGCTTGCACACTCGACTCGAGTATCGATTGGCATAAAACACCGCTTTACCTTGGCAAATACGAGAATGACATTATCAAAGCGAGTCGGCGTTTTTCAGTCAAACCCGCGCTAATTCAAGCGGTAATTCATGCCGAATCATCATTTAAACCACTGGTTATCTCTAAAGTCGGCGCGCAGGGTCTAATGCAGTTGATGCCGCAAACAGCGAAAGAGCTCGGGGTCGTTAAACCGTTTAATGTTACGCAGAATATTAATGGTGGTACACAATATTTGGCAAAGTTATTAAAGGCATTTGATGGTGACATTAGTCTAGCGACAGCCGCGTATAATTCTGGCAGCTCAAACGTCAAAAAGTATGGGGGAGTTCCTCCTTTTGCGGAGACCCAAGCGTATGTAAAGCGCGTTAAAATATTGCACAAACGCTATTATGTCGCGAGCTTATAGACTCGCGTTCTGAATTGAATAGTTGTGCAGCACTTTCGCGATTTGCTTCTTAGGGGTGCAGGCTATTTGCTGCATCAGGGAAAATGGCGCACGCCTAATACCATAAGTTTCATTGATATTATCGAGCATGTGTAGCCATAATTTTGCGGTCATTTGTGCATCGAATAATGCCCTATGGAAGCTACCCTCTTCCGCTAAATCTAACTGATTAACCAAATTACCTAAACTATGGCTCGGTGCGTCGATGTTTATTCGGCGCGATACTAACAGCGAGCACGTAAACTCACCTTGGTAGCTACGCGATATCTGCGCTAGTTCATTATCTAAAAACTTCTGATCAAAAGAGGCATTATGAGCAAGTAGATTATCGTCACCGATAAAATCACAAAACTGCGCCATCACTTCACTACAGCTCGCAGCGTCGCTTAACATCGCATTAGTGATACCAGTATAATCTGCAATGAAATTATTTACTCTCAGACCTGGATTCATCAGCGCTTGGAATTGCTCGGTGATCACACCATTAACAATACGTACCGCGCCAATCTCGATCGCCCGATCGCCATTGTCTGGCGACAATCCGGTGGTTTCAAAATCGAGTACAACAATGGTGTCGGCAAAGCTTTGATTCATAATACGAACTCTAATCTATCGAATATTCATTGTTACAGACAATGGCAGCAATTAGAACCCAAAGCACATCAAAAGAACCAATTACTATGCTAATGTTGGCTAGTATCACAATTTGAGAGGGATGAAGGCTAAAGGATAGTACCAGCATCAACATTATTATCGATACTGGTTACACAGTTATGTACACTTAGATCGGCTAGCACCTAGTAGTGCTATCATCGCAAAACCTAATAATAGACCTGAATTGGGCTCGGAAATCGACGACGGTAGGCTAGTTTGAGTGCCCGATAGTCTGATATTATCAATCCCGACAACTTCACTGTTGGTCGTTGTCCATACTTCAAAGCCGATCTGGAGGCTGGCGACATCAAGCCAAGACAAATCGTAGCTAAGCTCTTGGAACTCGTTACCAAGTGTTACACCACTGGTGATCCCTGCGGCATCGCCATCAAAATAGTCCAATTGGGTTTTAATATTGGTGTCGGTGTCCAATGCAAAGATTCTAATAAAATCACGGCCAACATCAAGGTTCGTTGAAGCGGCTAAAGACACCGTCAAACTCAAATTTTCAAGTAGGCTCACCGCGACCGTATTCAATATCAAATTACGAGGTATGTCATAAGTATAACCAGACGGTAAACGTCGATCATTGAGGTCAGATCCAGACCAAAAATCTTGGCCATCAAAACCAGTTAGGGCATCAGTTCGCTCACCCTCATCCTGAGAATGAAGCGACCAATTTTGACAGCAGCCTAATAAAGAACCACCAGCGCCACCTGCAGTATATCTAATGTCGAGGCCATCCGACTCGAAACCCTCTTCGATAATCATTCCGGCAGATGCAGTATTGATAACCGTAGTAAAAGCAGCAATAGTCGCAATGACCACCGCATAACAAGTGTTTTTCATGATTTTCCCTTGTCTTACATTTCTGGCTAGATGTACCGCATCACCACTAGCCACCACTGACAAACAAGCAAAAAACAAACCAATTACACAAGTTTATATTTAACAATTAGTTGTATAACAACTTAACATTACCAGCCGCTACAATGTAAAAATATATGACACTTCTAACTAGCTAGAGATGAACCAAAACCGACTGCTGATCTTTCTTAGTCAAATTACTCACCACCAGCATAAACGAGTTATCGATCATCCGTTCAAGAAAATCCATATATACGATTTCAGTGGTGCCCTATTCATAAAAATAATCGTTATAACGTCTTTAACGATTCTTCTTAGTTATTTAATTTTGAAACCTAACGGTCTACGGCAATCTGTTCAATGATTTTTCTTGCGACCAACGCGGAAGATAGGTAATTTTGCCCAGTAATCACTCGTTCATCAACTTCAACATGTACTGTATTCCTAGGACTATACAAAAAGTGTCCGCCATGCCTATTAATCGTTTCAGTAATAGCAAAAGGAAAATGTTTAAAATACTCCATCTTAGTGTTTTCAAACTCATCTGGATAACCGCTTATGCGCTTGCCTGATACTAGATATTCACCATTACTTAATGTTAGGAACGCAATACCCGCTGTGCCATGGCAAACCGATGAAATAATACCATTATGCTTCTCGTAGATTTCCATCACAATATTTTGAATTGAACTATTCTCTGCAACGCCATACATTGCACTGCTACCGCCAATATAATGAACAACTTGATAGTTTTTTGATTCTATTTCATTAGGTCTTAGTGTATTACCTAATGCATACATAAGATCGGCATCGTATAGATATTTTTTTTGTAACTCGTTTGACGTATTAATGTACGAAAGTGGAATCGCACCACCTTGTGGACTTAAAAAGTCAACGGTAAATCCAGCCGTAACAAATTCATCGTACGCATTGACGATTTCTGAAAAACTAGCGCCTACAGGTAATTTTGACGTGCCGTGAAAGTGGGCATTAGAGACAATGAATAAAATTCTTTTCCCATGTTGTTCAGATTCCTCACTAGCCGCTGTTTTACTAATGATCTTCCAGTGATTCATAATTTTTTTTAGCAAAAAAAGATCGAGATAGCGGCGTTTTTTTTGTGGTAATAGTATTTCAACTTTCGCAGTGGCAATATTACCAGAGATATCAATATTTAATATTTCACCAATACGTCCATTGAAATTCCCCGGTTCATTCTTCTTAAACCATCTGACATACTCGTCGGCTGGCACTTGCCAAACAATGTTGTCCTTTTTCTCTAATAAGAGCGTCGCTTTCGGATAAAAAGCACTAGCAATCTTTTCTGGGTAATTATAGGAAGTACCTACAATATAGTTATTTAAAACGCTTTTAATTTGATCATGTTGTGACACCGCATATGCTGGCTTGATTAACAGCGAAAAAATAACAAAACACACGCACATTAGCGCGCTTTGTAATGTAATAGAAAGGGGGTTCATTCGTCCTCCGAGTATAGAATTTTAAACCGCCATCACGATAGCCTTATGTTCATTTAAATACATTACGGAATTATAAGTTAACACTCCGAAATTATAATTTCGGAGTGTTTGAAGCCTTAAAATCAGCAGGCGTCTTGGATGTTAGCTTTTTGAAAACACTATAAAAGGTAGACTGAGAATTAAAACCACATAGTTCTGCGATTACTTCGGTCTTTTGTGGCTTGTTTTCACTTAACATTGCCTTCGCAGCTTCGATTCGAAACTCATTAATAAACTGTGAAAATGATTTATTTAAATTGTCATTTAATAGTTGAGAAAGCCGCGGACTTGACACCCCTATCCTTTTGGCAATTTGTGGCATCGTGACCAGTGAGTTTTTATATATTTCTTCGTTAGACATTAATGCGCTCAATCGCTCGATGAGTGTATCAGCTTCATCTTGTTCTATCTTTTTATCAGCGTATTTTTTACTTGTTGGTGTTTGGCTTGGTTTGAATACGAACAGTAATATGATAATTAACATTACAAATGAAAATGACAAAGCACCGACAATATAAGAAGTGTAAGAAGCAGTAAAATAGGCGAGCCAGATAAGAGCATTTCCAGAGAATATACTGAGTAACCAAATATCTTCGCGAAGGAATGTCTTCGTTAGTAATATACTTTTGAACTTTGGAAAAAGAGCTTTAGCTGATAGCACAATATAAAAAAGCCAAATATAATTTATAACTTTATAGAAAATACCTCCCCACATTTTTTCATATTGTTGATAAGGATATAAGAATCCGACTATCACTATAGTGCTAATTAAAGCTGCTAAGTGCGCTTTCCAAGGAATTGACAGCTTATTTAATTGATTTAGGTGGCTCAAGCAAAAGAAATATAGTAACGGTCCAATCAAAATGCAGCTGGATAAACCGACTTGCAAAATTGTTTTAGTTATCTCTGGATTAAAATAAAACAATACTGATTTTAAAGTACGAATACCAACCATCACTAACATAATTGCTAGGAATTGGTTAGCTAACGTCTTCGGTTGCTGTCTCCACAAATACAAAGCAACAAGGAAACCATTGATCGAACCCAATGCACTTAAGATGAGGATTAGTTGGCTATCAATTGTCATCATAGGGCACTAGAGATGAACCAAAACCGACTGCTGATCTTTCTTAGTCAAATTGCTCACCACCAGCATAAACGAATTATCAATCATGCGCTCAATTTCCCCTTGTGGGATAGAGCCATCGAAAATCACCGTGTTCCAGTGTTTTTTGTTCATGTGGTAGCCAGGGATCACGGCACTAAAGATGTCTCGCAATGCCAACGCTTCATCGGGATCACACTTTAAGTTAATCCGCATTATCCCATCGTTATAGGCTACCAGCGCAAACATTTTATTAGCGACTTTAAAGACCCAGACGTCCTCGCCAAACGGAAACTCTAAGGTGACTTGTGGTTTATTAATCAGATACTGGTTAAGTTGTTCAAATGTCATGTTTACGCCCTATGATAATAATTGATCACCACTGAGTGTAGTGGATTAATCCTGCAACTGGTATATTGATACCATAACAAAAACAACCAGTAATGATATTAACTATGATCACTAGAACTTTATTCGGGGCCCTTGCGTTATGCGCTAGCTTCTTGGCTGTTAGCGAGAGCGCTAACCCCATCACTCACCAAGACACGTTGCGCGGCAGTATTACCCCCGAGCGTTCCTGGTGGGATTTAACGCACTATGCCCTGTCAGTTAGCGTTGACCCAACTAATAAAACAATCAATGGCACTAACGTTATGACCTATAACGTTACAAGCGTAGGTCAGCGGTTACAAGTGGAATTGCAATCACCGATGCAGTTACATAAAGTAACCCAAGATGGCATTCACTTGAATGTTGAACAAGACGGCTACAGTTATTTTATTACCCCAACTAAAGCGCATAAGATTGGGCAAGAGTATCGCCTGACCATGCATTTTGGTGGCACGCCACATGTTGCTATAAAACCGCCATGGGATGGTGGCATCACATGGCAAGAAGACAGTAATGGTCTGCCATTTATTGCCTCGTCTAACCAAGGGCTTGGCGCTAGTATCTGGTGGCCAAATAAAGACCATCCGTACGATGAACCTGACAATGGCGCATTAATTAGCGTTGAAGTGCCTGAGCATTTAATGGATGTCTCCAATGGTCGCCTACTTAAAGTTGAGAGCCACCCTGAGCGCCACACCAAGACCTATCATTGGCAAGTGGTTAATCCAATCAACAACTACGGCATTAATCTCAACATTGGTGATTACGTTCACTTTGGCGAGAAATATCAAGGGGAGAATGGCGAGCTCGACATGGACTATTATGTATTGCGTGAGAACCTTGAAAAAGCCAAAATTCAATTTCGAGATGCCAAGCGCACACTCGCCGCGTTTGAACATTGGTTTGGCCCGTATCCCTTTTATGAAGACAGCTACAAACTCGTTGAAGCACCTTATCTAGGAATGGAACATCAAAGCTCGGTAACTTATGGCAATGGCTATAAAAATGGCTACAAGGGCCGAGATTTAAGTAAAACAGGTTGGGGCTTACAGTTCGATTTCATCATCGTGCATGAATCAGGACATGAATGGTTTGCTAATAACCTCACCAATAAAGACGTCGCTGATATGTGGATCCACGAGAGCTTTACTAATTACTCTGAAGGGTTGTTCTTGGAATATCATTACTCCAAAGAAGCGGGTAGCGAATACATTCGCGGCATGCGTGCTGGGATTAAAAACGATCGGCCGCTAATCGGCACCTACGATGCGAATCGTGAAGGTTCTGGTGATATGTATAACAAGGGTGGCAACATGCTCCACACCATCCGCCAGTTAGTTGATAACGATAAGACATGGCGCGACATTCTGCGCGGCCTTAACAAAAACTTCTATCATCAAGTTGTGACTACCCAACAAATCGAACAGTATATTAGTGATAAGTCCGGCAAAGACTTAAGCAAGGTATTTGATCAGTATTTACGTGATTCACGCCTGCCAATTCTAGAATACGTGGTGCAAGAAAAAACCATTCGCGTACGTTGGAGCAATGTGATTGATGGCTTTAACATGCCAATTAAGGTCACTATTGGCGATACCGAACAATGGATTAATCCCACCACCGACTGGAGCGCAATCGCCAATAAGATTGAGCAGCCGAGCTTTGTTATCAATAAAGAGTTCTATGTCGCCGGTCTCAATAACTTAGGCCACTAAATTATTGGCGAAATGGGCAACCCTTTCGCTCTTTATCACGGCAAGCGCATTATAATTATCGCATGCCAGAATCCATACATATTACGAAAAACCGCCGTAAATCCATCCGTGGAGGCTTATTTTTCGTCCATGAAAAAGATGTTTTTCTTCACATGCACGGAAACTGACAATTTACCTCTTCAATTTCTATAGCCTAAAATTTACAGAACAATTTAATGACGAAATATTGCTTTGAAATGGAGAAAACCTATTTTCAGGGACGAAAATCAGAGCTTACATGGACGTATTCACGCGTTTTTCGTAATTCAAAGGAATATTTAGTTGCAACAGCTAAGATTAAATTAATACGCTCTTGCCGTGCGCTCTTATGCTAATACGGCAGTTTTACCTTACCGTATTAGCAATCATCTAACGCATTAGTTAGACTAGCCTGTCCCTATTCTCTCATTCTATTATCTCAAGGCTATTTTGTGAACAAATCTTTGCTAGCTCCCGTTGCCGTTAAGCAACCTCATTCAATGACCATCCACAATCATCAACGTAATGACGACTATTATTGGATGCGTGATGATACGCGTACTGATGATGCGGTGATCGGCCATCTCAATGCTGAAAACGCCTATTGTGATGCGATGCTACGAGAACAAAAGCCACTAGAAGATTCAATTTTTAATGAGCTAAAATCACGTATTGTCAAAGACGACAACAGCGTACCCGCTAAAGATGGCAAGTATTGGTATCACAGCGAGATCAGCGGCGAACAAGAATACAGCGCCTACTATCGCGCCACCAGCCAAGACGGCGAAAACAAGAAACTGCTACTAGATGTTAATGAACTAGCAGCGCAACACGAATTTTTCGAGTTAGGTGATTTATCCATTAGCCCCAATGACAGCATTTTGAGCTATTCACAAGACATCGACGGTCGCCGTATCTATTCTATCTTACTGATCGATATCGCCAGCGGTGAATACCTTAGCGACGAATTACATAACACCGAAGGCCAATTAGTGTGGGCTAATGACAACCAAACCGTGTTTTACGTCAAGAAAGACCTCCAAACCTTGCTTGGTACTCAAGTGTATCGTCATAAGCTAGGCACCAGTCAAGACGATGATGTGATGGTCTATGAAGAGGAAGACCATAGCTTCTACCTCAGTTTAAGTAATAGCCGCGATGAATCCTTGCTCTTTATTAATCTCCATGCCACCGAAACGACTGATACTTGGTTTATTGATGCTAATAAGCCCGATAGTGAATTTGAACAATTGGTAGAGTTTGAAGAAGAACATGAATACGATGCCGAAAAGCTTGGTGATGTGTTCTACATCGTGACCAATTTCAATGCTAAGAATTTTCGCTTAATGAAAGCCACCGCCGACACCATTGTCGATCGTGAGCAATGGCAGGAAGTTATCGGCCATCGCGACCATGTATTACTCGAAGGCATTGAGTTGTTTAATGATTACTTAGTGGTCACCGAACGTGAACTCGGCCAAGTTCGATTTGTGATCTACAACAATGACGGCAGCGTGTTGCCACTGACCTTTGATGATCCATGCTATACCGCGTTCCTTGGTGATAACCCTGAGCCAGAATCAACTAAATTACGAGTCTATTACTCGAGTTTAACGACGCCGGGCACCTTATTTGAGTTTGATTTAACCAATGGTGATTCAATCACGCTCAAACAACAACAAGTGCTTGGTGATTTTAAACAGCAAGAGTATGGCTGTGAGCGAGTATTTATCACCGCTCGCGATGGCATTAAAGTGCCAGTGTCGTTGGTCTACAAAAAATCATTGTTCAAACAAGATGGCACCAATCCGTTATTACAATATGGTTACGGCGCTTACGGCCTAACCATCGACCCAAGCTTTAGCTCTCATACGCTAAGCCTGCTCGACCGTGGCTTTGTTTATGCCATTGCCCATATTCGTGGCTGTGAAATGTTAGGAAGAGAGTGGTATGAGCAAGGCAAAATGGAGCATAAACAGAACACCTTTAGTGACTTTATCGATGTATCCAAAGCGTTAGTTGAGCAAGGCTATAGCGCCAAAGACAAGCTCTTTGCCTCGGGCGGTAGCGCTGGTGGTTTATTGATGGGCGCGGTGATTAATCAAGCCCCTGAACTGTATCGTGGTATTGGCGCGCATGTACCGTTTGTGGATGTGCTAACCACTATGCTCGATGAGACGATTCCGCTGACCACCAACGAGTATGACGAATGGGGTAATCCCAACGACGAAGCCGATCACAACACGATTCTGGCTTATTCACCACTGGACAATATTACCGCCCAAGATTATCCGAATATGTTGGTCACCACCGGATTACACGATTCACAGGTGCAATATTTTGAACCGATGAAGTGGGTTGCGAAACTTCGTGAATTCAAAACAGATGACAACTTACTCGTGTTCAAGACCGACATGGAAAGCGGTCATGGCGGCGCGTCTGGACGCTTTAAAAGTCTGCATGAAAAAGCCTTAGAAATGGCCTTCTTTGTGTCGCTAGCGTAATTAAAACAACTCTACGGCTCTAAAGCGTTGCCACTTGAACAGCAAGGCGCCGTAAATCCTTCCTTGGAGGCTCTGGAGCAGCATCCCTGCTGCTCAAGCTTGCTTTATCAAATACCAACGCTTTCAATCAACTAGCCACGTAGCGAAAATCGAACAATGTTAGAGATATTCAAGTTAACGCTAGCGCTGTCCACTACAGGGAAATGACAAGAACTGAAGCGCGGCTAGCCCCGCAATTTATCGCCTTAAATTTTAAATTGGCCAATGAAAAAATCAGGGATGATTTTTTAGTATTTGCCGCAGGGATGCGGATCAAATACGGTATTGAACAGTCAATTTATCATTTAAGATCAGCGATAAAGTACGGGTCGCCTTTCTTTGGTTACTTTCTTTGGCGAAGCAAAGAAAGTGACTGGTGTGCGTGCACAATCGCTCATTCAAACAAACAAATTTAATAGCACATCATATAATGCTCAACGGTTTAAATTTCCATATTACCTAATCGTTATCCCACGTTAAGTGTTTTCCTGCGATACCCCATCAATAACAACAATGCAATGACCGCCACGCCTAAGTTGCCGCCACTTTGCTCAACATCCACCGTAATCACCTCGTCATCAACATGATCCCAATAAGCTGACTCTAACGGTAAATCCTTAAATACCACCCAATCAACGGCTGCAATGTGATGACGCTGAACTAATTCATCGGCATCGAGAATGTGGATATCCAAGTCGTAGTAACCAGCCTCTAAACCACTAATCATTTCGACATCAAATGTTTGTTCATCGCTAGTCGAATTAGCAAAAATCGAGAAACGGCGGCTGGTGTAAATTAATTGGTCATCGATGTAGAACTGAGCAATTAGATCGGCACGACCATAGGGAACGTCGACATCGAAAGAGACCGACAATTGATGGTAGTAGCCGTTGTGATTATCATCGTTGTATAGATCGATATCGGCCGAATAGATACTAATGTCTTGGCTTTGATCATATGCCTGCCCTTCTATCGCTAGCGCTTGCAGGTCGTCATCATCGAAGCCGTCAACATGAAATACTTCGAGATCGGTGGCGACATCAATTATCACTAATTCTATATCGTAATAATCTTCGATATAGTCATCAATAAATTGAATGTCTATTTGCAGCGCATCATCATAAGACTCATTAACCAACGTCACCGGTGTCGTTTCATAGACTAACTCACTACTCCCTTCAGGTGTAATAAGCCACACTTGCATGACCACGTCACGAACATCAACATTGGTATCAAGATCGACATTTAGTCGCATGTTCTGATGAAAACCGTCATCATCCAAATCTTGATAAAGTGCAACATCAAGCGAGTATAACCACACACCAACATTTTCTACGGCATGGGCTTTAGGCTTTTGCTTTGTTTGTTGCGCCGATGAACTCGGGGGAGATGATTGTGTCGCTTTAATTTGCGCCGTCGCGACGCTACTGCACAATATAGATAAGATAATAAATAGGACTACCAGTACGTTGTTCATCACGCGCTCATCAGAATATAAATCAATACCCCATGTAAGCGCGTTACGGCTGAACCGATCCTTAATCAGATAATTTGTTGGTTAGTTCGTGTTCAAGTAGCCAACGTTTACGCGCTAACCCACCAGCATAGCCGGTTAAACTGCCATTTTTTCCGATAACACGATGACAAGGCACGATGATGGCAATACGATTTGCACCATTGGCAGAAGCCACGGCACGCACTGCCTTTGGGTTATTGATTCTGGTGGCCTGCTCGCCGTAGCTTGTGGTTGTGCCGTAATCAATCAGGTGTAGTCCTTGCCAAACCTGCTGTTGAAAGTCGGTACCGGGCGTTACCAACGGCACTGTAAAACGCTGACGTTCGCCCGCAAAATATTCGCCAATTTGAATCTTCGCCTGTTGGGTATACTCATTTTCTCCGGCGATAATTTTGGCATTTAACAAGCGCTGTAAATCACGGAACTCTGTTTCCAGCATTCGCCGCTCAACAAATTCAAGTAAACAAACGCCATCGTGAGTTGCGCAGACAAACATTGGACCAAGCGGTGTGGTGAAACGGTCAATGACAATCACGTTAGACGCCTCTTTGGGCGCATTACCGACTAATTTCTTGTAGGTGTAGCCAAAACCACTTAGCGACTCATAGCCATTGTCAAGAGCGGCATCGGTGGCGCGTTTACCGGACTTTAATTCAATAACCGCATTATTTATCCGCAGCATCCTGCTGTACGCTTGAAATGTCATTGAATAGTGCTGATTAAACCAACGCCGCACAAGTTCTGGGCTGATCCCAGCAACTTTTAGCTGATAGTCAGTCACTTTTTGCTTAGGGCTATTTTTCACCATCTCGATGGCTTGTTCGATTTGCGGCGGAGCTTGATTTGCATTTTGGGTTGGTTTACAGATTTTGCAGGGCCGAAATCCCGCCGTCAGCGCGTCTTTGAACGTGGTATAGAACTCAACATTTTCAAATTTTGGCTTTCGAGCGCGGCAGGTCGCAATGCAAAAAATATCAGTGGTCTTTACCCCGACATAAAAGATCCCAACAAAACTAGGGGTGCGATCAATTAAGGCCTGATAGTATTTTTTGATTAACGATGTTTGAGTAATACGCATGATACTTACCGTTTAACTGTTTGGTTTATAGTAACCATAGCTAGTTTTGGTCACAACCGAAAACTGGACAAGTATTTTTAGGGGAAGTAGAAAACAAAAAAGGCTAAGAAAACTTAGCCTTTTTTACGAGATGAACATATCAAACAAATGCTTAACGGCGTTTGTTGCGCTCTTGCGACACTTTAACGAAGGTTTTAAATTCTTCATCTGCCCATGCTTGAGCTTCTGCTTCTGACGTGAAGCCGTCTTGAGCTTTTGATACGATGGTTTTGCGTGCAGTCACTCGACGAGTGATCTGTGCTGTCCATGTCGCATTTTCTTCGATTAGGCGGATATCAAATTTCTTACTAGTAGCCATGTTTATTCCTCAGCTTAAAAGGCCAAGATGGCCACAATTTTTATCGCGGCAAGTTTACACTAATACCAGAAAAAAGCGCTAAATATGCGCTATTTAATTTCAATTGTTTGACGGCGTCGCCAAACTAAACCTAAGCCAAGCACTGATAGCCAACCGAATGCGCCGCCGGATGAACTTGATGAATTTGATGAGTCACCATCATCAGTATCAATTAACGTATTTTTAGCCGGACTTAAGCTGCTGCTCGTTGATTCGCTAGCGTCGGTAATATCGATATTAGTGATGCTCACTAAATTATCAAAGCCGACACCATCACAATCGGTACCGCTGGTTACTGGCGCAGGCGTTGTACTTGTATTAAGCGCTATATTACATGTTCCTAACGCCGCAATGCTATCAACCACATCCATGCCGCTAGTGACTTGACCGAAGACGGTAAAGCCACCATTTTGAACATCAAGATTAGCTGAGTTATCGGTTAAGTTGAAAAACCATTGATTAGTAGCACTGTTAACACTACCCCCCAACTTAGCCATAGCAATGGTGCCGCGAACATTAGAATAAACGGGCTCATTAATCACTGACGCATTCGATGCTAAAGCAATGAGGCCGCCATCATAGGTAAAACCGCCACCTTGAGTAATAAAATCACTGATCGAACGATGCAATACCGAATTGTTGTAAGTTCCGGCTTCCACATAATCGAGGAAGTTATCGACTGTTTTAGGTGTGGTCGTATCAAACAGGTTGACCGTAATATCACCTTGTGAGGTTTCAAAGGTAACGATGGTCGCGTGGGTTGAAATCGCGGTGGCTAACAGCGCCGTTGCAGCCAAACCTTGGCCAAATATCTTAGAGAGGGACATCATTATACTTCTTATTCGTTGTCTTAAAAAAGGAGATACTTTAACCATATCTCCTAAAAAATACCAATAACATAACGCTATGGATTATGTTCTATGGTGTTTGTCGTAGCGTTAATGCAAATGAAACTGGCACGCTGTAGCCAATACTCGGTAGTTTTGCCAATGACTTTAACTTATCAATACCGGCGATAAGTGAATGGTCTTTCGCTCTAATCACAATCGGCTTAGTACTCGCAATGAAGTAAGACTCGCTTGACGTTTTCGTGATAATAACGTTAACCCGGTGTTTCTTGGTCGATCCGCTAATGGTGATTTTAGCTGGCACTCTTGCCTTTAAACTTTCACCAATGGCGAGCTTTTCTAGGCCAAGTTTGCTGACATCAGCGTTGAGGCTTGCGCTCGCAAATTCTGATACGTTAAACAGGTGTTCTTTCATGCGCTCGTCACGCTTACTGATGCCTGTCTCGACGCTCGCTAGTCCAATCGAGAGGGTGAACTTCCCTTGTTCGGTTAACGTCCCTTCGAACGCATTAAAATGATGTGCCTCGCTGACATGTTGCTTTTTAACACTGACAAAGCTGATTGATGATTCGTCTTGACTCACTGCCCAGTCGGCAACACTGTGAAAAGAAATAGCACTAATTAATAACGTGGCTAGTGTGGTTTTTAGCATGAGAAGCTCCAGTTTTTTATATGTAAGTCAATTAAACACAAGGCATAAAAAAAGGCAAGCCGAAGCTTGCCTTTCATTTCACTAAACGGTGTTTAGTAGAAGCTTACTTTGTATTCAACACCCCAGAAAGCAGGTTCTTTAACCATACCCGTTAGGTTGTTAAAATCGATACCACCAGTGATGCTTTCATCATTTGTGATATTTCGACCAAATAGAGCGACTTCATGACCGTTGCTATCCGTATCCCACATGTAACCCACACGAACACCACCTTCTACCATGCTGTCATCATTAAACTCTACAGACTCATATAGGAAGAAGTTAATTTTGCTACGGTAAGACCAATCTGTGTAAGCAAAAATTTCACCTTCACCAAACTCTTGTGAGTAACGCAAAGTGAAATTAGCAATCCACTCTGGAGCGTTTGGCAAGTTATTGCCATCAATAAGCGCTAAACCAGAACTGTTGAGTGTATCTGTTACCGTACATGAAGCACACACAGCGATTGCTAAATCGTCATCATTTAGCTCAGTTTTGTTATAGCTGATACCGGCTGTCATTAATAAATCTTGCGTGATAGCAATTTCTGAATCGATTTCGAACCCGTAGCCAACAGTATTATCAGCATTTAATAGGCGAGTAGTGTTGCTACCACCACCAACAGCAGTTAACTGCTGATCATCCATTGAGAAATAGTACGTTGACACATTAACGCGTGCACGATCTTCCCATACGCTAGACTTAACACCAAACTCAATTGAATGAACAGTTTCGGACTCTGCCGTTGTCACTTCATCACCAAAAGATACGCGACCTTGGATTGAAGGAGCACGGAAACCTTTAGCCGCACGAGTATAAAGATTAACATCATCGTTATAGACGTAGAAAGCACTCAAATCCCAACTAACTTGTGAGTCATCCAACTCAACCGTTTGTAACGGTAAGTTATCGCCACCAAATGCAGTCATGGTGCGTTCTGCTTCAAATTTTTTGTCATCGTTGGTGTAGCGTAAGCCACCAGTAACTTTTAGACGCTCTGACACATCGTAATCAGCTGAAGCAAATAACGCCCATGCTGTTGTTACTTGATTTTGGCGGGCGAAAATATTTTGTGTGCCACTTCCAGTATCAAAACCTAAGTTATGAATCGTTAGGTCTTCCTTGAAATAGAAAGCACCAAACTGGTAATCAAAATCGCCTAATTCGTTAGATGCAACACGAAATTCTTGTGAAATTTGCGAATGGTCAGGAATAACGCCTGCACTCTCGGATTGGAAAGGGATAAAGCCAGGGCCCATGCTATCTAAGTAAGACGCACCGTATCCACCATCGATATCACCTTGTGAGTATACTTCAACAGACTCGTAACCAGTGATAGATGTTAGAGTGTGACGACCTAGGTTATATTCTAAATTTAAGCTTACGCCTTGGTTATCAACTGTCTGTACCGAACGGCTTGCCGCATCGTGATAAATCACTTCAGGATCAAAACCAGCGACTAAATTATTAGTGCCAGGCTCGATAACGTTCGCACGAAAGTTAATTGGTGTACCGTTAAGATCACGCCAATGGTAGTTCAATAGTGCATTAAAGTTATCAGTTTCGTAAAGGAACTGAACACGACCAGCAATTTCTTGATATCCGCCTACAACGTTATTTTCTTCATAGCCTGGAGCCTTATTATCAATCCAGTTATTACGTGACTGACGCAATAAAGAAACACGAGTTGATAGTTCATCAGTTAGACCAAAACCAGCAGCGCCTTGAAGATCTAAAGAATCGTGCGTACCGTAAGAAGCAGAAAAATAGCCATCTAAATCTTGCGTAGGTTTAGCCGAAGAGAACTTCACTAAACCAGCAGGCGTGTTACGACCAAATAATGTCCCCTGAGGCCCACGTAGAACTTCTACACCTTCCAAGTCAAATACGGGGAAACCTTTTAAAATTGGGTTTTCCATAACAACATCATCAAATACTAATGACACAGGTTGTGACGCATTTAAATCGAAATCAGCGTTGCCTAGACCACGCACGTAAAAACGAGGAAATGTGCGACCAAACGAAGATTCAATGTTTAAGCTTGGAATACGACCTGAAAGGAAACGTACATCCATACCGCTTGAACCATAGGCATCTAACGCTTCACCTTGAATTGCAGCTACAGATACAGGTACTTCTTGCAAGTTTTGAGTACGACGTTGAGCCGTTACTTCAATCACTTCAAGTTTTACTTTTTTCTCTTCTTCTACTTCAGCAGCAAATGAATGTGCGCTGGTAGCAGCAGTTGCTAGCAAAGCAGCTTTAACACACCAAGCTAATGGTTTATGGTTTAACATAGTTAAGTATCTCTTAGTTATTTGATGATCAGATCCATGGAGGTTGAGTGAATACGTCGCCAATATCTCAACAAAAGTCTATCCTTGATAAATTCGAGCATGTGCTCGAAAGACGTTATTCTACGGTTTTAGTCCCACTTTTCAAAATAAAACAATACCCCGATGTGATATTGGTCACATAAAACAACGGAACTTTTTAAACATCCAATTGAATATCAGCGAAGTGAATAACCTAAATAAATGAAAAAAACTAGGAATTCGTTAAAACTTGACAGTATTGTCAGCTAGCAATCGAGCTGTGATATTGACCAATAGGCCGTTTACAATACATCATAAACGGCCAAATAAATGAGAGGATTATTGCTTTACTATCACGCCATCTTTCATCACAAAGCTAATCGATTCCATGAGTTTGATGTTGGTTAAAGGGTTGCCGTCAACGGCAACGATATCTGCCAACTTACCTACTTCAATCGAACCAAGCATATCATCAACACGTAATAATTTTGCTGCAGCCATTGTCGCCGATTTAATGGCGTCCATTTCAGGCATACCGGCGGCAACCATATAACCAAATTCACGACCGTTTAAACCATGAGGGAACACCCCAGCGTCAGTGCCAAAAGCAATACTTACACCTTGCTTATACGCCTTACTAAAGGTTTTAGATATTTGCGGGCCAACCGCTGCTGCTTTTGGACGAACAATATCAGGATAGTAGCCATCAATTTTTGCTTTGTCACCAACCCAAACACCGGCGGTGATCGTTGGCACATAATAAGTGTGATGCTTTTTCATTAACTTCATCGCTTCCCGATCCATGTACGTACCGTGTTCCACCGAATGAACACCGGCTCTAATTGCACGTTTCATTCCTTCAACACCATGCGCATGCACAGCAACAACAAAGTTGTAATCTTTTGCGGCTGCCATAATCCCTTCAAGTTCGCGCTCGGTAAACTGGGGGTTATCGCCACTTTTAGCCAAACTTAAAACACCGCCAGTAACTGTGAGTTTGATAACATCTGCGCCCTCTTTATAACGATGACGAATGGCTTTAAGCGCATCATCATAGCCATTAATCACGCCTTCTTTAGGGCCTGGGTCACCAGTAAGCACATGTTTAAAGCCATTGGTTGGATCGGCGTGGCCACCGGTGGTCGCAATACTCTTTCCTGCGGCATATACCCGTGGCCCGATAATAGTGCCGCGTTTAATCGCATCTCGTACTTCGGTAATAATTTGCGGCTCAGCGCCTAAGTCACGCACGGTGGTAAAGCCAGCTAGTAACGTTTTCTTGGCGTTGTCCGCGCCTTTAATTGCATAATACGCTTCGTTCTTAGTGAACCGTTCGCCATACGACGTGTTAGTGAATTCGTAGGTCAAATGAACATGCATATCCATTAGGCCCGGCATCACTGTCTTATCTTTCAAGTCGACAACTTGATAGCCATCGGGACTGACATAGCCATTTCTAATCGCCATTATCTTGTTATTCTTAAGCAAGATTGATTGCTTCGCGATGGGGTCATTCGCCATACCATTAATCACATGACCCGCGTGAATCACCTGTAACTTGTCTTGAGCGCTTACACACCAAGCAAGGCTCGCGGTGATAAATACACTACATAATTTTATTTTACCGTTCATGAGCAACACCTTTTGTTAAATAATGATGGCGCAATGACCATGTCATTACGCCATCATTATTTGTTATCCGTTAGCTTAACGCTAATACCACTTTTTCTGATTTCAATGATCTCGCTAATAACAACGTCATAGCCACCGCAATCGCAATCGTTAATAAATTGGTGACACCAAATGCCATCAGGTCCAGCGCCTTTCCTTTAAATAGCTCTTCCATGATAATGCTGTGTCCCGCCAATGGAATATTGTTTAACCATTCAGGTTTATGCGGCACAATCATAATAGCCATTGGCACCAACATTGGCAGGATCAATATCATTGAGAGATACGATTGTGCTTCTTTAAAGGTTTTTGCTTGATAGGCAAAAAACAACTGCGCAACCCCCGCGAGATAAGCCAGTGGCAACACCATAAAGGAAATAATCACCATGGTCATCGGATCAACAGTAATCGAAATACCGATTTTTTCTAACGGCAACATCGACATCGTAAAGGTCATGGCACACATCGTTAAGATTGATGCCAGCGCGCCGTACGCACTAACACAGGCAACTTTTGATAGCACCACTTTTGTCGTTGATACTGGCTGACACAATAATAGCTCGAGTGAATGACGCTCACGCTCACCGGCACTGGTATCAATAGCGGCGGTCATCGATGCGGTAAACAATGAGGTCATGATAAACATCGCTACCATTCCCATGATAATGCCGCTTTTTGACTCAGGGGTGGCGCTGTTTTGAACCTGCAGCGTGATTGGTTGTGCGATACGCGGATCGATACCACGCATTAATAATCGAATTGAGCCTACTTGGCCACTATAGGCTTCAATTGTTCGCTCAATACGGAGTAATACAGTGCCGAGGCTCTTGTGACTATAGTCCGCGAGTAATACCACTTCGACTTGCTTAGCGGCGGCCATGTCGATGGCAAAATTTTCAGGAATAGTTAATTGAATCGCTTGCTTGGTCCACTTTTCTAACTCATCACTGGGTACTTGTTCAATTGACAATATCTTCTTGGTTTCAAGCTGCGCAATTAACTGCGGTGCGTATTCTGCACCAATAAAGGTGACATAGCTCTTTTTAACCTCGGTCACTTCATTAATCTGAAACATCATCACCGCGGCCATAATTACCGGCCCCATAATAATCGCAAAACCAGCGGCCATTAATGCTCGTTTATCACGAAACGCTTCTCTAAACTCTTTGGTTACTAATCCTTTAAACACATTCATTATGCTGCTACTCCTTCGTCACTGCCTATAATCGCAACAAATGCATCTTCCAGATGCTCCTTACCGGCCAATTCGCACAATTCTTGTGGCGACCCTTGAGCAATAACTTTACCTTTTGCCACAACAATCACCTTGTCACACAATGCAGCAACTTCTTGCATCACATGGCTTGAGAATAAAATACAATGCCCCTGCTCTTTTAGCGCCAGCAATTGCTTGCGCAGCAAACGAGTGCTCATGACATCGAGTCCACGGGTAGGTTCATCGAGTACCAGGTTTTGCGGTCGATGCACCAATGCTTGCGCTAATGTTACCTTCATCCGTTGACCTTGCGAGAAGCCCTCGGTTCTTCGGTCGGCAATTTCTTCCATCTCTAAATCGCTTATCACGCGGTTTAACGCATCTTTTAGCGCTTGCCCAGTTAAGCCATGCATTTGCGCGAAATATTCAATTTGTTCGCGCGCTGTTAGGCGCTCACTTAAACCAAATTGGTCGGGGAATATCCCGAGCGATTTTCGCGCTTCAATGGGTGACTCTTCAACGTTAATGTCGTTAATAAACGCCGTGCCAGTATTCGCTTTTAACAAACCATACAGGATACGTAAACAGGTGGTTTTTCCCGCACCATTTGGCCCAAGGATACCAGTGATTTCGCCATCTTTAGCTTCAAATGAAATTGACTCAACCGCGGTAAAGTCACCAAACTTTTTGGATAAATTATCTACTTTTAACATATTATATTCCTTACCAGCTGCCGTTGTTGTTGAGTAAAAAGCCAGGTAACGGCTGTTGGTCTAAACAACTATCGTCAATATCTTCAAATTTAACCTTATCAATAAACTGTGCCACCATCGTAGCAGCACATGTTTGCGTGACTAAGCCATGACCCGCTCTCTTAGCGATGTAATGCTTATGATTACTTAATCCTTGCAGCGCAATTTCCGCCCATGCCGGCGGCGTCACCGGATCGAGTTCACCAGATAACAATAAGGTCGGCAATGCTGAATTGACTTGATCACCAAAATCACTTGGCGCAGTAAAGCTCGGCCAGCGCTTACAAACAGCCAGTAATTCGTCAATTGAGTGCTTACCAGAAAAACTATTGTTGCGGGATTTTTCAATCGCCGTGTCACTAGCGCGTGAAATATCTTCATTACACAAAATGTTAAGGTGCATACCGGTGTAAATTTTATCGGGCTTGTCTTGTCCTGCCGCGATAATGCCCGCAATTGGCTTATAATTTCCGGCGGCGACCTGACTAATCACAAATGGAATTAATTCACGCGCGCCAACGCCATACATTAAGCTATGCAAGGTGCCGATGAATTTGGTGGTGTCTATTTTCAGGGTTATCGGTTGGTCGGTTACTGGGTGATCAATCGTTGTCTCAATCGTTTGCTGTTCGAGTTGCGCCCTCACCTGATGATAATCAGCATTAAGTGTTGGGTATTTAGCCTGGCACTTCTTATCTTCGCTACATTGCTTGATTAAAATATCAAATGCGCGTGCAGCTTCACTGCCCATTGGGCCAACCGCGATTTGCGGCGGTACGACACCATCGAGGATCACGCTCCGTAAAGCCTCTGGCTTTTCACGCATATAAACCATCGCCGCACGAGAGCCGTATGAGATACCATAAAGATTAATTTGCTCGTAACCGAGTGCTTGACGCACCGCTTCAAAATCATTTATCGCACTAGTTGTGCCATATTGCGAAAGGTCAACATCATAACTGTCGACACAATGATCGATATCCGCTAGCTTAAAATCAGCTTGAATATCGGCATAGGGATTTGCATCTTCCTTTTCACACTGTAATGGATTGGATAAGCCGGTGCCACGTTGGTCTATGAGGATTAAGTCTCGTGACTCATTAGCCTTGCGAAAAATTCGACTTAGGCCTGCAACAAGCTCAGACCCCGCCTGACCAGGTCCGCCCATCAATAGCACCAGCGGATCTTTTTTCGGCGTTGCAGCGACGGCGTTCACCACGGTCACGTGAATGTCGATCGTTTTGTCCGTTGGCGCATCCCAGTTCTCTGGCACAGTAAGCTTGCCACAGTTGATTTGAGTATCGAGCCCTTTAACAAAGCAAGGTGCTAACACCAGCGAATTAGCCGCGTCTTGTGTGGCTGCTGATACTGGTGGCGACAAGCCAACAACGAGCGCTAAGGCAGTGCCTTTTAGCGATAAATTCGGTCGCGAAAATCGTTTATTCACAGGATATCCTTATGACTTTATAATAGATTAACCTGAGCTGCGGATAACGAATTTTTCCAATAACGCTATTTTGGCGCCTAACTGCGTTGTTTTCATTCCCAATAACCAGTTATTGAGTCGTAAAAACGCCTTGGCTACATGGATATAGGTACTTATAGTTCTGCTTGAAGCATAGAACTTGTGCTATCCACTAAAATTTCGTAACTGGAGGGTGAGCTTTATCTGTATTTTTTAATTTCAATACGTTACAAAACTCTTATCCAAACCTCAGGTTAGATTAAGTAATTGAGTTTAACGTAATAAATAGCAATATCGACAAATTATTTGTAACAATCAATAATTGTTGTTATTTGACCGTTTAACGTGGAAATTGACCGTTTATGTGTTTGAGAGTTTATACTGTTAAGGCATAACAGTATAAAGGTTTTGTCGGGTGAACGCCTGTGCGTGTGTCATATACTAGAGCTTACCGTTCATCGGTAATAGCACATTCGGTAAAAACTTCTTTTAGATTGAAGCGAGCGAAGCGCTACATTTTTTGTTGTCGCTCCACATTACAATCGTAAGATCCCATCTCGAACTCGCGGCAGATCCAAGGTCTATTCTCATAGATAGAACACAATAATGTGTCTCGATCTAATGCCGAGCACCAACCATCAGCCAAGCGCAGCATCGACTCACTACTATATTCATCAACATCAATATGCTGAGGTGGCACGCCAGTATCTGAAATAATGATCACTTCTGAGCTGCAACAACATGCTTGGCAGTTAGAGCATAATATTTCGGGTTCAGCGACATTTTTTACGTCAATGTTCATATACTACAATCAACTCAGTGGCAAACAGGATATGGGGGGTTGGTTGATACCTAATGTATCACGGTGAAGAAAAGCAGCACGTAGATAAAGGCTATTATCGACATGAGTTGTGACTAATGAAATGGGCTGGTTTAAAACCGCTAATCAAATTAGCGGTTTTATTGAAACGTTTTAGCTATAAAACGCTTCAACCGTTCCTTTCATCGTCATTAATAGCGGTTGGCCACGACGGTCTAATGCTTTAAGTGATGGTACTTTTACCCAACCTTCACTAATGCAGTATTCTTCGACATCAAAACGTTCTTTGCCGTTGAGCTTGATACCAATGTTGTGTTCGAAAACTTCTTCAACATGATGTGGGCTACGAGGATTACCCGAAAGGCGATCCGGTAAAGCGGGTTTTGATTTAGTGTCGTTCATGTGCGTGACCTGTAGAAAATAAAAAGTGCGCCATTGTAGTCAATATCGCGCGAACGCTCAAGAGCAGATGAAATAAATCGTGATGAGCGAGCGTTTATAATCCGTATGAATCAACTTACCTACAAGCTGACGCTACATTTCATCACCGACTTTTCATTAACGATTGAAATACTCGCGTGGGTCTTCTGGATATTTAAACGATATTTATTTAAGGCTTGCTTAGCTTGTTCAACTGCGGCAGCGATGCATTTACCGTTTGAGATACTAACAGCTTCATTATCAGGAATGTCATACGAAAAAGAAAACGCACTCTCCTCATCAATATTCTCATCGTCCGATACGGTATCTTTGACAGATTTATAAATATTCTTACTCAGATCAACGGTATCTGAAACCAAGTTATCAGGTGCTTTAATGCTGATACAACCTGCTAATATGAATAAAACAATGGATAGTGAAAGACTAAATTTCATTGAGAACCTTAAACGAGATGACTTGGAATTGGACGTATATAAAGTGACTGCATGACTTGTCGTTAGTGCCCCCAATAGTTGAATACTAAAACAATAGTGGAGATAGTCTTTTATTTCAATCATTAAGTAATAATTGAAATAAATGTGCGGCAATAAAAGGGCCTAGGTAACGACTATGATTTTTCTCTATATCTCAGCTTATTATAACGCGATCATTGCTGGACCGTTCCTATTTTCTTATTTTTGTAGTCAAGAATTAACGTGTATTTGTCCCGTAAAATAGCCTTTCCCCATGAAGGAGTCTCTAATTCGATTGGTGGCTTACTGATGTCATCTTTAGAAACAATAGGGTCCCATTGTTTTTTATAGAGTACTAACGTAAAGATTGAACTGCCAGTGTCAAAAAGTATAGGCTAAAATTCATACGAACCAACGTTGGCTTTTGTTGAAATATGTAAAAATTCCGTTACTTCACCGTCGATCCGGGTGGTCTCATCTATTGCCAATTCACATCAATCCGTACTTTCATTGAAGCCTTATCATATACTTTGCCGTTGAGAGTATCTTTACTCCACTCAAAATCGATCCACTGATTAGCTGATATATCAAAAGAACAAACAGTGATGAAAATGAAAATTATTGTTTTTAACAAACCTTAGACCTCGGTAATTTTATCGCTAGACTACATCATCGAACATCCGAAACTCGAATTGATTAACGTTAAAACAGTAGTTGAGATACGCCAGTATTTCAACTACGAATACCCGTTCTGACAACTATATGGGCATTATTACTGGTTAACTTCAATTAATATTCCCACAACCTTGAATCGTAAAATGACTATCGGCCAAGGTGTAGGGTAAAGCGTCATCTAAACGTTTGTTAGGATTAGGGTGTGCGCCAGGGCCAAATATAATTTTCTCTTGGCAGGCGCCAACCTCCCACTCCAACTCAACGCTAGCCTCATAGTTATCATCATTTCCAATGTCCATTGAATGGCCCGTTAACAAGCCATTGGCATTGTAGAATAAATGCCACACGAACAAACCTTTGGAGGTGTCATTAGATATTTTGACTAAACGGCCTTCGATGTACGTAAAGTGACGATTAACTTCATAGTCATGATCCGGATCAGGGTTGTACTCTCGGATGTGGCTTATGCGTCCGTCTGCGCTCCAGTCATACGCTCGATTTAGTTGTTGAATGTAGGTGATACCGTTAATTACCGAGGTAATGGTCTGTAGATTTGATGCCACGGCGCCGGTGCCATCATAGCTCAGTACAAACTCCAACTCTGTTGTATCGACTGACACTGGAAAGACGCTTATCCCATCGACCGTGCTGACTAAATCAGCTGCACTGTAATTAACCGTCATATCAATTTGCGATGTTAGCTGACCCGCATCATCATAATTTTTACCTATGCTAGTGTTTAACTTACCAGCGCTAATCCAATCATACACCACATCGTAGGCCAAATTATCCCTGGTCGTATATAACGATTCGACTAAACCCTGATTATTATAGAACATCGCAATTTCCTCATCTTCTTTAGGCAGACCCCAAGGAAACGCGTTGAAATCGGCATCTGCAATGCCGTCATCAGTGTAAATGCTGTTCATCGTATCCAGTGTGCCGTTGCTGTTATAGCTAAAGTTAGTGACGCTCTCTGCGATGCCATTGTTGTCAAAATCGACCCGCATTACTTTAATTCGTCGATTATAGAAAATTGGTGAACCATTGGCAGTGTCACTGACCGTTACGTCGGCGCTATCACTGGCGGTTAATCCCGTTGAGCTACTCACCGTCAACTGGAACGTCAGTAACGTTTGCTCACTAACACTAGGGGCAATAAAACTTACCTGCGCCAAATTATCCCCCGTTAGCTCTACGCTAGGTCCAACAGTTTGATGCCATGAAAAAGTAACATTACCGCCGACATCAGATCCAGAGCCACTAAGGGTGACACTTTCCCCTTCATTAACAGTATATTCTGTTCCTGCATCAACGATCGGCGGCGCGATAACCGTTGGCACATCGTTAACCGTAATGGTGACGCTATCAACAGCCGTCAGTCCTGCGCTATCAGTCACTGTTAAAGTGAAGGCTAGCGTCGTTGTTTGTGTCACTAACGGCGCATTGAAGGTCGGATTACTCATCGACGAGTCAGCTAGCGGCACGTTTGGCCCTGAGAATTGTGTCCAAGAGAACGTCACATCGCCCTCGATATCGCTTCCCGCCCCCATAAGTTGCCCCACGGTGCCCTCATCAATACTAATATCGGTTCCGGCATTGACGGTCGGCGCCGTATTTTCCTTGGCCGGAGTGTAGGGTTTATTGCCACCGCCACAGGCATTTAACGTAAATACAGTAATGATAAGCAGCAATAGATTGCGACCCACCGCTTGAAAATCGCTTAATAATATAGAAATTAAATTCATCATAAGACCCCTATTGAAAGTCATTTAAGTGAACTTATTATTAAGTTAAATTAATTACTTATGCATCAGCAGAATGCGGTATTTAGCAGGAGTTAACAAAAATTCTCATGGTAGCAATCAGTTGCTGCTTAAAAAAATGATCTATTTACAGTATCTGCTGATTTGTTAGCTACACTTTGATTAGCAGCAGAGGCTAAAAATAAGGAACTGAACGACAATGAGCCCTATAAAGTCGCACAAAAAAGCTAAACGAGGTGTCGTGACGAGCCGCGAAAAGCTCGATCTGGCGATGGTGGCGGCTGGTATTAAATCTCAAACGGCACTGGCCGAATTGATCCGTAACAATGAAAACTTAGACAACCCTCCCCGAGATATGGTCAGCAGAGCATTCCGACAAATTGCGATTGATACTGCTTCTGTAGTGCGCATTGCAGCAGCACTTAATGTTGACGCCCATTCTTTATATCTATCGACACAGCAAGATAATACAAGTCCGGTAGTCAATCAATCATCAGCAAGCGTTCCCCGTTTTAAGTGGTTTTTTGGCATCACGTTAGGGATTATTGTCATACTCTTCGCAATACGCCATGAGTGGGGTGAGACGCCATCAACCCAGTCCAATCATCGTGGTTCCATATTGGGTAAACATAGTCTAGTACTTCATTCTCACTCTGATAAAACAGACGCGTTGACACAGGAAATGACAAAGCAATTACAACAAAAATTCACCGTGGTCACGAGTCATAGAGCACTGCTAGAAGAGATAACCATGTCGGTAGATATCGCTGCACAATATCAAGCAGATGGCGTAATTACCATAAGGAACACCCTATTTGATCGCTACATCGGGCTGCAAATTTATCTCTACTTTAATGGCGTTGAGAAGCTAATCTGGGCAGACAGTTTTTCTAAAATTACCGCTAGCCAACAAAACGTAAGCATCGTTACCAATTTCATTCCTTTTCTAGTTCAAGCACTTGAGCCCAATACTGAGCAGCGACTACAATTTAGTGATCTCGCGACACAACAAAACTACCTACAGGCACGAGTATTAATCGATAACTATCAATCGGAACTAAAATTAAAGCGTGCGCAGGTTTTATTGCACTCTGCCACTCAATCATTTCCTCGTTTTGCCAAAGCGCATGCCGCCTTGTGTGAATCTTATCTGAGAGACAGCTGGCGCAGCAATGAAAAACAGGGGCTTGAAGATGCTCAGTTAGCATGTGACATGGCATTAACCATCGCGCCAAACCAACCTTACGCAACATCGATGCTGGGTTACCTCTATCACCGTTCAGGGCGTGTTGATGAGGCTATAGCGCTCTTTAAAAAATTGCTTGAGAGATGGCCGAACAACGTCGATGTGCTGTCTGGAGCATCCTATGCCTACCGAGCCGCTTTTCAGCAAGAACTCACACAACACCCCGATGCGCTTAAGCAGATGCTAAACCATGCAAAAAAAATCACCGAAATAGAGCCAGACTATTGGCAACATCACTCAACCTTTGGTCTACACAACTATGTCGCCGGTAATCGACTTGCCGCTAGTCAAGCATTTGAAGTAGCCGCACGGCTAAAACCTAGCCAAATGGCGTATGTGAACGTTGGTACCATAACCATGTGCTTGGGAGATATTGATAAGGCCAAAGGATATTATCTTAAAGCACAGAAAATCGCACCAGACTCTTATCACGGTGATGATTATTTAGGAACCATCGCCTTCTACCAACAAGACTTTGGGCGGTCGAGTCGATTAAAACAAAAAGCACTGAATACCTTTAGCGATAACAGTACCGGCGGTACTCATCAAATGTGGGGAGATCTAGGGGATGCTTACCGCCGTGATCATCAAAAAAACAAGTCGGTAAATGCTTATTTGCGCGCCCTAAAGATAATCGAGCGTGACACCTTGCGCGGCAACCTTAGCGCTTCAGATCAGATTTATCGACACTACTATTCGTTAATCTTGACCTCTATAGCGCCGACCCAATATTCTCGACAAGATCTTAACTTGGATAGCTCACAATTGAAGGTATTAACGAACCACGAAATTCAATCGACAGCACGAGCAAGAATGGCTTACGCCTTCTATTTATATCAAGAACAAAAATTAGCCAAACAGGCGCTAACAAAAGCGGCAACCGTTTGTCCCGTCTATAATAAGCATCCGGACTTATACCATTTGTATTAAAAAGATGAACTTTTTCTCGGTCTAAATGTATGATGACGGTGTTACTTTTTCTATGGATAATAGCTACATACGTAAATAAACGCCATAACTTTACACTGTATCTTTACACTGTAAAAAATGGTTTCTAGTCACTATCTGAACCAGTATTGGTGAGAGTTTTTAATAGCGCTTAATCGGTGAGTCTGAAATAGAGTAAAAATACATCGTACTGATGTTAGTTAAGCTCATACAGCACAACGCTGCACCGCCTCTGGTTAATCTCACTCATGTATGCTTCCAAATATAACTAAGATTAGCGATTTTAGAGCAATGCAGAAGCACATTGCCGAGCACCGCACCATCATTGGTTATTCTGGATTATAAAAGATGTTCATAAGATCTTGCTCTGACAAGGGGTTTGAAATTTCACCGTGAACATAGTACATCGACGGATGAAGTGGAATATTTGAGAAAATAGTCTTATGATTAGGTAACACCAGCCAGTTTTACAACGTCTGTACAGCGGGGTTTGTTCATGTTTTTAATGTCTTTGTATTTATTCATTGCGCTGTTTTTCTCGTTCGTTTGCTCCATCGCAGAATCAGTATTACTCAGCCTCAATCAGACTCATATCGCGCTGTTAGCTAAGGAAGGCAACGACGCAGCAAAGATTCTTACCCACTTAAAAAAAGAATTAGATGCGCCACTTGCGGCAATACTGACACTTAATACGATAGCCCATACGGTAGGTGCCGCGGGCGTTGGCGCTCAGGCTAGTGTAGTTTTTGGCGAAGCATCAATTGGTGTTGTTTCTGCGGTACTGACCATTTTGATTTTGTTCATTTCAGAAATAATCCCTAAAACACTCGGCGCAGCCTATCCTAAGGCACTGGCGCCAGTAACCGCTTATACATTGAAATATATGATTATCGTGTTAGCACCAATCATTAAAATATGTGAACTTGTTACCAGACGCTTAGTACCAAAACAAAAAGCTAATTACAGTCGAGATGAAATATCCGTCACGGCACAGATAGGGCTTGAGCATGGCGTGATCGATAGTAGTGAAGCAAAAATACTAGAGAATTTACTGATGCTGCAAAATATAAAGACCAGCGATGCGTTAACGCCAAGTACTGTTATTTTTTCCGCCTCAATCCACACCCGCGTCGAAGCGTTTTTTTTGCAGCATCAAAAAGTACGGTTCTCACGCATTCCCGTTGTCGATACATCATCGCAAGATATTGTCGGCTTTGTACTCAGGGCCGACCTACTGTTGGCCCAAGCGCGAGGGAATTCTGATGAATTGATTGGAAATTACCTACGACCCATGCCGACACTCCTAGAATCGATGACACTAGCACACGCGATGAAAGAACTTCTAGCGGGCAAGTATCACATGGCACTGATCGTTAATGAATACGGCACAGTACGTGGGATATTGACCTTAGAAGATATTCTAGAAACATTAATTGGCCAAGAAATTATTGATGAAGGTGACAAAGACATCGACATGCAAAAACGCGCTAAACGTATATGGAAGAATAAAGCTAAGAGGCTCGGTATTGATGATTAGCTTAATTTTTCTATCGTACACGCGATAGCATATCAGTAATATTGACTTAGCCTTTACTGGAATTACGATTTTAACTCACTTTACAAGTACTTGTTAAACCAACTAACTAGCTCTTCATTAACCTTATCTCTATTCTTTTGTAAACCGTGATTGTCATCGGGATAGATGACAAGCTTATGAGGTATATCGTGTTTTGATAATGCTGCAGCGAGATCAATAGAATGATTTACCGAAACGCGTTTATCATTAGCACCATGCAAAAGTAGGATAGGCACATTTGGTGACAAATCCTTTACCCAAGTTAGCACAGAGCGTTTTTCTAATTCTTTGATTTTGTTATTTTCATAACCAGGAATTCGGCGCTTATACACTTTTTCCATTGAAGAGCGATAAGTTAACCCTTTTAATAAATCCGAATTTCCTGCGATAGTTGCAATCGCTTTTATATTTTTAACTTTCTTTAACGCCAAATGAGTTTGCATACCGCCGCGACTCCCACCATACATACCAACACGGTTTGGATCTGCGCCTTCAATACTGGGGATATAATCTAGTAGTGCCACAACATCCTTAACATCTTCACCGCCAAACTCATCATCAACAGTAGAGTTTTTAGTGAATGTTCCTCTATATTGACTACCTATAATAATAAATCCTTCATTTGCAATTGGAAATAGATTACTCATCATCGACCCAAAGACAACACCACCATAATTACCATTACCGCCACGGTTATAAATTAGCACGGGGAGCTTTCCTTTCGCTAACTTAGGCTTAATCACATACCCTTTTACGATATTACCGTCGACCATATACTTAAAGGTGCTACACGACAATTGAGCCCTATATAACTCAAATAATTCCTTACCAAATGTTGAATCAAAACGATGCAACGCTTGCTTAAGAGCTTCCGGCGACTTTGCTCTTCTTCTATATTTTCGGTCTATGAAGTTACGCCATGAATCATAGTTGTTAAACATCAACCTAAAACAGTTTTGTTGCTCCAGAATACGTTGATCATCGATCAAGTTTGAAGCGTGAGTACTAAAAGATGAGATAACTAAACTAACAATGAGAAGATACTTATTCACATGAACTCCTTGTTGGTGATAATAGAACGTGTAGCCCCTTTATAACGATTATTCTGACGTTAAATCGAGCTAATTGCAGCTACGTGTGAGGTAGATGATAGTTGAGAATAAGTCGCACTTCAAATATTCACTCACAGACCTACTATTGAAGTACAACTTATTGCTATATTCGAGCCTAAAAAGGCAGGCACCACCGGAGAAAATATAACGTACAGAAAGACTACATCCGTGATTTACAAACATAAAAAAAGGCCACCTAAGTGACCTTTTTAAGAGTTAACCTGTTGTTAAGTCTTAGCTTACCAACCAGTCTTTTCTTTTAGAGCAACGCCGATATCAGCTAGAGAACGAACAGTCTTAACGCCTGCTGCTTCTAGTGCTGCGAATTTCTCATCAGCAGTACCTTTACCGCCAGCGAT
>Ga0209395_1001280_pt1 | contig 35684 bp, 27 predicted proteins | sample GOMGulsemesocosm_3_FD_184635 | JGI IMG/M metagenome (GOLD analysis project Ga0209395, IMG submission 184635) | Methane-oxidizing microbial communities from mesocosms in the Gulf of Mexico - GOM9D Gulf of Mexico (SPAdes) (version 2) | ecosystem: Environmental > Aquatic > Marine > Cold seeps...
GAAAACTTAAAAATCACAGCTAAAATAGTCAATTATTGAAAAATAGCCCTCTTGATTTTTAAAAAAACACAAATGAGAGTCATTCCTAGATACGATTTCCTATAATTTGGAGTTTTGCAAGAGGCTCTATTGTTCTGACATTTGTATTTCCTGCTTTTTAAAATCATTAAAATTTCAATCTAAGTAAAAAACTCCTGACACCAAATAACTGAATTACTTAAACTAAATTGGAGTGAGATATTTTAGACTGGTACTTGGCATATCAATATAATCTTCTGCTTGAGCCTTCCACTTAAAGGGCACAACCCATAAGTTTAAACATTTATCCTTATCCTCATCAAACTTAAAAATATGCAAAGGGGCGTTAAATGTCTTTGTTTCTGGATAGATAAGAAACATTTCGCCTGTACCTTCTAAATATTTTTGACCATAAGCAAACAACTGGTACATATCACCTTGACCAATTCCATATTTATTTTCCCTATCTTTTTCATCGATTACTTTCCATTTACAATCAAGGACAACTAAATTTTTGTTATTTATATTTTCTTGAATTAATAAATCAGGTTTTAGCTGAAACATGTCTCGATCATCATGTTTCACCAGGTATTTTGATGCGGCTTGCTCTTTTAGTTTATACCCCTCAGCTAATTGCTTACGAAGCACTATAGCCACATATTTCTCGAACAGTTCATTCATTAGAAACAAAAAAGATAAGCCTTGATGGGAACCAACTAATGAAAATGGAGATTGTTCATTTAAAATCAATTCACACCATGGTTTTACAGGTTTGTAATGCACCATTGATCGATCATAAAACCAGCGTTTAAAATCTTGCTTCACATTAGTCGATAGTGGAATATCATCAAAAACAAACAACAGCTCATTAGCTAAGCGTTGGTTTTCGTTTGACCTTGACCAACGAAGGACTTTTTTTAAAGCTGAATGAATCAATCGGTTTTCTGCACGATCAGGTAAAAACTCATCATGCTCCACCTGAAATAGATGTTGTCTACCGATAGGTTGACGTAATTGAGCTGCCACCTGCAATCGCCCTCGCAAAAAAGCCACCTCTTCCTTTACAGAAATATAATCATTACGAATACCTCGTTTTACAACTAATTTAACTTCAGTGAGAAATTGATGTATTAGTACTTCTGGTATTGGTTGATTAAATAGTTTAAGTGCAGCATTTTGAAATGACTTAAATTTTAAATTGGTAACCTTAGACAACATATAAAAAAGTTTTTTTCTGCTTTTCTCGAGCTCTTTCTCTTTATTATCATGATGATATTTATCGATCTTTGGCACAATTTCAATTTGGCAGCCACACGGGGTTGTAATAACCCCCACATAGTTCATTACCTGCAACCCTACTTTTCCATCTCTTCGAATAGGTCTGACTAAAAATTTATGTTCATCCGTTCCTGTTTTTTCTAATAACCAATCCCAAGCTATTTTAGAAATAAATTTGCTATCTAAGAAGGCATTGTTTTGATTATCCTCCATAGATCCTGAATAAAGAACTCCGTATTCCCTTATACTGATACTATTCATCAGCTATTTACTGATCTTCTGGGTAAATATCTATATATGACTCAGCTTGATCAAAAGCTTTATCATTAAGTTCCCAAACGCCACCCTCATAGTTTTCTTTATTATTCTCACTCCATTTATTACCCATCACCCTTTTCAAGTCACCATCTGAATATTTCTTTTTTACAAAGTGTGTTCCAGCCTTTTCCTCGTCTTTTAAACAATCTAACACCCAATGAATACGTTCCCAATCTTCAAAGAAATACTCTTGCAATAATGGAATTATATTTTTTTTAAAAACATTTTTTAAATCAGATAATACAGAATCATTAGTTAGCTTCATAAAAAAGCTATGACCAATAGTATGATCACGATCATAAAGAACTTCTATTCGTTTATTTATGGCAGTCAACATTTTTGAAAGATTAACTTCGGCAACTTTAGTATCTTTAAGTAACCTAGGTTCAGGTGGCATTTCAATAAAATCAAACCGCCGTCTTAACGCAATATCAAGTTTTGCAAGACTAGCATCAGCTGTATTCATGGTACCTATAATATGTACATTTCTAGGTACTGAAAATGCTTCTTTTGAATACGGCAATGTTACCGTTAATTCTTCATCTTGATCTGCACGCTTATCAGGCTCAATTAGTGTAATCAGCTCACCAAATATTTTAGAAATATTTCCTCTGTTTATTTCATCAATAATTAAGACATGATGCTCACCAAATATTTCTTGGGGTTCTTGGTATTCAGGAATTTTGTAGTGTTGAATTAAATACTGAATAACGGGTAAGGCATAAATCTTAAAATGCACCCCATTAGAACCACTTTTTATCTCAGAATTTACGTACAATTTTTTAATAGAATCAATTGAAACAGGGTTATTATACTTTCCCGCATCAGGCTTAGCATAAAAGGCTGTATTTCCACTGTACGTTAAGGTAAACACCTTTTTATGAGCACCAGTTTTTAAACGAAGAGGCTCTTCGATTAACTGCTCTTTTAACTTTTCAATAGCTACATTTAATTGCTGCAGCGAATCATTACTAGAAACAATGGCAGTATCACAAATTTTTTTAAAAATGCCAGACTGTATTGAATAGTCTAAACTCCCATCATCAGAGGTAGTTACCTTTAGTCCTTCAACAAAATCCTCATAACCAAAACTTTGGTGGAACGTTGTAAAAGCAATCTGACCAGCACTTAGTAGACCATTAAACTCCTCTTTCAACTTCCCCCTTTTCTGTTTTTTAGATTCATCAGATTTACTGATTTCATCGTATAGCTGAGGGTTAATAATTTTAACCGCATTATTTATTGTATTGTATGTTTTACCCGTTCCTGGGGGGCCAAATAATATTAGATTACGAGAGGTCCCTAAGCTTTCTGTTGTTGTCGATTTAAAACTACTTTCTTTTCCTGAGTCTGTATATTTTCTATCCTCAGAAAAAAGGGAATTTAAAATAGCGTTATAACTTGGTTGGAACTTTTTAAATTCTTTTAAAGCCCACTCACCTAGTTCCTTAATAGATTTAGTTATACCCTCTTCAATAGATAAAAAACTTTCAATATTATTTTTTTCCCTAATATCTATATATTGTGTACGAGTAGTGTCAGTTACATTGTATGTATCTATTCGTACAGCAAACCCTTTCTCAGTAACGCATACAACATAAGCAAGATGTTTATTATCACTTGGGTATAACCTTGCCCAATGGTATTTAGTGAATCTAGTTCTTGCAGACGGAGATATAGAGTTCCTTGTTATTTGAATTTCCGAATTATCCTCGTTTGTAGCATCAGCCCAAGCCCCTACTTTTGCATAAATTTCATTTAACTTTTCTCTTGCCTGTATATGCTCATTATTTGTTGAATCATAAAGCTGCCCGCCCCATTTAGACAGTAATTCAAAATCTTCTATTTCAAACATCAGCATTTCCTTTTAATTTAAATTTATTTTTTACAATATTGACAAAAAACCCTACCCTTCATTAGTCACAACATCGGCCAATGCCTGCATTCTAGAAATAGCAACATTCAATCGATTAATATCAAACACAAAACCTAAGCCTTGGCTCGAATTTTCTACAGCACTAACAGTCATTGAAACTATAACAACAAGCACTTCCCGCCCCTAAAATTTATCAATGGTGTCTATTTTTAAATCTTCCACCAGCTTTTCCTTAAGTAAATTAACCTGCATATTGAAGGAAACAACAATCAATATATCTTTATCCATTATAAAACGTTCCTCACCTTGTTTATTGGTAAACCAACCAGTTTCATCTCATCAATTAACTGCTGAACAATAGCCTCTTCCTCATACTCTTCACTGCTTGGCTGTTACCTTCATTATTAACAGGGATGGATAAGGTGCCATTTTGTTGGGTGATATATTTTGGATTATCAACATTTATCGCTTAGTTTTTATTATCTTTATCTGCTGTTAATTTACCTTCTCGTCGTACTAAAAAATCAGCAAAACCATCTCTTTGTAAATAAGCCTGAAATATAACTTTGTAACCAGCTTGCATGGCTTTTAAAGTTTCAGGTCCGGCTGTTTTTCTGTCTTCTTCTATAACAGCAACATGCTCAGAACCATAATCTTGTTTTAACTGTTCAAAAAAAAACTCTTCATGAAGGTTTCCTTTCTCCGCCAACAAGCCCATCAATTTATCATGGTCTTTTTCGATACCTTCAACCAAACTAGGTTTATCTAATGCTAACCTAGCCATCCAGGATGCAAAAGGAGAGCCCATGTATAAAATCAGGTCGGAAGCTGAATACACATATTCTGAGTTATTTTTGTACACTGAACATTCCTTTATAGTCTGTATATACGTTACGAGTGATGACGCCTAAACTAATGATAGACTATATTAGCAATACGATTGGATACAAGCAGGATTCATGTCCATTTAAGTGTTTCTATTACTTTAACAACACTTATTGAGTTGTTTTATATACTGGAACATTCTTTTAAAGTTGTTATTCTTAACCCAAAATTTTTATTCAACTCTGACAAACTTAATGCTGTTTGCCAGAATTGATACAAAAATTAGACCTTCCCTTTAATTATAACTAACGGAATAACTAACGAGACTGTCTTGATTTACTAGATTTATCTTTTTTATTACTAGCACTTTTTCCTGGGTTATCTTCGTCTATTCCATCTTTATTATTGCCATGGCCTTTATCATGATCTAAAGTTTTTAAAATTGCTTTAGATTCTTTGATCAATGCGTTTAGATCTTTATAACTTAAGCTAGATAACTCAATTTCAACTTCTTTGATTACTTCGACTGTTTTGATCACCTCAATTTCTTTAATTACTTCTACTTCAATAATTTCTGCTTCACAGCTTAATTCATCATCTTGATTTCCATTGATTGGTAGTTCATTGCTAATGGTGTTATCAATTGGTTCTTCAATCTCATAATTAGCAGGCCAAATAATGGGGAGAGTTTGGCTTGGTGTATGGGTTTCAGTAAATAGCCCATTACCTAATTGACCTTTATTATTACCACCCCAGCCAATCACGCTACCATCATGTTTTATAAACATGCTGTAATTGCTTAAGTCGAGTTCTTTTATGCCTGTTAACTCGGGAGCTACAAAAAAATCATAAGAACGATTATAAGCACCAAAACCTATATAATTATGCCAGCCTAACATTTCAACATGTGAGTCATTGAATAACACCATGGTATGCATATTACCCGCATATCCCTTTGTTACACTTTGTGGATTATCAATTGGAAGTTTTACCGGAGACCATTCATCAAAATCTGTCCCATTGCCTAAACGACCACATCTACCTTCACCCATTGCCCAAACATTACCACTAACATCTGTTAGCACGGTATTAAAAGTTGATGTACTGATAGCTTTAATCGCAGGCAAACCTTCAATGACTTGAGGATTTGGACTATCAATATTTGTTCCGTCACCTAATTGACCATGTGAATTTTTGCCCCAAGCATAGATTTGACCATTGGCTGTTCTTGCTAATGCATGATAAAAAGACACACTAATTTCGACAATATTATTGGGTAATCCTTCCACTAATTCAGGCATTCCGTTGTTTGTTATATCCAGTTTATAAACCGAACCGTCAACAATAAAATAGATATTATCCAAATTAGCTTCAATATCAGATACATTTTCAATCGCTAATAAAGTGAGCTCTTTAGTTTCTTTATCTAAATAATTACTTGGTTTATCGACCATCCATACAGTTCCATCCGCTCGTAAGATAAATTGCCGACTTACGGCTGCAATAACTGAAACAGCATTGCCAATCCCAAGAGCATAAGGTGTTGCCTCCTCTTTTGTGCCATATACGACATTATTTCCAAACATGCCTGTACCAATAGAAATGACTTCTTTTGATTCTGAGTCAATAAATATAGTTCTACCAAACATATCGGTATCTACGGTTTTTATTGTTGCTCCCACACTAATCGATGTTAATAGTGCAGTTGCAGTGATGATGTTTTTTAAATATTTCATGATCCAACCTTCCTCCGCGCCACATACAGTTAATGTATCCTTACCTATCTGTCAGACGATTTAATTAGGTAACTTAGTCCTTTCCTTACCAGTATTTTTTACGCTAATTTACAATCATTTATTCTTTCTTCATTTGCAAGCTGTCGTTTCAAAATAACGTAGGGTTATATTACAATCTTATTGCGACATATTGAGTCGCTTAAATAAATTTAAATTAACTATTTCTCTTGCAACATAATTTATGTAACTTATTAAAAAAGCTTTTATTGCCTATTTTAGCCTTTCTTTACTTGTGCATAATAATCCCATTGCACCTCAAATGGATACCATGCTTCATTTCCAATTGTTTCTAATTTATTTTCTTTCTGTTGAATATATTCTGCTAAGCAATTTACCGCATATTTATATCCTGTATTCGCAAGGTAATTATGGTCTATCAATTCTGCAGGTTTTTCTTGATCATTAGCATTTCTTATCTTTTCCAAACCCTCAATTTTGAGCTGAGATAAATCCATTGAAATGATTTCTACAGAAGTACCACTAGCATATTTTTGTAGCCATTTATCTACAGAATCAACTAATTCTTTTATGTTCATAACGAGAAAATAGCCTTGCGCATTAATTCCATGACTTCTAATTTCTTTAACTGCATAAATAAGTCTTAATAAATCAAGTTCCAGCTTAGCCTTTCTGAGTCTGTTTAAATCTAAGCTTAAGTTCGCCACTCCTAGGATACATTTTTCTATGTTCGTTTCAAAAAAATTACAACTATTGCTCAAGCTGCTAATGGATGAATTAGCGTGCCCTTCTGTATTTATTTTATGTTGGCAGCGAACCCCCTGCCCTACGCCAACGAGCCATTGCATTTTTTTACAATTAAAACAAACTTTTTCTGTTACTTCAGGTCTTCGATTATTCATATTCATTCCTTTACTATCAAACGGCCATTTTTAAACCCTTTATCTCCTGCAGAAATGGCTAAATTTTTTTCTTTAGAACTGCTTAAGTCAGCACCTCTTCATCATATACTTTAAATGCGACACATTAGGTCGATAAAAACATTAAATTAAACTTTACAGTATGACGCTATTCGTCGCATTTAAAGTCTAAACTAGTTCCATCTTCATTTTTTAGTATATGGAATTATGTATGGCTTTGCATCACAAAAGAAAATCAAGTGTTTTAGATGATCTACAAAATATCTATTATTTGAATAGCCTCAATAATGAAGCTAGTTTTAAATCAAGCCAACTCAGGTTCTTCATTAGTTTCACTGCTAATTTTTAATTATTCAACAAGTCCGTAATTATTTCTATTAACAAAATATAAGGGATAAAAAATGAAATTCTGTACAAGCTAAATCAATATAAACACAATAAATAACATATTCCTCATTACCAGAATAGGAAAGCTAGATGAAAATATTTGTTTATGGAACCTTAATGCAAGGGATGCCAAGAGAAGATGCTTTATCAAGCAGTAAATTTCTTGGGACTGGGTACATTGATGGATCCCTCTATGACTTGGGACACTACCCAGCACTTAAACAAGGGGGTCGTCGCGTGTTTGGTGAACTGTATAACATTACGCGAAGCACTTTAGATACTCTTGATCAAATTGAAGGCTTTCTGGAAGATCAACCAGAAAAATCATTGTATCTTCGAAGAAATACAACCGTTTATATGGATAGCAATACTGGTAGCTATTTAGCTGAAACGTATTTCTACAACTTATCTATCAACGAATCGGAAAAAGTTATCACTGGTGATTATCGAGCTTATTTAAATTGTAAAATGATTCTGTAAATAATTTTGTGTAATTTCTGTTGAGTAAGGAATGTGCATAAAATAAAGTAATCATCGATCAAACTGGAAGTGGGACTTTAGTCCCGCATTGGGCCGAGCGAGGCTAAAGCCTCACTTCCAAGTTGCTCAAGTTATTTTGTGCATGTTCCTAAGTGGAGCACAGACTTTAGCAGAATAAACTAGCCACCTATGCACTTTTCAATGTTAGGCTGTCATAACCTTCATGTTCTACCATTTTGACTTCATTTAATTTCTTATGGATAAAGATCTTTCTACAGCATTTATCAACTACTTTGCGAACAAATATCTATCTGATATTCTACCTGCAGAAGTTATAGATACATTAAAACCAACTTCTGATGAGCTACAAAAACACAAGAAAACAATAGCCAACTGGGAAAACAAAATTTCAGTTTTGCACCATTGGGATAGTGTCCTTATTAAACCAGAAAACGACAACTCTGCTACTAGCTCACTAAAAAAAGCACTTTTTGAAAACAAACAAGTTAGCTTGAGTTATGAAGGTAAAGAAAATCATTTTTTATTTAACCCATACGGTATGGTTATTCGTGATCAGCAATCTTTTATCGTTGGTTCATACGAAAACAACCAAAAACCCTATTTACTGGCAATACGAAAAATTAACCACGTTAATTTAACTAAAAACCAAGCTGTAACTCCTGCAGCAGGTTTTGACCTAGATGAGTTTGCTACCAAACATTTAAATACTTTTGATGATTCAAATCTAATTGAGGAGCTTGAAATAGAGTTTCCTGTTTATATGAAATCCTATATCGATTCATACCCACTTATCTGTAAAAACATTAAAACAATTCATTTAGATAGCGAATATTTTAAGTTAATAGCCAATGATGTACCTAACTCCAAACGGTTACAGCAATGGTTATCAGGGTTTCATGACAATATCCATATCATAAAGCCACTAGCGTTACGTCAGCTGATCAATAGGGACCTTATTGATAATTTGACCAACCTGTATAACCGTAATTTTTTTGATCGCCTGTTCCGTAGAGAAATTCATCATTTTTTCCGTAACCCTAATTATTGTTTTTCAATATTAACATTGGATATAGATCACTTTAAAAATATCAATGATACTTATGGACATCTTGTAGGTGATGAAGCATTAAAGCATGTTGCCAATAAACTTCGGGATGATGATGCTATTAGATATGGTGGCGAAGAGTTTTACGTTCTTCTGCCAAATGCTAACACTGACTCTGCTTATAAAGCAGCGGAGCGCATCAGAGAATCAATTGCAAACTCTGCTTTTACAGAGGGTGACAATCATATTTACGTAACCATCAGTATCGGTATTGCAGAGTTTCCCAAACATTTATCAGCTGACCTTTTTCCAAAAATAGCTGAGCAAAAAACAAGCAAACCAAATAACAAACTTATTCAACCAATGATTGCTGATATTTTAGAACGTGCTGATATTGCTTTATATCATGCTAAGGATAATGGGCGTAACCAATCTGTTAGATACTGTGCAGATTTAAAATCGACATCAAGAGAAAACCATGATTAATAGTTTACCTAAAATACCACCACCCCAACCGATTGGCTTATGGATATAAATGCAGAATCCAGAAACTCATTGAGTTATACCTATGACTATTAATTCAGTACAAATTATTCTCTGATTCAGAGAATTTCAAAATATCATTTTCTATACTATCTTCTAACAAGTTTAATTTTTCTGTTAACTTTGTACGCTCTAGATTTATCAAATCGATTTCTTTTTGAATATCCATTATTTCCTTTTGTTTTTTGGATACAGGTATATTAATTACGAACCCTTTGATACGAGCAAGAGCTGGCATACGATAGCTTCTATTTTCTTTATCAACTAGTGTGTTTTCTTTACTTAATACAGTCAAAAGCCACATAAGTACAACTGCCGACTTTATTATTGTATTTTGTTTTAATCGAATTATAAACATTGGTCCCGCTACAACCCAATTACAATCATTATCTACTGATACTAGAGCAATTTTATTGTGTAATCCTGACAGAAGGATATCTCCTGTCTGAAGTTTAAATCGCTCATACTTATTTTCAGAATAAAAAACTTTTTTATCGGGACTGTTTATTGTTCGATCCTTATTTAAATTACTCACTCCTACTGCCATATATTCTTTATGTGATTGATTGGTCTGCTTATACCCTCCAGTAGGTGCACGAAAAACCTCTGCAACATCATCTAAAAGAACCTCTTCCTTTAAAACTACATCATCTAACATTTTTGATACAACTTTATATTCCTCAGTAAAATCTTGCTCCCAATCAGCAATCACACTGCCTTGGTCTAAGTCGTCATCAATACGATGCTTTAAACTCCTTAATAACAAAAATAATTCAAAAGATAATTCTCTATCACTTAATAATAATTTGGGCACATCTCCCATATGTAAAATTTCAACAGCCCTGACCATATCTTTTATTGCATCATAACCATGACCACGTAAGTTTCTGAACGTTGAAAACAAGAAACCCTTTGAAATCACATTCTTATAATCTGGAATTGATTTTATTTCATCAGGGTATAGCTGCATAAATTTAGCAAGAATTGATACAGCAATATAAGTAGGGAAAAAAATAAAATCAACTCGAGCATCATTTGGCATACTTTCATCTGGAGCAACACTCCATGAACCTTTTTTGACACTACTCATTTCATTACGTTGATTTTTAACCAATGAAGTACAAAAACACACTAAATTTTCAAATGAATAATCAGCATTTGGAATTTCTTTTTTTGCTAGTTTTTCTAGAATTTCTTGCATTTCAATAACTGTATTTGTCATTCCATCAAGATCAACTTCTTCATAATACTTAAATTCTGTAATCATTAATTACGCCCATTTTAACTAAATAAAAATTAAGATATGCTAAACAAAGATATTATCTTATGAATAATATTTTGTACCTCCAAAAAGCTATCAGTTTTAATTAAATCCACTGGCTCATCTCTCAAATAAATCCGTCGATTAATTTCTATCAGTATAGACGAAACTCTGTTATCTTTTCCGTAATAGCGTAACGGCACCATTGTCCCTGCATAGGGCTGATTAATTCCCACACTAAAACCAGCATTACTAAATAATTCAGTACAATCATCAATCAACTGCTGCGGTGTATGAAATGGATCTGTACCTAAACAAATATCTGGGCGATCTGCTTGCTGGTTTAAATCTACTGCTAACGGTTTATCAGGAAAAGAATGACCATCAATAATTAATGCTTTTCCATATTGGGCTAAAGCCTTCTCAACCAAATCATCTAATTGCTTATGATGAGGTCTGTAATATTGGTTTAGTAGTTTTGTTCGTTCAGATTCACTTAGCTTTCTTCGTAATGGTTTTAAATCTGTTGTTTTCATATAGGTAACACCCTGCCCTTGTTTTGCCATTGGCTCTTGGCGGTCATCATCAAATCGTTCTGGGTCAACCACAAAGCGACTCACAGGAAATTTAAGACTTTCAACTTCAGGGTTATCTACGGCAAACAATTCATCGGTATAGTGATCCGTTAAAATATCCAGCTGTTGATTTAATTCTGCATCACTTAGCAAAAACTGATCTCTAATTTCAGCAGGTATCAATCTTGATGAGTGAGGTATATGAGTAATAATCCATGGTATTTGTTGCGTCATTAACTTTGTCCTGCTTGTAACAGTCTCTCTGCCACTATTAAAACATCTACTGGCCAATAACATTGAGGGCGTGACCGGTGAACATTAGCTAATCCCTCCATAGGACGGCATCGTAATATTTTTTTTACCCATCTATCAGGGATTGAGTGACGACCATAAACAGCACCTAACAAAGCACCACAAATTGCGGCATTGGTATCAGTGTCTCCACCTTTATTAACCGTATTGATAATACCTTGCTCTGCTGATTCAGCATGTAATAACTGATATAAGGTATTTCTAAATGCGATTAAAACCCAACCCTGATTAGTTAAAAAGTCATCAGGTGCTGAGTCTTTAGCTGCAATGATTTGATCATGAATACATTGCTCAACATGCATTTCATTTGCCCAATCAACAATACGCTTATAAACTTGTTCTGCAGTTAAATCCAATTTAATCGTTTCACTAATAGCCATCGTATATAAAGCATTTATCTGCAAACACACTAAGTTGCTGTGTGTTAAAGCGGCATCCTCCATAGCCCACTGTGCAACCTTTTCTTTAGAAAAATTTGCACCAAAAATGGCTAATGGACTAATTCGCATTAAAGCACCATTAGCCTGACTTTCTTTAATATGATAGCCGTTTAAACCACTTTTAATTGTGTTACCCATATCAAAGGGTTCTGAGTTTAACCATTCCTTATAGACCAATAATGCTTCAGGTGATTGGTAAGACTTGTCTCTTATTAACATTCTAGCAAGCATTAAAGCCATTTCAGAATCATCAGTGGGTTGGCCAGCTAATGTATTCCATGTCCCCCCATCTTTTAAGTCCAAAACACCTTCTGGATATTCTTGCTTAATCTTCTGCTCTGATTGAAATTCAACCAAACTACCTAATGCATCCCCACATAACTGACCTAGCAAACAGCCTTGGGCTCTAGAAAGCATCAACTCATCAACCTTTACCTCTTTATCAGCCGTTAATAAATCAAATGACCCTCTCTTTCCAATGTAACAATCATTTGTTTTATATTCATAAGTTGAATCAACAGTCTGTTGCTTATACTGTTCAAAAGCTGACAATATTGAGCGCAAATGTGGGTTAAGTCGCATTATAATTTGCTGCCCAATTTCTTCAGGCACTCCGCCATAAAAAGCCTCTGCAATACCCCCACAAATGCAAGCGATAGTATCGCTATCACCACCGATAGAAATGGATAGTCGAATAGCACTTTCAAAATCTGTAGATTCTAAAAAAGCAATAATGGCTTGTGGTACCGACCCCTGACAAGATACATCAAAACTATAATCTTTACGGATATTAGCTATTGAATCACTTAGATCATAAGAAAACTCAATTTCAATGTACTGCTTAATAGTTGCTTTATCAGCGCCCGTGCGAGCCAGAAAAATTGCTGCCGCAGTGGCTTGAGCACCCTTAATACCTTCAGGATGATTATGCGTTACCTCTGCACTTTCTTTTGCTTTAGTCAAAACCTGATCTAAACTTTCACCAGCAAAACCAATAGCTGATACACGCATAGCAGAACCATTACCCCAGCTTTTATAGGGCTCACTCTGTTTAGTCTGGCACCAGTCTTTAAAATTTCGACCATAACCAGCATTAGGGTAAATAATATAATATTCTTTCAGCTTACTTACCCAATCTTCACCATTCATTAAGCTATCCGCAATAGCTAATGTAATAACCGTATCATCAGTGAATCGAGAGTTACTTGAGAATAAAGGAAACTCAGTCGTTTTGATATTATGATGTTCATAAACCGAACCAATAATATCTCCTGCAATTGCTCCAAGCATTTGATTACCTCTCTTGTTATGATTACTTTATATGTTTTAAACAAACACATCCAATGAGTAGATTTTACGCACTCATTACGACAGATTAGGTCTTATACAAAATTCAACCATTGTTAAAAAACATATTAGTCGTTCCAAAAGTTCTGGCAGTCTATTTCACCCTCACCCCAACCTTCTCCCTCGAGGGAGAAGGAGCTACATGCGAAAACTTTTGGAATGATTAATACGTCTTTATTTGTCGCAAAGATGGAGTATCATATTATTAAACCTAAAGGAGGCTATTATGTTGGCTGGCGAATTGCTCTTTTATAAAGATGATAAAGTCATTAAAACGATTGATGACTGGGAGTTTTCTGATTTAAACTCAGAACAACTACTTGAATTTTCACAAACAACTGCCAATAAAATTGGTGCTACAAAAGTTATTTCTAGCTGCATTTATCATGGTGGAGCTGATGGTTCTATTAATACTCTTCTATATCACAAAGAGAATATTAAATAGTCATTTATCATTTAAATATTGTTTCCCATTTCACCTATTCCTTTGTTACTCCATATGCCAAGTATTTAACTACTAGCTCACCAATATTATCAGCAAGGCTAGATAATTCTGGCCTTATTTTTATTTCATACATTGGCTCACCCTTTCCAGTCTTTTTCTCATCAACCGAAACCTTAACCTTCCCTGTAAAGTCATTTATTCTACCTGACGTTATAAGATCATAAAGATATTCGGGCGACCGTATTTGATGCCTTCTGATTTCCCAACCGTCTTCAAGAATATTTACAACAACATACAAGGACTTATTGTTTTTTCCTGAATAAAGTGCATAACCATAGGTGTTTTCGACTGAGTAAATATTTCTTTCGTTAAAATATTGTAAAACCTGTTCCAAAAGAACTTTAGATTTTTCTGGCATGCTAACCAGTTTTGCATTCATATCCTCTATACGTGCAGCTGTATAGCGTTGAGATTGGGCTATAAGGGGTATTTGAGGTAACGGGCTATAGTTCCTCCAGATTATTCTAGAGATATACTCTTCATTTTCTTTTCTTGTATCTAACAAAATCAGATCATAATTATTGTTAGATGTTTCTGTAAAAGTCATTATTTGCATTAAATTTCTTACAGGCGAATAGGCAAAGGCCCTATCCACAGCAGGAGCACAAGCGATAATAATTCTACAAATCCCCTGTTTAATATTATTTTCCAACCTCTTAGTAAATTGTGTCTCCCAATCATTTAAATTTTTTCCTGATAAAAGCTCATCATCAGAAAGTTTATTCAGTAGATGTTCAAAAGAATTAAATGGGAAATCTTGTGCTTTAGAAATAATTTGAAAGAATTCACTAATAAAATCATCGCCCGTGTAATGAATCAGTAAATTTTTTAAATCAGATGCATAGTTAACGGCTTGAGAATAGACTTCTCGCTTAATCCTAGCATCACTGTATCGCTTACACTCAACAAAAGTAATCACTCCATTTACATCAATATACATATTGTCTATTGGCCCACTACTGAGAGGAATCTCTCTGCCCAAAGACAATAGCATAGGTGTATCTGGACAGAACCTTGGATTAATTTCTAATATACCCGATAATAAAATCTCAGGATTATTGTGGATCAGTTCTTGAAATTCACTTTCTGCTCTAAACATAACTTTCCTTTATAAAGCTTGGTGTATTTATTGATATTGCTGGTACTTAATCTGTACTCAAGTAAACAATTCCCTACTACCTGCTTTTTCGGTATTAACTAACAAATCTAGCTTAACGGTTGCCCTTGTCATGCCACAAAACAACACATGTTGCTGATGTTTACTGAGCTTATCAAACTCAATATCCACTAAGATAACAGCGGGAGATTCCAAACCTTTAAAACGATAAATACTATCAAAGTTCAACTGGCCTTCAGTCATAATCTGCGGGCCACTTTCATCATAATTCCCCGTAAAGTGACTCAATGGTAAATTACCAATTTTATCTAACTGACTAAAGACTGATTTGTTCGCCCCCTTACAAGATACAATATAAATTTCATCCTGAGTAAAGCCCTGTCTAATCAATTGCTGAACAATATTAGCTACTTTTTTAGGTTGTTCCTGCTCATTTTGATATTCATGAACATCAACGCCTAAGCCAGGTAGTGGATTTCCTATTTCAAACTTAATCGGTAAGGTATTTAGAATAAATCTTGCGATTGTTTCTGGTGATCGATAATTGATATTACAACGGTAGCTGACAAACTGATCTAATTTAACTGAATGGCCAAAAACCAATTTCTGTTCTTTATCTTCCAGCCATAAAATAGAAGCACTTTCCTTTAGAAATAGTTTGGCAATTTCATACCAGTCATCCTGAAAATCTTGCCCCTCATCAATGACCAGCGTGTCAAACATCCAAGCTTCATCAATATCCAGTGACATGACCTGTTCAAGCACATCTTGCCAAAATGTTTCCGACTCTTTAAACATTTTTTGGTAATCTAATGACAAGCCATGACTGATAAGAAACTCACTGCAAAAACCGTAAAAGGTTTGAATAACTGTTTCATCATTATGATCATTAAACCAAACTGCTTTTCTTTTCTCTGCCAACAATCGGTTAAAGCATAAAAACAATTGCCTTTTTCCTTGCTCGGCCTCTTTTTCCATAAAGCTTTGCACAACAAGGCTTTTTCCTGAACCCGCTGTTCCCATCACTCTTAATCGAAACGGCTGCATTTCAAGATTAGCTAACACATTAACTAGTGCGCCAGATTGTCTGACAAAACTTTTATCCAGTTTTTCTTTATGTGCATGAATATCAGGTACTAGCTCAAAAGTTTGTCTAAAGAATTTTTCAACCTTCTTATAATTAACTATGTCTTCAGAGCTAGTCACACATAAAGAATCGATAATTTCAGCCAATTTATCTTTCTGTGATGCATCCACCACACGACTTGCATTAATACCTGCCGCATTAATAGACTTAACTTGATAATCAGGACAATAAATTAAATAGTCGACAATTAAACGTTCAGCTTTACCATGCGTCCATTGAAACTTTTCTCTAACTTTATCAATAGAACGATGAACCTGATCAGCCACATCTTTACTGCTGTTTCCATAATGTTTGACTAAAGCCCCAGATGATTCATCTAAAGCACCATTCTTCTGTTCAATAAAAAGTACCTTGCCGTTTTTATTGAGAATAACAAAATCAATTTCACCAAAGTGCGTCCATGATTGGTACTCTCTAGACCAATGAACACCATGAAAAACGGTGTAATCATTGGATAGGTTTTTTTGTAGATAAGCTATGGTATCCAGCTCATGGCTATTGCCTACGCTAAATTCTAGTTTTTTTATATCTGAGGGGACTATGTAGGCCATTTTTATTACTTATTAATATCTAAGATAAAATATACATTTATATCAACTACATACTCATACCGACAAAGCTTTAATAAAAAGTACATATCCGTAAATTATAAATGTTCCCGAATAAACTCAGAAACAAGATCATTAGCAAATTGTGTTTTAAAGTTCACTTGCACCTTGTCACTTATTTTATTAAATAGCTTTTGGGCGTGTTCAATTTTTTGCTGCTCTTCAATCCGTAAACTATCAGGCCGATCAACATTTTTTGTTTCAACTATAAAGTTTAAAATTTGGTTGTCTTTCGTTTTAACAACATAAGCAAAGTCTGGTGAATAGGTAAAACCACCAGCAACCGGAATTTTAATTGAATTCTTCGGTATCTTAGTAAAAACAGTGACAGACTCAATTTTTTCAATTATATTTTCTTTTTCTAACTCAGAGTCATAAAAAACTTCTTCAAATAAATATGAATCAACGGGCGATACGCTTCTATCACTGTGAACACCCAAATCACTTGATATAACGTCGTTTAAAGGACTGCCTTTAGCATTGGTGAATTTACTAGGATGCACCGTATTAGAAATAAGCTCATAACCTAATTGAAACTTACTAAAAGCGTTACTAAGCAAAAACAAGCTAAAGCCTGACTTAATCTTACGAATAGTCTGAATATTTAAATAATTAGTTATATCAACCTCACCTTTCATCCCTACAAATGCTTTATGCAATGTAGACATTTTAATAAAAGCTTGTTGCGATAAACGATCAAGAAATTCTCGATAGCTCATGGTACTAAACTTCGCAAAATCATCATCGTCTTGGTATATATCTCGAGACATCGCTATTTCATTGTGAATATAGACTTGTTCGATACGCGTTCTTACCCCTGTTTTCTTAAAACTACTGGATTCAGTCTTTAAATATTGCTTAAAAAGGTCAAGAAATTCATTTTCATCTTTAATTTTATATTCAAGAATCGCTTTATTATTTATCAACTCCCATAGTTCTTTAAGTTCTTGATACTTGCCTACTCGCATGGGTGTACGTTTTTTAATATCACCTGCTTTTTTGATTTTATTTGCCTTTAAACCAGTAGGAAATGCTTTCGGGTATTCCGTTTTTAAGCGTTGAAAACCATCACTGCCAATAAAATCATCATCATCATTAATAATCTTCGCATCATATAAATGGTTCATCAATTGCCTAGATGTAATTTCGGGGTAGTTACTGATAATTTTATCTTTAAGCTCTTGTGTTAAGGTCGTTGGAATAGTTTCATTAAATGAGGATTGATTAACCTCATTAATTAAAGAGCTAACAAACTCCTTTTCTGTAAAATCAACATAGTAATTAAGGCTAAATTGTTTATCTTTAACCCGCGCCATATACTCATTAACAGGCAGACGCAAACCTCGCCCCACTTCTTGAAGCTTTGACGTTGTACTACCACTAGAACGTAGTTTACATATCTGAAATACATTCGGATTATCCCAGCCTTCTCTCAATGTCCACTTAGAAAAAATAAAACGCCTTGGATTATCAAGAGAAAGTAAAAGCTCTTTTTCATGCAATATCTCAATAATTTCTTGCTCGACCTTATCATCCTTATCACTGTTGTCTTTAGAAAAATAACCACCATGAACAAGCGATACATCTTTAATGGTTTTTTCAAGATAATCACAATAGAAGTCATCTTGCTCCGTTTTTAAGCACTCTTTAGCTTCAGCAACCACCCATTCTTCAAACTTCTTTTTTAAGCTGCCAGAAAGATTATTTCCATCACGATAACCTTCAATATCATCAATAAAGAATAATGTAAGTGGTTTAATACGAGGCTTGTGCGTTAACAATTTACGTTCAAGTTTAAAATGCTCCTTAATCGCTTTTCGCATCATATTATCTTCAAGTGTTTGAGTATATGAAAATGGATTGATTGATTCACCCACTCTTAATTGAATACCATTACTCAGTACAACAGTGGATTTATTCAAATTATCAACAAACAAGTCATGAATTTCTGTATGGGCTTTTGCTAATGACTCAGCTTTAACCAGCGAAATGGACCTTTTATTGCCATTCTCATTAAGCTCAAATATTGCTTCATTACCATCTGTAGCCATTAATTTTAAGATAGCATTATCATCACCAACAACCTCTTCGATATAGGCGTTAATGCCTTTTACAAGATCATTATTAAACGCATCGACAGCCGTTAAACGATAAACAAGATTTTTATAATCATCATTAAAAGTTGCCCCATAACGAATAATATATTGAGCCCCTATATTTTGAATATTTGCCCATGTCGTTGCATTGCCTCGTGTAGGAAACTTGTGTGGCTCATCCACAATGATGATTGGTTTTACTGCCTTTAATGCATCAATAGGGCAATCAAAATGGTTATCAAATAAGCTGGTATCATAATTAGCTTTTTGAATAGTGTCGGAATTCACCATACCCGAATTAATTATCAATACATGGATATACTTTTGATTAACACTATTAGCATTCACAAAATCATGAATTGATTGCGGCATATAAGCTTTGGTATTCTTTTTAGAGCCTTTTTTACTCTCCACCACATAGGTTTTTATTTCACGTTCATAATCATCTCGAAAATGTTCTTTTAAAGCTTTGCTTTTAAGGAAATTTACAGTCCCCGCTTTAATAGACAATGTGGGTACAACAATAATAAATTTATTTAACCCAAACGATTTGTTTAAGTCATACATGGTTTTTGTATAGGTATATGTTTTACCTGTTCCCGTTTCCATTGAAATATCAATGATATTGCTACAATCATAAAAATCGCTACTATGCACAATACCGTTATATTCTTGGATGGATTTGATATTGCTATAGTATTGTTGATCTGAAATTTGTAATTCAGGGTTTGCCAATAAACGAGTAGTTATTTTATTTGAAACGCTGGGCTCAGCACCAACAAATAAGCTTAATACCGCACTAATACCCGCTTCCTGATGCGGCAAATTCTTTTCAAAAGTAAAACAAGACATTTAGTACCTCACCACAATATCTAATTCCAATGATTTTTTATTGGCATAACTTTTCAAAGCTTCGTTTACTTCCATTTGCTTTGCGCTATCGAAGTTATTGCCATAAAGCACCACCTTATACGGTGAAAAACTTTGGTCTTCATCAAGCCTTGTTAATAATGCTTTTAGTGCAGCAATAGAGAAATCAGGTGCAATTAGATACAATCGACCTTCACAATAATGGGATTGGTAATCGGCAAGTTTAATTGTTTCAATAGGAGTGGTAAGCAAACTACCATCATTTAAAGACCAGGTTATTAATAGTGTGTGATATTGCTCTGGGGTTAATTTGTCATCTTTAAACAAATCGACTTGGGTTAAGACATTAAGCTCTTCATCAGTGCTCATACGAAAGTCATTTACAGTTTCGTAAATTTTGAAGCCAAGGTCACCACTGTATTTTGGGGTATCTTCTTTAATTTTTTGAGCTGCTTTAATTAGACGGTTCTTGGTGATTTCAAAAATGTATTTATATCCTGCTTTATATGCTTCTGATTTTTTTTCTGTATTTTCATTAATTTGAATATTTATAAATTGCCGACTGTGATCATTTAATGCATTTACTTGCATGATAGAATGCCCTGTTGTACCAGAGCCTGCAAAAAAATCGAGTACAATATCATCATTACCAGAACCAATTTGAACAAATTTATTAATTAATTCGACTGATTTTGGAAAGCTCATTACTGAAGAACCAAACAACGTCTTAATTATTTTTCTACCATAATCATTATTTATTTCTTTATCTAATAACAAAGACTTCATCAATGTTGTAGCAACTTTTCCATTTTGATCAATTAAATAATCTTTACGAAAAACAGTCCAACCACTTCTTGTATTTTTAGCTATTAACAAATTATTTTCTTTAAGTACTTTGTCCTTTCCCCAGGTCCAGCAAGTTTTAATCCCCTTAGGTGAATCAGGACAAACTTTTTCCGTATAAATATCATCTGAATTAAGTGAAACTATGCCTGTAGACTTATCAATATATAATGGATAGTAAAGATCGCCACGCGTCACAGGGTTAAAGGCTTGATTTCGGTTTCTTAATCCTGTTAGTCGGTATTTTCCTTTGTCATCAGTTTTATTATATTCCTTAAGCATTCGTCCTTCTTTTTGCATCCCTAAAATAGAATTTTCATTCATATAATTTTTGACGAAAACCAATACAGTTTCATTCGTTTTTGCGACAAATTTATCGAGATTCCTTCCTCTAGGGTTAAGCTGCACAGAGATTTGAGCAACAAAATTAGCTTCTCCAAATATTTCATCACATAAAATGTTCAATTGACTTAATTCATTATCATCAATCGAAATAAAAATCACTCCATCATCTTTAAGCAATTCTCTTGCAACATAAAGTCGAGGATACATAAAAGTTAACCACGCACTATGGCTATTGGAACCTTTGTCAGTAAACTCTAAAATTCTTTCAGCTTCATCTAAGTCAATACCAGCAAGTTCAGCCAATTGTTCTTTGCTAAACTTGCGATCATCGTTATAAATAAATCCATCTGAACCCGTATTATAAGGAGGATCAATATAAATCATCTTCACCTTTTCAGAGTACGCATTAACCATATGTTTCAACACTTCTAGGTTGTCACCTTTAATTAACAAGTTATTGCTGTTTTTATTCTGATCTAGTTGGTTATGCTCAATATCTTCATTGATAAGTGTTTTAGGGGGTAGGTTCGTTAACAATCGTGCATAAGACTTACCTAACCAATCTAAACTATAAGACTCTTTTGATAACTCAACCTCATTGCCTTCAATAATCTCAAGCATTTTTTCTTGAATAAAGTCACCTTTTTTATCAAAGCATTGTGGAAAGTGTTTTTTTAAGGTTGCAAGCTGCTTGCTGTTAACCGTTTCTACATTTGAATGAAGTATTTCTTCTGGAATTGTCATTATTTTAAAGACCTAAAATTTTTAATATTTGTAGCGCAAGAGCAAGTCAATACTATTACCCAGCTATATAACCTGAGTTGATTTATTTTAAAATTATAAGCTAATTTTAAATCCGTTTTTAACTTATCAGCACTCTATGTTTCAGCCAGACTATTGTACCCGACTAGAACAACCCCACCAGTAACAGCAAAATGCACCCAACACCCAATCACAGGCTTATCACTGACAGCCTCAACTGCTTCTTTATAAAGCGCCAGTTGCCCCGAATATTTTAAAGCCACATCATTCCATTCAGCTCTCGATTGTGGGTTAGATTTATGATCAACAATAATATAACCCTCATCGGTTTCAACTAAAGCATCAATCCAACCTGTTGCTATTTGACCATTCGGTTTTACATATTCAATCGGATATTCAACATAAATAGCTTTTGCTTTTAGATGCTCTTCTGCAAACTTTTTAAACCGTGTTGCACAGCTTAATCCATCTTCTGCACTGATATGTTCTGTTACTCCAAAGCTTGTTAATACTTGTTCTGCTAAGGCTTCAGGATCATCAGGGTTATTGATAATTTGCGTCGCGATTAAGGCATGGATTGCTTCACCCAGATTGGTCATATCGGGTGTGCCTTTTAAACTAATTCTTTCACCTAGTTCAATCGTCTCTACTACTTTAGCTTTTTCTAGTGGTGGTACAAAGGATGGTGATATTTTTGCCGCTAATTTTTCTGTTTTGGTGTTGATAGCGTCAAACCAGTGTGGGCTTAGCGCTGTTTTGGTTTTAAGTTCTGGACTTTCTTGTTGCTCTAGGCTTTCAAAAGCGGCTGGAATGGTTTGCTCACTTTCAGGTAAGGTTAATTCTTTGCTTTGTTCATCATTGGGTAGCATCCAGTCGGCTTCTAAGCTGTTTAGCCATTCACCTTTACTTTTTAAGGGAATGATTAAGCAATCTCTGGGGCGGGTTAAGCTAACATACAACAATCTTTTTGCTTCTTCATTGGCTCGATATTGTTCCGCTATGCCAAATTCAGATTGTTCGACCTTGTCTCTTATGCTGGTACCTTTAGTTGTTTTACCAAAAGGCCATAACCAATATTGTAGGCTTCTGTCTTTTAAAGGTTGGGTGATATCCAGCTTTTTATTATCTGCTTTAACCGATAAGCCCCATAGACTGGTTTTAATGGGACTGTCCAAATCCATAGCGATAACGACTGGCCACTCTAGTCCTTTAGCGCCGTGATGCGTTAATAGCTGTACTGCATCTTTTTGAGTATTAGCGGCTTGGTTATCTTCACCATCACTGGCTAATTGTCCTAACCAGAGTAATAAGCCTGTCACGGTGGCAACATCCCCTGTATTGCCACATTGGTTCTGATAGCTTTCTGCAAAGTCCAATAATTGTTCTACGTTTAATAGTCGTTGTTTGGCTGTTTGTAGATCTGGTTGCCAATTGAGTAGGGTGCTTCTTATATCTAGGGCGTGTATAGCTTGCGCCATTACTTCTTGCGGGGTTAGATATTGTACGCGGTCTCGTTGCTTGGCTAGTTTTTGTAGTCGTGGATTGTCATCACCCCATTGCTTGGTTTTATCTTCACTAGCTATATAATCCAGTCTGGATTGTAACCATGTTTCGGGGTCATCCGTTTGTGTTAAACAAATGATTTCTGCGATGGCTAACTGATCTTTTTTATCGACTAAATATCGAATAGCAGCTAACACGAGAGCTGCTTCAGGTGTTTTTAATAAACCTGTTTGGCTACGACTGATGGGGATATTAAATGCTGATAGTGCTGAGGCAATTTCTTCTAGGTTTGCATGTGTTCGACATAATATTGCTACATCACCATAGCTCGCTGTTCTTTTCTTTGTGGTGTTTTCATCGATTAACTGGTAATCGGCTTCTATAAATTGTCCCAGTCCTTTTGCTAAGGCTAAAGCTCTTAGTGTTTTGTTCTTTCCTTGTGTTTGCCAGTGTTCTACGGCTGTGTCTTTTAATGATTTTGTTTTGATGGGTTTGGGTTGTAATTCTACGCGTTGCTTGTCTAATGTGTTGGAAAAAGCAGGAACAAATATTTCATTAATATAGTGTACTAATTCGGGTCTTGAGCGCCACGAGGTTTCCAATACTTCAGTTTTTCCGCCATTTGCTTCTAGGTGTTTGAGAATGGCTTGCATCAGTTCAGGGTCTGAGCCTCTGAATCCATAGATTGCTTGTTTAACATCGCCTACCCATATTACCTTTGTGGCTAGTTCAGCTAATCGTAAAAATAAAGCGAGTTGTATCGGGCTGGTGTCTTGAAATTCATCCACCATGAGTAAATCCAGTTCATCCTTTAGTACTTCTTGTACTTGTGGATTTTCCAGTGCTTTGTATAACAGATGTTCTTGGTCGGTAAAATCAATTAATCCACGGACCTTTTTAAACTGTTGAAAGTCTTCCAGTGCTTTGGAAGCTATGGTGAAGATGTTATCGCAATAATCTTTTATATCTTGGTGTAGTTGAGGATGTTTTTCAAAATCACCTGCTACTGCCTGTACTGCATCGGAAGCATCACGACTTTTAAGGGTTGTCTGTGCATTAGATAACTTAACCCAGCCTGACCATAGCAAGTTCTGGTGTTTAATAGGGACTACTAAACTCTGTAGTAAATCCAAGTAAGTCTTGGTACCTTTAGTTTTATCCTCTTCCTCTGCTATTTGTTTTTTAATAAATTTTATTGCGACTTCAACCTTTTTATACAGCTCAGTATCTAGGTCTTTTTTAGTGGTTTTAGGAAAAAAGTTTAATAATGATTGGGCACTGGCTAGTCCACTTTTTGCAATTTCTTCGGCAGATTGATTATTTGATCTAGCGGTACTGACAATGTGTTTTATCACCCCCTTCCAGTCTTCCTGACCGAGTCGATACGCCAGACTATTCATGCTTTCTACTGTCTCAATCGTTAACACTTGTTCTAATGCCAGACTGAATAGATGATTGGCTTCCGTTTCTTCGATAACTTTTAATTGGGGTGATAAACCTGCTTCAAAGGCAAATCGACTGAGTAATTGACCACAGACACTGTTCACCGTGCCTAACATGGCTTGGTCCATTTGATTGGCTATTTGTGTATAGCCGCGTTCATTAAGTCTTTGTCTAACTCGTTCGCGCAGTTCGCCAGCGGCTAGTTTGGTAAAGGTGGTACCGATAACACCTGAAGGTTTTGCTGGTTCTTTTGAGGTTAAAGTTGCTTCTAAATCTGCGGCTAAACGATAAGTTTTGCCACTGCCAGCCCCTGCACTTATAAAGGTAATATGTTCCATTTTTATTTTCTCCATCCTGTTAGCGCACGGTAATCATTAAAGCTGTCACTGGTTTCAGGGATGCTTAACGCATCCTCTCCCGCAATTGAATCATCATCGGCTTCAGTGCCTGATACGGTGACTTCAATTAAGCCCTTATCTATTTGCTTACGCCGCCATTTCCATGTCTTTTCCATTTTCTGCCAAATTGAGGCATGGTTTTCAATATCCGTCGGTGTTACTTCAGTAGCTTCAGGGAAATACAGTTTATCCTGAGCTAATAACGTGCCACTGGTGATAATAAAGTAGGCAACAGGTGGCCATTTTTTTATACTTTTATGCCGAAGGTAGGAATAAGTTACTAGCTGTAGATGCTTATTGTCTTTTAGACTAGCTTTACGATATTTATCACCGCCCCATTTAATATCGATTAATGCTTCTTCATTTTGAGCATTGGTGACTCTCATATCGATATAGCCACCTATCTCTCCACCAACAAACAGTGCTTGTTCATCTGTTTCCATTTCGACTTTAACCACATTGGCTTTGTGTAATTGGTGAACTAATTCCTTTAAGGATTCTCTGGCAGTTACTATAAACTGCTGTTTTTCTACCAATCGGCCTGACATTAATAACACCGCTCCTTCTTCGAGTAAGAGCTTTTCCATAGCTATATCAAACCACTGCTCCAGATTTTTGGTTTGTACTAGTGAACTGGTTAGTATCTCTGGCTGTTCAAAGAATCGTTCATAGAGATGATGAACCAAGTTACCTTTTAATAAATTGCCATCACTGATTGATTGTAGGGTTCCCGCTGATAGTCGTGCTTTATAGCGTAATACCCATTGATAAGGACTGTAGAAGAAATTTTCTAAACTGGAATAGTATTCTTTCTCGCGTTTACCCAGCGCTTTGCCTGTTTTTAATTGCCACCAGCGAGTGAATGTGGGTAATGCTTGGTAACTGACTGGGCTGGTTGTTAAATCATTTAATGATGTGATTGCCTCTGCATTTAACACACTGTCTTCAAGCTGTATTTCATGCCAGCTTTCTACACAACTGTTGATTTGATCCCACAGGGGGTGATGCGATTCATCGCCTTCATGTAAAACTACGATTAAGCATTCTGTTGCAGCATAGATGGGTTTTAAGGTATTTTTAGCTTGAAGTTGCAGCTGTTTATCTAGGTCTGGGAGTTGAATATTATTCGCGGCTAATTGCTCAATTTCTTTTCTTGACCATGCATAAGCGGTTTGGGAGCTATTGGCTTGCAGGTCCCACCAGATAACTGTTTCAACGGCTTGGTTAAAACTGGCATCTTGTTGTGTGCCAAACAGCCATTTTATTTGGTTCGGCGTACATTCTGCCTGTTTATCGACTATGCCAGCCCCTGTGCCCGTCACTTGCTCTAATAGATAACGTAATTGCTCGGGTTTAATGTGGGTAATTTTTGCGTCTATCAAGTTTATTAGTACGGTTTTTAATTCATTTGCTTGGCTTAAAGCAACACCGTATAAAGCACGCATGGCTTCATCCTGATGTTTTGCTTGCTGGCCTGCCAACCAGTTTGCTACTTTTGAACAGCGTTGTTTGGCTATCTCTATCGGAAGCCCTGTTTTGGGATCGTATCGCTCACTATCAAACCAGTATTGAATATCTGCTTGCAGTTGTTTAAAGTTTTTCTCTGAAAAATCGTCTCGATTTTGTTCTTTTTCTAGTGATTTTCCCAGTTCTTTTTGCCATTGTTTACCGCCAATACCAGGTGCTTGTGCAACAATATTGGCTAACGGTTTACGAATTCTGCCCACCAAGGGACCGACTGGATGCATTAAGAATTGTAGTAATATTTCAGGGTCCAAGGGTGCCCATAATAAATCCAGCGTAATGGGTAATACTTGTAAGACAGGCCGCCAAGGTGATGGACTATCAAAACCCAAACGGGGTAAATCAACTGCTTCTAATGCATCATCTATGTCTGTTCCTGCACTACTGCTTAACAGCGCCGTGGTTTTGTGTTGCAGGGTATGGGTATTTTTTGACAGCCATTGAGTAATAAGACGGGATGAAACTGCTTTAGATCGTGCTTTAATAACAACAAAGCTGTTATCACCGTGTAATTTTGTTTTTTTAACGGAACCTTGTTTATCTTTAGCTAAAGATTCCGTTGATAATTGTATTAAGCTATTTTGTAACCGAGCTAGATCGGTTTTTTGTTTTGCCGCTGGTTTTAAGGCTGATTGTTGAGTAACATCAAAGTGCTTTAAAATTTGTTGCCATAGGGGTGAAAAACTGTCCAATGGATCTAACAGATTTACTTGTTCTATTTGTGTGCTCTGGCTTTTTAGTTTAAGCAGAATTGCTTGAAGTCGTTCACCGACTCCTGCACTCACATTACCTTTAGCTAATTGCTCTAGATCTGCCATATCTTGTAAGCGACCAGTCACTTTTTTATCCAGCTGTCCATTCCAGCCTGACTCATACCAACTGTCTCGCCATTGCAATAAGGTACGGGCAACATTAAATTCATCAACCAGAAAAGATTGGTGATAAAAGCGGTCTGCTGTATCTAATGTCTTTAAACAGGACATGTATTGAATAATTCGTGTGGTCGTTGATTCTGAGATTGCTGCAACACCACATTGTGTTTCTAGAATACTTAGAAACCCCATCGTGCCGACTTCCTTTTCACCGATGGTTGAATGCATCCGTTGTGGCTTACTTCCATCTAGCCCATGTCCTAATTTAATGCGCATTGATTCCGTCTCTTTATGATGTTTTGTTATTTGAAGTATAGGTTACATTACTGCTTATTGCAGATATTTAAATGGCCTGTTCAATTTCAATAAAATTTTGCAAATCGCACTTGATTTCCACCCAGATACTGCCAATTCTTAATATATCTATCCAACCCAACCAAGTATGATCATAGAGGCAATGATATAACCAACAATGGTGTTCATTTTTCATTGGGTGATCCTTCCAATTTTGGAATTCATTATGATTCACATCAGCCCCTAAATAATATTCAAACTCCTCCTGACTATGCTTAAGCTCCTCTCTTAATACCACCAAAATATTATCTTGGTCTTCATCAAAAGCAGGATCTGTTTCTTTAAGCCAAAAACTTATTTCAACTTCGGCTTCATAGTCTTCAAGCCATTCATCGTTATCATTAACCTTGCGATCATAATCAGCTATTAGTGACAGTGCTTCTTTTTTAATACTCTTCTCAGTTGCAGCTAAAATCTGATTTAATTTCATGAGTGCCTGTCTTTGTATGTCATTAAGATCATTGGCTTGAATTTGATGTCCAAGGTATGCCACATAATCAGTGATTTGCATTTTATTCTCCCGTTAAGGTGAATATATCTTTTACATGCGACATACTAAGTCTTGTTATGGGGGTTTTTTATTCTTGTAAACGACTCAATTCGTCCTATAGTTAAGTTAATCTTTTTTATTTGAGTATCCCTATGAGCCGCACTGCTGATACGATCTACAGACAATGGTTAATGCTAACTAAAATCCCTCGGTTTCCTCGAACTATTAGCACTGTCGAATTAAATAGTATTTTATCTGCTGAAGGTTATGATGTTGATATACGTACTGTTCAGCGTGACCTACTGAAATTAGAAGCCAACTTTCCCTTGTGTTTTGAATCAGAAGGTAGAAAGCACCACTGGTTTTGGGTTAAAGAAGCCGTAACACAGGATTTACCAGCCATGGAACCCGTTACCGCATTAACCTTTGAAATGGCTGAATCTTATCTAACCCCTATTTTGCCAAAAGCTACTTTAGAGTTATTAGCACCTTATTTTAATCGGGCAAAACAAATAATGCAGGGTACTTCCACGCATTTAAAAGACTGGCCAGAAAAAGTCGCCGTTATTGATCGAGGACCAGTACTGATAAAACCTGACATTGATCCAGCCATTCAACAAATCGTGTATCAGGGCCTATTAGAAGAAAAACAAATTAAAGCAGTCTATAAACCGCGTAGTCCCAAACAAAGTACAGAATATTTAATTCACCCTTTAGGTGTTGTTAATCGTCATGGGGTTATTTATTTAGTCTGTACCTTATGGAATTACCAAGATATCAAACAACTGGCGCTACATCGCTTTGAATCGGCAGAGTTACTTGAAGAGAATTCAACGGTATTAGAAGGATTTAATTTAACCTCTTATGTGGAAAAAGATCATCAATTTTCCTATCCTATTAATGATGAGCCTATTGGTTTAAAGGTACTTTTTAATGCGGGTGCGGTAGAACATTTATATGAAACTCCCTTAGCTGAAGACCAAGCTTTGACCGTTGAAGAGGATGGTCGTGTGCTACTTGAAGGTACTACAACAGACTCCTTGGAATTACGCTGGTGGTTAGGTGGCTTTGGAAGTGGGGCTGAGGTTTTGGAGCCTGTTGAATTGCGGGAGCATTTTGCTAAAGAAACCAAACTATTGATGGATCGATATAACTAGTATATATCCATTTTTCAGAGGTACATTAGAATTCATTAAATAGATACTTGACTGAGTTTATTGCTTCTAAAATCAATTAATCGTTTCTGTTTTCTCCTTTGCATGAAGAATTAATTGAATCAGTTATGGTGAAGTCCAGCTGATATCATTTATTAAAATCAGCGGCAGTCATTAGAAATGCATCATCAACTTCATATACATCATCATCCTGATCGATAAAATCAAAACCAAACTTTAGTATACTTACATCAGCAGGTAGGCCACCTTCTAACAGATTCCTATATCCACACTTAACATCAGAAACAATAACATCCAAAGCCTTACTTTTATTATCAATACCTATCATTCGTATATCATCAATATTCATATTATGTCTAAGCAGGCCCATTTCACCATCAACATCTCGCTCATTGAAGCCATAATGGCTTGTTAAGCTAATCTCGAATACATATTGGTTCTCTCGATTTCGCCTAGTGATTGTTTGTGAAATATCTCCATCTAACCCACATTCTCCAATAGCAACAACCATTTCTTCAACAAACTCACTTAATGCCTCTCTCACTCCACCAGAATTATGAATCTCATCTGATGTAAATATTCGCTCAACTGTTATAAAGCCACCAAAATAAATTTCAAATATAAACCAACGTGATGCGATATATTTGAGAGAGATATCCGAAATATAATATTGGGTACATAATGAGTTACTGATTTCTGTTTCAATTGACTCTTTTACTTTCAGCAACGGATATTTTTTTATTTTCAGTTCAATATCTGATTTTCTAGGCAAGCACACATCATTTGGAATAAAGTCATGGCATTTAGAGATAGAAAAAAATATCGTGAAAAAATTCATGTCAGAAGAAAACCGAGTAAAGCGACAAAATATAATTTCATCAAAACTGGCGGGTAATTTTTTTTGAATATCATCACTCAACAATTCACACCGATAAGAGAACCATTCATCATCTGAACCAGAATATGTACTAGTCTTTACTGGAAAAACATAGTCTATTCCAAGTTCAAAATAAAATCTAACTGGTTTATTTTTCATTATGTCTTCCATTGTCGTAATATTTGAAAATATGAAATAGCCATAGGTTACACTGAAACTTAATTGCTTTAATTCTGTTTTTTGTTGATTTTTGCAAAAGAAATTAGCAAACACGGGATATTACTTATATTTCAAGTAATAATTTAAAAACCAGCTATTTAGCAACATGTAATTTGTTACTATTCATGTATTTAGGTTTCATTTTCCATAAATATTTAATAGTGAGTGATGTATAACAATCGATATTTTCTCGGCATACTCAATTAAACAGTCTTCAAATAGCTTCATTTTATATTTTCTAGCTTTATGGCAAACAATAAAAAGAACTTTCCACCGCTACAATTACTTTATTTACGACTGATTTCATTCCCACCTACGTCTAAGGGTCCGTATTGTAGCGTCTGCACGCAAAGCCTTACCAGTAGGGTCACATAACGCAACAGATCCTTCAGGAAGCCCAAATATATTTTCAATAGTGCTTCTGATTGTTCCAACTTCTGCATCAGCCCTAGCAGCCCTATAGCGTGTAGGAATAGCGCTACGTAAAGCATCTTCGTCATTATCCATGCTGTCAGTCTCACCTTCTGCTTCAATATTATTAATTACATCCTCTTCATCCTCCTTATCCGTTGCCGACCACATAGTAGAATCAATTGGTTGCCAAACAAGTTCATTTTCAATATGAAATTCGCAAATCCCAATTGTGGTATTTATATAATCACTAAATCTAGCATTAACTCCAGTTATGTGATTAAAAGCAGCCAATAACCTATCAAGTAATTTTTCTTGTAATTTTCTTTTTCCTGCTATGCCGAAAAAGGCTGAATAAGCCATATGATCTATAAAATTAACACTTTCTGTTTGATAGACATAGATCGTTATTACTGCCTGGGGGGATTCGGAAATAAAGTCAAACAATACTTGGTCAACTATTTTTTTATATCCCTGATACTCCTCTGGTATGCTACCGAGATCAACTTCAACTGTTGGTAAAATATCATTAGTACATTTAAAGTTTAGTTCGGAAATTTTTTTTTCTAACACTCCGCCCTCCTTCTGAGCTATTTCATTTTTCTGCTGATTTGCTTTTACTTCTTTTTTTATATTAGTTTCAACTTGTTCTAAATAATCAACAACCTTTTGATTGCTTGATGTTTTGCTTCTTTTATTACTTTGTATTGCTTTATCTAATGCAGTTTCCCCATTATTATCTTTTATAAAAACATCAGCACCAAACTCTAACAATTGTTTGATGATTGTAAGATTGCCTCTGTTTGAACAAAATAGTCCAGCCCCCTCCGAAGCAAGCATTAAAGCTGTATATCCACTTCTATCCTGATCATTCACAGAGTCAGCAAACAATTGTGCTACTGTTTTTGACCATTTTGATCCTCTGCAACGTACCATTTCAACCAACGGAGTCCTTCCAGATTTATTTTTTGCGCGTACAGATGCATTACATTTATTAATAAACCACAGACACATCTCATGATTTTGTTTCACCCCTGACATCATTAGAGGCGTATCATTCGTTTTGTCATGAAAAACAAAGTTAATATCTTGATCTTCCATACCCCAAATAACTTTAACTCTTTCCAAATCATTTCTTTCTATAGCATGAAATAAATCAAATGGAAAAGTCTCTTCTTTATTTTTTAGATTTCCACCACAGCAAGGACATTTGCATCCTAAACAACCATCACAAATAAAAAACACCTTTTTACATTCACAGCACTTCTGATAGCGAGGAAATATATCATTCATATCTGTAATTAATTTTTCTTCACATATTGAACACTTTTTAGAGTGTACGATTGAAACCATTTTTATCTCCTATATTAAGTCACATACAAAAATACTACATTTTGTATCAATAGGAGCTAAGGATAGATCCCGTTAAAAGAATTGATAATTAATGCTTAAACCTACAATAGAAAGCCTGTTGACAATCAATATCTAAAGGATATCTAGCATATATCAATTGCAAAAAAATCAAAAAATGCACACCTGTTTAACCTAAAAATAAACATATATTTTCGAGTACACATCAATGAAAAAACAACTTCCACTAAACTCCCAAACTACATCATTATCTTATTTTTCAAGCTGATCTAAATTATTTCTCACCATACTAATAAACTCATCATTAGATGAAAAATCACTTTCTAACTTCTCTAAAGCGGTATCAAAAAGCTCCCTCGCTTCATCATTTTTCTTAAGTTCCAAAAGAACCTCACCTAAATTATTCAAAATAGCTATGTATAAAATACCTTCCGTTTCTCCTGAATTTTCAAGAAGTTCTTTTGCTTGGCGGTATGTATCTGACGCTAAAATATATTCGTTTAACTTTGTATATGTCTCAGCTATAGCCCATTGTAGTTCTGCAAACATTATTGGATCACTTTCATTAACCCAATGTTTTTTTAGTATTCCTTCCGATTTCAAGAAATATTCAAGTGCTTTCTTTTTATTATCACTCTCGTTTAATACAATTGCATATTCGTACAAAACACCAGCAAAACCAGGTGAACCATCAAACTCTCCATCTTCTTCATAAGAACTTATGGCTTTTTCATAAAAAACAGCAGCATTTTGATTATCTCCATTCAAATGATAAAGATAAGCTATATCAGCCAAACAACTTTCTTCACTAGAATCATCCTTTTGATCTTCATCTAACTTTTCAAGTAATATTAAAAGGGATTCACTAAACTGTTCCGACTCTACTAGCTCAGAAAGAATAAGCACATCACTGTCATCTAAGCACCAACTAAACTCCCATAGATGTTCCATATTAATTCCTATTGATTTATCTTCTCATTTATAAAAATAGAGCATAAAGTTCATGTCAATATCAGACTTTTGGCTCTACTATTACTGCTGGGACACCGCTTCAATGCATTATGTCTTAAAGGTCTTACCATGTGTTTAACTATAGCCCAATCTCCATAAAATAATATCTAACAGAACAAAATATTCCTCGTATCAATTATTTCTTTTTCCACAAATTACTCCGAAGTTGGAAGTAATACACTTAGTTACTGCATTTCTTAATTGGCCAACGTCATATGTACTTGTTCATCTAAATTAGAAATAACAGACCGACATGTTCTGGCAGCATTAATTTTCATCTAAATCTCGCAAAAAACCATTGATTATTTGTCATTCATTATCAAAGGGACTGTTAGGCAGATTCTCTGGCAAATCCGAGAAAGACAAAACATTCATCTTTTCATTTTTAATTTCCAGTTTTTCTTTCAACGTTTCAGGAACTATGTAAATAATTTCCATTTCTGTGATTTCATCAAGCCCCTTACTCCATTTTTGTGTTAAAAAGATATTCGTATTTACTTGCATATTTACTGGCTTGACTTATTTTTTCAAGGTCGTCATAAAGAAGACGGCCAAAAGTTTTGTTTTGTTCTTTGCTGCGTTTTAAACAAATTTGTTCTAATTTGCTATAGATACTAAGCTAATTCTTGCTAAACGAACTTGAATCCGTTTTTAACTCAACAAATGTTAATTTATTATCAACACGATTATGTAGGAGGTAATCAATATTTGTTCATTGATTTTGGCTATGCCACCGTTAAGTGTTAAAAATCCCCAAGAGCTGAATTCAACAGCATATCTGGAGTTAAATTATGATATTCATCCATCATTCTGCACCAGCCTAAATAATTTGGCAGATACTTTGTAGCAACCCCATGAAAGCCACCAAGCCATGATTTAAAACGACTGTGATATGCATTAACATTTTGCACATGATAAGCCCCCTTTATTACACGTTGACCTTGGCTGAGATTAACTACCTGGTGAGTAATGTTTTCAGCATGACAAAATAAATCATAAGTTGGGTTACTATCACTGACTAACAAGGCATCAGCATCTAATACCGGTTTTAAATGCGTCGTTAATATGGCTTTTGTTATTGCACCATTTCCCGTCACAAAATCGACTGTTTGTTTTGATCGATCACGGGTAATTAAAATACAAATTTGTTCATTTGATATGCCGCGCTTGCTGATCCTCCCCGTTTACGTGATTTTCGATCAAGCTTTCTGCTTCCTTTATGAGATTCAAGTAAATAAGTTTCATCCACTTCAGTAATACCATGAAGTGTAGTGGGCCGATCTTGCTTAATCCATTCTAAAAAACGGTGTCACCAACGACAAGTTGTATTGCGATGAACATGAAGCCCTGACGGACAGTTAATGATTCTGTAATAGCATCTAGATAATCAAGCAATTTGGCCTTGTACCTTAGATGAGCAAGCGGTGTTTTTGTTAACGCGTTAAAGGTCTTTTTACAGGCTTTACACCTATATCGCTATAGCCCATGTGCTTTACCATGTCGATAACACTCATTATGAGCACAGTGAAGGCAAGCCCCTTTGTTATCAAAGTGAGTTTCCATTAATTCACTCACCTTAGGCTCATCCGATAATTCAGTTAATGCTGATGTTAACAATGTGCACTGATGATGATCCAACTGATTTATAACGGAAACTAATTCTAAAAACTCTGGCGTTTTCATGACTATCTCCTACAATTAACTACCTTGCACCCCTATAGACATCAGCGGTAAACTAAAACTCCACACTTAACGCCTGATTTGATCCAGCTTAAAGTGCTGTTTAATGCTAGAGCAGGAGAGCATTTATTTGAAACGCCTTTGACAGCTAATCAGGTTTTGACTGTTCAGGATGACGGTAAATTATTGCTGGAAGCTGAAATATCAGATACTCAAGAGTTGAGGTGGTGGTTGAGTGGCTTTGGGAGTGCTGTTAAAGTTGTTGAGCCAGTTGGGTTGAGAGAGTTTTTTCAAAGCGAGGCTGAAGTATTGGCTAATGTTTATTTAGCATCAAAGTGATCGCTTTTAGGTTCAACCCATAATTGTCATTATTTATCATTAGCCTTAAAACGCTCAATGTGCTGTAAAGAATACAGAAAAGCACTCCCTTTCTTCATAAAAACTAATTTACCCTCATTACGTAAATGAGAAAGATGACAATCAGAAACTTTTAAAACCTTCTTAGCCTCTTTACTACTCAGCCATGTATCTTTATTGGCCATTCAGCCCCCTAATTTTTAAATTTATTCAGGTAAAATACCTTTAAACGAAGTAGAGTCGTATTTTAATACAATGACAAATTTTGACCCATTAGAAAAATGTAGTAAATATTTTAAGTACATT
>Ga0209395_1001282_pt1 | contig 35671 bp, 30 predicted proteins | sample GOMGulsemesocosm_3_FD_184635 | JGI IMG/M metagenome (GOLD analysis project Ga0209395, IMG submission 184635) | Methane-oxidizing microbial communities from mesocosms in the Gulf of Mexico - GOM9D Gulf of Mexico (SPAdes) (version 2) | ecosystem: Environmental > Aquatic > Marine > Cold seeps...
CGGCGAATTGTCTCGGGCCGATACTTTTGTGATTGCTGTGGGGGTAGCAAGCTATCAGGACGGGCTATATACAGGTGATGGTATGCTGTTGGGTTGAGCGCTGGTTGACCACTTGGCAGCGTTATTTATAGCGCAGTCCAAGGCGAACAACGAAAACGAAAAGCTCAACAAGCTGATGGCTGTTGGGCTGTATGGATCTTAACCACTGCCACCAATGACCGATTTTGCATTGCTGGAACTGTAGCAGGCACACTGTGGGCACATTCAGTCTTTAGAATAGAAGCTCAATGAGATTGTCCGTTAAAGTATGATAGTCATTTGGAATGTTTACTTGGATAACGAAATTAGAAAAATGCCAAGAGTAAAAAAATGACCGACTATCTGAAGAGTCTAAGACATGTGATGGCAGGATTTCATTAAATATTCATCTTGAACTGTTAGAGGGTTTTGTTGAGTGTATTTTTCCAGAATAAAAGTAAATATTTGTTGGGCTTTTCTTGGCTGCGTACATCGCTGTATCAGCAGCGCGTATTAAATCGTTGATTGTCGCTCCATCGCTGGGGTATGTAGCAACACCTATGCTGGTCGAAGTACTCAATAGCTCGCCGTTGACCTCTAAGGGGTGAATTAGACAGGAAGTCAGTCGCTGTGTGACTGTTGCTATATCCTCTATATTTGGGTCGTTTTCCATTAATAAAATAAATTCATCACCCCCTAGTCTCGCGATAGTATCGCCATCACGTAACACAGCAGCAAATTGCATTGCCACTTTTTTTAGTAGCTGATCACCGACATCATGTCCAAAATTATCGTTGACTTGCTTAAATCCGTTTAGATCAAGAAAGAGTAAAGCGAGCTTAGTTTGGTTGCGCTCAGCGAGAACAATCGCGTGTTGAGCTCTATCAAGGAATAATCGGCGATTGGGTAACTTTGTCAAAGCGTCATAAAAGGCAAAGCGTTCAAGCGCAGTGTTTGCCTTTTCTAGCTCTAAGGTACGCAGTTTAACTAAGTTTCGTAGCTCAGCATTGCGGCCATAAATTGACAGGATGATGAATACCGAGAGTGCGCCTAAAATAGCTTGTGCAACAAGGGGATAGAGGGATTTGTTGACTTGTAACCCAAGTGTCTCTGTTGCGCTGAGATTAAGATTAAAGGTCCATAAATGATTGGCAAAATTGAGGTCAAATACGTGGTTTAGCCCAGTAGTACTTGATTGCGTTTCTAAAATCTCTTGATTGCCATAGACTTCGTCCGATGTATTAGCATTTTCATAGATATAAATATCGATAAAATTGATTAAATCATCACTCAAACTTTGCTTAATAATTTCCGATACTAGAAATACCCCGACAGCGAAGCCACTAAGAGACTCTGAGCCATTCAAAATATCATTGTTTAAGTTTGTGCTTCTAAAAACAGGTGAAAAAATAAGAAACCCTGATTCTTTTTGATCAGACTGAACCAGTTGGATAGTATCAGTTGCTGTCGCAATCCGGCTTATCCTCGATAGCAGCATGCTTTTCTTCCTTGCCTCGTTCGAAAACACGTTGAAACCTTGAGCTGCTTTATTACCTTCTAATGGCGCTATTAGTTGCACGATGACCAGCGGGTCTGTCGGCAATAATGGCGTCCCTTTAACGGTAAAACCAGGGTCTATATGTATCTGAGAGTCACGTTCAAAACTGGCAACATCTTTTTGCTCAATCAACGGATTCCATGACATCGCTTTAATACCCGGAAGATTATCAGTCAGTTTAGCAACAATCTGGGCAAACTCATCATTTCCAATATCAGGACGCTGGCTTAACGCTATTTCTAATTGTTTGAGGGCATCTAAATAAATGATTATATGATGCTTTAGACTATTTTCTGCCACTTTAGCTTTAAGGCTAAAATCATGCGCTGTATCAATAACAGCTTTCTCTTCGGTGTATTGTTGGGCAGTTTGGAATATAGCGACTATTAAAATCAGCGGGACGCCTAAGCCTTTAATCAAAGCGCCCCTAGCCCCAGTATTGGTATTAACTCCCATGATGCTCAACAGCATTGGAGTGACCAAAATGACGCCTAAAAAGTCTCCTATCCACCACACTAGTACGTTATCCGATAGATGAAACGTCTGGGTTATTTCATTACTAGCCGCTTGAAGAGCCGTGTTGCCAATGACCGCACTAATAGAACAACTCAATAGCGCTATTAGAATAAAAAAAGAAATTTGAGAGTAAGAGGGATTACTCAGTAGATTAAATTGTTTGGATTGTAGAATCTTATAATTAACCCATACTTGTAAAGTAGAGCCTAAGGCAATCGCTACTGCCGCAAGCATCATCGACAGGCTGAGCGCATCATTTGAATATATTTGAGCCCCAAGATTAAAGAGTAAAGAACCCACAAAAACCGCGGGTAAAAAACGCCGGCCTAAAATAAGGCATCCAGCCAGAGCAATTCCCGCAGGAGGCCATAGGGATAGTATTTGTGCCTGAGGACTAAAGGTAGAAAATGTGGATGCTATGCCGACATAGAGTATGAACAATGTGAAATACACATGTTTATTAATATACTCAATTATTATGCTCAAAATTAGCGACACTCCTTGTCATTTACAGCATAGGTCTAGCAGTACGGATTAAATAATCGCTAGCAGCAATGGTTGAAGCTGAATGTTAGTTGATTTAAAAGCCTGTTAATTTTGATAGACACCTCGAAATGAGAACTGCTCAATGATCGAAACTACTGCTAGCTTTTGATAATGTTAATATTTTTTTTGTATTCTCTCATATAACCAGATTAGGTTATACCATCGATAATAGCGAATATGCTATCATCTTTTATCAACAGCCGAGGAAAAAGAGCGGTTAATTCCGGCTATTTATTGACCCTGTAAAGCTACTCCTTTGAGCGAAACATTGGTTGAGCCTTATTTACCTCCTAACGCTATGGATTCCATCACAGACTACTTCGTCTACCTGAGCCAATGGCGCTAAAACTTTAAGGCACTGTCCATATGTCATTTGCTCTTTTTTAATATTAAGAATAGATTATTGTTAGCTATAGGTGTTGGCCGAGACTATTCTTCTACTCGCTCCAGCGAGCGTACATAATCGTCCGCATATATCGCTGTGTATTTTTCTAGAAGTTCATTAACCCAATCATTATAGGTCGGTTGTTGCATAAATAATTCAATTAGCGGTAATAAAGCTAAGTGTTTAGACTTATTAGACATGGATACGTAGAGTTTCCCATCTAGTACAGGGGTTGCTAAATCGGTAAAGTTATTGTGTAGGCCGATTGAGCGCAGCATGACTCTTCCCGAATACCGACCGTAGGGGGCAAAGTCCGCTCTATCCAGTCCGAGTAAGCCAAAGACTTGTCGGTTGCTGCCCACTCTTGTTATGTTGATGTTTTCTTCTAAAAAGTGGTCAAACTCTTTACCTATGCTGACGCCAATCATCATTACGCCATGTTTCTTTTTTAAATCGGACCATTTATTAAAGGTAAATTCATTGCCTTTTTTAACAAAAATTGCGTTTTCATTATAGCCCATAGGCGTCGTAATAAATTTGCTATACTGTTCACGTTTCGGGTTGATAAATGAGCAAATGTTAATGTCGACTTGGCCTGCCTCAAGATTCTTCAGGCATCTTTTCCACGGTCCTACATAAGATAAATCTACCTTTACTCCTAGTTTACCAAAAAGGGTTTCTACAACTTCAGCGCATACGCCGACAATTTTTTGATCTTTTTTCCAGTTCCATGGGGGGTAGTCGTGGTGACCGCATGCAGAGGCAGGCTCTTGAGCATAGCTCATAGAGCTGAATAAAGATAAAAACAAAATCAAACCAATAGGTGCTTTTTTTAATAGCTGGAGCATAAGCGTATCCATGAATAATTTAAGTATAAAACAATCACCGTTTAAAGACGTCTAGTAAAAAGTGGCGGATTGAAAAAATAGCATTTAGATTATAATCGATCACTTAACAGTAAAGTTGTCATCGGTATTTGGGTATTGTTAGAAGAGAAGTTCCTAAGGCTCTTTGATCATTTACTGCACTGTGATGCAAAAGTAACGTCTAGCCAAAAAAATTGTCCTCAATAGAGGTTCACTATTTAAGGGCAAAGTAACAGCGACCTTGTCGCTGTTTGCCTATTTGTTGGTCTCATCATTTTTGATAGGCGGCTAAGGCAGCCCTGAAACTAATAAATCAGCATGATCTTGATTGGCTATACTTTGATTTGTAGCCTGTCAGTACCCCAATACTCGTAAGCTTGTCTTGTCAGCAATCGATAGAGAAATATCGTTACATAAACAAATTAGTATGTGAACGGTTACAGTAATTCATTCCTATATAATAACCGTAACGGGCAATGTAAATCTATCTTGTCTAAAGCTTGGCAGGTAAGTTCTTAACATTTTACGATTAACTCTTAGCTAGCATTTAACAGCATTCTTTCAGCTCAAGACTCAGTAAAGCATGGGGTAAGCGTTGCGGCGTGCTTTCTCCAGAAGTTTATTAGATTAAGGAGCTGTTTTGCAGTTTTACGCACTCATTGTGAATTAATGTCAGCAGCTTTTGTAACAGGGGTAGCGTGAAAAAAATCATCATCAATCAAGTTCAAAGTTTACCAGTGCAGCTAAGCCAAAATTAACACTCGGCCTCAATTAGTGACATTGTCAGACGATTGGCGTTTTATAGCGGGTCTAGTTTTATTAATGGATATGTATTGCTGCTTATTTGAGCTTGATGAGCTTGGCTTAAGATTACAGGTACTGGATCGTGCAATGTGTCCTCGTTTCCATACTGATAAGTTAGGTTGCCGTTTAGTCTGTACTTAAAGGGGCGTGGGGACCCAATGGCTCTTTAATGGCGATGTCGACCGCTCCAAGCTAGGTACTGGAAATATGGGCTTAAGTAACGATCAATCAGGCATCCTTGCCCGTCATGATTGTCTCCAAAAAGTCAAATCGGGTGATGTTGCGCTTTTAAAAGGCGATGGTTGGTATGGCAATCACGGATTAGGAATAGCCCAGCGATCTCCAGCTGTTCCTCTCACTGAAAAGTGATTTGTTGTTACGATGGATTTTGCTTAAGAGGAGGATCTAGAGCGCTTTTGCGGTTAAGCCAGTAGTACTTTGCTGAGCAACAGATATTTAATCCGTTGCTTAGATCTACAATAAATAACAAGAACAGTTACTAAATACGCGGGGTCCCTAGGGTTGTTGATGCAGCATATTCATACTGTTAGGCACTTTGCTGACAATGATAAGTCCTCCGTTTTCTAGAAAGTGTTCATTTTAGCTAGGATGCAGAGAACGAAATTTTCAGTTCTAAATCTACAGCATGCGTTATCCTTGTGTGGTGACACTTTTGATTACTTGTTTCGCGCGAAGTTATTCGTTGCGATTTGCAAGTTTGACTCATTGTAATCTCACCGGTAAATGCTAACTTTATACATCACCAATACTCAAACTGTGTTGTACCGCCTACAGGGACATGAAAATGTCGTTAAAACACGCCTATCTTTTACCTGAATCAGTGACTGCAGTGCACCCTATTGCGCTAGTTTTTGATGCTACATTAATTAGCAAAATACCCACTGTAGCTATGGATGCTGTTGATATTTTTCAATGCCACTGTAAAACCAATATTTTACACTTTGTATATACCTTGCGCGCGCGGGTTCAGGTATTACAAACATTTGCTCAAGTTCGTAAAGCGGGGCTGTTAATCATGACATTGCTGATGGTTTCATCGGGTAACGCCGCTGATTTTAAACAAGGTCTAGCGGCTTATGATGCCAAGGATTATCAAAAGACCTTACAGCAATGGCTGCCTTTAGCCGAGCAGGGAGATGAGTACGCACAAACTGGGCTGGGGCTTTTGTATCAATTTGGTAATGGAGTGAGCATGAATTACCAAGAGGCGGTTAAGTGGTATTCATTAGCTGCTGGGCAGGGAAGTATAGTATCGCAAGATATGCTGATCAGCTTACAAAATAAAATGATTGACTGGGATGTAAAAGAAAAAGCAGCCAGTGTGATCTTAGTGAATCTAGAAACATCAATGAAGACCCATATTTCAGCTCGAGTGAGGTATTCCCAAGGGGGATCTAAGCAGCTATATTTTATAATTGAATACGATAAGTTGCAGTGCGATATTACGAAGGACTCGGAAAACCCGGCCACTCAAACATGGTCTTTTGGTCATCAAACTGTGAAAATGGCAAAGGTCTGCGCGCAATATTCAGACACTAAAAATCTCTATTTTTATTTACTACCTCATAACAATATTGACGCTAAATCGATCGTTTCAACCTTCCTTAATGCCGTTAATAAGGTTGTCATTAAGACCGATACTTTAACTTTCAAAATGCCAGCGCAAGGCTTTAGCAAGGTTTGGAACTCAATGAGTGCAACTGCGCAATAGCTCTGTCACGAACGTCGTAACTTTGCAGCTGAAGAAGCTTATTATAAGGCGAGTTGCAAAGGGGGGGCAGATTTTTCTTAATACATTCCAGTTAATATCTTGGTTTGCTCTGTAACGTTAGGCAGGTTAGATTTTGTCGGCTGCGGCAGTACCTGTTGTCGCAGCAGTAGCGAAAGTTTCCTGATCGAGCTGAGTGCTAGTTAAATATTTTTTTGCATAGTCGAGGTACACTCCACTGGAAATAAACAGCGCGTACAACTCGCTGTCAATATGATTACTATCTCTCATAGCATCCATAATCGCCAGCGCTTGGGTCAGGGTTTTGGCTTTTTTATAGGGCCGGTCAGCAGCGGTCAGCGCTTCAAAAATATCTGCAATAGCCAGCATTCTTGCGGTGATTGGCATTTCATCTTTTTTTAAGCCTTTTGGATATCCCCGACCGTCCATCGTCTCGTGGTGCCCGCAGGCAATGGCCGGTACTTGCTGTAAGTGTTTCGGGAAAGGCAGTTGCTCAAGCATGATAATGGTTTGAATCATGTGCTCATTAATCTTGTAGCGCTCCTCAGCGGACAAAGTGCCCCGAGAGACCGCTAAATTATACAGTTCACCGCGGTTGTATTTATGTTCCGGCTCCTTAATTGTAAAACCCCAGGGGTTGTCTACCGGCATTTTGTCACAGGGACTGCGCAGGATGATATGCTCGTCTTTGTCGGCGATCAGCTGTTCAGTACAGGGCAGTGTTTCAGCTCCTTGGCGCTGTTTTCGCAGTTGCTCCTCCCAGGAGATGCCAGTGCGATCACTTAAAGTACGCTGCCAAGTGCGTTTAGAGATGTCCATCAGGCGCGCGACTTTGTCGCTCGCCATAAACTCCCCTCCTAAATTACACTCGCCGATAAAGGCAAATTCCCTATCCAGTTCCCGGAGTTTGCGACTCAGCGCTAGTTCGAGTTGCTCGCGTGGCCCGCTGGCATATAGCTCGGACCAAAATTCGATCTGGGCATCGCGTTTAAGTACTTCAAAGCGCATCCGTATCTCGTGAATCCTGTCGTAGTTTGTTTCTAGTTTGGTGGCTTTATCTACCACAAATTCAGGCGTCGTCACTTTGCCACAGTCGTGTAACCAGCAAGCGTAATGCAGCTCTTCCCACTGATCTTCACTGAGCTGAAAATCTTTAAAAGTACCGCTCTTATCCTCACATGCTGCATGCGCCAACATCTTGGTAATTTCAGGTACGCGTTGACAGTGACCGCCGGTATAGGGAGATTTGGCATCGATGGCACTGGCCAATAATTGGATAAAAGACTCCATCAAGTCTTTTTGGTTTTGGATTAACTGACGGTTTTCAATCGACAGCGCGGCAAACCCCGACAGCATTTTGATAAAGCCAATCCAGTTATCACCATAGGCTTCATCGACATACTCATCACCATCGCCGAGAAACAGTACGCCTATCACTGCATGATTTCTGTCGATGAGTGGCACGCAAGCCAAGTTGATTTTGGTATGACCGACGTAGCGCAGCATAATGCCGATGGTTTGGTCATTGACCATATTCTCGGTTAAGACAAAGCGGGTAACTTTCTTTTGCTGTATTGCCTGCGTCACTCCGGGAATCGCTAAAGGCCCGGTATATGCCATATCTGGTAACCCTTCGCGGATAAAGTGTACTTTGTTGCCATCATCATATTCAGCCAACTCAAAATTGAGCATATCACCATTGAGTAAAAACACTGCAGCCATGTCTACTTGACTGATTTTACGGGTAGATTGTGCCACTAGCAGCAACAGTTTTTTAAACTCTCGCTCCCCCGATAGGGTGCTAATCATTTCGTTGTAGCTACTGATGGTCTGCTTCATCATGTGAATAGAATAGGCGAGTTCATCGATTTCTCTGAATTGGGAAGTCACCAGTGTTCGATTAGAAAAGTCAAAGTTTTTGATGTCTTTGGCCTGAGTCAGCAATTGTTTAATAGGCGCTGATATACGATGTGCCATAAACCAGACTATGGGTAGAAAAATTAAAAACAACAACAGACTCAATATCTGCACTTGCTGTCGAATGGCAAAAACTTCTTGGAGCAATTCGTCTTCGGAAAAGGCCACCGTCAGTAGCAACTTTGCCTCGGCAAATTGCAGCCATTTAGAGCGGCCTAATCTGCGCTGAGAGTCGAACATAAAGTCGATGTATTGATTCTCCAATTGCCCACTTTGGTATAATTGGCTGAGCACTGGGCTGCTGATGTCCTCTATATGTTGCATGCGCGCCAAAGAGGGAGCCGTATCGTCTATCGCGAGTAAATTTTTATGGCCGATGACCCAGCCTTCGGGGTTGGTTAATATCAGCTCTGTTGAGGCTCTCTGGATCCGTTTATTAAGTAACTTTGACATGTTTTCTAAAGTGACATCGATCGCGATCACCGCAGCTTTATCTTGTACTGACTTGCTGATAGTAAAACCGACACTGCGTAATAAAGGTAAAAAATACGCTTTAGTTATACCTACTAGCCCTTTTGCCTCTTTATACCAAACCGTTTGCCGAGGGTCGTAGCTATCCTTTTGCGGTATGCTTTCTGTTTGTATTCGCTGTCCTAGTTGTTCTAGTTTGGTACTATAAAATAATCGCTGATGAACCGTAAAACCGTTATTTCGAGACCAGTGATCCACGACAAATTGGGTACTCGGTGTCGCGTCAAAACGATGTCGGCCAGCGGCATCTTGCAAGTTGTAAACGACAAAAAAATCACCGTTTGCATAGCCTGCTTTGAAAGCCGATACTTGCCCCTGCAATAGCGAGACAGAGGCCATGAGCGGTAGAAACTCGAGTCTCTGCGCTAAGTTGTGGGCATCCTTAAGACCAGATTTTGAGAGAATTTCAACGGAGGAGTCGACTAAGTGATAAGCCTCTAAAAAGTCTTGCTCTATATTGGCGCTCATTGTCGCCACTGATTTTTGCGTGGATAAGGTAAATATCTCAGACATCTTAACGTGGGTGAGCCAGCCCGCGCTCCCCCACAGACCAACAAACAGGAATATAGACACTATAGTGATGTGCGCGCTAATAGACCTTTTGTGCATAAAGTCCTTTGCTATCATTGCCACTCCTTTGCAAAGCCTGAGTCCTTTTACACACAGCTGCCACTATCCACTGCGGTATTACTTAGCTTTGCCTCCAGCTGCTAGAAAATTTTTGACTGCTGGAAGATTCATCCTGATTGATTATTTAACTTAGACAGCAAAGTGAAAATTTATCGCTCTGCGCAATAATTATAACATCGAGAAATGAATGCATTATTAACCTTTGCTTAACGCACAGAAGAGACGTTTGTTATTGACTGTTCATCATGAACTTAATCAACCGCTTACAGAGAAGATAGGCTGACGGTTTGATATTCAAGTGTATTGTTGGTGAAGCTTTGGTTTCACTAGGCACTGCTCTAAGCGGAATTGTGACAAGAGATTGCGCTGTGCGAGGCTCAGACAAAAAAACTTTCGCTGCAGTGATAGGGATTAGGGTGAGAGAAATTTGCTCAACATTCACTGCGTCAAATCAATGGTTGAGCGCAGTGAATGAGGGGAGCTGTTAGATACAAGGTACTCCATTAGTGAGATTTGTTGCTTTATGCAGCACTTGGGTCAGCTTTATTTTTATCTATGTTCAGCGATGTTCTACAGCCAAGCAGCATTTTTTCACTAATAAGCCCCTGTTGATACAGACTCGTTAAGGCAGCCCAGGCGATGTAGTTAGCACTAACTTCAAAGTAGTCGCGTATAGTGTCGCGAGCTTCAGATAGGCCGAAGCCATCAGTGCCTAGCACTATTGGGGTGGCGGGAAGCCACTGGGAAATGCTCATTGCCAGCGACTTATTGTGATCACTCAAGGTGACAAAAACTCCCTGCTCTGACTGAGTTATTTGCTCGATATCATTGAGTAACTGCGCGTCTGGATTTAGCCAGTTATGGCGCTCGATTGATTGCGCGTTGCGGGCGAGTTGGGTGTAGCTAGTGACGCTCCAAATATCACAACTACAGCCAAGCTTCTCCAGTATTTTGCTTGCATCGAGCGCTTCTTGAATAATGCAACCACTGGCCATTAAGTGCACTTTATGGCCGTCGCTGCTACTTTTTTGATACTTATAAAGACCCTTGAGTATATGATCTTCAATGCCCGCTGGCATTTTTGGCATACAGTAGGCTTGATTGTAGAGCGTAATATAGTAGAAAATATTTTCATTTTCAGTGTACATGCGTCTGATACCTTCGCGCACAATCACTGCCACTTCATAGCCAAATGCTGGGTCGTAGCACTGTAGGTTAGGCACAGTGGCGGCAATTGCGTGAGAGTGGCCATCTTGATGTTGAATACCCTCGCCATTGAGGGTCGTGCGTCCAGCGGTGGCCCCTAATAGAAAACCTTTTGCCATCGCATCAGCACAGGCCCAAATCATATCGCCAACCCGCTGAAAGCCGAACATGGAATAAAATATGTAAAAGGGAATGCTGGGAACAGAGTAATTGGCATAGGCAGTACCCGCCGCCATAAAAGAGGCCATCGCTCCTGTCTCACAAATGCCTTCCTGTAACAACTGCCCATCTTTAGCCTCTTTGTAAGGCAACAGGCTACTTGAATCTACAGCCAAGTACTTTTGCCCCTCGCAAGAGTATATTCCGTGTTGTTTGAACAGCGGCTCCATGCCAAAAGTGCGCGCTTCATCGGGTACGATAGGCACAACGTATTTACCCAGTGAAGTATCTTTGAGTAACGTGGAGAGGATGCGTACAAAGCTGCTGGTAGTTGAGTGCGCGCGTGTTGAGCCTTGAATAGTTTTGTCAAAAATAGACAGCGGTGGTGCAGCTAGCACTGGACAGTCGACCTTTCTACTGGGCAGATAGCCGCCTAGTGTCGTGCGGCGCTGATGCATATACTGCATTAGTGGACTGTCGGGTTGTGGCGTGTAGATGGCCGCGCTGGCCAGTTCATCATCACTCAGTGGAATATTAAAATGTCGGCCCATCGCGATACGCTCTTGGCTGTCCAGATTCTTTTTTTGGTGGGCGGTGTTCTGGCCTTCAGCGCAGGCTCCCATACCTTCCCCTTTCAGGGTTTTGATCAGTATAACGGTAGGTTTTCCATTCTCTTCAAGTGCTTGAGCAAAGGCCGCATAGAGTTTGTTTCTATCGTGCCCGCCGCGCTTAATGCAGCGAACTTGTTCATCTGATAGAGTTTTCATCAGCGCAGCAATGCGTGGATCGTTATCTATCCAGTGATTTCTGACGGTGTCACCATCGGAGACACTGTAAAACTGATAGTCGCCATCGACTGCTCGATCCATCCGCGCTTGTAATGCTCCTTCACTATCTCGGGCAAACAGCGCATCCCACTCACTGCCCCAAATCACTTTAATGACGTTCCAGCCTGCACCGCGATAGTTGCGCTCAAGTTCTTGAATGATCTTGCCGTTGCCTCTGACAGGCCCGTCTAAGCGCTGTAAGTTGCAGTTGATGACCATGACTAAGTTGTCGAGTTTGTCGCGGGTAGCCATGTTGATAGTGCCTAGAACTTCGGGCTCATCTGATTCGCCATCGCCGATGAAACACCAAATTTTACCACCGTTGGCAGGTTTTAGACTTCGGTTCTCCAAGTATTTCATAAACCTTGCCTGATAGATGGCAGAGGGCGTTGATAGACCCATGGAAGCGGTTGGGCTCTGCCAAAAGTCAGGCATTCTGCGCGGGTGAGGGTAAGAGCTTAACCCGCCCGCAGGTTGCAGTTCTCGGCGAAAATTATCCAGCTGAGTAAGACTCAGTCTTCCCTCTAAATACGCTCTAGCATAGAGACCGGGCGCGGCGTGGGGTTGCAGCAATAAGTGATCGCCACCGTAGTGCGCACTGCGCTGCTTAAAAAAATGATTAAAGCCCACCTCTAGCATAGTCGCAGCAGATTGATAGGTTGAGATATGCCCGCCGACCCCCGTGCCTTGATCATTGGCTTTTAAGACCATCGCGGCCGCGTTCCAGCGGATAATGTTTTCCAATTGCTTTTCTAATTCTGGATTCCCCGGATAAGCGGGCTGTTGCTCAACATTAATGCTGTTTCTATAGGGGGTGTTTAAGGGGGCGTCTTCGAGACTAATATTTTTGTTGATCAGTGATTGCTGTAAAATCTGCAATAGCTCTTTAGCGCGATTTGCACCGCTGTGATGGAGTACATCCTGCAAAGCGGTTAACCACTCATCATTTTCAAGGTCGATATCTTGTAAATCTGTTGCTAGTGCGCTGTGATTCATAACTGTCCTCCAACTAACCAAAAGCTCAAAGCTCAAAGCTCAAAGCTCAAAGCTCAAAGCTCAAAGCTCAAAGCTCAAAGCTCAAAGCTCAAAGCTCAAAGCTAAAATCAACCAATCGCGTTCAGAGCTTGAGCTAAATCGGCGATGATATCGCAAGGGTTTTCAATGCCCACGGATATTCTGATTAGGTTATCGGTGATGCCTATTTGCGCTCGGTGTGCTGGTGGCACGCTGGAGTGAGTCATCGATGCCGGGTGTTGTACTAAAGTTTCGGTGCCGCCTAAACTCACTGCCAGCATCGCCATTTGCATGGCATCTAAGACTTTAAATGCCTCGGCTTCGCCGCCTTTTATAGTGAAAGAAAAGGTAGATGAGCAACCGCTACACTGTTTCTTAAAGGTGGCGTACTGTGGATTGTCTGCTGTTAACAGCCCAGGGTAATAGATCGTTTCTACGAGCGGGTGTCCCTGTAAAAACTCGACCACTTTTTGCGCGCCTTGCGCACTCGCTTGCATGCGGATTTTTAAGGTTTCTAGAGAGCGCAGCACTAACCAAGCGGTATGTGCATCCATATTTGTGCCCATGATATTTCTAAAGGCACGAATTTTATTAATCAGTGTTTTATCGCCAGAGCAGCTACCGCCTAATATATCGGAATGGCCCCCGACGTATTTGGTCAGTGAATAAATACATAGATCCGCACCATGTGCTAGCGGCTGTTGAAAAATAGGACCGTACATAGTGTTATCGACCACCAGTATCGGTTTTTCGCCACTTTGATGAACGTCGTCTAGCAGTGCTTTACAGGCAGCGATGTCAATCATCTGATTAGTTGGGTTGTCAGGTGTTTCCATCAATACCACAGAAATTGGCCCAAGTGCTTTGGCGGTAGCGATTGCTGCAGCAAGGCCGCTATCCCCCGCACTGCTATTAAAGCCAACAGCTTGCAGGTTGTACTGACTCAAAATACCGTTTAACAAGGTATCAGTGCCACCGTAGATAGGTTCGGCGTAAATAACCACATCGCCGGGTTTGGACAGTGCCAAAATAGTGGTGGAGATGGCTGCCATCCCGCTGCTGGTCACTAGACAGTCTTGGGCATCGTCCCACAGCGCCATACGGCCCTCTAGTATTTCTAATACTGGGTTGTTAAATCGTGAGTAAATTAAACCGGGTTCAACTCCTTCTGGAACCTCGACTCTTCCGGATGCGTAGTTAAAAAAGTCTTTGCCGTGTTGGGCGCTGTCAAAGACAAAAGTCGAGGTTTGAAACTGCGGGCATTTGACTGATCCCTGGGACAGTTTTGGGTCGTATCCGTAATGCAGCATCATCGTCTCTGGAGAGAAGGAGTGATCGCCAATGCTTTTTTTGTTGTAGTTGTTCATAGTGCATCCTCTTAATCAATGAAGGGGCCTCGATAATAATAAAGTTGTAAGAGGCCGGATTAACTAAAAGATTAGCAAAAGGATGCGGCAATAGGCTGGTGTTTTTAGCAAAAAAATACTACTGTTTTAGCAGATTATGCCAAGAGAGAGATGTTATGGACAATATTGATAAAAAAATCATTAGAGAACTGCAACTAAATGCCAGAATTTCCAATGAGGATTTGGCGGCTAAAGTGAATTTATCACCTTCGCCTTGTCTGCGCAGAGTTAGAAAGCTTGAACAGCTGGGGATATTGCAAAGCTATACTGCCGTGGTTGATCAAGTGAAGTGTGGTTTGGCGATGAATATCTTTTTAAGTGTGCGATTAATTAAAGCTGATAAGCAAAACATCCAAGAGTTTGAGAGTGCCATAGCTGAGATGGAAGAAGTGATGGAGTGCTATCTAATGACTGGGAATAGAGATTATATATTGAAAGTTGTCAGTCAAGATCTACCCAGTTACGAGCATTTTATTAGAGATAAATTACTGGAGTTAAAAGTGGTCAGTTCAATTGAATCTAGCTTTGCTATTGGGCAAGTTAAAGCTAAACATGTGATGCCGATTTAAAACCGCTATAGTCTCGTTTTTCGCAGCAGTTTAACCCCTAGTCCGGCAGGATCTAGAGATTGGCAAGCTGCCATTAACTTGAGCTGAAGGTATCGCTGATGACTTAGCCGCATCCGATAAAGATAAATATGCGCCGCTACACAGGGGGCTGCGCTTAAATAATGTCCTTCTTGGTCTTTATCGCTAACACCCATTCTATTCAGTAGTCGACAAAGACACTCTGCGTCGGTATCTTGTAGCAGGCGCTGATTGGACTCAATGGTCAGTTTCAGCTATTCATCCACTAGTAAAAGGGCTGTTCGAGAAATTTCATGATTATAAATTGGTTAAAGAAAAAGTTCAGTGAAAGCGAATCTGATCAAGCGCTTGATGACATCAATAAATTTTTATCGGCATTAAAAGACAAGGATGATCAAGAGATCGCGATGCTACTAGCAATAGCGACATTAATTAGACTGAACTTAACCCAAAAAGGCAGCTTATCTCGGGCTTTATTGGACGACAGCAAGCAATCATTAGAGCACAGAAAATCGTTAATCTATTTATCGGGGGTTGTGCGCGCTTTTCAAAAGGGTGAGCAAGCGTTTGATGCTGCTGGTGCTATGGTTTGGCTCTGTAGTTTGAAATCGCACCTGTCCCCTGTAGTGCAACGTAAAACGGCTGATTTGTGGGAAGAGCTTAAAAGAGGTTTTCCACACGTTGAAGATAAATTCAAAGAGCTTGCAGTAATAACCGGCAATGAAACTCCCAATGCCGCTTTGACTGAATATCGATACATCCCCGCTAGGGTTAGTGGCTAGTACTTGCGAACCCAGGTTTAAGTGGGTGACCCGCTTAAACTTGGTTTGATTCAGACCACAACCGTAAACTTTCCAAAATATTTAATGCACTTTTACCAAACTCTGTCAGCTCGTAAGTAACGGCCACAGGTCTATCGCTAATCACTGTGCGCAGTACCATATTTTGTGCTTCAAGCTCTTTGAGGCGTTGATCGACCATTTTTTTACTGGCGCCCCCCAACATTCGGGTTAAATCGTTGAAGCGAACAGGTTCATCTTTTAAGTGATAAATAATAGAGCCTTTCCATTTACCGCCAATTAAACGCATGCCTTTTTCAATGGCGCAAGGTTCTGAGCAGGCGTTGAGAACTTTTTTTCGACCTTTAGCGTCTGTTTTTACGGTACTTTGCATAATATGTTGTCCTCAAATGCTAGGTTACCAAAAGTATACTAATTGATTTTAGTTTTTAGGTTACTAAAATATACCACAAATCTTTCGCGGTTGAGAGAGTTTCCCAAAAATATTTTAGGACTAATTATGAGCAACGTATTAATCATCAATGCACACCACTTCTACCCTTTTTCAGAGGGAAAGCTCAATGCAACGCTCGTTGATAAAGCGGCAACTATGTTGCAGGCTAAAGGTTATGACAGCAGAGTTATTACCATTTCCGAGAATGTCGATGTTGAAGCTGAGCTGGAAAATTTACAGTGGGCAGATACTGTCATTTTACAAGCGCCGAGCAACTGGATGGGGGTTCCTTGGACTTTTAAAAAGTATATGGATGAAGTTTTCACAGCGGGTATGGGCGGCGCCTTGTGTGCGGGAGATGGCCGCGCTGAAACGGAGCCAAAGAAAAACTACGGCACAGGCGGTACTTTAACGGGTAAAAAATATATGCTGTCACTGACCTTTAATGCACCGGCTGAGTCGTTTGATGATGAGCAGGATTTTTTTGACGGTAAAAGTGTTGATGACTTGATGTTCCCAATGCATATGAATTTTAAGTTCTTTGATATGCAGCCACTGCCTACATTCAGCTGCTTTGATGTGATGAAAAATGCACAGGTTGAAGCTGATTTTGTTAGATTTGAAGCGCATTTGGCAGCAAACTTCTAATCAGAGAATAATCTGGGGATTCCCTCGACAAAGCATGTAAAGTAGTAATTGAGGGGATCCATTTCTTGCTCAGAAACTTCTCTCTCTGTTGCAAAAGGAGTGTTATTTATGTCAGATCAATATCAGGTACATTGTGATTGCAAAGCAGTCACACTGCAAATGCGCGGGGCACCCAAAGTGCATGCTTTTTGTCACTGTGAGGACTGTAGGGATTTGTTACAAGTGCCCTATCATTCAGTGTTAGCTTGGGAGCCCAATGAAGTCGATGTCGTGACAGGGGCTGAGTATGTGACACAGTTCCAGCACCCGCAAAAGCAAATGAAAAGAGTATTCTGTCAAAGTTGTGGTGAGGTGTTGTACAACACTAACGCAATGGGCTGGAAGTTGGTTTCCCAAGTATTGTTCCGCAAGTGCAATAATCAACAGCTACCGGCAGAGCTTTTCTCTAATGCGCATTTCTATTACAACAGGCGCATAGTCGATATCGATGATGCTCTGCCAAAGCGTTAAACTGGATCAAAAATTGGGATGTATCGCTAGTATTGTAAATTTCGCTATGCATAAACAATTGCTATTTTTGCTTTAAGATGTCGGCTATTTGGGTCACCCCTTTTGTCAGTTGTCGCTCACTAGCGCCACTGAAACCGAGTAATAATCCCTGCTGTGGCTTTGTCTGATAATGGGGGGATAGTGCAGGTGCCTGTATCCCCACTTTCGCTAGGCGCTGTGCTATTTGTGTATCCTCTTGTGTATTGCTACTGGGCTGTTTAAATCTAGCCAGCAAATTCATACCGCTTTCAGGTAGTTCCACTTGTAGGTAATCCACCAGTTGCTCTTGTAATAGTGCATGTAGAAAGTCTCTGCGCTGATGGTAGCAGCGGCGCATGCGCCTTAAGTGGCTGGCAAAACGGCGATGGCTGATAAATTCCGCGACGGCTGGTTGCAGCGGCAGTGAGGCCAAGTTTCCCCGCCGTAACTGTGTCTGTAAAAAAGTGTCGATTAAAGATTTTGGTACCACCATAAAACCGATGCGCAAGGTTCTAAATAATATTTTAGAGAAACTTCCGGTATAAATAACCCTTTGAGTAGCACTGGGGTAGCGCATAGCGGATAGGGAAAACAAAGGGGACAAAGGTGTTTTCTGATAGTGAAATTCCGCGTCATAGTCATCTTCGACAATATAACTTTGCTGATTATCGCTGTATTCTAACCATTCCAGTCTGCGCTGCATTGTCATGGCGAAGCCCAGTGGATATTGGCGCGCGGCACTCATCCAGGCGAGTTTGACTTTAGCGCGGGCTAAAGACATACCCTGCTGGTCTACTGGACAGTGCTGTAGCTGTGCTCCAAATTTTTCTAAACCATGTCTTAGCAGAGGGTAGCAGGGGTCTTCAATGGCTACCTGCTCGCCGTTAATCGATAACGCATCGGCAATTAAAGACACCGCGTCAGGACTGCCGGCGGTGATAAAAACCTGCTGAGTAGCGCAATCAATATTACGGGCTACTTTTAGATAGCGTACCACTGCTTCGCGCAGCGGTAAGAATCCTGCAGAGGGAAAATCGCGCAGCAGTTCTGGCGATGGATTGCGCCAAACCTTGGATAAACTACGCGCCCATTCAGCGGCAGGAAACAATTGTGTATCTGGCCCAGCATCAAAGAAGCCGCTGTCGGCTAGCGTGATACTTGTGGTGTTTTTGCGAGCTTTAACTTTCTCTGCTGAGCTGTTGAGCCTTGGCGATAACTTTAGCACCGGTAAATCGGTGACAAATACACCGGCGTTAGGGCGAGTGATTAACAGCCCTTCAGCGATAAGTTGATCGTAGGCGTTTAATGTCGAAGTACGAGAGATGTTTAACATCAGCGCCAATTTACGTGAAGAAGGTAATTGGTTATTCGCGAGCAAGCGCTTGTTTTGCATAAGCTGGCGTATTTGTGTCGCTAGCTGCAGATAGATAGGCTGCTTGCTAGTGCTATCTATATGGATATTGAGGGTAGCTAGCTCATCTTTAAAATTCATAATTGGTATCTAAAAAAAAGAAAAATTTGGATATTTATTAAATACCAATAGCAACCTATGATGTCAATCATTAGCGATCAAAAGGGTGAGTGATATGAACACAAAACAAGCTTTACCACAGCCGGTAGGCGAGCCTTTATTACATTGGCAGGGTGCTGAAAAACCAGTTCGACAAACCATAGCGGGGAATTATTGCTCGATAGTGCCGTTGGATGTTAACCGCCATGCAAAAGAGCTGTTTAGCGCTTTTAGCGAAGAGGCAGAAGGTCAAAATTGGACCTATCTACCGGCAGCACCGCCGACCAGTTTTGCGCAGTTTAAGCAGTGGTTAACAGATACCTGCTGTACCAGTGATCCGTTGTTTTTTGTGGTGGTGGATAATGCAGATGGTTGTGCAGTAGGCATGGCCTCTCTGATGAGGATTGACGCGAGCAATGGCGTGATTGAAGTGGGGCATATACATTTTTCACAGCGCTTACAGCAGACGCCACAGGCCAGCGAGGCGATGTATTTGTTAATGCGCCAAGTATTTGCCTGGGGATATCGCCGTTATGAGTGGAAATGCGATAACTTAAACGGCCCTTCTAAGCGCGCGGCGACGCGTTTTGGGTTTCATTTTGAAGGCGTGTTTAGGCAAGCTGTGGTCTATAAAGGGCGCAACAGAGATACCGCTTGGTTCTCGATCTTAGATAGTGAATGGCCAAAGCAAAAAGAAGCATTTGAGAGTTGGTTAGATGAAGAGAATTTTGATGATAATGGTCGACAGTTACTGTCGTTACAGCAGTGTGTGTCAAAGTTAGAAAGTTAGAAAGTTAGAAAGTTAGAAAGTTAGAAAGTTAGAAAGTTAGAAAGTTAGAAAGTTAGAAAGTTAGCAGCACATAGGAATAGACATGGAATATGTAGTAACAAAGTTAGATAGCAGTGATAGAGAGCAGTGGCACAGGTTGTATAGAGGGTATGCGCAGTTTTATGAAATGCCGATGAGTGAGGAAACGCTAGAGACTGTATGGCAGTGGATTTTTGATCCGCAACAGCCTTTTTATTCTCTGATCGCTAAAGATGAAGAAGGTTTAGCGGTAGGCCTCATGCACTACCGCGCTATGCCTTCACCGCTTAGGGGATCGCAGGTTGGATTTTTAGATGATTTATTTGTAGAGCCTAGCTGTCGTGGGAGTGGAGTGGTTGATTTAATGTTTGATCGCTTGAAGCAGGAAGCCCAAGCCCACGGTTGGCCTTTTACTCGCTGGGTGACAGCTGAGAATAATTATCGTGGACGAGCGGTGTATGATCGTGTGGCTGAAAAAACACAGTGGCAAACTTATCAGCTGTCGAGCGAGTGATGTAAGACAATGAGCTATGAGCTATGAGCTATGAGCTATGAGCTATGAGCTATGAGCTATGAGCTATGAGCTATGAGCTATGCCCAGTCAATGACTAGGCTTATTTGAAAAGATGCCTTTCGATATTTTGACCTGTGGTCAAAAATCTATCGGCTCATATTTTCAGCTGAGACTGAAAAATGATTGGTGCCCGGTGTTGTAAAGAGTCGGAATCATTCGATGCAGCTATCCAATATATTGCAGACACAAAAAAGCCCAGTTAAAAAACTAGGCTTATTTGAAAAGATGGTGCCCGGAGGCGGAATCGAACCACCGACACGAGGATTTTCAATCCTCTGCTCTACCGACTGAGCTATCCGGGCAAATCTTAATCTCTGCAAACGCAGTGCTGTTTGAAGAGGTGCGTATTAGACCTTTATCTCGAAGATGTGTCAACTAACAATATCAATAAATTTTAAATTAATATCAGCTGCTTAAAATACGCACTAATATTGTTTGGATATTAATCAGTTTTCTTGTTTTGTGGCACATAGCCTTCAACTTTAGCGTAATCATTAGCAGCCATGAATTTGCTCATTTCCTCTTGAAGTAATGCACGAGAACTGGGATCAATCATATTGAGGTGTTTCTCGTTGATAATCATAGTTTGATGATTTAGCCACTCTATCCAAGCTTTCTTGGAAACGTTCTCGAAGATCTCTTGACCTTTAGGGCCCGGGTAAGGTGGTTTATCTAAGCCTTCTAACAGTTGTTTGTATTTGATGCAGTTTACTTCGCGCATAATATTACCTTTGTGTTACTTAGCTGTACTGCTCGAGCAGTTTTTTGACCGGTGCCGGTAAACCGACACTCGCTGGCATGTCGCTGTTATACCAGAGAGTCGCGGTGGCTTCCATAATTTGTAGGCTCTCTTGGTTTAACTTGATCTTCACCGGGCTAATGTCCAAGTGGAAATGGCTAAAAGTGTGACGTAGTGGCTCTAAATAAATCGCACTATTAACGTCAATATCGAGTTGTAATTCGTGTTGCACATCGCGCAGGTCCGCAATTTGCGGCAAGCTCCACAGTCCCCCCCACAAGCCACTGGGTGGACGCTGATATAACAGCATTTCATTGCTGGAGTTCGCTATTAGTAACATCAAAGTCTGACGTACCGGAATGGTTTTCTTAGGTTTAGAGTAGGGGAACTCTTTAACCCGCTCTTGATCTTTGGCCGAACAGCCAGCCAGGATAGGGCAGATCTCGCATTTAGGTTTACTGCGGGTGCACAGTGTGGCACCCATATCCATCATTGCCTGGGTGTAATCACCCGCTCTATGATAAGGGGTGTTGTACTCTGCGTGCTGCCATAACTGCTGCGCAATAGCGCTTTTTCCCGCCCAGCCCTCAACCGCATAAAAACGCGCTAACACTCTTTTGACATTGCCATCGAGTATAGCTGCTCGTTTATTGCTGGAGATAGACAAAATAGCACCGGCGGTTGACTTGCCGATTCCGGATAAAGCTTCTAATTCTGCAACTGACTGTGGAAATACCCCTAGGTATTGCTCTACTACCTGCACTGCGGCTTTGTGTAAGTTGCGGGCGCGAGCGTAGTAGCCCAACCCTGTCCACAAATGTAATACTTCATCAATTTGGGCTGCTGCTAATGTCTCAACATCGGGGAATTTAGCGATAAAACGTTGGTAGTAGGGGATAACAGTGGCTACTTGGGTCTGCTGCAACATGATTTCAGAGATCCAAGTATGATAGGCCGTTTTGTGTTGCTGCCAAGGTAAATCATGGCGACCGTGTCGATCAAACCAGTGCAGTATGGCACCATTAAATTGCTCAGGACTATAGTTAGGGAGTGCCAATTAAAATAACCCCTTTAATGCATTTTTTAACTTATCTTCCACTTTTTCTTTGAGTTCTTGCTTTTTCTCTTTAACGCTGCCGCCGAGCTTGGTTTCTAGTTTCTTCTTAAGCTTATCTTCGAGTGCTTTTTTGGCTATTTTTTCAATAACGCGGGTGTCCAGTTTGCACAGTTTTAAAGGTTCGTCTGAAAAATGGCCAACGCAATCGATAGGCCACTCAATCCCTTGGATTTTATTGTTCACAGAACAGCTTTTATTGAACAAATTATCTTTGATATTTAAACCCAGGCGATAGTTAAGTGATTGCTTAGGCAGATTCACTTGGCCTTTGCCCTTGGCGTTAATCGCATCGAGATCGGCGTTAAAATCTTGGTTGCTAACAATGCCATTGGCTAACTTGAAGTTTCCTTTGATACTGGCAAAAGGTGTCGACTTATCAACTGCTTGGGTAGTGCTTATAGTGCCTCCTAACGAGGAAATGTTATTTACTGTTTGGCACATTTCCTGGGCGGCGTTAATGCCGTTAATGACCCCTTTAGCCAAGGTGATGTTGACCTTGCCAGTGACGCTGTTGACTAAGCTATGCACCGATTGGCCACTTAACGACAATTGCGAGTTTGAGCTCAGGGTGCCTGTCATCGCCTCATTTTGGGCAAAGTCCTTAAGCACAGGGCCAATTTGCAAGTTATTCACTTTGTTTTTGAGCTGAATACGCAGTGGCTTTTTACGGGCATCTAATTTAACACTGCTGGCAATGCTTCCCTGATAGACATCGAGGTTGAGTTTACTGACGTTGACTACTGCATCGTTGGCATCAATGTCTAAAGCTAAGTTGGAAATATTGGTTTGCTGGTACTGCAATTGCTTAAAGCGCAACTGACCTTTGAGCTTTAAATCACGCAGTGCTTCTATGGGGATGACCTGCTCTTTTGAATAGGCAGTAGTGTCACCGCTAGGCGCAGGGATTTCTGTGCCTCCTGCTGCTGTTTGCTTTTGTGTCTCAGCAGCGGGTAAATAGTCACTAATATTGACTTGGTCGCCCTGCAAGTTGAAACCTACCAGGCCACTGCCCAGCTGATAACTGGCACTACCTTTGATGTTGGTTTTATCTAATTTTAAATTTATATCGCTAAAACTCAAAGCGTTGGCGTTTCCTTTGACAACAGTGTCGAAAGAGATATTACGCAGGCTAGCATCTTCACTAGTATCGATTGGCGAAAGCTGCAGCTCTTGCAGAAGCGCTTTTAAATCGAAGCGTTGGATAGCAAGTTTAGCTTCAATATCGCTAAAAGTTGCTCCGCTGGCCAATAAAGCACCTGTTGCATTCAACTTTCCTGCATTGATGTTGAGATTGTCAACGCGCAGTTGGTGCGCTTTTAAATCAGCGCTAACATCGCCGTTCAGTGCTAGTTCAATGGTCTGATCAGTGACGATAGCTAGCTGGCTTTTAAGCTGGTTTATAGTATATATTTGCCGCTTAACGTCTAAGTTAAATTGACCTTCTAGAGCGATGTCGGCACTGAGTGTTTTTTTACCGGATTGCTCCATAGCCAAAGCCATGTTTAGCTGCGCATTAAAAGGTGCGTTGCTGCTAATGCGCCCAGTGGTTAAATTGAATTTATTAACACTTAATAATTGCCCGCTGTTTTTATCCTGATAGTTGATTTTTGCATCGCTCAAGCTAATGCTTTGAATCTCAATATCGTGAATGGCGATACCGGCGCTCTCATTAGAGGCAGGAGAGTCGGTTTGGCCTGTGGTATCAGTGGCGGGGACTTTTTTATTATCGGTGGCTGCCTGCGTCGTAGGCTGCCAGTTGTTGCCGGCTTGGTCTTTGACCAAGTTCAAGGTCAGTCCGTGGATGTTAATCGCTTTCATTGCTAGCTTGCCCGAAAGCAGTGGGGCTACCATCACGGACACTTGTGCCTGCTCTAGTGAGGCTAGCGCTTCTTTATTGGCATAGCTGGCACTGATTGATTGTATGTCTAAGCCAATAGATGGATAGATAGACCAACTAATATCGCCATTGATTTTAAGATCTAAATCCGCATTGTCCAATGCTGCTTGCTGGATTTCTTTTTTGAAGTCGTTAGGGTCCACAAATAGCCCAAGCAGAGTGGTTGCGGTTAATGCCAGTAATGCTACGACAGCAATAGTGACGGCGATAATTTTAAATAGCTTTTTCATCTATCTTTCCTTGAAGTCCATTTTTGAAATGAGCGCTATTGTGACATGAGTCGTCTGAAAATGCTTGTTCAGGGCAGTATTGATGGAATTCTTGTTAGGCTAATATTTATTCTGAGTTGAAATTCAGCTTCTACTACTGTCACCTGAGAGCGCTTGTATATATAATTGAGAGCAAAATAGAGTGGGATAAACCCATGTTGATCTAAGGAGCCTGTCTGGCAAAGCGCAACTGTGCTGCATAATCAGAATTCACTCATATTTGCTGTTCGTCCTCGCGCTATAGCGAGCTATCATTTTGGGCCTATGCCAACTCCTTTGGGACAGGCATGATCAATTGTCGCTGACAATATACTCGCCTCAATAGAACAGCAAGTCTGACCAATATCTACTGATTGCACAGGATTGCTGCTGCTCGAAAGGCCCATTATCAACAGATCTTAAACCGTGTAATTAAAGGTAGGCCAGCATGTCCGAGCGCAAGGCGACAATCAATAGAGAAACCAATGAAACCCAAATAACGGTCACTATTAACTTAGATGGTACAGGCAAGTTTCAAGCCGATACCGGCGTGCCATTTCTCGAACATATGTTAGACCAAATCTCCCGTCACGGTTTAATCGACATGGAAATTGAAGCCAATGGCGACGTTTACATTGATGATCATCACACCGTTGAAGATTTAGGTATTACACTCGGCCAAGCGTTTAAAGAAGCGGTTGGCGATAAAACGGGTATCGTGCGCTACGGGCATTCTTACGTGCCTTTAGATGAAGCGCTTTCACGAGTAGTGATCGACTTTTCAGGACGCCCGGGACTGTTCTTTGACTGTGAATTTACTCGTGGCAGTATCGGTAGTTTTGATACTCAGTTGTTCTGGGAGTTTTTCCAAGGTTTCTCCAACCACGCTGGCGTATCGCTACATATCGATAACTTAAAAGGCTTCAATGCGCACCACCAAGCAGAGACGATTTTTAAAGCATTTGGCCGCGCCCTGCGTATGGCGCTTACCGTTGATGCGCGTGCTCCCAATCTAATGCCATCGACTAAGGGAAGTTTGTAATTATGAGTACAGTTGCCGTCATTGACTACGGTATGGGTAATTTACACTCTGTCTCTAAAGCTTTAGAACACGTACAGCCTAACGTAAACGTGCAAGTCACTAGCGATCCAAAAATCATTGCCGATGCCGACAGAGTTATTCTGCCGGGTGTCGGTGCTATTCGTGATTGTGTTGCACAAATGCTCGCACAAGGCGTCGATGTTGAAGTGGCAGATACTCTAAAAAGTGGCAAACCGTTTTTAGGCATTTGTGTAGGCTATCAAGCACTGATGGAAACTTCAGAGGAAAACGGTGGTTCAAATTGTCTGGCGGTGTATCCCGGTGAAGTGAAACAATTTGCCAGTGGCATGGTTGAAGATGGTGAGCGCTTAAAAGTACCTCACATGGGATGGAACCGAGTTAGCCAAACGATCGACCATCCACTGTGGCAGGATATCGCAGATAACAGTCGCTTCTACTTTGTACACAGCTATTACGTGGCTGCGAAAAATGCAGCGCAAGTGGCAGGTAAATGCCATTACGGGCTGGATTTTGATGTCGCTCTGAGCGATAAAAATGGATTTTGTGTACAGTTTCATCCCGAGAAAAGTCATACAGCCGGTTTGCAACTACTGACTAACTTCCTTAACTGGGATGGTAAACTTTAATATTAAGTATAGCTGCACAGAGCTCCCTGCATAACAAATATAGTGAAATCAACATGGCATTAGCAAAAAGAATTATCCCCTGTCTGGACGTTGAAAATGGTCGCGTTGTAAAAGGCGTACAATTTTTAGATATTCGCGATGCAGGAGATCCTGTAGAGGTCGCCAAACGCTATGATGAACAAGGCGCAGATGAAATTACCTTCTTAGACATCACCGCGACTCATGAGGGGCGCGACACTATGGTGCACACTGTAGAAAAAATGGCCTCTCAAGTTTTCATCCCGCTAACGGTGGGGGGCGGTATTCGCACTTGTGACGACATCCGTACTATGCTCAATGCAGGTGCTGATAAGGTGTCTATTAACAGTGCTGCAATCTATAACCCAGAATTTGTCCGTGAAGCGTCACAGCGGTTTGGCTCGCAGTGTATTGTGGTGGCAATTGATGCTAAGAAAGTATCGGGCGAAGGCGAGCAAAATCGCTGGGAAATATTCACCCATGGCGGTCGCAAGCCGACAGGTTTAGATGCCGTGCAGTGGGCGGTGAAAATGGCTGAATTAGGTGCCGGTGAAATTTTGTTGACCTCAATGGATCAAGACGGGGTGAAAAACGGCTACGATCTTGGAGTGACAAAAGCGATTGCCGATGCGGTGAATATTCCTATCATTGCATCAGGGGGTGTTGGTAACTTGCAGCACTTGGTCGATGGCGTAAAGTTGGGTGGAGCCGATGCGGTACTTGCCGCATCTATTTTTCACTTTGGTGAATATACAGTGCCGCAAGCGAAAGAATTTATGCATCAGCAAGGCATAGAAGTACGTTAAATTAGTTCACAGAATATCCCATTGCCTTTGAAAGGAGGTGATGGGAATTACTCTTCACCTCTCCCTAGACGGTTGCAATCCAGCGGTCTATTTTGAAATCTCCGCTACTCCAACCTTAATCTATAGCAGTTGATTACCAGTTGTTTATTACTGCGTAGAACTTGTACGCTTATAGTTATCGACAGGATGTCAGTTTGAAAACTTTAAGGGTCGCTAAGCTTGGTTTGGATCGATGAGTATCAGGCTGTGAAAAACACATTGTTCTCAGGGCAAAGTGGAGAGCGGATTAAAATATCACCCTGCAACGTGCCAGTCTGGACGTTACAAGGTGCAGATGTTGTTATGCACTAGCGACTGTTGGCTTGTGCGCAATATCTGAATCACTCTTTTCAGCCGCGTTGTTCTTTGTATCCACAAGCGCTGGTAGTGGAATATCTGGTGATAAGTCTTCAGTTAATTCCATCGCTTTTTGACTGGCTTCCAAAGCTTGTTCATGTTTACCTAGGCTCTCGAGCAATTTAGACAGCGAACGGTAAGCATCTGCATTGGGCTCAATCGCAATGCTCTTTTCAAAATAGCCGACGGCTGCTTGCCACTCTTTATTAAACATAGCTAAACGGGCAGCGCAAATCAGCAGGGCAGGGTTGTTGGGTTGCTTGTTTACCCAGCTGAGTACAAGCTTGTACTGACGGAATATATCGGTGCTTTGAATGCTGCCATATAGATCTATCAGGTTGTTATCCCAAGAGCGTTTAATGTGCGGGCGTAAAAACTTGTCCGCCTCATCAGCAGCGTTAGCTGCGAGCAGAGCACGTGCATATGTTGCTATCATTTCAGGGGTTTGGTTTAAACTGCCCGGAAGCGCTTTCCAACCTTTGGTCAGCGCTTTAACTCGCGAGTCAGAATTGCTTTCAACCGGCAGCTTTTCAACCACAGTGCTGAGCATTTTTGCGTAGCAATTAGTCTCTATTGCACTGAGCTGTTCGCCACTCATCACTTTTAGCTTTCTAAGCTTGGGTAGCAGCGCAATTAAGCCATTCCAGTCTTCTTGACTCTGCTGTAAGTCCGCTAAGTCACGCAGTATACCGGTGTGTTTAGGCGCTAGGCTGTGCAGGCGTTTTAAGATAATGAATGCCTGTGGGTTGTTACCACGGTCTATCTCAACTTCCGCTTCTTGTAAACCTATGCTGACTTCTGCTTCCGGGGCTATTTCACGCGCCTTGGCAAAAAAATTGTTGGTAGTATCGGCATCGCCTTGCTCGTGCGCAGCTTTTGCTGCCCCTAAATAGTTAATCAGAGGCTGAGCGGCAATAGGGGCGGTTTGCGATAATAGACGCTGTGCCTGCCACCAGTTACCTTCGGAAAGGGCTACTAGGCCTTTGAAAGTGCGCTTTTGCGCGGTGCGGGCAATGCGATTTTTTCTCCATAAACCAAGTTGTTTGGTAGGCAAGCTCATTTTGAAAAAAAAGTTGAGTGCCCAGTGACCAATGAGGAAAGCAAAAAATGAAAACAGTAACATCACCCAAATACTGGTTTCTATGGTGGTGTTCTCATAGGAAATTAATACGTAGCCAGGATCTTGCACCATTTTTTCACCGACAAAAGCGCCGGCCGCTAGCACTATAAATAACAGTATAAGGATGGCTTTCATTGGCTTTGCGCTCCCGATGTGATCTCAGCAGCTTGCTTTAGATAAGCCTTAAGCGTATTTAGGGAGCCTGCAATGCTCGGCAGGTTGACGCTAACTTGCTCATCTTTGAGAGACTTTAAACCACTCAGCAGGGCTAGGCTAACACCGTCTTTCGCTTGAAAGTGCGTGTTGATAATTAGCTCGGCCTTTTCAATGCTGCGCTGATAAGGTAGTTGCTTGCGCTGTAGTAGCGCCAGTTGCGTCTGTTCAAAAAGAATGTGCAGGTTTTGTAGCAAGCCCGCTTGCTGAGCAGGACTCAACAGCGGCTCAATAGCGGCATCTCTATTGTTAATGACCACCAGTTTTTCGAGTTTAGCACTGGCTTTCTCCCAGATTTTAGAGAGGCTGCTCTGCTGCGCTTCACTCACTGCATCGCTAGCGACTTCATCGATAATCTTCGGCAGTTGCTTTTTGTCGGTAATTGGCACTAACTTTAGCTGATTGATCTGGGCACTGAGTGCATCGATTTTAAGGTATAACCCCTCTTGATCAATATGCGGGACAGCGCCTAGAGCAGCAATATCGGCCGCGAGAGACTTGCGCACGGAGAAAATAGAGACATCATCGGTTTGCTGGAGAATTTTATCGGCTGATTTTAGTAGAGCCAGTGCGCCAATCGGCGTGTTTTCCATCAATACTCGCTGGTTGGCAAGGCGCAATAGATATTCAACCTCAGCCAGTAACCAGTCTTTGCGAGAGTTTTGTTTTAAGCCCGATGCTTCTACTTGTTGGATACTCTGAGTTAAACGCGCTTGCAGTGTATCGATATCGGTGGATTTTTGAGTTTCCGCTTGTTTTAGCGCAGCTAGATTGTCATTGACTGATGCTATTGCACTGTTTGCTTTGGCGACACTTGCCTGGGCCTCTGACTTAATACTGTTAGCAGTCTCTTTTGCGGCGCTGATACCTGAGTCTAAGGCCTGCTGTAACTGGGAGATTTTAGCATCGATTGCAGCGTTATTACCTGCTGTTTGCAGCTGTTGGTAATATTGAAATCCAACCAAGGATAAGGCAACGATAGAGATGGCGAGTGCGAGTTTGCCGGATTTACTGGTGTTTTCCCGGTTATCTTTTATAGTGCTGGTGCTTTTTGGCTTCACCTTAGTCTCTTTATTTGATGCAGTCTCAGTTGCTTTTTGGGGCTTTGCTGAGGCTGTTTTAGCAGGACCTTTAGCTTCAAACGAGGTTGATTCTGGCTTGACGTTGCTCTGTGTACTACTACTTTTTGTAGTAGGTGTTACTTGGCTGCTGTCAGCTTTGTTACTGGCTGATGTGTCCACAACATCTTCTTGCGGCTTATCATTGGTCGGTGAGGCTGATTGAATAGCGTCCATCTGCGGGTTGCTCTGGTCTGACGGCTTATCTGTTGCTGGTCTTCCATCAGCGCTACCTTTGTTCTCAGTTACAATCTTATTTCTTTTTTTCATTGTCAGCTTCCAAGCCTCTTACTGAGTAGCGCATTAAGCATTGACTGGTCGTCAGCGCCGCTGGCCACTTTAATGTTTAGGTATCCCTGTGTAGATGCGATTTGCGCGACACGAGTACTAGGAACAATCAACAAGGTACTTTGCAAAGATGTGATATCAAATTGCCGCGAGCTACCTCGTGCGATTGTCGTTAAGTTGCACAGTGCTTCTCCACTAGTGATGAGAATAGCGGATAAAGCCGAATTATATAAGCTGTTTTCGACCTGTTGATCAGTATAAACAGGAATTAATCGATTATAAAGTATGGCTTGAGAGATAATAGCTGAACGGCTGGTTAAGCTTTTTAGCAGCAGTTCTCGACCATTATTCCCCTGTAAAATCAGTACTTTTTTATTGGCAACTGACTGTAAAGCAGGGTGTGCTAACAGCGCTTCGGAATCAGATCCGAGCATTATTTGCGCGTCAATATCAAAGCCAGCTAGCGCTTTGGCGCTCGCCTTGCCAATTGCCAGCCACTTAATCTTAACAGGTAGTTGCGGCCAGTATTGGTCGATAAGCTCGCCGGCGATACGTGCGGCGTTGGTACTGATGCATATGACAATATCAAACAGATCCAAATCTAATATCTGTTGTTTGGCAATGCCAAACTCTACAGAATTAGTATCAAGAGCTTTAATATCAAGGCAAGGCAACGGCACCGCCGTTGCACCATAACTATCAATTAACGCAGCTAGGGAAGGCTGTTTATCAAGCGCCCTAGTGATTAATATGTTTTGGTCTTGTAGTACTAAAGTGCTCAAAACCGTTAGCCTCGCTGTGCGTATACATCAGCGAGGATCTCATCAGCACCCTGCGCGAGTAAGCGCTCGGCGAGTTCTACACCCATTTTCTCTGCGTCTTTAACACTGCCTTCGATACTGTCGCGAAGAATAGTGCTGCCATCGGGTTTCGCCACTAATCCACGCATTGATAGTTGGGTATGATCATGATTCAAAACAGCATGACAGGCGATAGGTACTTGGCAGCCGCCTTCTAAGCGCAAGTTCATAGCGCGTTCTGCCATTACGCAGTAAGCCGTTGATTGGTGGTGTAATGGTTTGAGTAAATCCATTGTGGTTTGATCGTCGAGGCGACACTCAATACCCACTGCACCTTGACCACCTGCAGGTAGGCAGAGATCTGTTGGTAAGCGAAAGGCAATGCGCTCTTCAAGCTCTAAGCGGATAAGTCCTGCACTGGCTAAGATAATGGCATCGTATTGCCCTTCATCCAATTTACGCAATCGGGTTTGCACATTGCCACGTAAATCGAGTATTTTTAAATCGGGGCGGTGCTCGCGAATCAATGCTTGGCGTCGCAGTGAAGAAGTGCCGACGATCGCACCGACTGGCAGTCGCGCAAGACTTTTGTATTTATTAGAAACAAAGGCGTCAGTGGGGTCTTCTCGTGGGCAGATAACACTAAGACCTAACCCCTGGGGAAATTCCATCGGCACATCTTTCATGGAATGCACGGCGATATCCGCACGTCCATCTAACATGGCAACTTCTAACTCTTTAACAAAAAGCCCCTTGCCACCGATCTTTGATAAGGGTGAGTCCAGTAGTATATCGCCTTTGGTGGTCATGCCAATTAACTCAACCACAATACCAGGGTGGTGGTGTTCTAATTCGGCTTTCACATATTCTGCTTGCCACAATGCAAGTTTGCTTTCACGGGTGGCAATTCGAAGGGTAACTGGTTTCATGAGTGATCCTAAAAAGACTCGATATGGTTGTTTAGAGCTTAATTCTGCAGGCAAGTCACAAATATTTATGCACAGCAATCATTAACAGCAGCCCTGTGGGTATTTACGTATAGAAAATTGGCAAAATTGTAGCACGCCAGCACCCTATTTGCGGATCAAAACTGCTATAATCTGCGCAAATTTTGCGTTACATCTATTTTATAAGGAATACATACAATGACGAAAGAGACGAACCAGCAGTGGGGCGGCCGATTTACTGAACCAACAGATGCATTTGTGGCTCGCTTCACCGCTTCGATTAACTTTGATCAACGTATGTACCGCCAGGACATTCAAGGCTCTATCGCCCACGCTAAGATGTTAACCCAAGCGGGCGTGTTAACAGAGTCAGAGTGCGCAGACATTGAGACGGGTTTAGCAGAGATTCAAACGGATATTGAAAATGGTCAGTTTGAATGGTCTGTAGAGCTTGAAGATATCCATATGAATATCGAGGCTGCATTAACTAAGAAAATTGGTTTAACCGGTAAAAAGTTACATACAGGGCGCTCTCGTAACGACCAAGTAGCGACGGATATTCGCCTTTACGTACGTGATGAAATTGACAATATACTGGTTGAAATTACCCGTTTACAGCAGGGGCTGTTAGGTCTTGCAAAAGGTGAAGCCGATACGATTATGCCGGGCTTTACCCATCTACAAACAGCTCAGCCGGTGACATTTGGCCATCACTTAATGGCGTGGTTTGAAATGTTAAGTCGCGATTACGAGCGCTTTGTTGATACTCGTAAACGCGTTAACGTATCCCCTTTGGGTTCTGCAGCACTTGCTGGTACTACTTACCCCATTAATCGTCAAATCACTAGCGATTTACTGGGCTTTGATCGACCATCTGAAAACTCACTAGACGCGGTTTCTGACCGTGATTTCGCGATTGAGTTTTGCGCCACCTCTAGCATCTTAGCGATGCATATGACACGTATGTCTGAAGAGTTAGTGCTCTGGGCATCAGCGCAGTTTAACTTTGTCAATTTGCCGGACAGGTTCTGCACTGGGTCGTCAATCATGCCGCAAAAGAAAAACCCAGATGTGCCTGAGTTAGTACGTGGTAAAAGTGGTCGAGTTTACGGTCATTTAATGTCGCTGCTGACGTTGATGAAGTCCCAACCACTGGCTTACAACAAAGACAATCAAGAAGATAAAGAGCCGCTATTTGACACTATCGATACCATCAAAGGTTGCCTGCGTGCCTATGCAGACATGGTACCGGCACTGGAATCTAAGAAAGAGCAGATGCGTGAAGCGGCCTTACGTGGCTTCTCAACAGCGACTGACCTAGCTGACTACTTAACCCGCAACGGTATGCCGTTTCGCGATGCTCATGAAGTGGTGGGTAAGTCAGTAGCCTACGGACTTGAGTGCAACAAAGATCTCGCTGAAATGACGCTTGCGGAGCTACAGGTTTTCTCCGCAGATATCAAAGCTGATGTATTTGAGGTATTGACCCTTGAAGGTTCAGTAGCGGCACGTGATCACATTGGCGGTACAGCACCTAGGCAAGTACTCGCGGCAGTTGTTCGTGGTGAGAAAATGGTTGCAGCTAGAGCAAGTTAGTCATTTTAAAAACTTGTCCGCCAGCTTTGCTCGCGGACAATCGAGGTTTTATGAGCGATAACAAACAGACAAATAATCCACTGCACGCTAAGAAGTTGGCTGATATTGTCGAAGAATTGGTTGAGGCTTACGGCTGGGAAGGGCTGGCTGAGCGGATCAATATTAACTGTTTTAAGTCTGATCCGAGTATCAAATCGAGTTTGAAATTTTTACGCCGCACCCAGTGGGCGCGCGATAAAGTGGAAGCACTCTATTTAGAGTATCTCGATAATCCTTGGAATAAAGCTGATTAACTGGCGCTCTTATCGAGCTGATAAGAGCTTGCTGGGCATTATTCGATAATAATATCGACCATCAAATCATCGGCAATTGACTCAATCGCTTCCTGTAAATCATCCAGATCTGAGCCCGCTGTCACTGTCGCATGGATATCAGCTTTAAAGAGTAACTCTGCAGACATAGAGCCTGATACCAGTTCAGTGGTTAAATCTTCAACGTTAGCATTGTGTTTAGCCAATACACTGGCTATTTCAGTGACTATCCCCGGTCTATCATGGCCTGTTAATTCAATTTCAATGGATTGAAGTTCTACAATCGCAGCATTTTCATCAGTATAGGCTTCAAAGGAAATCATGATCCCCTGTGACTGAAGTTCTTTAAGTGCTGCAGATAGGATAGCTACTTGCTCAGTCGTTATTTCTACGACTACGATACCGACAAAGCGACCGGCTAAATGTGACATAGCAGATTCTAACCAGTTGCCCTGAGCGCTGCTAATGGTATTTGACAGCATTTCTACGATGCCTAACTTGTCTTGTGCAGAAAATGATAAAACGTAACTTTGCTTCATAGTATATCCCTCTATAATTGCTACTTGCTACTTGCTACTTGCTATGAGGTATCTGAATTGGCCGATAACCCTAGCATGGGTAGCTGACTATTATAAATGATCTCGCCTGGCTATGCTGTCCTCAGCAAATTGTTGATATAGGCTCACCTTTCAAGGCAAAAATGTAGATCAGTATTAACTCCAGCTGACTCCTAGAAGATTTATAGCACCAATATACTCAGTTGACTATCTAATCCTTTCCACTAATACTGCAAGTGTTAAACCAAATGTAAATTAGTTCGCTAAATGTCGGAACTAGTACATACCTTAGACTAACAATAACTATATTCGGTGGTTGAGTTCAAACGATTGGAAAATCTAGTTTTACTCGGTGCATAAATGAGATCGGGGATAGAAGGATATGAATTTTTTTAAAAAAATAATTTGTTGCAGTCAGTTGTTGCTGATTTTAAACACACCAATGGCTAGTGCTTGCCAATTAACCTTTGCGACGCCTTTAATTGAGCCTCATTTCTGGGAAAGCCAAAACCAATATCAGGGAATAGCTGTCGATTTCCTAAACTTACTCGCCGCTAAATCAGGCTGTGCAATCAGCTATCAAGCAAAACCTTGGAAGCGTGTGATGCACGAGATGCAGCAGGGGAAAGTGGATTTAACGATCGGTTTTTACGCGGCAAATAGGGAAAGCTTTGCGCGTTACTCACATTCGGAGTTCGGTGAATATGCCTTTTATCTTTTTACCCGCGCAGATGTGGAGCCCGTGACTGATATAAAAACGCTATTTACTGAGAAAAAGCGGGTGTTGTTTCTCAAAAATTGGTTTTTGGGGAAGCTTAAACCAGAAATCGAGAGCGAGCCGAAGTTCGCAATGCCTATCGATTCAATAAAGCAGGGAATTAAGTTGCTACTCAATGATAGGGCTTATGCAATGTTAAGCCCTAAGACTAATGCGCTATATTCCTTCAAAAAAATGCGTGTAACTGAACAAATAATTATTAACTCAGACAAGCTTGAAGCGCTAAATCAATATTTGATTTTCTCCAAAGCCTCTGTTTCAGATGAAGTTTATCAAAGGTTAGATAGCGCGATGACGCAAATAATAGACTCAGGGGAAATGCAGAGAATTCTAAGAAGCTATACTCATCTTAAACCGTAGCGAGGTGAGGATAGCAATTAAGAAGCAGCAATTAATGCCTGATCTGTAATAATTCCCGCCAGCGGTATGTCCCAGCTTTCAACTTCAAGCTTGTTTACTTGTTGTAACTGGTGAGCTAAGCCATATAGGAGTGTGCTTTGGCTGGTATTGGACTCGTTGATAAACGAGAAGGTTCTATCGTAATAGCCGCCGCCCATGCCCATTCTTGCCCCGCTGGCATCAAATGCGACCAGTGGTAATAAGACTAAATCAATATCTTTAGCTGCCAATAATGACTGATAAGGTGTCGCAGGTTCTAAAATGGCGTATTTGTTTTCAGTCATTACGGTTTTGCTATCGTAGTGCACAAAGAGTAACTGATTGTGCAAGTTAGGATCTAACACCGGAAGATACACTTGTTTTCCCAGTCCCCAGCAGTGTTCAATTATCGCTTTAGTGTCTATTTCTCCATCTACAGCGAGGTAGAGGGCTATAGATTGTGCATGACTAAATGCACTTAGCTGGGTCACTTGATCGAGTAAGTTATTGGCGGCATGGCTCTGCTGATCTTGACTTAAGGCAAGGCGCAATTGACGCATCTGTTGACGAAGTTGTTGGCGGGTCATAGTGTTATCTCAAAAGCAGTTAACAATAATTGTATGACAAATAAGGG
>Ga0209395_1001284_pt1 | contig 35634 bp, 29 predicted proteins | sample GOMGulsemesocosm_3_FD_184635 | JGI IMG/M metagenome (GOLD analysis project Ga0209395, IMG submission 184635) | Methane-oxidizing microbial communities from mesocosms in the Gulf of Mexico - GOM9D Gulf of Mexico (SPAdes) (version 2) | ecosystem: Environmental > Aquatic > Marine > Cold seeps...
CAGCACATAAATCATCAATAACAGCAGCGAGCAAAGTATCCTTACTTTTAAAATATTTGTATAAAGTAGCTTTTGAAACAGGTGCAGCTTCGGCAATTTTATCCATACTAACGGTATGAAACCCATGTTTAAGGAATAGTTCTGTTGCACCTTTAATAATATTTTGTCGTTTTGAGCTGCTAGTATCTGATGGCATAGTTAAACGGGATAAATTAGACTTATCACTAATACTAAACTAAACGGTTTAGTTTATCAAAGGATTATTAACATATTAAACAACTCAAAAAAACATACCTGAAAGGGATTAAATATAAAAACTAGATAGATAAGTTAATTACAGCTATAGCACTTGGCAACCATTTTGATCTATTATTTAACAAGCCCCAGTTAAATGAAGTTCTTGGAGCAACCACTGAAAATAAATGTTGATGGTAAATATGATTTAAGCAATAAAAAAACTAATCGTTCAATATGAGAATCTGCAGACCTTCATAGCGAAAAGTCAATCTTAAGGCCACCATATAAACTATATGATTCTATGCCAAGCAAAAAAAGAGTTGATGAAATGGTTTAAACCATTGGAAAGTTATGCATTGATTGATGGCAACAGTAGAATTGAAGAAATTAAATTACTTTTTGAAATATGATGTTTTACAATTGACTGTCCACTTTTGGCTGAAAACAGCTATTCAATATAAGATTTAGCCATGCATATCAACACACTTTCTGAGAGGCTGGCTAAAATATGCTATTTTTTTATTTAAAACTTACCTTCTCACCATTAAGCTAGTTTCAAGCAACCTTGCCCTAATCTTGCTGTCTTCATGGAGTTTGTATTTTTAAATCATAGTTTTATTATGTCTACATGGAGCTTGTAATACCTAGTTTTACCTACGTTACAAGGGCTTTGTATTTAAAAGGTCGATATATTCCATCATTTTCAATCATATCATGGGGTTTGTTTTCTCCATCCTAGCTTAAAACCATTCTTAGCAACCTTAGCTTTAAGGATAAACATGCATTTCTAATCGCCTGGAAACTTTTTTAAATGTTGCAGGTACAACCGTTGACTCAAAATCATCTAGCCAACGCTGTGAAACATCAGCAAATGAATTTTCTAATGGAACACCGTCTGCAATTCTTTGTTCAGTTTCGATTTCTTTCTGAATAACTTGTTTATCCTGCTTTCTGACTTCGGATGGATTGATCCCTTCCCTAATCATCTTTTGACATTCTATTGCTTTTAACCTGACTTCTTTTAAGCCAATATCAGGATATACACCCAATGAAATTAAATGACGTTTACGATGAAGAGAGTAATTAAGTCGCCAATATTTTGAACCATTGGGATTAACAAGGATAAATAAACCCTTACCATCATTTAAGCGATAGGGTTTATCTTCAGGCTGTAATGCCTTTATGGTTAAGTCTGATTTTATAAGGTCTCTAGCCATAATATGTAATAACTTTTTATGATAGACAACTAGATTCTAGCAGTTATTACATAAGTTATTACACTTTATGCTGGATTGTGGTGTTTTTCCTCGGACGACTACAGACACAAAAAAACCCGTGAAGCCAGTCAGCTTACGGGTTTATGTACGTCCTAGGACGTTGTCGAACTAATCTATGGTACCGAGGGCCGGAATCGAACCGGCACTTCCGAAGAAATCGGATTTTGAATCCGACGTGTCTACCAGTTTCACCACCCCGGCACAGAAAGAGTATTATAATTGATTTTCTATACTAATATCAATGTTTTTTTAAGCTTCCAAAACAACAGCTGCTCTTAGTTTTTTCATGGCATTTTTTTCAAGCTGCCTGATTCTCTCAGCTGAAACACCATACCGTGCTGCAAGATCATGTAAAGTTGCTTTTTTCTCTGACAACCAGCGACTTGCTAAAATATCCTGGCTACGCTCATCCAGCTCAGATAAAGCATTCTTTAACAGTCCTTCTTCATGCCCTTTCCAGTCGGCATTTTCTAATAACAATGCTGGGTCAGCTTCATGTTGTTCTAAATAATTGACTGGCGCTGATATTAATTCTTCTGATGAATCATTTGTTGGTAGATCAAATGCCATATCTCTGCCATCCAATCGCTCTTCCATCTCATAAACTATTTTAAGGTCTACATCTAAATTTTCTGCTATTGCTTGAGCATCATCGTGTGAAAGCCAGCCTAGGCCTTTCTTGGATTTCCTTAGATTAAAAAATAGTTTGCGTTGTGCTTTAGTGGTTGCAACTTTAACAATACGCCAGTTTTTTATCACATACTCATGAATTTCAGCTCTTATCCAATGCACAGCAAATGAAACTAAACGAACCCCTACCTCTGGATCAAAACGTTTAACAGCCTTCATAAGACCTACATTACCTTCTTGCATAATATCAGCTAGCGGCAATCCATAACCACTGTAGCCTCTAGCTACATGAGCGACAAAACGAAGATTTGACATGACTAATTCACGTGCGGCTTCAAGATCACCATGGTCTCTATAACGAACAGCTAACTCCTTTTCATATTCAGGTGTTAGTTTAGGCATTTGACTCACTGAACTCAAATAGGAGTCAAAAGTACCTACTGCAAGATTAGTTGGTAAAGCCACTGTTTTATTCATGTAAGCCTCTTGATTTATAAAGTAATTGAATTTTAGCACTCAAATGATAAGAGTGCTAATTATTTTATAAGTTCAATGAAATCTGGCATGGTTAACACTTAATTTTTTGATTAGTTGGGCTTAATTTTCTGTAGTTGATAATGCAGTACTATCCACGCACCTAATACACCAAGAAAAGAAGAAAGGCTTAACAATGAAATAACATCAAAGAAACCAAAGTAACTAATATCAAAAGAACCATCATAAAGAATAGATAGCTTTTCAATAGGTCCTTGTAAGACTAACAAGATGACAGTCACTAATAACCAGGCTATCATCCCAGAAAGTAAGCCCAGCCAAAACCCCGTATATAAGAATGGCCTCTGGATAAAAGAATGAGTTGCACCTACTAGTTTTGCAACCAATACTTCATCCTGTCTATTTTGCAATTCTAAGCGAATGCTATTGCCTGTAATGACGATAACAGCAAAACCTAATAACAGTGTTAATACAAAGACACCTCTTTGCATTATTTGCATTATTGATTGTAAACGCTGAATCCATTGCATATCTAATTGAGCAAAATCCACTTGAGGTAACTGATTAAATGCCATCATTAAGCTTTCAACTGCTTGTATATTATCTAAGCTACTTTTTGGAAGTACTTGTATTACCGTCGGCAATGGGTTTTTTTCCAATACATCTAAGGCATCACCAAATCCACTGTATGCTTTAAACTCCTTGAGAGCCTGTTCTTTGGTGATTAAAATAACCTCGCCTACCTTAGCGTTTTGCTTTATTTTATCTACAAGCTTCTTCCCTGAGTGATCGCTAACATGTGACTTTAAAAATAATGATATTTGATTAGTAGATTCAATACTGCCCGTTAGTTGCTGCATATTAGCAATAAATAAGTAAAACCCTGAAGCCAGTGATATTGCAATAGCCATCACGGTAATAGTCATTATTGAAGTAAATGCATTCCTAATAATTCGCCCTAGACTTGAAAATAAAGCATGTGCATGAATATGCAGATAAGCCAGCATTTGTTCAGAGAAATTACTGCCCGTTGTATTCTTAGTTTGTCTAGTTGTGTGCTTCATCATTAACTGGCTTTTAGCTGACCATGATCCAGGGTTAAGATTCGATGTCCCATCTGTGTTAACAATTCAACATCATGACTTGCTATCAATACCGTCACCCCGACTTTCTGGAATTGTTCCAGTAAATGCATCACTTCAGCAGATAAGACAGGGTCTAAATTACCTGTTGGCTCATCGGCTAAAATCAATCGTGGCTTGTTAATAACTGCTCGCGCAATCCCTACTCTTTGCTGCTCTCCGCCGGATAAGGTTAACGGATATTTCTTTTCTTTACCTAATAATCCTACTTTATCTAACGCTGCTCTCACTCTACGGCCGATTTCTTGATAACTGTATCCTGACACAACCAAGGGTAAAGCGACGTTATCAAATACCGTTCTATCTTGTAATAGCTTGTTATCTTGAAAGATAAGCCCTAATTTGCGCCGTATATAAGGAATTTGTTTTTCAGTGACTTTATTTAAATTTTGACCATCTAATAAAATATTGCCACGACTACTGAGCTCCATCATTGCAATGAGCTTAAGTAATGTACTTTTTCCTGCCCCTGAATGACCTGTTAAAAAAGCCATTTCCCCAGATTTTAAATGAAAACTCACATCTAAAAGTGCATCACCGGCATCTGGGTAGCGTTTACTAACATGATCAAATTTAAGCATTTTTAATGATATAGATTCAATATAAAGAAGACAGAAAGAGAAACAAGGGACTCCCTCCTTTAATTTTTAAAGGAGGGGGACAAAGCAAAATTTCTAATGGTACAAAGTATAGTTTAATCTTTCACAAATAAAGCATCCACAAAGGATTTTGCATCAAAGTCTTGCAAGTCATCAATACCCTCGCCTACCCCTATAAACCGAATAGGCAATTTAAACTGATTGGCAAGAGAGAAAATAATCCCCCCTTTAGCTGTTCCATCCAGTTTTGTTAATGCAAGCCCTGACAACTGGACAACTTCATTAAATATTTTAGTTTGTGAAATAGCATTTTGCCCTGTTCCTGCATCTAATACCAACAAAACCTCATGCGGCGCTGCTTCATCCACCTTCTTCATAATCCGCTTGATTTTACTTAATTCATCCATCAAGTTTGATTTGGTATGTAATCGACCCGCAGTATCCGCTATTAATACATCAATATTTTTTGCCTGTGCCGATTGAACCGCGTCATAAATAACAGAAGCGGAATCTGCACCGGTATGCTGGGCGACAACATGAATTTCATTCCGTTCTCCCCAAACTTGAAGCTGTTCAACAGCCGCCGCTCTAAAAGTGTCTCCCGCAGCTAACATCACACTATGTCCTTGTGTTTTTAATCGTTTGGCTAATTTGCCAATGGTTGTGGTCTTCCCTACCCCATTGATACCAACAACTAAAATAACAAATGGCGTGTCTTGTTCAGGGATTTTTAGTATCTCGTCACAAGGTGCCAGAATATCTAACAATATTTGTTTCAATGCAATTTCAAGAGCGTCTCCATCATTAAGCTGACGACGTTCTAATCGTGCAGTTAATTCAGCAATGATGACATTAGTCGTTTCCATACCAAGGTCAGCCATTAATAAGTTGGCCTCAATTTCTTCTAACAAGTCCTCACTTATTGATTTTTGACCGACAGGAATATTCGCTAAAACACCCCCCAAACCAGTACGTGTTTTCTTTAATTGTGTTTTTAACCTTAAATATAGAGAATCAGAGCTTGGGATCTCATCAACTGGTACTTTCTGAAGTTCTGAAATAACAGCGGCATCACTATCTACCACTAGCTCAACAGCTTCGTCGACCTCTGAAACCTCACCAATAAATTTATATTTACTATAAAAACTAATTGATATTAATGGCAGCATTAATAAAACAGCAAATAGATGATGAGCCACTATAAAAAATAAAGGTAATTCTAGTTTGACACTAAAAATCCCCATCATAAGTTCTACCAATAACAATAGACTTAATAATAGCCCTGCTTTTCTAACAGGTTTTGCGTACTTTTCTGAAGTCGCACTTAACATTATGCCTGTCAGAAAAATAAAACTAACTAACGCACCTATTCGATGCATCCAATGCACTGCAACTTGCCCATCAAATGATAAGTTACCGACATAACCACTTTGTATGGCTGAAAATAAATTCAAGCTTGTTAAATAGTCAACGACTGGCATCCATTCGCCATTACAATTTGGAAAGCCTGAACAAGCTAAGCCCGCCTGGTTTGTACTCACCCAAAAACCAAAAATAATTTGTAAGGACAAGATAGCAATTCCCGTCCTTGCTAATATTTTTGGCCCCGTCACACCGTGCTTATTAATGGTAATATTTTCATTTGAGCGTAAAAACATCCAGAACAACAGCCAAACCGTTATACAAGCTAAAAATAGTTGGCCCGTCACCATGACAGGCATCATTTTCACCTTAACAGCCCATAGCCCAATCACCAGCTGAACACCTAATACTGCTAACAACATATTGCTAGACACAATCGCGGCCAAACGAAAACGTTCTTGCATCCAGGCAGAAATGGTAAGAAAAAGAGCTAAAGCACCTAAAAAGATAATGACTGCACGATAAGTCACCCATTCTTTAAATATTTGTTTAACTTCATTTGGAATGAGCGAGGGGCGAATAAGTTCATTACCTACCGCATTGCTTATATCACCATAACACCCTGGCCATCCAGTCCACTCGGGACAAGCTGCCCCCGTATCTGACAAACGAATAGTGGAACTAAAAACAATAATAATTAACGCTAAAACTAAGGTAAATAACGTGGTTTTTCTAAACATTTCTTTAACCAATCTGTGATATTTTTAATAATTTACGTAAGTCACTTTTAACTTTGTAAGGGTCGAATTCTGGCTCATACTGCATCATAATATTACCCAATGGATCCATTACAAAAAGCATACCTTCAGAAATCCCAGCTTTTCTAGCCTTGTTTAATTTATCAAGCAATTGCGCTGAAAGCTTTACCTTCAATAACCTTTTATCTTCTTGCGCCGGCTCATCACCGTCCTTTTCATCACGCCATAGCAACTGTTCTACCGTTTGTTCAAATTCAGCTGCAATAAGTACTAATCGGCGACTTCTGGTTAAATCCTTACCCATCATTACCCTTAACTGCTTAGTTTTATGAATGGCAAATTGACATACCTTGTTACATTGTTTATTGGGCACGACATTCATTAACACCCAATGCCCTTTTATCTCATGCAAATTTTTAATAGAAAATTCATCATAGCCAACAAACTGTTTAAACTCTGTCGTAATAGGAGGGGTAATTAATTTCCCATTATTGGTACCGCCGCCCATCCAGGTTGCATTGCTTGATAAGAACCAGGCAATACAAAAAGGGATAATCGACATGGCAAAAATAATAATGACCGTGCGGTTGTTTTTCTTTTGTTGTTCATTCAATTCGTTCATTTACTTTTTCTACTAAATCCAAAAAATAATAATGTTAAGGTTAAAGCTAAGCCGAACCATTGTACGGCATATGCGATGTGTTTTTCAGGAGGCATCTGTGATTTTTTTTTCCACTCTCTTATATAGCCATCGCTCATCTCTTTATTGAGTTCAATTTGATAAGGGAGCAATGGGAATCCAATTTTTTCTGACAGTCGATTTATCTCGACGACCTGCACAACGGAAGGCCACCCCTTAGTTGGAATTTCTGCACCAGCCAAACGAATACCAACAACAGGAAAATTATTTATTCTTCCTGTTATTGTTCGTTCTGAACTATCAATAGATATTTCAGGCAATACTCGGCGGTCTTTATTTAAGACAAGCCATCCTCGATTAATTAATACAGTATGATCAGTTGCTGTTATTTTAAAGGGGGTTAGTACAAAGTACCCTGCCCGTCCATTAACAATCTGATTATCAATCAGGTATTGCTTTGTTGGGAGATAATGTCCTGTAATTTCAGCTTTCCTATATCTATCTTTATTAAAATCAATAGTGGCTGTTAACTTTAACGTCGTTTTATTTGCTGATAATTGCTGCTGTTTTATAAAAACAGCCTTTTGTTCTGAACGATTCAACTGCCAAAAACCAAGTGACACTAACAAAACCATTAGAAACAAGTACAACGAGATTGAAAAGAGACTAAATTCAAATTCTATTTTAGCGATAGTTAATTTCATGTTTTTATATTACCCTATCTGCAACTTTCACTAAAATCATACTTAGCTATGTCTATCAAAATCATTTTTATTGTCGTATTTCTGTTTATTCTGTTTAGTCTTGGCTCCGCACTTTTTCATTTAGTTATTCGTAAAGATAAACAAGACTCAGCAAAAACAGTTAAAGCACTTAGCTATAGAATTGGGGCTTCATTACTGTTATTTATTGCACTTTATATTGCATTAATAACGGGAATAATTAAACCTGAAGGTATTGGAGCCAGAATACAAATGCAAAAACAACTCAATACAGTCACTCAGACACCTTAATTATCTGATTTAGTTCATGCTATAGAGAGCTTTATCAAACCTATCTGTATATTTCGGACTAAAGTCCGCCCTACAAGCGGCTCTTTAAACAGTTCAATTGTTCAGGCAAAAAAAAAGCGCAATCATTAATGACTGCGCTTTTTTTATGTCTATTAATCTTTTTACAAAATGTAAACAAAGATAAATAGGCCTAACCATACCACATCAACAAAATGCCAATACCAAGCTGCACCTTCAAATGCAAAGTGGTTTTCTGGTGTGAAGTGTCCTTTCCAACTACGGAATAACACTACAGATAGCATGATCGCACCAACACAAACGTGAAAACCATGAAAGCCAGTCAACATAAAGAATGTTGAACCATAAACACCTGTTCCTAAAGTAAGGCCCATTTCATGATATGCTTCATAATATTCAACTGCTTGAAAGCCAACGAATAAAAAGCCTAATCCAACAGTTGCAGCCAAACCTTTTATCAACTGATCGCGGTTTTTAGCTAACAAACCATGATGAGCCCAAGTACAAGTAACACCACTTGTTAAAAGTAATAAGGTATTAAGTAATGGTAAGCCAAAAGCCCCCATTTCTTCATATTCGCCACCAATTTTTCCTGGTCCATTTGTTGGCCAAACTGCTTCAAAGCCTTCCCACAACATAGCTGTAGAACGCCCAGGTCCATCACCAATACCTGCCAACCAATCCACAGATAAGTTTCTTGTATAGAATAATGCGCCGAAAAATACAGCAAAAAACATAATTTCTGAAAAGATAAACCACATCATTGCCATACGGTAAGAGATTCCTACCCCATGGTTATACATACCTGATTCACTTTCAGTTGCCTGTAGTGAAAACCAGCCAGCTAACATCATTATAAAAATAGCCAACCCAATAATCATAAAGGTTGAACCACCAGCACTGCCATTTAAGTAATTAGCAAAACCAGCTAAAGTGGTCATTAGACCCACTGTACCTATGACGGGCCAGACCGCCTTATTTGGAATGTAATAAGCATCATTTGTAGACATAAGCTACCCCTGTTATTTTTTAACTGATTTCTCAGTATTATCAAAAAAAGTATATGCAAGTGTAATTGTTTTATACCTAGCAGGTAATTCCGGATCTATCACAAAACGAACAGGCATGAGTTTAGACTCATTGGGTTCGAAGGCTTGTTCCGTAAAACAAAAGCACTCAGTTTTCTTTAAATATTCTGCCGCAAGCCCTGGTGTAACACTAGGTACTGCTCTGGCAATCATCTTTTTATCTGTTTTATTTTTAGCATAAAAGTTCACCGTATAATATTTCCCTGGGTGAATTTTCATTTTATTCGTTTCAGCCTGAAACTCCATTGTTGGAGTTGATTTTGGAAGAGAGGTAATAAACTCAATCGTTATTTCCCTACTAAGATCTGCTTCAAAAATTTCATCACCAATAGCTTCTGATGCTGGTTTACCATTTAATCCTGTAATATCACAAAACACATCGTAAATCGGCACTAAAGCATAGCCAAAACCAAACATACCTAGAACAATAAATACCAATTTACGAACTAACTTAGTATTCTTTTGTTCTAAATTATCACTCATAGCCCATGACTCTCATCACTGCAAATGCATAAATGCTAGCGGCTATGGCAATTAAAACGATTGCTGTCAAAATATTTTTTTGTTTTGTATCCATTTTTCTTTTACCTAACACTTTGCCCTTAGTTATTAAGAACAAAGTGTATTTAAGTGTTATCTACTATCTAGAAGTACTCATTGTAGGGACTTCTTTAGGTGGTGTAGAAAAAGTATGGTATGGCGCTGGTGAAGGCAAAGTCCATTCTAGACTTTGCTCTTTCGCACCTTCCCAAACTTCATCAGTTACTTTTTCACCAGTGCCACCTTTAATTGTTTTATAAACAATATAAACAAAGATTAACTGGCTCGGACCATAAATAAAAGCACCAATACTAGAGATCATATTCCAATCAGCAAACTGTATAGCATAATCAGGAATACGACGAGGCATACCTGCTAAACCTAAGAAGTGCTGAGGGAAGAAAAGGATATTAACTGAGATAGCTGATAGCCAGAAATGTAATTTAGCTAACTTTTCATCATACATATTACCCGTCCATTTAGGTAACCAGAAGTAACCAGCAGCCATCAAAATAAAGACTGAAGCAGGTACCAAGGTGTAATGGAAATGAGCAACAATAAAATAAGTATCATGGTACTGAAAATCAACAGGCGCTAAAGCCATCATTAATCCAGTAAAACCACCCAATGTAAACAATACTACAAAAGCAATTGAAAACAACATAGGCGCTTCAAAAGTCATAGACCCTTTCCACATGGTTGCTGTCCAGTTAAAGATTTTTACACCCGTTGGAATCGCAATCAGCATGGTGGCATACATAAAGTACAATTCCCCCGCCATTGGCATACCAACGGTAAACATATGATGCGCCCAAACGATAAAAGAAAGGAAAGCAATCGCAGCTGTCGCATAAACCATTGAAGAATAACCAAACAATGGCTTACGTGCAAACACAGGAATAATAGTTGATGCTACACCAAATGTAGGCAGAATCATTACATAGACTTCTGGGTGTCCGAAGAACCAGAAGATATGTTGATAAAGTACTGGATCACCGCCACCCGCTGCATCAAAGAAGCTTGTGTCGAAGAACCGATCTGTTAATAGCATCGTTACCGCGCCAGCAAAGACGGGCATAATCGCGATTAACAAGAAAGCTGTAATCAACCAAGTCCATACAAATAATGGCATTTTCATTAGTGACATTGCTGGAGCACGCATATTAAAAATAGTTGCGATAATGTTTATCGCTCCCATAATTGATGAGATACCCAATAAATGCACAGAGAAGATAGCAAATGGTAATGCATTACCTGTTTGCAATACTAAGGGTGGATATAAAGTCCAACCTGAAGCGGGCGCGCCGCCTTCCATGAATAAAGTACTTGCTAGTAGTAATACACCAGCAACCAACATCCAGAAACTCATGTTGTTCATACGGGGTAACGCCATATCTGGCGCACCAATCATCATGGGGATTTGCCAGTTTGCTAAACCAACAAAAGCAGGCATAACCGCTCCAAACACCATGACTAAGGCATGCATAGTCGTCATAGAGTTAAAGAACTGAGGGTCTACAAACTGCATACCCGGCTCAAAAAGCTCTGTACGAATAATTAAAGCCATCGTTCCACCCACAAAAAACATAGCGAGTGCAAAGATTAAATACAATGTACCAATATCTTTATGATTGGTAGTAACTACCCACCTTAACCAGCCTTTAGCAGGGCCGTGATCGTGATGATCGTCATGTTCAGCTGTTTCAGCAGACATACTCTATACCTCTTATATAATTAAATAGATTAGACTCAAGAAAATTGACGTAATGACTATTTGTCATCTTCATCATTTTCTGTCTGTGCTGACTGTTTAGCTTTAATTGCTGAAGGCTGAATTGAATCACCCACTTCATTACCTAAGCCATTACGGATAAATGTTGATACTGCTGCAAAATCAACTGCATTTAGCATTTGACCAAAAGCAGGCATCATCCCTTTTCCGTTCATCATTAAATCAATTTGTGCATTAATATCGCCTGTCACTAAAGCACTGGCAGTAATAGCAGGAAATGTTCCAGCCATTCCAGCACCATCAGCCATATGACAAGATGCACAGTTGTTAGCATAAACAGTTTCACCTTTAGCAATCAGCTCATCAGCAGTCCATTCTTTGTCTGCAGCACTTGCTTCGGCTAATGCGACGCCTTTTTGTTCAGCAACCCATTCTGCGTAATCTTCTTTTTCCATAGCGATAACAACAATAGGCATAAACCCATGATCTTTACCACATAACTCAGTACATTGACCGCGATAAGTCCCAGCTTTTTCGACGTTTGTCCAGGCTTCGTTGATAAATCCAGGAATAGTATCTTTTTTCCAGCCTAAATCAGGCACCCACCATGAATGAATAACATCAGCCGCTGTAAACAAAAAACGAATTTTTGTATTAACAGGTACAACTAAAGGCTTATCTACATTTAATAGGTAATGCGGTACAGAACGTGGATCAATACCAGAATCTTTTTGACGGGCTTTATTACTTGCCTCATCAAGCGTACTGAAAAAATGGATACCATTATCTAGATATTCATATTCCCATTTCCACTGCCAACCAGTTACTTTAATAGACATTTCTGAGTCTTGAATATCATCCATCTCCAACATTAACTTAGTCGCAGGAATAGCCATCGCTATTAAAATGACTGTTGGAATAATAGTCCAGATAATTTCTACAGTAGTACTTTCATGGAATTGTTCGGCTTTATGTCCTACTGATTTACGATGATAGTAAATCGAGTAAAACATAGTACCAAAGACAGCAATACCAATAAATATACAGATCCATAAAACCCACATATGGAGATCATAAACATCATTACTGAGTTCTGTAACCCCCTGCATTAGGTTAAGTGTGTAATCCGCATGTGCAGAACTCAGGCCCAATATCATCAGGGTGAGCGCAGCGAATAGTTGCTTTGTTTTTATCACGGAGAAGCCTCCTGTTTGTAGTTATAAACTTGTATGCGTTATTTTTTTTATATTGATTAAAAAGGCTCCTTCGTATAACGAATACAAGCCTTTTTTGTAGCCAATCCTTTAAGCTACATATTTCTTTTGCAAATTAACTGGGCAATTCTACCCTATCAAGGTTTTCTATTCCAGAGCGATTTACGGAATGAGTGATATTAAAAGTAAATATCAATTTATAGTGATGTAAAGAGAGCTTCGGTCATTATTTTTCACCTAGGGAATCTTAGGTACTGGACAAATATTACAGACTAAAGTCAGCACTACAATAATTACCTTCATATAGAGATCTTTTCTTAGGACAAAAAAAAGGCCTGTAAAATACATTTACAAGCCTTTTTTATTATTTGAAGCGGAACTTACTTAACCTAGAGCATCAGAAGTCGCTTTGTCAAAAATTGGAATATGGCTATCCAACCAATCTTTAACCATATTACCGACTTCAACCGTTACTTCTGCCTCACCCGCGTGAAATGCTGTTTGCAAGCCACCACAAACGTCTAAAAGCTTAGTATGCTCGTCTTTATGGCGATCATAACCTGCATAATCAGCCGCAATCATTTCTTTTTCTTCATGTGCAAAATGATTTACTACAAAAGTAATCAATGCATCTAATGATTTTCCAACTTGAGAACGCTCCGCACCACCTGTTGCATCGTCATATACTTTATTTAACAAATCAAAAAGTTCTTTATGCTCAGTGTCTATAAAACCTACATTTGTACCATGTGCTGCTTCAGTCCAAGTAATTAAAGCCATCTTTGTTCTCCAAGTTGTATTCTTATAATCAGGAGGGGCAATTATGAAGGTTTTAAAAATCCAGATATTGATTCAGATCAATTTTCTATCGATTAAATTGCTTGCCAGTTTATTCAAATCCATTTCTTCAATGTATGGCAAGACGCCTAACATAGGAACTGGCAATGCTTCCATTATGGTTTCAATATTTTCAGTTTGTTTCTTCATTGCTGGATCAACACACACAGCCAACCAACCTGCACACTCAACATTACTTTCCTGAATAGCCTGGTATGTCAGTCGAGCATGATTAATACAGCCGAGCCGAATAGCTACAACCATAATCACAGGGACATTCAATTGCTTAGCAAGATCAGCAATATCAGCCTTTCTATTGATAGGAGCCAACCACCCCCCCGCCCCTTCTACAACAATGACTTCTGCTTTGCTTTTTAAGTAATCAAAAGCCTGTAATATCACATCCAGTTGCACGGGATTTTCAATGCCCGCCAAATGAGGGGATACTGGTGCCTCAAAAGCATAAGGATTAACGTCCTCATATCTCAACTCGACTGATGAATGCTTCTGTAACAACAAGGCATCTTCATTTTTTAGCTGCCCATCAATCCATTCACAGCCAGCGGCAACTGGCTTCATCCCTACAACAGATAGCCCTTGCTGCTTAAAGTAATGCATTAATGCAAGTGTTGACCAGGTTTTTCCTGCCCCAGTATCAGTTCCCGTAATAAAGAAAGATTTTTCCATTACCCCACCCTCGCAGAAACAAATAAGATTTCATAAGTTGCAGAAATTTCACCCCGACCCGCCTCTCTTTCATAGGCTGAAATCATTGCCTGCATACTGGCTTTACTGGTTGTTTTTCGGTTACGTTTAGACAGCACATTGTGCGCACCGATTCCCTTCAACTCTCTCATCAAATCAATAACCGTAGCATAATGAGATAGATAACTCTTTGTTTCTATCTGTATATCTTTAAAGCCAGCACATTTTAAAAAATGCTGTAAATTATCAGCCGAATAAAACTCATTCACATGTGTATAGTCATCGACTTCTGACCAAGCTAGCTTTAACTCTTGCAAAGTACTCGGGCCAAAAGTTGAAAACCTCAGCCGCCCGTCTTTCTTAAGCATTTTATTAAACCCAGAAAATACAGCCGTTAAATTTTGACACCACTGTAAAGCAAGATTTGAAAAAACAGTATGAATCGAGTGATTTTCAATAGGCATGAACTCAGCGTCGGCACAAATATACTGTACGTTCTGAAAACACCCCATCTTCATTTTAGTTTTTTGCACCATTGATAAGGCGATATCTATTGCAATGAGCTGCCCAACAGCGCCCCTGTCAATAAGCTGCTGAGTAATAAAACCTGTACCACAACCTATATCAACCATTGGATATGAGTCACTTTCCCCAGAAAAATCTTGTAATAACTTTAACCCTACTTTTCTTTGTAATGTAGCCAATTCATCATAAGAATTGACTGCTAAAGCAAATGAGCTCTTTACTTTGTTTTTGTCAATCGTTATTACTTCACTCATATGCTTTATTTATTATTTCAATAACTTTTGATTGATGAGATAAAAAGGGCACATGCCCTGCATTATTAATAATATTCACCTTAAGCTCAGGTTTTATGCGCTTCATATCCTGACTAACTTGCACAGAAATTAAAGAATCCTTATCCCCCTGAATCACATGCACAGGACACACAAAAGAAACCAGGGATTTACGTAAATCTGATTGCGTTAAAATATCCAAAGCACTTTTCAAAACAGTTTCAGAGGGTGGATTACATTCTTGAATCGCCTGTTTTAATTCTTTTAAAAGACTTTTTCCATCAGGTAAATTATTAACCTGTAACGCCAAAAAACGAATCAAAGTGAGCTGACAGTTTAATTGCAAATTATCTGAAAACTCGCGTAGCATTTTAGGGTTCACTCCCGCCCAATCCGCTTCTTGTACAAACCGAGGATTGCCTGCCAATAAAATTAACGAATGAACTCGTTGAGGGTATTTTTCTGTCAACGCCATCGCAACCGTGGCACCTAACGACCAACCCAGCACACAACAAGGCTGTTCTGGCATAACATCAATAAGTGCATCACTAATAGTATCCAAGGTATAAGGTTCAATTGTTTCACTCAATCCATGCCCAGGTAAATCCAGACAAGTCACTTGATAATATTGAGCTAATTGTTGAGCAAATTTCCGCCAAATGCCTGTGTGCATTGCCCAGCCATGAATTAAAACTATTGGCTTACCTTGCCCATAGACCTCTTTATGAATTTTAATCATACTGAAATATTATCCAAAGCATCTAATAACTGATCAACATGTTGCGGCTGGTGATTTGCAGAAAAAGTAACCCTTAACCGCGCCCCCCCCTTCGGCACCGTCGGTGGACGAATAGCCGTTACTAAAAAACCTTTACTTAAAAGGGCTTCACTTATTTCAACAGCACGCTGGCTTTCACCTATTAAAATAGGTTGTATTGCAGAATCAGATGACATTAGAGACAAACCTAGCTGACCCGCCCCCAATCGAAAGCGTTTAGCGAGAGATCTTAATTTCTCTCTTCTCCAACTTTCTTCTATCACCAGCTTTAGACTGGTTCTCGTCGCTTCAGCGACAGCAGCAGGCAATGCAGTGGTAAAAACATAACTCCGAGCCTTTTGTATTAATGTTTCAATCAATACATCAGAGCCGGCAACAAAAGCCCCAAAGGTACCAAACCCCTTGCCTAATGTCCCCATTAATATAGGCACATCCTGCTGAGTAAGTCTGTTTTTCTGCAAGACCCCTGCCCCTGATTCACCTAAAACACCCAACCCATGCGCATCATCAACCATTAACCAGGCATTTTTTTCTTTTGCCAATGCACTCAATTCTGTCAAAGGTGCAACATCACCATCCATACTAAAAACGCCATCGGTTACGATTAAAGTACGCCCCTCTATTGGCTTTATTTTTTTATTTAAATCAAGCAGGTCATTATGGAAATAGCGTTTAAATCGGGCACCAGACAATAAGCCTGCATCCAATAATGAAGCATGATTTAAACGGTCTTGAAAAACCTGATCCCCTCGACCTAATAGAGCCGAGATAACACCTAGATTAGCCATATACCCCGTCGAAAAAAGTAACACCCGATCACGCCCAGTAAATTCGGCCAATTCCTCTTCCAAAGCATGATGACTAGCGCTATGCCCGCAAATTAAATGCGCAGAGCCGCTACCCACACCAAATTTATCCGTTGCACGCTTAAAGGAGGCAATAACGTCAGGATGATTAGCCAGACCTAAATAGTCATTACTGCTAAAATTGATAACAGCTTGGCCATCTACAGTTATTTCAACCCCCTGAGGCGTTGAAATAACTCGTCGAGAACGATAGAGATTTTGTTGCTTTATCTCTTGTAATTCACCCGCTAAATCAATAAATCCCTTCGCCATTATGCGTAACTAGATCCACCAGAATGTATTCCCAATCGCTCAAACAAAGCCAAATCATGATTACTCATTGGGTTATCAGTGGTTAATAACTTATCCCCATAAAAAATAGAGTTAGCACCTGAAAAAAAGCACATGGCTTGCATTTCATCAGACATTTCATTCCTTCCAGCTGATAGTCGTACTCGAGACTGTGGCATTAATATCCTGGCAACAGCCACTGTTCTAATAAAAACCAGAGGATCTAGTGCTTCAGTATGATTAAGAGGCGTACCTTCAACTTGAACCAACATATTAATAGGGACACTCTCTGGGTGCTTAGGTAGGTTAGCCAACTCAATTAATAAATTAGCACGATCATCATCAGACTCTCCCATACCGACAATCCCACCACAACAAACATTAATACCTGAATCTCTAACACGCTCTAAAGTATCTAACCTGTCTTGATAAGTTCTCGTTGTAATCACTTCAGAATAGTAATCTTCCGAGGTATCAAGATTATGATTGTAATAATCCAGACCACCGTCTTTTAAAGCGGCTGTTTGCTTATCAGTCAACATACCCAAGGTAACACAGGTTTCCATTCCTAGTGACTTAACACCTTGAACCATTTCTACCACACGTTCAATATCTTTATCTTTAGGACTACGCCATGCTGCGCCCATACAAAAACGTGAAGCCCCCTGGTCTTTAGCTAATTGAGCAGATTTAATCACCTCATCTACTGGCATTAATGCTTCAGGTGTTAAATCAGAATCATAACGCGCACTTTGCGGACAATAGCCACAATCTTCAGAACAAGAACCCGTTTTTATACTTAATAAACTACTAATTTGTACTTCATTAGGATCAAAATTTTCTCTATGTATCGTTTGCGCTCTAAAAAGAAGATCATTAAAAGGTAAGGCATATAAAGCTTTAACTTCATCTAACTGCCAATCATTTCTAACTAAACTTGCAACATTTAACTGTGCATTGGGTGATATTTGATCTATATTTGGATTTGCTGACATTCAATTAATCTCGTTTTAAATAGGGTACTTGTCAACCCGTCTATCTAATTATGGTAAACAACTGGCTTAATATTATACAGCATTATACATTCCCGCCTACCTGCATCTTATGTGGGAACAAAGGCCTCAATTCGCTTGACATCTGCCAAGGCTGCTTTAACGCGTTAATCAGAAACCCTCATTGCTGCTATCATTGCGCAGAAATATTTAACACGCCCAATACAAAGCCTCAATTATGTGGTCACTGTATTAGCAAGTCACCTAGCTTTGATGAAACACACGCCCCCTTTATCCATCAAGGCATCATGCGTTATTTAATCGCCAACTTAAAATTCAATCAGCAATATCAAAATGCAAGGCTACTCGGCAGCCTATTAGCGACACATCTAAAAAAAACCACCAAAATGCCTGATATTATTATCCCAATCCCCTTGCACAAACAACGTTTTCAAGAGCGAGGGTTCAATCAAAGCGTAGAAATAGCAAAGGTTTTAGCAGAGCAACTGAACATTCCTTTGAACAGCAATTCTTGTATCCGACATAGAAATACGCCTCACCAAATCAACCTACCTGCAAAACAAAGAAATACAAATATCAAAAATGCATTTACAATCTCCAGAGCAATTAAAGCTCAACACGTTGCTATTGTTGATGACGTAATGACCACAGGATCAACCCTAAACGAACTCGCTTCAACATTAAAAAAAGCAGGGGTTAATAGGGTTGACGCATGGGCTTGTGCCAGAGCATAACGCCCTTAGGCAACAAAAACCAGCCAACTAAAAACACCCTTGTCGCTATTTACCGACAAAACAAAACCCTATCAGAGAGTGATAAAAGCACAAACAATAGACTTAACCCCAACAACATTAGACTTTCACCAAATACCAAACAGCAATTTTATTACCCAGACCTGATACACCTTATTTTTGTCGTTAAATAGTGACATATTAAGGGTATACAATTGCCTTATAATAACTATGCTTTTTCATAAAAAGGGGGTACCATGCAATTAGAAGAAGGGGCGAGAAAGCAAACCCTAAATATGGCATAAAAATTGCTAAATTAAAAAATAATATTAAAAATAGCCTCGGCAATTAAACCAATTTACAACGCTCTTGTATTTTTTTTAATAAGCCGCCAAAACTGTAATTTTGTTTATGTTTGATACCCATTTTGAAGTTTTCCTAGCTGATACCGAAGAAAGCAGAAATATTCACTACTCAATAAGATATCAGGTCTATTGTGAAGAAATGGACTTTGAAGATCAAAATAATTACTCATTAAACCTTGAGTTTGATAGCGATGATGAAAAAGCAACACATTTCATTGTTAGAAATAAATCAACAAATCAGTGGGTAGGTGCCATGCGCCTGATTTATAAAAACAACGAACAACTACCCCTTGAAAAATCCTGTGTGATTGATGAAGAAATCATTTCCAATGAACTTTTTAATACCGTTGAAATATCCAGACTATGCTTGATCAAATCCGCCAGAAGCGGCTTTAAAGATATTGACCCACCTCACGGAATTTGCTCAAACCCCCTTCAAACAAAAGAATCAGCAAAAACTGACTCAATAGCCAATCAACCCAAACTAAACCGCCTTATCATTTGGGGCTTATTTTATGCGGCCGTTAGATATGGACGTACCAACAATATTTTAAACAGCTACTTTATGACAACCAGACCGCTGGCAAGAGTACTTAGACGAAGCGGACTAAACCTAATAAATATTGGCGCCCCTTGCCAACATAAGGGCGAGCGCTTTCCATTTAAAATGAATACAACATCCGCTTACCAAAGCGGCGCATGGGAAAATAAATGTAGCGAAGGCTACTCCTTGTTTTCAAGCCTCAAAAAAAGACAGGACAACCACTTTGCATCTGTCGCCTAGCCCTTTCCATAATAACCAACCTCGACTCTAACACTTCCCAGATCACATTTGATTTAGCCAAAAATAAAGTAACACCAATCCCAACATATTTATACTTGAGCTGAGAAACCGTCATTCCTGCAGGCCTTTAGCAGGAATCTATACGTGAGGATTGACTCCCGATTAAAGATTTCGGGAATAATGACTATTGCAGTTATTATTGATTAGGATTGATATAACAACCATTCCATTCCACCCCCATCCAGACAACTTCTCTCTAGTATATTAATAGTCTGTAGCAGTATATGGCATAATACATAAAATTATTTTCACCATACTCTACTGAAAAATATACTCCTATGAGCATTTCCATAAAAAACGAATCTGAAATCAATAAAATGCGAATTGCAGGTAAGCTTGCCGCCGAAGTTTTAGAAATGATTGCCCCATACGTTGTACCTGGAGTTACGACCAACGAACTTGATCAAATATGCCACGACTATATAGTCAACGTACAACAAGCCATTCCCGCCCCTTTAAATTATCGTGGTTTTCCAAAATCCATTTGTACATCTATTAATCAAACCATTTGCCACGGCATCCCTTCAGAAAAAAAAATAAAAAAAGGTGACATCATTAATATTGACATCACCGTTATTAAAGATGAATATCACGGCGACACCAGCAAAATGTTTTGTGTTGGCCCAACCACTCAACATGCGAAACGTCTAGTAGACATTACCCGTGAAAGCCTGTTTCTGGGAATAGACCAAGTCAAACCAGGCGCCACCCTTGGAGATATCGGCCATGCCATCCAAGTGCATGCCGAATCTAACCGATACTCTATCGTACGAGAATTCTGTGGTCACGGTATTGGTATCAACTTCCACGAAGACCCCCATGTCATGCACTTTGGAAAACCAGGTGAAGGAGAGTCTTTAGAAGCAGGGATGATTTTTACAATTGAACCCATGCTAAATATTGGAAAAAGGCATATGAAGGTGCTTAAAGATGGCTGGACAGCGGTAACAAAAGATCGCAGCTTATCCGCCCAGTGGGAGCATACTATTCTTGTTACCCCGACGGGATACGAAGTATTAACCTTGCGTCAGGAAGAATTGTGAAAAATAACGCTGGTTTAAATGCCAACACAATTTTTAACCATGAAAAACCTCAAATTTTACTTAAACAAATTATTAAAGAAAAATATGATGCGTTAAGTCAAAAATTCAACCCTAACAATAATGTTGACACTTTAATACTAGAAAACTCTATCTTTATTGATGAACTCCTAACGCTTTGCTGGAACCACTTTCTAAAACAATTTTCATCCCACCTCTGCCTGCTGGCTACCGGAGGTTACGGTAGAAATGAACTGTTCCCCAATTCAGATATAGATATTCTAATCCTTCTTAAAAACAGCGATACACATCCATTCCAAGATAGCTTATCTGAATTTTCTAATTTTTTATGGGACATTGGACTAAAACCAGGACAAAGTGTTCGCACCATTCCCGAATGCATTCTAGCAGCAAAAGAAGATCAAACCATCATGACCAGCTTGATTGAAACCAGAATAATCTGCGGCAATCAGTCTCTATTTATAGATCTTTCAGAACAAATATCTCAAACTCATTTATGGCTATCAGCAGATTACTTTTCTGCAAAAATGCGCGAACAAGAACTTCGCCACACAAAACATCATGAAACCGCTTACAATCTAGAACCTAATATAAAAGAAGGCCCTGGAGGATTACGAGATTTACAAAACATTGGCTGGGTGTATAAGCACCACTACAAATCCAAGACACTTAAAGAACTAATTAAATATGGTTTTTTTTCAGAAACGGAATACAACGAATTATTAGCCTGCCGCGATATTTTATGGCGTATCCGCTTTGCATTACACACTCTCACAAAAAGTAGTGAGGACCGTTTAGCATTTGATTACCAGAGAGACCTAGCGAAACAGTTTAACTTCATAGACTCAAACAACAACCCTGATGTTGAACAGTTTATGCAATATTACTTTAAAACAGTCACAGACCTTAGTCGTATCAATGAAATTCTTCTCCAGCTTTTTAATGAACAATTCATTGACTCAGAAACAATCAAACAACTTCACCCTGCTAACGACCATTTTTATTCAATTAATGGCTACATCGAAGCAAAAGAAAACGACACCTTTAATAAACACCCTTTAGCTCTACTTGAAATTTTCACACTATTACAGCGACACAAATCACTGCGAGGCATAAGAGCAAGCACCATCCGGCTATTACGTAAAAACCTGAATTTGATTGATGATGATTTTCGTAATGATCCTAAAGCAATCTCACTTTTTCTAGATATTTTAAAAGCTCCAAGAGGCATTACCCACCAGTTTCGACAAATGAATCGCTATGGTGTTTTAACGGCCTACCTACCAAGCTTTGCCAACATTGTCGGCCGCATGCAGTATGATCTTTTTCATATTTATACGGTGGATGCCCACACCCTTTTTGTATTACGAAACCTCAGACGTTTATCTCTTGAAAAACATCAAAACGAACTCCCTTTTTGCAATAATATTTTTTTACGCATTGCAAAACCTGAAATATTATATATAACAGCGCTGTTTCATGATATTGCAAAAGGCATGGGAGGAGATCACTCTGTTTTAGGTGAGAAAATTGCACAACAATTTTGCACTCATCACAAGCTATCAAAACACGACAGCAAATTAGTCACCTGGCTAGTTCGCAACCATCTGGTTATGTCCATGACAGCTCAACGGAAAGACATTAGTGACCCTGATGTTATCCATAAATTCGCCCTACACGTTGGCAGCATAGAAAACCTAAACCATCTTTATTTATTTACCGTTGCTGACATTAGAGCAACCAACCCCAGCCTGTGGAATTCATGGAAAGACTCCCTGCTACTAGAATTATACACCCACACTCATAGCGCATTACGCCGTGGCTTACAGAACCCTATTGAAAGAAGCCAGCGCCTATATGAAAACAAACAAGAAGCTCATGAAGAACTGATTAGTCGAGGTATTTCAGAATCTACCATCCAAAAAACCTGGAACAAAATTAACGATGATTATTTTCTGCGTTACTCAGCAGATGAAATCACATGGCACACCATTGCCATCGCTTCATCAGAAAAAAATGACCTCCCTTTAGTCATTTTACGCCCACAAAATCAACGCGGCAGTGTAGAAATTTTTATCTACACAAAAAATGAAAATAAAATTTTCTCTCTTAGCGCAAAAACATTAGACCACCTCGACCTGACAATCCTTGATGCCCGTATAGTAACAATTACCTTAACAAGTACCGAGCAATATGTACTGAATAGCTTCCAGGTTCTTGAGCAATCAGGCGAACCTATTACCGACCTAGAAAGACAGCTCCATATATGCAGAACGCTAACCAATAATTTGAAAAACCTTGAAGTGACAGATCACCTCAACATTCATCGCCAATCCAGACAGGCAAGACACTTTCCTATTACTACAAAAATATTTTTTCACAAAGACCCACTCAGTCGATACACCATTATTGAACTGATAACAACTGACCGCTCTGGCTTATTGGCATTTATAGGCCAGGCCTTTATTAAACTAGATATCCAGTTACACGATGCGAAAATCACAACCATTGGAAGCCGAGTGGAAGATATGTTCTATGTAACCGATTTAAATCTAAAACCAATTACTGAAGAAAGTGACCTAGAAAACATTCGAAAGAACTTATTTTTAGTTTTAGAAAACAAAGAAAGCTAAAGCATATAAACAGTCAGCCTTTAAGAAATGAAAGCATTTGATACATTACAACAAGAGCAACTAAAAAATAAAACCAAGTGCTTTCAAATATAACAACACTAAACTTAAGGAACCTCTGATCAAGTTGCTTAAAATTTAGCTTGCTAAAGCTAATTGGACTTGATCAGAGGTTCCTTAAGCATATTGCCCCGCACACCAACCCGATGCCCAAGCCCACTGAAAGTTATAGCCACCTAACCAGCCAGTCACATCCAGCACCTCCCCGACAAAAAACAAACCTGAAACAGCTTGGCTTTTCATCGTTTTAGATGATACTGCTGAACAATCAACCCCACCTAAAGTCACTTCAGCTGTCCGATAACCTTCTGTTCCACTAGGTTTTATCTGCCAATTTTCTATATTCTGAACAAGCTCATTTAGCTGTTTATTTGAAAGGTCCTGTAAGGAACTGACTAATAGTTTTTGCTCAATTAATACCTCAACTAAGCGCTTAGGCAGATATTCTGCCAAAATAGTCTTTAATTGCATCTTAACCTTATTATTCCGTTTTTCTAACAACATCTGGTTCACATCAAGTTCAGGCAAAAAGTTCACATTAACAACCTCACCCGCCTTCCAATAAGATGAAATTTGTAATATGGCAGGACCACTCAAGCCTCGATGGGTAAACAATACATTTTCTTTAAAACTCTGCTGTTGATTACTGACTACGCAAGGGACAGCTATTCCAGAGAGTGCTGAATATTTTTCCTTATCATCAGGCTGTAATGTAAAAGGCACTAAAGCGGCGCAAACAGGCAATACATTAATATCAAATTGCTCAGCTATCTGATATCCAAATGCAGTAGCCCCCATTTTTGGAATTGATAAGCCTCCGGTAGCAACCACAACTGATTGGCAGTGAATAATATCTTTATCTGTTTTTAATTGAAACTCTTGATCAGGTGTTTTTTTAATACTATGAACTTTACAATTAAGCTGAATATCTACATTGACCTTTTTACATTCAGCCAATAGCATATCTAAAATATCCTTTGCACTATCATCGCAAAACAACTGACCATGACTACGCTCATGAAATGGAATTTGATATTGCTCAATCATTGCCAAAAAATCCCATTGGCTAAACCGACTAAGAGCGGACTTGCAGAAATGTGGGTTTTGAGAGATAAAATTATCAGCATCGACTGAATAATTAGTAAAATTGCATCGCCCTCCTCCCGACATCAGAATCTTCTTACCCGCTTTATTAGCATGATCAATAACCATCACCCTACGCCCACGTTTTCCAGCCTCTATTGCACACATTAAACCCGATGCACCCGCACCAATAATTACTACATCAATTTTTTTCATTATATTGTCTTATAACATGAGAAAATGAAAGGAAGCCATATTCCAAGGCAAAATAGCGACTCTTAAACCTAAACGAAGGCGAGATTACAATGGAAGAAACGGGTTCTCATTATTTAATGGATATTTTAGCATTGTTACTTGCAACAGTAACAGTCGTCCCACTCTTTCATGCTATACGGCTTGGTGCCATACTCGGCTATCTAACTGCGGGGGCTATTCTTGGTCCTTGGGGCTTTGGTATTATTACAGAGATTGATGAAATTCGTCATCTCGCTGAATTTGGCGTTATCTTCCTGCTCTTTGTACTGGGTATTGAACTAAAACCCGATAAATTATGGCAAATGCGCAAACAGGTAATAGGTTATGGCTTAAGTCAATTATTACTCACCGCCTTTATTCTTTATGGTATTGCTATCGCTTTAGGTGTTTCTCAACATGAAGCCATTATTATTGGATTTGGACTCGCCCTATCTTCCACCGCATTCTGCCTAAACCTGTTAGCAGAACGAGGCGGCATTGCAACCGTTATGGGACAAATGTCTTTTTCCATTCTATTATTGCAAGATATCGCTGTTGTCCCCTTATTAGCCTTAGTATCAATGCTCGCAGGTGGTGATATTAATGCCACGGAATCAGGTATCAACCTACTCTATGCCATCGCAGCCATCACTATTTTATTATTAATCGGCCGTTATTTATTAAACCCTGTTTTAGATAAAATAGTCGCCAGCCAAGATCCTGAGGTTTTTGTTGCCGTCGCTGTTTTACTCGTTCTTGGTGTTGCCTGGGTCATGGAACTAGTGGGTTTGTCCATGGCATTAGGTGCTTTTTTAGCAGGATTAATGCTGGCTGAATCACACTACCGTCATCAAATTGAAGCCGACATACTGCCCTTTCGTGGCATATTACTGGGCTTGTTTTTTATGACCATTGGTATGGGGATCGAATTTGACTTATTGTGGAATAACTTCTTAGTCATTTTTGGACTCACCCTCCTTTTAATGTTTATCAAAGGCAGCATCATTTGCTCGATTATTCGACGAAGCGGTGTTCGTCACGATATTGCTATGCAAACAGGTATTTTATTATCCCAAAGTGGTGAATTTGGTTTTGTTATGTTTGGGTTTGCCTCGGCTGCAGGTATTTTAAATCCACACATTACTCCGATTTTAATGCTTATTATTGCACTGAGTATGGTTCTAACCCCCTTTGTGGTAAAAGTATCAAACAGCTTATTGCTTAAGTTTTATACCCCCGAAATACCTCACTCACCAACAGATGAATTCATTGATGATTCTCATAGCCATGTTATTTTAGCCGGGTTTGGCCGGGTAGGCGCTAGAATTGGTGCCATCTTAAATGCAGCGGGTCTTTCTTATATCGCAATTGATATGGATCAAAAACGAATTAAATCAGCGAGAGCACAAGGCTTCCCTGTTTTTTTTGGTGATGCCTGTAACGTAAAGGTATTACGTGCTGCTGGTGCAGAAAGAGCAAAAATGATTGTTATTGCCTTAGATAAACCAAAGAATATTGACCGAATGATCCCCCTAATACGCCAGCATTATCCCAACCTGCCCATTCATACCCGTGCAGTAGACAGACAACATTGTGCCAGTTTGATAAGCCAAGGGGTCAGTAGCACCGTATCAGAAACCCTAGAAATCAGTTTGCGGCTCACTGAAGAAGTATTGTCTGATAGCGGAATAAAGAAAAGAATTATTAAAAAAGTCATTAGTGAATTTAAAGAGGAATATTATCAGGATGTGGTGCAAAAAGTGACTGAAAATAAAGTGGTAATGGGTGAGCTAAGGCACTAAGAACAGCTAGCAACGCCCATAATAATCCGCAGTTTTAGAACAGAGCAAAGCATCTATTTTATATCGCGCCGAGGGCGGGCACTCCTACATTAATAGCTGCCCTGGGAGCTTATTCCAGTGCTGTTCGTTACTATACGGGGCTGTGAAAGTATTGACTGAAGCTTGTGGATCATCGGGGGAGGTATTTAATTCTCAAATATAACCGTTGATTAAATCGGTATCTTAATATCAATCAACATTCCACGTCCATTTTCTGCTAAAGAAGCCTTATATTGGCCTTGTAAAGAGATGACTCGTTCTTCCATTGCTAATAGCCCCACGCCTTCTTTTGATATTGAATCCGTACTCATTCCGACTCCATTATCTGCAATAGTAAGCTGCACCCACTTTTCAGCCTTATTTTGCTGCAATATGATTTTCACATTGTTCGCATTAGCATATTTTGAAATATTAGTTAAAGCCTCTTGTACAGCTCGATACAAGGTAATGGTAATATTCTCATTCAGATCCTTACTTTCTTGCATAAAGTCTGTGTCAACCGTGACAGAGCGATTATGTTTTAACCAATCACTAACCAATTCATTTAAAGCGGGAATCAAACCAAGATGGTCTAGAGTTTCTGGCCTTATTCTATTGATCGTCGAATGGAGGTTACTGATCATTTGTCTGGATAAGTCATCAATTGAATTCATCATCTGAATGGCATCGCTGTCTTTTTCTGAACTCAGTAATGATTGTAAGTAGTTAACATCCATCCGTATTGCGGTAACAATTTGGCCTAATTCATCATGTAATTCATGGGCTAAATAATGACGTTCTTGTTCTTGTGCTCGAATAGTCCTAACGGCAAGGTTTCGGTTCTTTCTTAGCAGTTCAGTATTCTCTGCCAATAACTGTACCGTTCTTTCCAAATTATAGGCATTTTCTAACTCAATTTTATGCCTATCTTGAGCTAACTGAAAAATTTTGGCAATCATTTTAAACAACACAATATCTTCATCACGCCAGTTCCTTTTTCTCTTCACTCTATCAAAACCAAAATATCCAGTGACCTTCCCTCTATCCAGAATAGGGACTAAAAGAATAGATTGTATCGATTGGCGTTTAAATTCTAACTGTTCATTTGTTGCCTCAGCGGGCATCAAATCAATATCATCAATCTGTACCACTTTGTGGCTAAAGAGTTGTTGCATCAACCATGAATAAGTCCTAATATTGAGGTTCTGCATAGAGCATTTCATGCTCTCAACCCCTTCAGAACACCATTCATGGGTGTTTGACATTATCAATAAATCGGCAGAAATACTGAACAAATAACTTCGATCAACATCTAATTCAGTCCCCAATATCTTCAAACAATTATTAATGGTTACATCAATAGAGCCAAATTCTGTTTCCAATACAGTTACCGCAATTTCTGAGACTTTACTTTCTATTTTAATCCGTCTGGCAAAAGCTGCCTGAGTGTTCTTATATTCTGTCATATCACTAAAATGAGACAGGTAATATTCAACCCCTCCGCTTTCATCAAGTATCTGACTCACATTGGACCAGGCTATAAATAAATCACCATTTTTTTTACGATCGATTATTTCACCAGACCACGCCCCTTTTGTATTAAGAGACTGCCAAAAATGAGCATAAAACTCTATGTCATGCTCACCACTTTGCAATATTTTAGGTGTTTTTCCTACAACCTCATTTTCTGTATATCCTGTGATTAAACAAAAAGCCTTATTCACTTTAATAATTAGTTTATTCGCATCTGTAATTAAAATCGCTTCATTCGCGTCAAAAGCAGTTGCATTAAGATTTAATTCTTTTAACAACTGTTTATTAAAAATATTTTCCTGGCTAAGTTGTTTAGTTTTAATTGCCAGCATCCGGTTTATAACAATACCAGCGGCTATTAATAACGGTAAGATAACAAGAATAAGTAAAGATAATGCATCCAAGAGCTTAGTCATGGCCTGCTGTTCCTTGAAAGAAATCTCTTCCTGGTATTTATTTAGCGCTTGTTTTAAATATAAAACAGCCTCTATCAATGGCGCATCATCTACCTTAACCAACTCATCTAATCGTGCTACCGAAATAATTTCATTTTGAAGATAATAGTCTCTAGCAAGATTAAGGTTCTGCTGGTATTCATCTAAAACGGTCTCTATCATCCAGAGTGCACTTGATTCGTTTATTGACAAGTTAAGCTCTTGATATTGTTTAATAGTTTTTTTAACTTTGAAGATGTTTTTTAAAGCGTGTTGATAGTTCTCTTGTTTTGAACGAAGAATATAGTTTTTAAAATGATGAATGAACCCGCCATAGCCCATTGAGCTCTTAAACTCAGAAACCAAAAACTGCTTAACTTCAACTTTATTGATCCGGTCTTTATATTGCCGCTGTAAATTCTCATAGCCCACATTTACATTTAAAAAGACCAGACAAGAAATAAGCAATACAAAAATTAAAAAATAATTATATATTTTAAATAAAGAGCTGGAAATAGATTCACTTTCCGATGAAGACCGGACTAGAGGGATTTTCAAAGCTTAAATAGGGCATTCTTAGGATAAAAAAATAATAGCGATATTTATACTATTATTTTGTAGGACTATCAAACTGTATTAAATCATTTTGTATCGCCAGGCGAACGATATCAGCAGTACTTTTAAGCTTTAGTTTTTGTTTTATCAACCCAATATAATTTGCAACAGTCTTTTCGGCCAAAAATATTTTTGTGGCTATTTCCGAGATATCTTTTCCGTCTGCCAGTAAACAAAATATATTAAATTCACGCTCAGATAATGTAGATAGAGGGGTTTGTATCGGTTCTAGTCGTGAATAAACCATAGCTTGCGCCAAGTCTAATGAAATATATGTTTTGTTTTTATGTACCATTTGAATAGCCGTCACAATTTCCATTAAAGCACTACTCTTTGCAACATAAGCCATGGCACCAGCATCCAGAACCCTTTCAACAAGCAAAACATTTTCATAAATAGAAAATATAACAATTTTAGCATTAGGATCCCTTTTCCTAATGAATTTCACACCATCAACGCCTGTACTTCCTGGCATAGAAATATCCATCACCAGAATATCAGGTTTATATTCATCATAAGCTGACCAGGTAGTATCAACATCATCGGCATGACCGACAACTTCAATCCCGCTTACTTTCATCATCCGTTCAAGCCCCTCTCGAACAATTGCATGATCATCAGCCAATAAAACTCTAATTGCCAAACCGCCCCCCTTATTTATCCGTTTTAGCTATTCTATAACAAAATATACAGAGTAATATTAAATTCAGGGAATTCCCCTGAAAATAGCAAGGAACCTGTCTTTAGTTACAGGAAAATCAGTATAAGCTTACAGCTTTAAAGGGATAAACCTCTACCCTTTATTCAATTCCTAACTAGACTTCAAAAGTGAATTTCTACTTTAGATATATTTAAGCTTTAAGCATCACTTAATTTTGAGGAGAATAAGCTATGTTAATAATAGAAAATTTAAATTTTAAAAATAAACTTTTTATTTTACTGCTTGTGCCTATACTGGTTATTTTATTTTTTTCTTCAACTGCTATTTACAACAAAGTAAATACCTCATCAGAAATGAATAAAATAGATCAATTGATTATTTTAAGCACGCATATCAGTTCGCTAGTCCATGAATTACAAAAAGAACGCGGCACTACCGCCGTTTTTATGGGATCTAAAGGCCGTCGATTCAGCACTGAAATGAAAGCTCAGCGTGTAGAAACAGATTCAAAAAAACTATCCCTAGATAATTTCCTATTAACATTTGATCATTCATACATTGAAGGCTCTCATTTGGATAATGCAGTCAAAAAATTATCTAAATTATCTGGCAATCGTTCGCAAGCTAGCTCTTTACAGGTAGCCACCAAACAGGTCATTGGTTTTTATACTCAACTGAATGCAAAATTTATTAATTCCATTAATTATATCGCCAAAGTCAGCCCTGATGTTGAAATTGGTGTTTTAAGCACAGCCTATACCAGTTTTTTGCAAGCTAAAGAGCGCGCAGGTATTGAACGAGCAGTTTTGAGTAATGTCATTGCCTCTGATAGTTTTTCAGGTATAGAAAAAGCTATTTCACTAAAAGCACAGCAAAACACTTATTTTAAAAACTTTAACAGTTATGCCACAGAACAACAATCTCAGTTATATAAAAATCTAACCCATTCTTCAGCTTCAGTTGAAATTAATCGAATGAGGAATATCGTTTATGCCGCAGCAACCAATCGTCAGCGGCAAAGTATTATATTCAAATTGATAACTAATGCAGGTTATGGAAGTGCGATCCATCAATTCAAAAACTACATATTAAGACAACAACCTAAATATCTGCAGGATTTCAATAGTAATTATCAAACAATTCAACAGCTAATTTACCAATACCAATCGATTCCTAGTGTTAAAGCAAATGAACTGAGTCTATTAGCTAGCATTAAAGATATTTTTGATACTTATCGTTCAGCCACTCTCAAAGCATCCGCTCTGATTAAACAAGGCGCTAGTAGCTCCACTATTGATAAAGCCGTTCGTATTGATGACAGCTTGGCTATTTCTGCACTGGATAAACTTATCTTGATTAATGAAAAAGCAAATATCGGTCTGGATGCAAAAACCTGGTTTGATACCGCCACCACTCGTATTAACGGTCTAAAGCAAATAGAAGACCAAATATCAGCTGATTTAAAAGCACTGGCAACTGAAAAACAACAACTGGCATCAGCTTCACTACTTTGGATATCTATTATTACTGCTATCAGTTTAGCGCTTACTTTTATTCTGGCTTATTTCATCACTCAATCATTATTAAAACAGCTAGGTGGCGAACCTATACATGTTATTGCAACAGCCACTAAAGTTTCCCAAGGTAACTTATCTGATCACGATAATGATTCTAAAACGGTTAAAACAGGGCTAATGGCACATATGCACGAAATGACCACAAACTTAAAAAATATTGTCACCACAGTTAAAGGTGTGTCGACTCAAATCTCTTCCAGATCAGCCTTTTTAGTTTCGGAAGCTGAAAAAATGATTGAAGCAGGTAACACTCAATCAAACAACGTAACCTCAATTGCGACGGCGGCTTGTCAATTAACTGAAACCATCAATGAAATCGCTCAAACCACTTCAAGTATTGCCAATACGGCTTCTGATGCAGTTGACCATGCAAATAAGGGGGTGGCTATTGTTGAAAAAACTAAAACTGAAGTTGAGGGTATTCACAATACTGTCAGCCAGACCTCTGACTTAGTAAAATCTCTGGGTGAAAAATCGACTCAAATTGGTCAATTCGTCGATGTAATTAATAACATTGCAGAACAAACAAATTTGCTAGCTTTAAATGCAGCCATTGAAGCAGCCCGAGCAGGTGAACATGGTCGAGGGTTTGCGGTGGTCGCTGATGAAGTAAGGTCTTTAGCTGTTAATACCACTAAATCAACCAATGATATTGAAATGATGGTACGTGAGATACAAACAGAAACTCAAACAGCCATCCGTTCAATGGAAGAAAGCCTACAGCGAGTAGAGAGTGGGGTTTTACTATCAGCTAATGCAGGCAATTCACTCTCACATATTCTTGAGAGTATTTCAAATTTACAAGGCATGGTTCACAGTACAGCTGGAGCAACGGAGGAACTATCAAATGTTTCTAATAATATTTTAAATGATATTCAAGGTGTCGCCCAGCATGCCCTAGATTCTATCAATATATTTAAAGAAGTATCAAAGGCTTCAGGCAATCTGGAGGACAGTTCGTCTAACCTTATTGATTCTATGGCTTATTTTAAAGTGTAGATTTTATAATTTCCATCTAAATTAATATCTAAGTATATGACAATAAAAAACAAACTAACTATTGGCATCACAGTACTTACTTTAGTTTCAACTATTGTCGCTTGTGTGAGTTTAGGCTGGTTGGCCAGTCAATCTTCAACCGAAGCATTACATGCAGAAGCTAGCAAGCAGTTGATAGCGGCAAGAGAAACCAGTAAAAATCGTATTGAGCAATATTTTGAGCAAATTAATAACCAAGTGTTAAGCTTTGCTAATGATCGAATGATGATGAGCGCCATGTCTGATTTTACATCAGCAAGCAAGACTTTAAATAACAACACTTCAGCAGCACAAATACAAAAGATGCGAACTCGACTACGGCAGTATTATAGTCAGGAATTCGCAACAGAATATCGTAAACAAAATACTAATAAAAGTATTGATATTGATGGGTTACTCAATAAACTTGATGATTCTGCTGTTAAACTGCAATATTTATATATCCAAAATAATTCAAATACTTTGGGAAGTAAACATCAACTCAATGACCCTAAAGATGGCAGTCATTATTCAAAGACTCATGCCCTGTATCATCCCCACATTAAAGACTTTTTAGAAAAATTTGGTTACTACGATATTTTTCTTGTGCATCCTGAGTCTGGACAAGTTATCTACTCTGTCTATAAAGAATTAGACTATGCAACCTCTCTTAAAGCTGGAGCTTATGCTAATACAGGTCTAGGTAGTGCATTCCAGCAAGCCAATCAGCTAGAAAGCAGACAAACAGTGCTAGTTGATTTCTCACCCTATCTGCCTTCTTATGAAGCGCCAGCCTCATTTATTGCCACCCCTATTTTTGCACAGGGTAAAAAAACAGGTATTTTAATCTTCCAGATGCCCGTTGCTGAAATCAACAAAATAATGACCCATAATCAGCAATGGAAATCGACTGGAATGGGGTACTCTGGTGAAACTTATCTTGTAGGCTCAGATTTTAAAGCACGGAGCGTCAGTCGCTTTTTACTAGAAAACAAGAGTAGTTATATCTCCGCCCTTGAAAATGCTGGGGTTTCAGCTGACATTATTAATAATATAAGTAGCAAAGAGACCAATATTGGTTTTCAAAGCATTAAAACTGAAGCAGTTAATTTAGCGCTTTCTGGTGAGATAGGGGTTACTACTTTTCCTGATTATCGAGGAGTCCCCGTTTTATCTGCTTATGCTCCCCTGAATATAAAAGGGGTTAAATGGTCGATTCTAGCAGAAATTGACCAGTCTGAAGCCTTCGCACCCGCAGACGTATTAAAAGAAAATATGATCTTTACCGCATTATTAGTGATTGTGTTTATGGCGATAGTCGCTATTATTGCCGGCTTTATTCTCTCTTCATTAATGTCTAAACCCATCAAATACTTTGGCGATTCCATTACGGAAATAATCAAAGATGGAAAAATTGATTTAACCACTCGCCTGGATGAAAGTAGTCAAGATGAATTTGCTGAATTAGCCTCTCATATTAATCACTTATTAGCTAAGAAGCAGCAAGCGGTACAACTGGTTTTGACTACCAGTGAACAGCTGGCTGCTGCATCAGAAAAAGTATCAGCGGTCTCTCTACAAACCAAACAAATTATTGATGACCAACACCAGAAAACAGAAGAGATTGCTACTGCAATGAATGAAATGACTGTAACAGTACAAGAAGTAGCACAAAATGCAACCAATACTGCCGGGAAAGCTCAGGATGGTCATAGTGAAGCAACCATAGGCAATCAAATAGTCGGCAACACCATCGACTCTATCAACCAGCTTTCAACAACAATTGAATCAGCGGAACAAACCGTACAAGCGCTAGAGCAAGACAGTCAAGCTATTGGTACCGTTCTGGATGTTATACAAAATATTGCTGAACAAACTAACCTGCTTGCATTAAATGCTGCAATTGAAGCGGCTAGAGCAGGTGAACAAGGTCGAGGCTTTGCCGTTGTTGCTGATGAAGTACGAACATTAGCCAATAGAACTCAAGAGTCTACGACTCAAATTAATAGCATGATAGAACGCTTACAACGAGGAGCAACAAAAAGTACCCATGCCATGAAAGAAAGCAATCAACATGCTAACAATACAGTAGATGAAGCGCATCATGGCCGTTCGGCTATGGATAATATCAGCACAGCTATTTCTGAAATCACTGATATGACAGCACAAATAGCCAGTGCAACCGAAGAACAATCCATGGTTGCTGAAGAAATTAATAGAAATATTATTCAAATTAGTGATTATGCAAAAGAAACCATAGAAGGAAGTAAAGAAACTACAAAATGCAGTCAGGAAATGAATACGTTAGCAGGAAACCTACAGTCTGTCGTCAAATTATTTGTCGTTTAGCATGGCTTATAGACTTCGCGCGGTCACGGATGAGGAAATTATAACGCACTGATTTTTGTCGAGAGCAAGGCGCTAAAACAGGCGCATAGCAAGCTACACAACTGTTTTAGCAACGCAGCTATCGGCAAAAATTCAGTCGTTAGAAATCCGCAGTCGTGACCGCGTGAAGTATAACATCAAAAATATTTTATTTACTATCTGGAGATAAAGATGACCCATATACACCTTGATGAGCTGATACATTTAGCTAATAAAGATTTAGAACTTTTTGAAAAAAAGCGTTTAGAAATTATCACCTCTTTTATGAACTCTTTTTCCTGTTCCCCCGCCATAAAAGAGCTAAATAAAATTCAAAAAAATATTAATGACAAAGTGGAGTTTCATAAACTAAAGGATTCAGATGTTTTTGAACAAGAACGTCAAGACATGATAAATTCATTTATTGATACTTTTTCAGCAGACATGGATAAGAATGCTTTATTGGTAATGGGTTAAATCTGTGTTTTAGCGTGAATATTCCTACCAAACTCCACCTTATTTATTAATAGACCAATCACAATATCATGCATTTTTTCTAACTTAGAAAAGCAGATTGTTCGACGAGTTAAT
>Ga0209395_1001287_pt1 | contig 35619 bp, 26 predicted proteins | sample GOMGulsemesocosm_3_FD_184635 | JGI IMG/M metagenome (GOLD analysis project Ga0209395, IMG submission 184635) | Methane-oxidizing microbial communities from mesocosms in the Gulf of Mexico - GOM9D Gulf of Mexico (SPAdes) (version 2) | ecosystem: Environmental > Aquatic > Marine > Cold seeps...
CATAACTAGATGCTCACTTTTAACCCGTTTGCCCTGGAGGTTACGTTTAAAATTTGTATTTCACGTTAACATAGTACGAATCTAACGTGACATCGCTATCTTTATATTCTGGTGTCGTTTCTAAGCTAAACAACTCGGCAGAATAACCAATCGCTACCGAGACAGGGTATTTACCTGATGGCTTAAACTCTATGCCTGCGCCATAACGTAGCGTTGAACCGGTATCATCTTTCATCGTTTTTTCGCTCTCATTAAGCGACACTAGCCCTGTTCCAATAGATACAAACGGAGCAATTGTTTTGGTCACTGGGTATGAAAAATTCGCGTTCAACGACAGTGATTTTGGCTGCCAACGATAACTGCCACTGCTTAGTGGTGACTTAAACTCAATATCACCATAGTGTTGATACGTTAAATCGACAGAAACATACTGGTTAATAATATAACCACCGGTAACTGAGATTGCATTATCTTTAGCAGTAATTGACAAGGGAACAGGGATAATTTCTGCTATTTTGGTGTTTATGGCCACAGAACCAAAACCTAGGCCGACGAACATATTAGGTTCATCAGCTAACACTGATTGGCTGGTAAACGGGATACAGCATAGTACTAACACGGATAGTTTATTTTTCATATTTCTCAAATCTTAACAATTAATTTAACCAAGAAATCTGTGTTTAATAACAATTTAGGTAAGTAAGTGGTCTACTTTTTTACAAGAACAAATTGATTAGACCAAGGCATTTATTAATGTGCTTAGTCATTCTAAGCAAATAGTAAATAACACAGGTATCATTAATTTAGGCAGTAAAAAATGATCAGATATTTTCCTAGGTTGGTATAAATACAGATCTTGCGATTTAGTAACCCACCTTCACGGTAGTTACGCGCATTATAACTTGGCTAAAATTACCAGATGGCAATCGCATACAAATGCTTACAAAGAGAGAAGAGAAAAGTAAGTTTGAGATATATTTACACAAGATTCACGGCTCCAACGGTGCGGCCGCCATTACTCAGCCGCATTCCAGTGTCTAAATTTCAGGGTCTTAATCTCAGAGTCTTTATCGGTTGGCTTGGAGCACTAAACCTGCAGGTAACGCATCACCATAAACGCGTTTTGTTTCAGCTTCATTAAGAATTTTGACCTCACGCACCATTTCTATCCAACTCGCTGGTGCTTTAGCTTTACTTAGTTTGTCAATAACCTGTGTAGTAAGGCCATCGTCGAGATCGCGCTGACGATCGCCACACTTTCGCACCATCATCACCGCGGCAAACGCAATGAATTGATCTTTTTTCCAATCCTGCTTAAGTAATTGCGGCAACCAATGGCCTAACTGTGCTGGCGAAATCACATTATGGGCACTGCCATAAAATAATGACCGACTGCAGATCCGCCCTATCGCCCACCAGTTAGCCTGCGCATTGGCTGATTTTTTCGTGCGCTCGAGCAACCATTGCACTAACTCTATTTTGGTCTCAAGCGGCAAATGCTCTAATGATGCAACCAGACGCACCATATCTTCGTAAGATTTAGTCGCTACCTCAGCAACTAGTTTACGGTTTTTCAAATTGCTTGGGTTAATGTAAGGCGCAATATCATTATAAATTTGCAGCTGCTGCTGTGCATTTAAGCCACCGGCGGCACGGCGCCAAAATGTCCACCACTCTGCCCAGCTTGGCGTGGCCTTGTTAAACTGCAAGCCTGTATTATAAAGTGGCCAGATTTGTTCAATGCGCCAATCATCGAGCGGATAACCAAAACCTGGGCGCACCATAAAACCAGCTTGCTTAAACCAATTTCGTTCGTGAAGTTCTGAGCGCCGGCGGCGCTTTTGACCTTGCAATAAATGATCAACCAACTCTCTTAATACCTGAGTCTGCCAGTCATCACGTTTTCCAAGTGCTTTTTCGAGCAGTGGTTTTAGTTGCTTAACCGCTTTAGGATCTGTGGTTTTGTTACTATTTCCGTACACTGTTTCAATTGCAGCAATTGCCTGTGAAAACTTGGCGGGCAATGCGGTTTGAGACTCGTTATCGATGCTCTGGCTAATTTCTTTGCGTATTTGAAATTCAACCTGCCAACGTTGACTGGGATCATTTACCGAAACACAGACAAGTTCAAGCGTACCTACTTGAGTTAGTTGGCAAACTAAAGTGACATCAACCTTACTTTGCTGCTGATTTTTTATCGCGGCAACCAGTGGTGGTAAATTAATGTAGCGCTCAGCATTAAGCTTCATTAATTGACCTGCAGTAAACTCTTGATCATCAGTAGTAGAGGCTAAATTAAACCGCACTGGTTTACCTAACGTTAATGAAAATATATGATCGCTGAGCGCTACTTCACTATTTTCTTGTGTGCCTTTGGGTAATAAACAAATCCCCTGCCCCTCACTGTTATCAAGCACTAGGAAAAATGAACGCGCCGATCCGCCACCAATTTTTAACTGACTGCCAGCGCGCGCTTTAGCATAACTCACAGCACCAAAAGCCACCGCAAGATCTGGGGTGCTATTTTCAAGTATCGTTACTGGTGCTTGCTTCCAGTTGGTGAAAACTTCAGCCGTACGGTCAGCCAGTAATTTACTGTTAAACAAGCCACCATTAAGCAGTATTGCGCTAGGGATTGCGGGATTGTCATCCTGAGCATCCATACGTAATGCTTTGCGACAGGCCAACTGATGCTGATTTAAGAATTGCGCAAGGTGCTTACTGATCGCAGGATCAGCCGCATAAGGCAGACCAAACTCGACAATTGCACTTTGGCGTCTGTTGGGCAAGTCGCTAAAATTAGTCAATGGCACAAATCCATCTAAGGCTAATTGCTGCACTTCGCTTTTGCTTAATTCACAGGTTTTAGAACCACCAATTAAGCGTGAACCTCCCCCTAACAATGTAACATTAGTTGACTCTGGCGCCTGGGCTCCCAGCAACAACTCCTTAGCCTGACGTGTTTGCTGGATCAATTGTGATAATACAGCACTGGACATTTTTTTGTTGCCAGTGATTAATCGACGTTCTGCGGTATGAGCCAAGGCCAGATCTAAATTGTCACCACCTAACATTAAATGGTCGCCAACCCCAACGCGATTTAGCGCAATGCTTTGATTGCTTGGGTTAATATCAACACTAATCAAACTTAAATCGGTGGTGCCACCGCCAACATCGCACACCATCAGCAGTGGAATGTCTTTAAGTAAAACTTGAGCCTGATCGCGATTTTTTTCGTACCAGTGGTACACCACCGCTTGTGGCTCTTCAAGCAACACAATATTTTCAAGTCCAGCCAAGGCTGCCGCTTCAACAGTGAAAGCCCGCGCGGCTTCATCAAAAGACGCAGGTACTGTGATCACAACCTGCTGTTGATTCAATGGCGCATCGCTATGGTGATAATCCCAACATTGGCGCACATGATTTAAATAACTAGCACTAGCCACCAGTGGTGATACTTTTGCAACCTCGTCATTACTGCCCCAAGGTAAAATAGCTGCGGTGCGGTCAACTTGTGTATGCGACAACCAACTTTTAGCACTGACTACTTGGCGCCCGGCGACTTTAGCCCCAAGCTCTCGAGCCAACTCACCGATCACCACCAGTGGTAATTCGCCAATGACCCCTTGGTGTGACCAAGGCAGCACGAGTTGTTCAGGTGTTAACTCTCCAGCCATTGCATGATAGCGAAAACTCGGCAATAGGGGCTTCCTTGCTACCACACCTGGAGCAACTAACTGATCGATTTCAAATATTTTACTTACTTGACTGCAACCAGTAGCGGCATCATCTGCCAACGGGCTATAAGCCACAACTGTGTGTGTTGTACCAAGATCGATGCCAACCTGAAAACGCGGCTGTGCTTTGTTGTTCATTGAAGCTCCACAATGCTAATTGATGAATGGCGAGAATATACCCGTGCATCCTGCAAATACGTGATTCCAGAATTTACAAGGAGCACGGGTAGTAACAACCAATCCATTGGCTGTCAGATCTTGGTATTACTTAGCGCGCACGTCAAATTCAACCTGCCAACGTCCATCGCCATCACGGGCAATAACATCAAGCGCTAAGGTACCTACCTCAGTAACTCGTGCTGCTAAAGTTACGGGCACGACATCGCCTGCGGTGCGATTATCAATGGGTAAGGTTGCTGATATCTCAGGTAATTCTTCAAGTTCATCAGGGGCCCAAAAATCTAGATGAGTGCCCACTTCGTCATCACGGCGAACCGTTGAACCAAAAAATTTAAATTGCACAGGTTGACCAACCACCACACCAAATTGACGGTCTGTCACTTGCACACTAGAACCTTCTTCCATACCAAATGGTGCAACGCAGATAGCCTCAACCGGCGGCGCCATGCCAGGGATTGCTGGCATGGCACTTTCAATGCCGACATAATACGCGCTGGCAATACCACCGCGGATCCTAACGCCCTTACCTTGGCGCACAAAGCCATAATAACAAGCACCACTGGCCACCGCTAAATCAAGATCAAGGCCAGTTAACAATTTAGCTTCGTCAGCATCGGCCTCTGTCAACCAATCATTGATAATGGTCATTAATCGTGTTGACAACAAATCTGACTTTAAGACGCCGCCGTTAAATAAAATTGCCGTTGGTTTGATAAAATCATCTTCACTTTCACCAAACAGCTCAGTAACAGCGTCGTGTTGTCGATTTAAAAAAGCAGCTAAGTGACGAGAAATAGCGGCATCTTGGGCATAAGGCAAACCAATCTGAGTCAATGCTGTACGTGGTTGTGCAACCGGATGTTCGGTAACAGGGGTCTGAGGAAAAAAGCCTTCGACTAAAACTTGTTGAACTTCTTGCTGAGTTAGCTCTGTTTTTAAGGTTGCGCCAAGCAGTTTTGAGCCACGGCTTGGCACCACAATTGGCACCGATTGCAATTGGCTATCACTTAATAAGGCTTCTTTAGCGTCGCGACAGGCATGCACCATGCCTTGAATTTGCCAAGGCTGCAGATTTTTACCTTGTTGCGCTAATTTAGCACGTAATGTATATGCCAGTGCCAAATCCATGTTGTCACCACCAAGCAAGATGTGATCACCAACAGCCACGCGATTAAGGGTTAAATTACCGCCTTGTTCAGTTACCGCTATCAGCGACAAATCCGTGGTGCCACCACCAACATCGACCACTAAAATGACATCACCGACACTCACTTGTTCGCGCCAGTTATCTTCATTGTTTTTTAGCCAGCTATACACCGCCGCCTGTGGCTCTTCCAGTAAAGTTAAATGCTCAAATCCAACTTCTCGCGCTGCTGCAGCAGTTAACTCGCGCGCGCCAGGATCAAATGATGCAGGCACGGTAATAGTAACATCTTGCTCTGTTAACGGCATTTGCGGGAATGCCAGCAACCATGCAGCAGCTAAATGATCAAGATAGTGTTTACTGGCGGTAACCGGTGATATTTTGGTTACTTCATCAGGGCTATTTAACGGTAAAAAATCACTGTGGCGGTCAATTGCGCCATGGCCTAACCAACTTTTTGCACTGGCGACTAAACGGATCGGCGTTTTGCTGCCCAGATTTCGGGCCAAGGCACCGACAATGGTTTTGTTATCAGCAGACCATGGTAATGCGGTTTGACCAGGTGCCAATTCTGCCTCATGTGCTTGATACAAAAATGAAGGCAGTTGGTTTTTGTCTTCAACAGAGCCTGCAGCAGTCAGTTGCGAAATGGTCAGTATTTGTGGCTCAATACTATCGCTGTCGCTCTGAAGGTCGACGTAAGATAGTACACAGTGAGTTGTACCTAAATCAATGCCAACACTGTATTTTGCAGACTGACTCATAGCTCCACCTCAGCAGCAGCAACGATGCTAAGATCATGTCCTGGCGCTAACTTTGGTAATTTGGTTGCCGCAACTTTCCAGCCTTTATGAACTAAAATACCAGTAAAGGGTGCTTGACCAACTACGTTGCCTGTTAGGCGAATTTGCGTTGCGTCAAAGCCTTGTGGCAAGGTGATTTGGCTTTCTTCTTCTTTATTAACCACTGGCTCCAAAGTGAAGTAGTCGCTAAGTACTTTTTGACCACCTTCATGAATAACACGAGCTGCCGCGCCCACTTCTTCGTCAGCAAATCCGGTAAGATCTTCGCTGATAAAATCAATAAAGCGTGCTTCTTGCTGCAGCAACGCTAATAATTGCAGCGCGGCTTGCGGGTCAGTAGTCTCAAGTTTAGGGCTTACTTCAACTTCTTTGATTACTTCGACTTCTTTGATCACTTCAACTTCTTTGATCACTTCGACTTCTTTGATCACTTCGACTTCTTTGATCACTTCAACTTCTTTGATCACTTCAACTTCTTTGATCGCTTCAACTTCTTTAATTACTTCAATTTCTTTCTCAACAATTTCACTTTGGCCCTTTTTAGTGACATACAATACCGCAAAAATAACGGCAACCGCCGCAAGTCCGGCATGTCCCTGATCTAGCAAAGTTGGTGCAGTTTCAAAAATGGCTGAAAAGTCTAAATTCATAGTGGTCTCTCTAACAAATGCGCTATTACTTTAAAATGCGCGCAATACTGGATATTAACTGATGGCACTGATTTTAACATTTCATTGTCTCTAAGGCCCAGCTTTCTTTACTAATCTAGCCAAATTAGCTGTTTATTTGTGGAGTAAAATCTGATCATTGCAAGGTGTTAATTAAATTTTGTTTTGTCTGTCCAAATAGTATACTGATAACAAAAAGGGAGCCTTACCAATGGCAAGACCCCCTGTGTATAATTTCAAGATATTGGCTAACCTCAGTACCTTTATTTCAATAGGTTACAAAATCCTTATCCAGAACTCTGGTTAGCGAATAATTATGCCTGATTAGACTGAGTTTCATCAGGGCTTGGCTGATCGCTTAAAATCTCAGCTAGCGTTGCACGAGACAAATTACCTTCAACTTGACCATCGTCATTTAACACCGGTAATGGCAGTACATTGTCCAACATTTCGGGTATTACTGTTTCGAGTAATGCATCGCCTTGCACTGCCGGTACATCTTCAAGTAATGATGAATCAAGTACGTTACTATAGTCACTTTTTTCGACATTTTCCAAAGTGTCTTGCGTGATTACCCCTTGATAACCATCATCATTGACCACATAAGCGAAATCGTGTTTTGATTTACGCATTTGAGCAACAGCTTCACCGATGGTTTCACTGGCTATACGACACACTTGAGGTTGCATTACTGTTTCAACGGTTAACGCGCGCGCGCGGTTAACATCTTTAACAAAGGCTTCGACATAATCATCGGCAGGATTAAGTAGTATCTCTACTGGTGGCCCTTGTTGCACTAATATACCATCACGCAATATCGCAATGTTATCACCAAGGCGCAACGCTTCATCTAAATCATGGGTGATAAAGACAATGGTTTTATGGAGAGTTTCTTGCAATCCAATTAACTGATCTTGCATTTCGCTGCGGATTAATGGGTCAAGTGCCGAAAATGCCTCATCCATTAACAAAATTTCAGCATCGGTACACAAAGCTCGCGCTAAACCGACCCGTTGCTGCTGGCCACCTGACAGTTGGTTCGGAAATTTATCGGCGTAACCATCTAAACCAACGGTTTTGATCCACTGTAGCGCACGCTCTTGCCGCTCGGCTTTGGGAACGCCCTGCACTTGCAAGCCATAAGCGATATTTTGCAACACACTACGGTGCGGCATTAGGCCAAATCGCTGAAATACCATCGACATTTTATGACGACGAAATTCCTGTAATTCTTTATCCTTTAACTTCATTACATCAATGCCACCCACTTCAATGGTGCCAGCAGTGGGCTCGATTAGGCGATTAAAATGGCGAATTAAGGTAGATTTACCTGATCCTGACAATCCCATAATGACAAATATTTCGCCTGGATAAATATCGAGATTAATATCACACAAACCAACTGTATCGCCTGTCTCTGCTAATATTTGATCTTTAGTTTGACCCGCCTTAACTAACTCAAGTCCTTTTTGTTCATTTTCGCCAAATACTTTATATAAGTTTTTAATTGAGATTAATGGCGTACTATCTTTTTTATTATCGTCGCTCATGTTATTTACCTTCAAAACTTTGTAAGGTCCGCTTAGCGTAACTTTGTGAAATTCGATCAAAAATAATTGCTAAGGCAACTATCGCTAAACCGTTTAGTAATCCAAGGGTAAAATATTGATTGGTTATTGACTTTAATACCGGCTGTCCTAGTCCTTTAACACCAATCATCGAGGCTATTACCACCATCGCTAGTGCCATCATAATAGTCTGGTTGATGCCTGCCATAATATTAGGCATTGCCAGTGGTAGTTGCACACCAAATAATCGTTGCATCGAACTAGCACCATAAGCTGTTGCCGCTTCAAGCACTTCTTTGTCGACCAGTCTAATGCCTAAATTGGTTAAACGGATAACAGGAGGAACCGAATAAATAATAACCGCTATAACACCAGGTATTTTTCCGATACCCAACAACATTACAACGGGGATCAAATATACAAAAGCTGGCATGGTTTGCATAATATCAAGCACTGGCGTAACAAATGACTGTACTCGATTGGAACGAGCCATCGCGATGCCAATCGGTAGCCCTATCATTATCGATAGCAAGGTTGAGACAAGAATAATACTCATGGTGCGCATGGTATTGTCCCACATCCCAAAGAAGCCAATTAAGAAAAATGCACCGGCGACACTTACCGTTAATTTCCAGGAGCGGCTCGCTGCATAAGCGAAACCGGCTAAGACGCCAATAACCAACCACCATGGACTGCTTAGCAATAATTTTTCAAACCAAATAAGAAAAGTTAGTAACGGATCAAAAAAAGCTTCAATACTATCACCATATTCGCGAGAAAAGCTGCGATAAGCGCCGTCGAGAGTCTTGCGAATATCTAATAGCTGATGACGGTCAAGCTGTGGGATTTCCGATAGCCATGAATTGTCTGACATTGAATTTATTTCCTAAAATAAAAAACCCGGCAAAGCCGGGTATATTGAGTGGTTTTTAAAGCTGCGCTAACGCTTTTTTGATTTTATTAGCCGTGGCTAAATCAACCCATTTCATCCAACTCTCTTGATAGTTCGTTAAAAAGTACTCAGCAGTAAATTCACCGTCAGCTTGCTCATTTTCCATCCAAGCTAATAGTGTATTCATTTGAGCATTTGTAAATGAACGGCTTGACAAGTATGCCATTACTTCAGGCGCTCTTTTAGCAAATTTCTCAGTAACCACTGAGTCAACTGCCGAAGGTGGATACATGGTTGGTTTTGGGGTTAGGCAATCATTTTGGGTGATACATTCTTTAAATTGCTTTACATCAATGCCTGAGCCAAAATCAACTTTAACCATTTTGTATTTGCCTAATACGGCCGTTGGTGCCCAGTAATAGCCAAACCAAGCCTCTTTACGTTCATAAGCTTTAGCAATTGAGCCCGACAAACCAGCACCTGAACCCGGATCGATTAAATCAAAACCCGCAGATCCTAAATCCATTGCTGTAAATAGGTTGCCTGATGAAATTTGACAATTCCAACCTGCAGGACAGCCATAAAAGGCCGATAATGTAGGATCTTCGGGGTGCTTGAATAATTTTGCGTTTGCTTTGATGCCTGCGATAGTGGCTAATGTCGGATCTTTTTCAACCATGTAAGCAGGGACCCAGAATCCTTCTTCACCGCCGTCAGACAAGGTCACACCAGCGTAACGGATCCGGCCTTCTTCGACACCTTTATCCAATGCTTCTTTCATCGAGTTGCTCCAGAACTCTGGTGCAATATCTGGCTGGCCTTTTTCGATCATTGCCGCACCGGTCGGCATCGTATCGCCAGGTACCAATTCAGCCTCACAGTCAAAACCATGCTTTAAAATAAAACGGTCAACATTGGCGATTAATGTTGCTGAATTCCAATTCATATCTGCAATTGTAACTTTGCCGCATTCACTGGCCATAGCCGATGTTGAGAAGGACGCCCAAGTGACCAATAGTGAGGTAGCTAAGATTTTTTTCATGCCCGATAATTCCCTAATTAACAATAAAGTATTATCTACGATACAGTATTTTAGGGTGAAAAAGTTAAAAGATTACATTGTGTTTACATTTTGAGGCGGTGTGAGTGGGGCTTGAATTAGATAATAACGTGGCAATAACACGCTATTATCTAGCAATAAATAACAACAATATCCCTAGCAAAAAAGCCAAAAAACATACAGCTTAAACTATTGATAAATATGAATAAAAATTAAAATTAAAATTTGTACAAATACAGACCAAGTAATGCGTCGATAAATAATCTATTTTTCCTGCACTATTTAGCTCAATCTGGTTAACGAATAAAATTTGCCAGAAGTCTCTGTCAGCAACCTAAACTGGCCGTTAATACCCTGGCGAGTCAAAAATGGCTTGAAGCGCTCGGCAGGTAATTCAATGGTGCGTCCCGTGACATCACGCACCACTATTTTATCGGCACCACCATTATATATAGGCAAAAGCTGTTCATAATTCAACCGAACATTAAACACATATTGGTTCATTAACCTAAGCTCATATTTACTTTTTCAGACAGATCTGTTGCTAAATTTTCAATCTCAGCTAAGCGTTGTAATTGTTGTTTAATTAGATTTGATCGGATTAAATCATGCTTTTTCCATTGTAATAAAGGCGTGATTAATCGAGATGCAATCTGTGGGTTAATCGTATTTAATTTAATGATTTGATCAGTTAAAAACAGGTAACCGCTGCCATCAATTGCATGGAAATTTTTAGGATTGGCCATCGCGAACGATCCGATTAAACTACGAACCCGATTTGGGTTTTGCCAGCTAAATGCTTGGTGTTCAAATGTGGTAATAATTGAGGTGATCACATTCGCCGATGGATTGGCACCAACCAGTGCAAACCATTTATCCATCACTAAGCCATTTTTAGCCCATTTTTGTTCGAACAAGCCATTCAATTGACTCAAACAGCTCAGGTTGTTTTCATTTGCATAACTTAACGCGCTAATTGAATCTGTCATATTGGTTGCTTGAAGATATTGTTGTTTGACCATGCCTTCAACATCGACCGCTGCTGTTACGGCCATCAGCTTGAGGCTGGCATTTTTGAGCTGACGCAAACTAACATCTTTATCGCAATCGTTACCAATAGCCATTGAAGTACGTTCATAACAAGTATGCAGTAATGAGAACAATTGTGTTGCAAGATGGTGCTGAACAAAATTTCGTGCCTCGATAATCGCATCAATAGCAATTGAATCAACAAGTTCAAACAACTCCATGACCGAGGGTAACTCAATCATCAATGCAACCAAGGCAGGATCGATGCTTAGATCTGCTAAAACCTGCTTTAAACTCTCGCCTAATAATGGATTAACATCCAATCTGTCACCACGGCTATGCAATAAACTATTTTCGATAATTGCTTTAGTTAAAAACTTCTGCGCACTGTCCCAGCGCGCGACATCACTTGATGCAAAACGAATCAAATGGGCCAATTGCTGGTCAGAGTAATCAAAATTTAGTTTAACCGGCGCAGAAAAATCGCCTAATAACGAAGCTAGAGGCTTGCTGGCGATATTATCAAAGACAAAGGTCTGTTGGGTCTCAGTTAGTTCTAAAACGGTATGGGTTAGTCCCTCTGCAAGTTCAAATAACTGGCCTTGAGCAGAAATTAATTCAACACTGACCGGAATGTGAAGCGGCAATAGCTTTTGGCCATTGTCAGGGTTTGGAAGCATTTGACTTAACGTTAATTGATATTGCTGTTTTACCTGATCATAGCTTTCGCTGACAGTGATGGTTGGTGTACCCGCCTGACTGTACCATAATCTAAATTGGCTTAAATCAACCCCAGCGCCCTGCTCCATCGCTGCAACAAAATCGTCACAGGTTACAGCCATACCATCGAACTGCTCAATGTAACGCGCCATGCCTCGCTGGAATCCATCTTCACCCAATAAAGTATGGATCATTCGAATGACTTCGGCTCCTTTGTTATATACGGTCACGGTATAAAAATTATTCATTTCGATCACCGCTTCTGGTCGAATAGGATGAGCCATAGGTCCGGCGTCTTCAGCAAATTGATGTGAGCGCATGACCTTAACCGCACTTATTCGATTAACCGCTCGTGAACCCAAGTCAGAGCTAAACTCCTGATCGCGAAAAACTGTTAAACCTTCTTTTAAACTTAATTGAAACCAATCACGACAAGTAATTCGGTTACCGGTCCAGTTATGAAAGTATTCGTGACCAATCACCGATTCAATGCCGTCAAAATCAGCGTCAGTAGCACTTTCGACATCGGCTAAAACATATTTACTGTTAAAAACATTAAGGCCCTTGTTTTCCATCGCGCCCATGTTAAAGAAGTCAACCGCGACCACCATGTAAATATCAAGATCGTATTCCAAATCAAAACGCTCTTCATCCCATTTCATCGCTTTTTGCAATGATACCAAGGCATGCTCAGCTTTATGGCGATTGCCTTTATCTACAAAAAACTCCAATGCCACTTCACGGCCAGAACGCGTGGTAAAACTACCTGATAGCTGATCAAAATCACCTGCTACTAGCGCAAATAAATAGGCCGGTTTTTTGAATGGGTCATGCCACACTTTATAATGACGGCCATTATCAAGAGTGCCGCTTTCAATACTGTTACCGTTAGATAACAAAAACGGATACTTTTGCTTATCGGCAATTACTTTAGTGGTAAATACCGCCATAACATCAGGTCGATCTAAATAATAAGTTATCCGGCGAAACCCTTCAGCTTCACATTGAGTGCAAAAGGCATCGCCAGACACATAAAGCCCTTCTAATTTTGTGTTTTCAAGTGGGTTAATAGTGGTCACTATACTCAGTTCAAAACTGTCAGGCACCTCAATAATGGTCAATTTACTATTAGTGACAAAATATTGATTTGGCAGTAATGCCTGAGAGTTTATTGCAATAGAATCAATTATTAAGTCATCACCGTCGAGGATCAATGAATGATCATGATCGCCATTACGGCTAATTTCTGTGACAGCAGTGACTCGGGTGGCTTGAGGCTCAAGCTCAAACGTTAGATTCACCGTCGCAATTAAAAACGATGGAATACGGTAATCTGATAAATATTTAGTAGTTGCTGTGGTCATTTTAATCCCTTGATAGCAGACGTTGGGCAGATAAAGAAACGCGCCAATAAATTGCCTCTATCATACTAAAGCCCACAAAAAATAAAAGCCTGAATAGACAGGCTTTTATAAAACAATAATTTCAACTTCTTCGTGTCTTACGATAATCGGTAATTACTAGATAGGCGCTAAAAGAGCGTTATTGGGCAAACTGGCTTATCCGATAACCATACTACATAAAATAGAAGCCAATCGAACTTGACCAACAGCTACCGAAAGTCACATTAAGTTTAGGTATTTGACCCGCTCCTAAAAATCATAAACTAGGCCTAAATTAACTGTGCGCCCTTTGCCTTTGACATTCCAACCGGTAAAAGTATGAGATTGTGAAATATGCGGGTAATAATCACGGTTAAACAAGTTTTCTATCCCGGCAGATAATTTTATTGCGCCACTAACCTGGTAACTGGCTGATGCATTAACCACGCTATAAGAACTGACGGGGGCTTTTTTACCACTGTATTTACCATTTGTAGGCTCAAAACGATTACGGCTTTGCACCCCAAGGTAATTCATCGCTAAACGTAATTTTTCAGTGGCCTGGTAGTTAATATAGGCGGTGATTTTTGCGGGAGTAATTGAACCAGCATCAAGATAGCTACCGGTTTGTGTACTTTTACCTTCTGACCAACTATAACTAATCCCGCCATCTAATTGCTCATTAAAAGTTACATCTACAGCCGCTTCATAACCCCAAATCTTCTGTGGATTACGCTCTAAACTATAGGTTTCGGTCGCTTCATCAACCACCATATTGCCGCCATAGTTATTGGTTGAATAAAAGGCTGCTATTTCAAGCCGCACGTTATCAAAAACACTGCTAAAACCAATCTCAGTGTTTTTAACGATGGCGGCTTGCGTATCTAATTTACTTAACTGGGAAAATTTAGCATTTCGTAACAAACTGCCGATATTAGCAATATCAAAGCCTTCAGAATAACTAATATAAGGACTAAATAGTTCATTGTGGCTGTAACGCAAACCAATATTATAAGTAGTAGCGTCATAATCTAACTCACCACCTGTCACACTCACTGGCACAGTACATTCTTTACCATCTTTACAAATCATCAAGGTACTAAAGTTATTAACACCAATTTTAATATTTTCTTGGCGTATTCCGGCTTTGAAGACCCAATCTTGGGCAAAGATTAATTTGCTTTGCAGATAAAAAGCGACATTATCCATGTCCATTTTTGGTGTCCACATCCGGCCATCAACTAATGGTTGGGCTGTTGTGTCATTTAATACATCAACGCCATAAATAAAAGTGCTATCAAACAATTCAAAATCAACATTGGTATTAAAGTTTAGGCGTAGGCCAGTTTTATCTGAGGTGATCATCGACTGACCACCTACTAAACCTAATTGTTGATCTTTGAATTTGGTCGAATAAAAGAACACATTTTCAATTTTTTGCCAGTAAGCATCAGCAGTAAAGTCTGTGTTATCAAATAACTCCATATCACGATACTGTAATTTTAAGTTGTGATTGCCACGGGGTCCTTGCGGATCGCCAGCCACCACTTTATTGTCGGTATTTTTAATCGCATAACTTTTGGTGCCAACGTTAACCTTACTATTGACCGCCACATAGTCAGAGTTTTGCTGACCTTTAAAATAGTTATAGCTGAGCTGTAGTGAACGGCTATCATCAATGTAATAATTAATTTTGCTAAACAAATTATCTGACTTAAAGTCAGACAAACCATAAGTTAGCCCTAACACATCACCTTGCGCGTCACGAATCACCCCATTTTGATCGCTAACCACACTTAATACATAATCAAACTGGCCTAAAGTACCATCAATTGCCATATCAAGGCGACGACCAGCACTATCTTCAAACTTAATCGCTGAAAAATTACTGCTAATTGCTGCACGGCCGGAAAATGCTTTTTCACTATTGGCTTTTTTAGTGATGTAGTTAATAATACCGCCAGCAGCACCATTACCATAAATAGAGGTTGCGCCTTTAATCACTTCAATCCGTTCAATCACACTTGGATCTAATGAACGAATCCCTAATTTACCATTACGCAGCGGCGTTGATTGTGGCACGCCATCGATCATTACCAAGGCATTACGCCCACGTAAAGACTGACCAGAGTTACTGTTGGTACCACGACCAGCACTCATTCCTGGCACATGCAGTGCCAACATATTTTGCAACTCAGCACTTGTTAACAAGTCTTGGCTAATCGTTTGCTTATCAATAATCGAGACCGAAGCAGGCACTTCATCAATACTTTCTTGAATTCGGCTACCGGTAATAATAACTCGTTCAAGATCTTTCATCTCTAGGTTATTGACCACAGTAGCTTGCTTAACTTCGTTGGCCGAAACAGCCAAACTGGCACTTACGGCTACTGCAATCAGCGAGTAATTTATAAATTTCATTGAACATTATCCTTGGTAAAAAAAGTGATTAAAAAATACGGCACAAAACGCAACGCGAATGATAACGGTTAACATTTAGAGTTCAATCTTTTTTGTCAAGAGTTTTGTAAGCGTTTGGTTGATTTGGTACTAAACCTGAATTGTGGATAATGATTATGTAAACAATTGAAATAAAATAATTATAAATTTTAGTCACGTAATTTAAGTGGTCATCAAGGCATTTTCACTAATAAATAGCTGTTGCAACAACACTCAGAGGCGCTAAAACAGCGTTATTAGGCAATTCGCTTATCTGGTATTGAAATTATTTAAAGTGATTCGTCAGCCGACGCTCTTGACCGGCTGTGGCGCAGCTGTGGAATGTTGCCCATTGCCTGCAAAGTTGCAGTAATAGCGCCAAAAGATTTTGAATGACTCGAGCCAATCACATTAATTAAGTGATCTCTTGTGCTAAATTAAGCTGATTCATCGAGAAAAGCTTGTGGTAAAAAAGCGTCCCTCCCACTAATTTTTATAAAAATCACAACAGACTTCAGCTGGACCGCAGGATGTACCATGAACTGCCGGAGGCTGCCTTTAGGTTAAGCCCATAGATGGGTTACAGTTAGTTGTATACCTCTAACGGGCTAAGGCTTCCTTCAGACCCCACCGTTAGCCAGTTACGCCCTTGCCAATCAGATTGTCATCCCCTTAATCAGGGTGACTCCGCTTTCTTTCAAGCGGACGGGTTTGCCAGCTTTGCTGGGCAAACAAAAAAGCCGCGTTCAACGCGGCTTTTAAATATTTTTATTAAAATTTGTTAATTTTTAGCAGTTTTACCTAAATCGATGAAGTCTAGGGTGATGTATGATGCTTCATCAAGTACTGGGTCTATTTCTGGTCGCTTTTTAGGTAAATCGTCTAGCGAGGCAACTTGCTCTAGTCCGGATTTTATTCGACGTAAGTTTGCCCGTTCTAGCGTTGTTTTATCAAGCTGCTGACGTTTTTCTTCTCTTATCGTTTGAACTAAGCTGACACTGGTTTGATCTTTTTCTAGCTGATACCTTTCGATGTCTTGCGCCAAAAATTGAAACTCAAGATTCATCGCTATGCGCTGCTGATGATTGTTCGCTAACTGTGACAAGTAATTATGACGATAATCGCTGCGCTTGTTATAAGCGGCCTTGTTAATGCTGTCCCAAGGTAGGGTATTGTCGGCAACACTTTCACCGAAATCAGCTGGATCAACAGCAGTTGGGAATTTAATGTCTGGCACTACCCCCTTATTTTGGGTGCTGCCACCGTTAATCCGGTAAAATTTTTGAATAGTATATTGAACAAAACCAATCGGCTTCTCATAAAAATCGTAAATCCGACTTAAACTGCGGTGCTGTTGCACAGTGCCTTTACCAAAGGTTTGCTCGCCAACCACAATTGCTCTGTCGTAGTCTTGCAGTGCTGCTGCAAAAATCTCCGATGCTGATGCACTATAGCGGTTAACTAATACAGTAACGGGTCCACGGTAATAAATAGCTTTATCAGGATCTTTTCGGACATCAACCTGCGAGTTGCCACTTTTAACCTGAACAATTGGGCCAGATTCAATAAACAAGCCACTTAAGTTAGTCGCTTCAGTAAGTGCACCACCGCCGTTATTACGCAAGTCGATAATAAGACCTTCACTGCCCTGCTGATCTAAGTCAGCAATCAGTTTCTTAACATCATTGGTTAAATTGACATAAAAACTTGGGATCTTAATTACCCCAATTTTACGGTCTTTAAATTGCGGTAAATCCGACTCTAACATTTCAGCTTTAGCTGCGCGATCTTCAAGCTTGATGGTATCACGAACTATCGGCACAATTTTAGATTTACTGCTACCCGTTGCCTTGCCAGAAACAATTTCAAGACGCACAGTTGAGCCCTTAGGGCCTTTTATTAATTCAACCACATCATCAAGACGCCAGCCAATGATATCAACCATCTCTTTATTGCCTTGGGCAACACCAACGATTTTATCATCTGGACCAAGCTGCTCGCTATTATCCGCGGGGCCACCACTGACTAATCTTTGAATAACGGTGTAGTCATCTTTAACTTGCAGTACAGCTCCAATCCCTTCAAGAGACAAGCTCATTTCAACCTGAAAGCGCTCGGCATTACGAGGCGATAAATAACTAGTGTGAGGATCGATTGAACGGGAAAATGAATTCATTAATAATTGAAATACATCTTCACTGTGAGTTTGGGTGATTCTTTTTAGCGCGTTGTTATAACGCTTGCCTAAAGTGCTGGCGATTTCGGGCCAGTCTTTGCCGGTTAACTTAAGATTTAAAGCATCACTTTTGACACGTTGGCGCCATAATTCATTAAGTTGTGTTTTTGATTTAACCCAATCGGAGTTATCACGGTCAAATTCATAATTGTCTTCTATATCAAAGACCATTGGTTTATCAAGTAATTGCAATGCATAGCTAAAACGTTCAAAACGGCGTTTAAGGTTTAATTGATATAGTTGATAAATATCTTCTAGCCGGCCTTGTTTCAATATTTCATCGAATTTAAACCGCAAAGGTTCGAATGATGCAATATCGGAGGCAAGAAAAATATTCTTGTTGTAATCCATACTTTCGAGATAACGGTCAAAAATTTTCGATGAAAATTTATTGTTTAGCTCGAACTCTTTAAAATGAGTTCGAGTAAACAAAGCGGTAACCCGAGTACTGGAGACTTTATGCTGTGGTTCAGCGCTTAACACCGGAATTTCTTCAATCTTATATTTGGCAGGCAATCCAAAAGCATTGGTCGCCACCAGTATTGGAACTAATCCTAGTGTTAAACGTTTTAGCATAAAAATCTCCTATTTTGTTGCTAATATATGTTCTGGCTTTACCTTAACTACCATGCCTGATACTAGCTGTACTTTAGCATCTGATTTAGCAAGATCGACAATCACACCCTGCATTGGTGCCTTGCCTAATGTAACTAAGACCTTCTGGTTAATTGAAAGTGCCGCAATGCTTGCTACTTTCTCACCAACAGGTAACTGTGGTGCTGCAGCTTGTTTAGGTGCTACCGCTGGCTTATTGCTGTTGCGAGTTGGTACCTTGGCACGTTTAAGCTTAGCAGCTGATGCGTCTTTGTCAGTTTTTACAACTTTAGGCGCTTTTTCATCAGCGCGTACTTTGGCTTTCTTCTGACTTTCAAGTAATACTTTTTTTGCATGCTCAACATGGTCTTCACTTAGCTCGTCACCAGCAACACCATCTAAGTCAATGCGCTTAGCACCGGCTTTAGTGCCGCGTAGGTAGCGCCAACTCGTGGTATAGTGACGAATAGCCCCACGTAACTGGGTTTTGCTAACCATCTCATCTTCACTTAAACGTGCGGCTAAATCTTGAAATAGACCGATTTTAAGTGGTTGAGCGTCGCCCTTAAGTGTAAAACACTTTGGGAATTTTTCTGCTAGATAAGCGATTACCGCCTTATTATCTACAAGTTTAGCTGTACTATTCATTTATTCTTCCGAGTCGTTACTAAATTCTTCAATTAAGAATGCTATAAAATGTTCAATCAATTCGTCGTCTAAGTCGACCAATCCGGGTTGATGCTGCCAGTAGGGCCAAATCGCTTCAAGCATTTCGCGAAATAAACCTAAGTCAGTATCATCGTTTACTGTTTCAAATAATCGGTGGTATACACGATTAATATTGTCAGTTGCAATTTCTTCTTCGCCTTCCCATTCGCCCACTTGCGTGATGTCGAATAGAAATTCGTTAATATCTAGATGTTCATACATCATAATTGTTTTCCCAAACGGTGATAAGTGCAAGTAATAATTGCATTTACGCTATTTACCGCTCAATTTTTGTTCGATCAATCTAGCTAGTTGTTCTAAACCGACTTGATCTGTCTCATTAAAACGATCCAGACGCTCACTATCAATATCAAGTACGCCATAAAGCACATCATTAATCTGCAAAGGAATAACAATTTCTGATTGCGATCGGACATCACAAGCAATATGACCAGCAAATTGATGGACATCGCCAACGCGCTGAGTCTTAAGTGTACCTGCTGCTGTGCCACAAACACCCTGGTTAAAAGGGATTCGGGTACAAGCAACGTTGCCTTGAAATGGTCCAAGCACTAATTGCTGTTCTTTAGCCAGATAAAAACCAACCCAATTGACCTCGCTTAATGCCTGATTTATAAAGGCGCTAGCATTCGATAATAAGGCTATTTCGTCGGTCTCTTGTTCGATTAAGCACTCAAGTTGTTTACATAATAAGGAGTAATCGGTATTCAATTTTCTAACCTAGCTACTACATGGCAGGCTACTATACCTGAGTTATGATAAATGAAAACCCTAGGGCAATAGCTCAAGGCTAAAAAAATTGTTTTTTGCCAGATATCTCAATATTTTTAGCCGACACCACGTTAATATTTGCTGTATTATGGCCCAAACAAATAACTTGATAGAACCACATGTCGATTAACACCTTATTACCCTCTCAATTTCTTGAGCATATTTCGTCGCAATTACCCAGCCACCTCACTATGGACGATCTCATCGCGGCTTGTCATAAAGAGTTAAGGTTTAGCATTCGCGTCAACACCTTAAAAGGGACTGTTGCCGACTTCTGTTTGCTGATGGACCAACTTGACTGGTCTTATCAAGCCATTCCTTGGTGTCACACTGGATTTTGGGTCGAGTTGCCCCCAGGATCATCAGCCGCGGGAAAACTGCCGCAGCATATTACCGGTTTATTTTACATTCAAGAAGCCAGCTCAATGCTGCCTCCTGTGGCACTATTTTCAGACAACAAAAAATTTGAGATGGTACTAGATTTAGCTGCAGCACCAGGTTCTAAAACTACCCAAATCGCTGCTTTAATGGCAAACAAGGGTTTATTGGTGGCCAATGAGTATTCTTCTAGCCGAATCAAAGCGCTGCATAGCAATTTACAGCGGATGGCCGTTAGTAACACCTTAATTAGCCACTACGATGGCCATGTTCATGGCGAGCATTTAGAAAATTGTTTTGACGCGGTATTAATCGACGCCCCATGCAGTGGTGAAGGCACTGTACGTAAAGACCCAACCGCGTTTAAAAACTGGAGTCTTGACCACATTGAAGAAATAAGCTGTGTACAACGCGGTTTATTACGCTCGGCCTTTATGGCATTAAAGCCCGGTGGTGAGTTAGTTTATTCGACCTGCGCATTAAATTTCACCGAAAATCAGCAAGTTTGCCAATTTTTACTTGATGAGTTCAAAGATTTAGTTGAACCAATTAATCTTGCTGATTTGTTCGATGGTGCTGACAAAGCTGTGACCGAACAGGGTTATCTGCATATTTGGCCACAGTTATTTGATAGCGAAGGTTTTTTTATTGCCAAATTTAGAAAGCTTGGCCCGACCAATCTGGCGCAACCTAAACCATTCAAAAATAAATTTCCGTTTAGTCCAGTTAAAGGACGCGAAGCCACGGCCTTACTAGCGCAGTTAGACGATCTTGGGTTAGCGGGTATTGAGCAACATAACTTATACCAACGTGAGCAAGAAATTTGGTATTTTCCATCGGGGATTGAGCAATTAACTTCTCGAATGAAGTTCCAACGCTTAGGTATTAAATTAGTTGAGCTTAAAGGAAAGAATACGGTACTAGAGCACCATGGGGCCACGGTATTTAGCCAGCCTCAGCTTGAATTAACACCCGAGCAGTTGGTTGAGTATCTCAAAGGCCGTGATTTACCCGTCAACAATGAAGCAAAGCAAAAAGGGTTAGTTTTTGTGGGTTATCAACAACAAACCATTGGCATGGCCAAATGGGTTGGCAGTAAAATAAAGAACAAATTACCTCGGAACTTGGTCAACGATGATGTTGTGCTAAAATAAACAGTACAAGCTAATTATTTAGACTACCATTTAAATTACTTAAGTCGCAAATTACACGCTAAGTTCCCCTAAGCTCGGAACAACTTGGAATAGTTCCGAGCTCTTTTTCTCAGTCACATCAATCTAGTTAACCCGTAAAAATGAACGGCTTTGTGCTAGGTTGATACCTATGGCGACTATTTTTGATCCCACGCTTTACGTGCTGCAGCTTTCTTTAAGATAGCTCTGTTTTCATCAGTGGCAGGTGGCTCAGACTGTCCAAAAATCCCGGCTAACCAATGGCCATCGGTTGGGTTTGGAAATAGCACATACTTTACGCCGTATAGTGCGCGATCTTCTTCCATTTTAGCTTCACGGCCAGCGACATCGCCTTTAACATAGTATTTGCGACGGAAATCATTAAGGCTGTCACCGAGAAAAACCGTAACATCATAATCTTTCATTATTTCGTTCTGGCGCTTTTCTTTGTTTGAAGTATCTCTAAGTACGATAAGGTGAGCTTCGTCTTTTAATGGAAAACCTAAATGGCGAATATTGCCAAGCGCATATTCAAAAGTCTTTTCACCTTGGTCACGACTAGTAATGTAAAAAATTTCTACATTATTTTCTTTACAAAATGCTAAAAACTCAGCAGCACCCGGTGAAGCAATAATACCATTGGTTGGGATCCATTTGTCCCAAATGCCATCGTCGAAAAAATCAATGTTGTTATTAACCAAAGTGCCCCAGTATGGCAAAGGTTGCACTAGGGTATCGTCAAAGTCAGACACAATAGCCAATGGCTTATCACCGTCTTTACGCTTAGCAAGTGCTGCTTCGACATGCATACGCGCAATATTGAACCCTTGATAATATAGCGCTTTATATTCAGCTGCTGTTTGTTTCCATGCCACAGAATATAATAATGGGTTGTTAGTACCAGCTTCTTGCGCATTAACAACAGCCGATGCACTTAATGCAGTACCTAAAGTCGCAGTACCCATGATCGCAGTGCAAGGGTGATTTTTTTCAAGGTCTTTTTAATTGAAATAGCCATACTACTTATGCTCCATACATTTTTGTTTTTTGTTTACTCGATATTTAATCCGAATGCACCCCAACACACAAAAACCAACAATCAAATAACATTCCATTAACACGCAGTATGCAGCATGTTACCTACAAATACGCAGTATTTACTCTAAATATGCGAAACATAGAATTAATATTCACAAATACGCAATACTAATTCAGTGGGGTTTCAGGTGATAATTTTCGATGGCTGGGTAGCAACATACAATGTTGAGCAAACTTGGCGTACAACTGTGTGCTGTTTTTGATAAATACTATGAAGTTTGCGCTGATTGGTTTTTAGTCTTGGCAAATCCAACCATGACTAAATATTCAGGGCTAGAAAGTGTTTAAAAAGGATTTTGTTGGTGAAACTACTGAAAATAAAAAAGCCCAGCATCAAAAATAAATGCTGAGCCGAGCTTTTTTTGGTCACAATGGCTTTAAATTAGGTTCGCGATTAATGCCGCAGCTTAATAAAACGTCTTTTGTTGCTTCGCCATGTCAACTAACAATGGCGATGGCGAAAAACGATCACCGTGTTGTTGCTGGTACTGCTCAAGGGTTGTCACCAATTGCTGCGCACCCATTGCATCAATATAGCGGAATGGTCCGGCTAAAAATGGCGGAAAGCCAATACCAAAAATAGCACCAATGTCACCATCTCGCGCGCAACTAATAATGCCCTCATCAAGACAGCGCACTGCTTCATTGAGCATTTGCACCGTGCAACGCTGCGCAATGTCATCGGGCGTTGTCACCCTCTTAGAGTTTGACTTGGTGATATTGAGCAAAGAATAAATAGTCGAGTCAACCTGTTTGCCTTGCTTGCTTAGGTTAAGTTTGCCGAAGCTAAATTTCGGCGAGGCACCGTACTGATAAAAGCCACGTGAATTCTTTTTACCTTGGCGATTATCTTTAATTAAGGCTTCAAATGCCGCAGGCGCTTTAAAACGTTCACCGTGGGCTTGATGTAAAATCGGTGATATTTTAGCGCTAACGTCAATGCCTACCTCATCAAGCAGCATTAATGGCCCGATGGGGAAACCAAATTTAACCAAAGATTGATCAATCTGGTCAATTTCAACACCTTCAAGTAACTGATAAGCCGCCTCATTGATATATAACGCCAAAATACGATTAACATAGAATCCGGCGCCATCTTTAACCACTATCGCTGTTTTGCCTTGCTCGCGCGCAAAAGCAACGGTGGTCGCAATGGCTTGATCTGAACTTCGATCGTGGGCAATAACTTCGACCAATGGCATTTTGTCGACCGGTGAAAAGTAGTGTAAACCAACAACGTTCTCTGGCCGCGCTGCAACACTGGCAATCTCGCTAATTGGCAATGACGAGGTATTTGAAGCAAAAATGGTATCGGGGTGACAATGTTGTTCGACATCTTTAACCATTTGGTGCTTAAGCTCCAAATCTTCAAATACCGCCTCAATCACAATGTCTGCATTGCTAAAACCACTAAAATTTGTGGTACCACTTAATTTATGCATGGTGGCTTGCAGCTGTGCATCGCTAATAAAACGGCGCTTGCGCTTTTTATTAAGCAGCTGGTAACTGTAATTAAGCGCCTGACTAATGCCTTGATGCTTAATATCTTTAATGCGAACCTGAACTCCCGCTTTAGTGGCACAAACATTGGCAATGCCACCGCCCATTAACCCACCGCCAAGCACTACTGCATGATTAACCTGTGCCGGCACGACATCTGCCGCGCCATTGCACTTTTTGAGCTCGGTGGTTGCAAAAAAGACACTGCGTAATGCCAGTGATTCTTTGGACATCACCAACTGTGAAAAATGTTCAGCTTCTAACGCAAGTCCGGCTTGATAACCTTTGGCTAAACCAACTTCGACACATTCTAATATTTTAAAAGGTGCAGGATAATGGCCGTTGGTTTTCTTAGTGACGACTTTAGTCGCGCCACTAAATAATATTTTGCGGCCAAGTGCGTTAGTTTCTAGCAGTTTACCCTGGCCATCTAAACGAGGTTGGCCATCGGTCAGCTTAACTAAATACTGTTTGCCTTTTTTAGCGAGTGCAATAGCCGTTTCGAGCAAAATACCCTTGGGTACAACTTCGTTAACTAGACCCACTTTAAGCGCCTGACGTGGTCGCAACTGTTTGCCGGTCAACATCATGTCGAGCGCCTTAGCAATGCCCACCAAACGTGGCAAACGTTGAGTACCGCCACTGCCCGGCAATAAACCCAGTTGCACTTCGGGCAAACCTAAACTGGTTTTTGCATCGTCACTGCATACTCGGCCGTGGCATGCCATTGCTAATTCAAGACCGCCGCCAAGACAAGCGCCATTGATTGCTGCCACCACAGGTATAGATAACTGCGACAGTTGATCAAATAAGCGTTGGCCCATTTGCGAAATAGCTTTAACATCCGCAGCAGTTTTGCAATCATCGAGCATCGCTATATCGGCACCGGCAATAAAATTATCGGGTTTGCCCGAAATAATAACTAACGCAGTGACTTTAGGTGTCGCGTTAATCTCATTAAGTATTTCGGTTATTTGCTGCCCAAATTCACCACGCAGGGTATTGACACTTTCCCCTTTGACATCGATGCTAACAATCGCAACATCGTCTTTTATCGTTAAGGTAAAAGCACTCATTATTCAACCTCCAAAATCATTGCCGCGCCAAGGCCACCAGCAGCGCAAGCTGTGGTTAGCCCAAATCCGCCGCCACGACGTTTTAGTTCATTAAGCACTTGAGTAATTAATCGTGTGCCCGTTGCTGCAAACGGATGACCATAGGCAAGCGAGCCGCCTAATACATTGAATTTGGCCATGTCAATTTGCCCGATTGCCTGACTGCGCCCTAGTTTTTGTTGGGCGAAGGTTTTTGATTCAAACATTTTCATGTTCGCCAGTGCTTGCGCGGCAAAGGCTTCGTGCATTTCGATTAATGTTAAATCGTTTAAGGTCAGCCCTGCGCGATCAAGCGCAATAGGAGTCGCGTATGACGGTCCCATTAACATGTCTTGCCACACATCAATCGCGGTAAAGGCGTAGCTTTTAATATAACCCAATGGCTCATAACCGAGCTCTTTAGCTCGACCTTCGCGCATCATCATAATAGCGGAAGCGCCATCGGTTAAAGCCGTTGAGTTGGCAGCGGTAACTGTACCGTTTTTGCGATCAAATACCGGTCGTAACTTGGCGTAACTTTCTAGTTGTGAATCGCTTCTGAAGGTATTGTCCTGCTCAATAAAACTGTTATAAGGCTCAACATGCGCGGTCATCACTTCATTGGCGAACAAGCCGTCTTGCCACGCTTTAGTAGCCAGCGTATGGGAGCGATGTGCCAAGGCATCTTGGTCGCTACGGCTTATTTGATGAGTTTTAGCCATTTGTTCGGCAGTTTGGCCCATCGACAAGCCCGTTGAGTATTCTGCAACAGCAGGTGGCACTGGCATTAAATCTGTCGGTCTTAATTTTTTGATGATCTGAAATTTTTGCGAAAAAGTGCGCGCTTTATTAAGATCAACCAAGGCGTGAGCTAGCTTTTTGCTGACCCCAATTGGTAAAACCGACGAACTATCTGCGCCACCCGCAATGCCAATATCAGCGGTGCCGCTAAGAATGGCTTCTGCAATATTTACCGTTGATTGAAAACTAGTAGCACAAGCTCGCGAAACACTATAAGCGTCAGTACTAATGTTCATGCCGGTGCCTAATACAATTTCACGGGCAATATTAGGCGCTTTAGGCATTTGAATTACCTGACCATATACCAACATATCAATTAGTTTGGGATCTAACTCACTGCGATTAACCAGCTCCGAGACCACGGTTTTCCCTAAATCTAGCGCTGATACGCCATGGAATGCGGTTGCTTGTTTGGCAAAAGGGGTTCTTAACCCATCGACTATCGCGATGCGTTCGCCTTTTTTAGTGGTCAAATCCTGAACTGATGACATTAAGTGCTCCTGTCGATTGAACTTTTTTTAAAACGAGGATTCAAAGCCTTCAAATAATTAGGCCTTAAATGATGCTAAGCATCATAGCCGACGAGGTCAGACCACTGCAACTATTTGTTTGGGTTTATGATCGAAAAAAATGACTCAAGTTTAAAAATTAATGACTATCAGACGGATACCAAATTAGGTCTTACTAAAAGTGCTAGACTAACGCCCTAAAATTAGGTAAAAAAGTAGGGTATATACATACAATTACAACTCAAAAAATGGGCTGCCAACAGCCATTTCATAATAGACAGGTTAGCGATTAATAATGGCGATTGAAAAATTTACTCAGCTTAAGCAATATTTAGACACCCAAATCCTCGGTCAATCTCAATTAACCCAATGCATGCTGATAGGCCTGCTAGCCGATGGTCATATCTTAGTTGAAGGCCCCCCGGGTTTGGCGAAAACACGTGCGATAAAGGCCCTTGCCGATGGGATTGAAGGGGATTTTCACCGCGTGCAATTTACTCCCGACTTGTTACCTGCAGATTTAACCGGAACCGACATTTATCGTCCTGAAACCCATGAGTTTGAATTTCAAAAAGGGCCGCTTTTTCATAATTTAATTTTGGCCGATGAAATCAACCGTGCACCAGCTAAGGTGCAATCGGCCTTATTAGAAGCAATGGCAGAACGCCAAATCACAGTTGGCAGTACAACTTATCCTTTGCCTGATTTATTTCTGGTGATGGCGACCCAAAATCCAATTGAGCAAGAAGGCACATACCCACTGCCCGAGGCACAGCTCGACCGCTTTTTATTGCATATCGCGATAGACTATCCTGATGCTGCAACCGAACACCAAATATTGGCGTTAAATCGTCATGAAGCTCTTGAGCAAGCAGTCGTCACTGCGCCTAATTTGACCCAGACTGAAATTGTGCAAGCGCGCCAAGCAAGCTTGCAATTGTATCTCGCGCCTCAGATTGAGGAATACATCGTGCAACTAATTGTCGCGACCCGCACGCCGCAAAATTATGATAGTGCGTTAACCAGTTGGTTAGAATATGGCGCTAGCCCTCGCGCCACTATTGCCCTTGAACGTTGTGCCCGCGCGCGCGCTTGGCTTCATGGCCGTGATTTTGTTAGCCCAGAAGATGTGCAAGCGATGTTGCCCAATGTTCTGCGCCACCGACTGTTATTAAGTTATGAAGCGGAAGCCGAGGGCATCACACCGTCAATCGTTATTGATAAAATATTAACCTTGGTACCGGTGCCATAAGATGCAGCTTCAATTACCACCCTTTGCTAATGGCGTGACCTTATGTCACAAAGAGTTGTTAGAGTATCGCGGACGCAGTGCGTTAATAGATCTGTCGAGCAATAGTCAAATTAAGTCGCACATGGCCGGTACCTTGATTGCAAAAACCAAAGGTCGGGGCATGGAGTTTGATGAGGCCCGCCATTATCAAATTGGTGATGACATTCGAGCGATTGATTGGCGAGTTACCGCGCGTACAGGCACAGTGCATACAAAAATATACCGTGAAGAACGCGAGCGCCCAGTCTATGTGCTGGTTGATCTTAATCATCAGCTTTATTTTGGTTCGCAGCTGTTGCTAAAATCGGTGCAAGCCTGTCATGTCGCGGCTTTAATCGGTTGGTCGGCAATTGCCAATGGCGATCGGATTGGCGCATTATTGGCTAACAGTTTTGAGCATCGTGAGCTAAAACCGCGCAACCGTCATCACGGGGTATTAGCGTTGATTGATTATTTGGTCAAAATTCATAATCAAGGCTTAGAGCATTTCAAAAATAACCAGCCAGTAACCAATACCTTTGAACAAAGTTGCAGCCGTTTGCGCCGTGTTGTTAAGCCCGGCAGCCTGGTATTTTTGATTTCTGATTTTAATGACATCAGTGATAAGGCAGCCAAGCAATTACAGCGACTTGGCCGTCATAACGAAATCATTGCCTGCCAAATTAATGATCCTCTAGATCAGCAATTACCGTCACAGCTTAGCGGTTCATTTGCGGTAACCGATGGGGTCAGCCGCCGCCAATTTGTGGTCAACTCCAGCCAACGATCTCGTTACGAGCACGCCGGTGTAACCCACCAGCAACACAAAATGGCTTTACTGAAAAAACTAAAAATTTCAACCTTACATTTTAGTAGCCATTTAACCTTGCTTGACCAAATAAAGGGCTCGCAATCATGACTGTCTCTTCATTGCCTAATCCTGCATTGCCTAATTCAGCCGTACCTAACCAAGTGCTAAGCGAGCTAAAACCGCTAATATTACCCATTGAGCCTGGGAACTGGCCACCCGCCGTTGGTTGGTGGTTGCTGGCTCTGGTTTTAATTATCGCGATAGTATTAAGTGTTAAAGCGCTAATTAGCCACTACAAGTTTTGGGCGATGCGGCGCCACAATCTTGCTAAAGCAAAACGCACTGATTGCCCGAGTCAACTCAACCGTCTATTAAAGATAACTGCATTGCATTATTTTCCAAGCGAGCAAGTGGCCAACTTAAGCGGCACTAAGTGGGCGACATTTTTAAAACAAAACTTAGCTCCAAGCCATCATGACAACTGTGATTTGTGCTGTGCCCTACTCTATCAAAATCCTAATCGTACAAGCGATGACAGTGCTCACCAATTGATGTTCCAACCAATGGCAATTGCTTGGCTATCGGGACTGTCACGTAAAAAAATAAAGGCCTATATTGATGTTTGAATTTGTTTGGCCTTGGCTATTATTAGTCTTGCCTTTGCCATTATTGTGCTATTGGCTATTGCCCGCGCGCGCCACAACGCCAACGGCCGCGTTACGCGTGGCAAATCTTGAACGCTTTGACGAGCAAAACAATGTATTAAGTACCGCGATTAAGCCTAAATTATTGCTGGCGGTATTGCTCTGGATTTTGTTAGTTTTAGCCAGTGCTAGACCACAGTGGTTAGGCGACCCCGTTGCCTCGCCAATCGAAGCACGCGAGCTAATCTTGGCGGTCGATTTATCGGCGTCGATGTCAGAAAATGACATGAAACTTAATGGTCGCTGGGTTGATCGAATAACGATGGTTAAAGCGGTATTGGCCAAGTTTATTGAGCAACGTCAAGGTGACAGGATTGGCCTGATTTTGTTTGCCGATAATGCTTATGTCCAAGCGCCACTAACCTTTGACCTGGAAACGGTTAAGCAGTTATTAGACGAAGCCATACTAGGGCTAGTAGGTGAACGGACTGCAATTGGCGAAGCGATTGGGCTAGCGGTCAAACGTTTTGATCGCCGCGACCAAACCAACAAAGTATTGGTGTTATTAACCGATGGCGAAAATACTGCCGGCAATATAACCCCTGAACAAGCTCTGGAATTAGCAGTGGCCAAACAAGTCACCATTTATACCATTGGTGTCGGTTCAAATAACAGACGAGGATTTTTCAATCAAGGTTCAGGCATTGATGAACAAGCATTGTCAACCATTGCTCGTGCGACCCAAGGTCAGTATTTTCGAGCAACCGACAGCAAAGAGTTAGAAAAAATCTATCAACATTTAGACAAACTTGAGAAAATAGAAGTGAGTGAGCAAACCCTAAGACCACGCCGCGCATTGTATTATTGGCCATTAACGCTGGCGCTGGTATTAAGCTTTGTTGGCGTTATCGTTGGGTTAAGACAAGGGACACAGCGGTGACACAGACATTAGAACAACTGATTAATAATTTTCATTTTATTCGCCCTTGGTGGTTGCTAGCCCTCGCACCAGCTTATGGCTTATATACTTTGTTAATAAAAGCCAGCCAACACACTGGTCAATGGCATCGGTTTATACCGGCCCATTTAGCGGATTTGTTAATTGACTCGCAAGTCGCTCAAAAAACTAAAATGCCATGGCATATGTTATTAGTGATTTGGTTTGTTGCCATTGTTGCACTAGCTGGCCCTGCATGGCAAAAAATCCCGCAGCCACTATTTAAGCTCAACAGCGCGCAAATTGTGGTGATTGATATGTCGTTATCAATGTATGCAACCGACATTAAACCCAACCGTTTAACCAGAGCCCGATTTAAAGTCTCTGATCTGTTAAGAAGTTTTACCGAAGGTGAAACCGGACTAATAGCCTATGCAGGTGATGCCTTTGTGATTAGCCCAATGACTCAAGATATTAATAACTTGCTGAACCTGTTACCGGTGCTTAGCCCTGACATTATGCCGGTGTATGGCAGTGATCCTGCGGCAGGCATCGAACAGGCGCTGACACTATTTAAACAAACGGGCAAAAGTCAGGGCGATATTTATTTTGTTACTGATGGCATCAGTAACAGCAATCAGGCACAAATAAGTCAACTGTTGGCGAAAAGCCCCTTTAATTTACATATTTTGGCCATTGGCGGTCAGATTGATGCACCGATTAAGTTACCCAATGGCGAGTTATTAAAAGACCGCCAAGGCAACATCGTAGTGCCCCGCTTAGATCCAAAACCTCTAATCAGCCTAGCGGGACAATTTAACGGCCGCTATCGTAAAATAACTGATGATAATAGTGACATTAGTTATTTAACTGCTAATTCAAGTACTAATTTAAGTGCCCAGCAACTCAACCCTTTTGCTAAGCAAACGCTTGAAGAACAAGAACAGCAACGCTTAGGTGATAGCTGGCATGAACAAGGGCCCTATTTACTATTATTAATCTTACCTATTGCAGCCTTGGCTTTTCGCAAAGGGGTACTCACCAGTTATTTAGTGCTTAGCACCCTTGGTTTATTATTAATGGCGAAACCTTTGCCGCTATTAGCAGCGGATCAACAATCGGCATCTTCTACAACAACAGCCACCTCACCAGCAACAGAACCTGAGCACGCTTTAGCTGAGCCAGCAGAAACATGGCCCCAACAAGCATGGCAGGCATTGTGGAAAACCGATGATCAACGTGGGTTAAAAAAGTTTAAACGCGGCGAGTTTCAAGCCGCCGCGCAATCATTTGACGACAAAAATTGGCAAGGCGCCAGTTTATACAACAATGGCGATTATGACGCAGCGCTAAGTGCTTTTTCAGGCGAAAGTTCAAGTGAACAAGCAGCCGATAGCCTCTACAACCAAGCCAACAGTCTGGCTCATTTACAACGCTATGACGAAGCTATAAGTCGCTATCAAGAGGTATTAGCACAACAACCACAACACCAAGCGGCTAAAGCCAACCTGGAATTGCTAAAAAAGTTAAAACAACAGCAAGACCAGCAGAAACAAGATCAGGAAAAACAATCTGGCGATGGTGACTCGTCACAGCAAGAGCCTTCAGCGGGCCAAGAGCCCTCAGCTGGTGAAGAGCCTTCAGCGGGCCAAGAGCCCTCAGCTGGTGAGGAGCCTTCAGCAGGACAAAAACCCTCAGACCAAGATCAGCAATCAACAGGTGAAAATTCCTCGCCCAGTGACCAATCATCCGCAGGACAAGAGCCATCAGCGGATAAGAAGCCATCAGCGGGACAAGAGCCCTCAGCTGGTAAAGAGCCTTCAGCCAATGAGGAGCCTTCAGCAAATGAGGAGCCCTCAGCTGGTAAAGAGCCTTCAGCGGAGGAGAAGCCACAACAAGACTTAAATGCCCCACTATTTAACAGTGACAACATGACCAAAGCGCAGCAACAACGATTAAACCAACTGGTCAATAAAATTGCTGATGATCCATCATTGCTATTAAAAAACAAATTAGCCTTAGCCGCCCAACAACGCCGCTCACAACGCGTCATTAAAAAGGATACCGTCAATTGGTAACTCGCATCTTGATCTTACTCTTAGTATTAGTATTGATTGCCCCGCTAAGTCACGCATTAACAAAGCTGACTGCACAAGTTGACCGCAATCCGGTAATGGTCGGTGAAACAATGGTATTAACACTTCGAGCCGATGATAATGTCAATGCCAACAGCCTTGATACTTCAGCACTGCTTAAGCAATTTGTGGTTGGCCAAACGAGCATCAGCAGAACCATGCAATCAATCAATGGCCAACAAAAACGGCTCACAACTTGGACTATTGGTTTAATTGCCCGTACTGCTGGTCAATATACTATCCCGACATTTAATCTTAATGGCATTACCAGTCAACCTATCACCCTCAAAGTAATTAACGTAAGCGCCACTAAGCAATCAAACTCCTCGACTACATCAACTAGCGATGTAATGCTCGAAGCAAAAATTTCTAATACCAGCGTTTATGTCGGTCAACAGCTAACTTATACCGTAAAATTATTTATTGGCGTTACTTTGCAACAGGCACAATTACAGGCTCCTGAGCTAGCTAATGCTGAAATTTCACAAATGGGCGATGATCTCGACACCACAGAAATTATCAACGGTCAGCGCTACCGTGTATTTACTCGAACTTATTCAATTAGACCCACCGAGTCCGGCACCGTTACCATGCAAGGTAGTATCTTTCGCGGCGACATTCAAATTGGGCAACGTGGTTACTTTGCCTCGGGACGATCTAAGCCCGTTACTTTGTTAACTGACAATTTGCAATTAACAATAAAACCAATTCCAGATAACTTTCCCGGCCAATGGTTAGTCAGTGAAGTCGTTGACCTGCAAGAGCAATGGCCTGACGTGAAAGCGTTTAAAGTCGGTGAACCCATTACTCGGACCCTAACCTTAACGGCGACTAATGTCACCAAAGAACAGTTACCATCAATGCCAACTGGGGCGCCAGCTACATTTCAGGCTTACCCTGATAAACCAATTAGCCAATCGATGATTCAAGATGGGGTAATGATCTCGCAAGCCATCTTAAAGATTGCGATGATCCCAACCCAAGCCGGCGACTTTATCTTGCCAGCCATTAAAATTCCTTGGTTAAATGCCACGACAGGCCAGATCGAATGGGCAACAATAAAACAACAAACAATTACCGTAACAGATACCGAAAGTACTTCACCAGCAAATGCAGCACGTGACAAAACAGCTGCGACCACGCTAGCGGCAAGTCCATTAACTACCGATGATAAAAAACAACAACCATTACCTAATGGAAGCAGCAACAATACCCAAAACAAGCTGCGGTACTGGCAGTTCGCCTGCCTAGCGCTAAGCCTGCTGTCAATGGTATTACTTGTTCTTTATATTAGACTTTGCAGATCAGGTGCGACACGTAATACCACAGTAACGTTGGAACCAACCAATACCATCGCGCAACAACACTGGTCGTTTTTAGAAACCGCGCTATTAAAAAACCAACCTCAACAAGTAATAAGGCTTATGCCTTTATGGTTAAACAGTCAATTTGGCATCATTACGGAGCAATTATTGACTCAGGCACCGGCCTTGCATCAAGCTTATCAGCAATTAATGAGTAACTGTTATCAGCAACAACCTGTTAAATGTAATTGCAATGATGTGTTAACCTACTGTTTAGCACTTAAAAAACAAGGTAAAATACTCGCCGCTAGTGCTGATAAGCTTTACCCTAGTGATTAGAATGTAAATTAATTTACTCGACTCGAAATTTAATAGAAGGTCATGCGGTCTTGAATAATGAGCAGGCATTAAAACAAAAATATCAGTCCTTGGTCGATGCATACCATGGTGACCTATTTCGTTATGCCTATTGGCTAACAGGTGATCGCCATACCGCCGAAGACATTTTGCAAGAAACCTTTTTAAGGGCATGGCGCGCGATAGATCAACTTAATGAAACGCAAGCAGCAAAATCTTGGTTGATCACTATTTTACGGCGCGAAAATGCCCGGCGTTTTGAACGTAAGCAACTACAGTTAGTAGACGTTGATACCGAGCTACTTGTCGACAACGCCAGTAATGACAATGAGAGCTCACAACAACAGCGACAATTACGACGTGCGATTATGATGCTTGCGGGGGAATATCGCGAACCTTTGATGTTACAAATTATTGCCGGATTTAGCGGTGAAGAAATTGCCGATTTACTAAATTTAAATAAAAACACCGTAATGACCCGTTTATTTAGGGCAAAAAAACAACTTAAGTTAATAATGAATTCGGATCCACAGGAGACTCAAAATGACGCACAATGAATTTTATCGCATCGCTGTTGCCGATCCTGATTGTCAGGCTCCGGATTTTTTAGCGGCGGTTGCCTGCGACCCCCAATTAGCGGCCCAAGTGAGCGAAGCGAAACAATTTAATGACCAATTAGGTATGATTTTTGAACCGCCTCAGCCAAGCGATTCATTAACAAATAAATTATTAAATATAAGTTTGACGGAGCGGTCGCAACCGCAAGAGCCAGTCACGTCACCTGTGAACAAACCAGCAAAGTTTGCGGTAAATCTAGCGATTGCCGCTTCTTTTGCTGTCGCTGCGGTTTCTTTTGGTTTGTTGCAAAACCACAACTTCACTAATCCCGATCTCTCTAGCCATGCAATGGCGCACTCTGCGCATGGTGCCAGTTTTGCAGGAGTAATTGATGAGCGACCAAGCATTAGCAGTGTTAACTATCGTTTAGCCTCATTAGGCGCCAAATTTAGCGATAATCTGACTGATCTTACTTGGTTCAATGGCTGTAGTTTCGATGGCGTTAATAGTTTGCATTTAGTTTTTGCTGGCAAAATGGGACCAATCAATGTTTTTATTGTGCCAAAAAACGGTGCTTTTGACTTTGAAGCCCAATATAGTAATGATACTTATCAGGGTATAGCTCAAGAATATCCTGCGGCATACGTGATGATTGTTGGACTAAAAGACGAGCCGCTGCAGCCATTCCAACAAAAAATTGATCACGCTATTCATTGGAATATATAAACTAATACCAATGGCTATGTTGTCTTTAACTGAGTCTGGCTTTATCTTTTATTTAAATACAACAAGTTAACTAGAGGCATGAGTGGCGATTGGTTGTAATCCCCGTTTTAGTTGCATTCAATTGGATAAGCGTTAGGAGAAAAAATCAGGGACGAGTTTTTAGCTTTTCGCGCATGAATGCGCATTAAAAGCGGTTCCGTTAAGACGGTTATTCTATTGAATATCAGCAACTAAATCGCGGGTCGCTTTCTTTTATAGTCCTTCAAGGCTTTAAATTTATCATTATTTAGATTTAATACCATAATCAGAATGTAACGAGTATGCGCCTTAGTGTTACGAATAGGTTTCTTTAGCTTACGAAGCTTATAACCAT
>Ga0209395_1001289_pt1 | contig 35552 bp, 22 predicted proteins | sample GOMGulsemesocosm_3_FD_184635 | JGI IMG/M metagenome (GOLD analysis project Ga0209395, IMG submission 184635) | Methane-oxidizing microbial communities from mesocosms in the Gulf of Mexico - GOM9D Gulf of Mexico (SPAdes) (version 2) | ecosystem: Environmental > Aquatic > Marine > Cold seeps...
AATTCGTACGGCGCTTGCGTTGGGTGCCGATCGCGGTATTCAAGTTGAGGTCGAAGGCGATGTTGAGCCGCTGGCAGTGGCAAAATTGCTGAAAGCAATTGTCGATAAAGAGCAGCCTGATTTAGTGATATTGGGTAAACAGTCTATCGATAATGACAATAACCAGACCGGCCAAATGCTGGCAGCACTGGCCAATATGTCCCAGGGGACGTTTGCCTCGGAAATTGTGCCTGCTGACGGTAGTGTTAATGTGACCCGTGAGATCGACGGTGGTCTGCAGACTCTGACATTGCAGCTTCCCGCTATTGTGACCACTGATCTGCGCTTGAACGAGCCTCGTTACGCTTCGCTGCCCAATATCATGAAGGCCAAGCGGAAGCCACTGGATGTGTTTGCCGCGGCTGATCTGGGTGTTGATACAGCGCCGAGAATAACCACTGTCAAGGTAGAGCCACCAGCAGAGCGCGCGGCTGGTATTAAAGTAGAGTCAGTGGCAGAGCTGGTAGACAAACTGAAAAATGAAGCGAAGGTGATCTGATGAGTATATTAGTCTTAGCTGAGCACGATAACGATTCGGTGAAAGCGGCTACTCTCAATGTAGTAGCGGCTGCCGTTGCCATTGGTGGTGATATTGCCGTACTGGTGGCCGGTTCTAACTGTGCCGCAGCCGCAGCCGCAGCCGCTAGTATAGCCGGTGTTAGCAAGGTATTGGTGGCAGACAATGCTGCCTATGCTAATCAATTGGCAGAGAATGTGAGTCCTTTGGTTGCCGAACTGGCGAAGGATTACGGTTATGTGTTGGCCCCGGCCACTACTACCGGTAAGAACATTGCCCCTCGTGTTGCGGCATTGTTGGATGTGGCACAAATCTCTGAGATCATCTCAGTAGAGAGCGGCGATACCTTCAAGCGTCCTATCTACGCCGGCAATGTTATTGCTACCGTTCAGTCCAGTGACGCAATCAAGGTTATCACCGTTCGCGGTACCGCTTTTGATGGTGTTGCTGCCGAGGGTGGCAGTGCTACCGTCGAGGCCGTCGATACTGTTCACGATGCTGGTCTTTCGAGTTTTGTTGAAGAGAAAGTAGCGGTCAGTGATCGTCCAGAGCTAACCGCAGCCAGTATTATTGTCTCCGGTGGGCGCGGTATGCAAAACGGTGAAAACTTCCAAATGCTGGAAAAAATAGCCGACAAACTGGGTGCTGCTGTTGGTGCATCCCGTGCTGCGGTCGACGCAGGATTTGTTCCCAACGATATGCAGGTGGGTCAAACGGGTAAGATCGTCGCCCCGGATCTGTATATTGCAGTGGGCATCTCCGGTGCTATCCAGCACTTGGCGGGCATGAAAGATAGTAAGGTAATTGTTGCGATTAACAAAGACGAAGATGCGCCTATCTTCCAAGTGGCGGACTACGGTCTGGTTGCCGATTTGTTTGTCGCCGTACCTGAGTTGGACGCTGCGCTATAGTTTTGGCAGTAACCAGCTAACGTTAAAGCCCGGTATAGCCGGGCTTTTTTTCGCCTGTTGAATAGCCACTCCGACGCATTAATGTGGCCGCAGTATTAATCCCGGCGCAGGCGGTCGGAGATGGCGATGGGAGTCGGGCAGTTTAAGATGACCACATAGGAGGAGACGATAAAGGTGATAATAGCGGTTGCCTGAATAAGGTGTGAGGCCTCTTTGCCGATCAATGTGGCGCTAGTCGCAACATAGGCGATAAGCAGTGAAAACTCACTGATTTGCCCTAGCCTAAAGGCGATGTCCCAGGCCAGGCGCTTCTTCTCGCTCAAACGCTTTAGTAGCAAATAGAATACGGCGGGTTTGAGCAATAACATGGTGGCAGCTAAGACAATGGCTGGCAGTAGTACGTCGCCCAGCAGGCTCAAATCAAAGCGTGCTCCCAGGGAGAAGAAAAACAGTACTAGGAAAAAGTCCCGCAGCGGTTTCAGGTTGATCGCAATGTATTGGGAGATGGGGCTGGTTGCCAAGGTTATTCCCGCTAAGAAGGCACCGATCTCGGCTGACAGACCCACCTGGTGAGCCGCCTCAGCCATGCCCAGGCACCAGCCAATTGCCAGCAGGAAAATGTATTCGTGAAAACGATCAAACTTATGAATCAGCTTTAACAGTACGTATTTAACGAAGACGATTGCAGTGGTGACAAAAAGCGGCAGTGCGATAATGGTCTTCAGTAGTACCATGCTATCAAAACCGCTGCTGCCGCTGGCACCCGTGCTGTCGCCACTTAACAAGACCAATAACACGAAGATCGCAATAACGTCCTGTAGTAGCAGCAGGCCAATCATGATCTCGCCGACATGGCGATGGTGAAGAACCGTTGTAGGCAGTAGTTTGATGCCGATGATGGTGCTGGAAAACATCATCGCGGCACCGATTACCATGCTCTCAGTGTGGCTAAAGCCAAAGGTAGTGGCGACCAGGTAGCCGCTGCAGGCAAACAGTATTGAGCTGATGATGGCAACCAGGGTGGCCTTTTTAAGTGTGGCCAGTAGTGCCTGCGGCTGCATATCCAATCCCAGTAGGAACAGCAGGAAGATAATGCCAAAATGGGCTATGTCCGACAGCAGTTTGAGGTCGGTGACCAAGCCCATACCGTAGGGACCAATCAACGCACCCAGGGCAATATAGGCGATCAGTAGCGGTTGTTTGGTGTACAGCGCGATAGAGGCGAGCAGGGCGGCGCCGGAAAAAATCAGGAAAAAGGCAAATGTGATGCTGTTTTCTTCCATAGTGTATCGAAATTCCGGTATGTTGCCGATGGCTATAGTGCCGGCGTTGCTAAGGCTTTAGTGCAGCGAATAGTGTCCGCTGCCCGATAGTGCGGACCTAGCTCCGCACTATCGGGTGGCCCTGATGACGATTTTACTGTGGCAGTATCCGTGGGAAATTGCCAGTGACCATTTCAATTAATACGCTAATCGGGTTTCGATACCCCGAGTTTAGCGACGATTAAATAGTGGTGCGGGCTGATCCATGGCCGCCTGGTAACTGTCGCTAAAATCGGCGAGGCTGGCCAGCGATCGTTCTAGGTCGGTATTTTCCAGGGCAAAGGCGTTAAATCCACAGCGTTTGAGAAAGAAGAGCTGGTCGCGAATAAAACTACCGATGGCCCGTACTTCGCCCTTATAGCCGTGGGTGTCACGCAGTTCCCGGCCGTAGGAAAATCCCCTGCCGTCGGCAAAATTTGAGAATTGAACGGCGACCAGTTCGAAGTGGCACAAGTCCTCGGCAATGAGTTGCGGCGACTGGTCACAGTCGAGCCACAGCCCGAGTCGAGGGCGTTTCATCAGGTTCTCCCGCTGCTCGTTCCACAGTGAGAGCGGCACAATAATCGCTGCGTCGTCATCGTCAATGGTGTTGCAGTCCGCGCTGATTAGCCGCCATTGGTTGGCTACAATCTCGCTGTCGATAATGAGTTTATCAGGCATAGACCTTCTCCTTGAAGGGGGCAAGACCTATGCGGCGATAGGTATCTAAAAAGGTTTCTTCGTCGTTGCGATGGTCGACGTAAGTGTCGAGGATTTTCTGCACCACATCAGGCACTTGCTCGCTGGCGAAGGAGGGGCCCAAAATTTTGGCCAAGGAAGCGTCCCGGTCTTGGCTGCCGCCGAGGGAGACTTGGAAAAATTCCTGGCCCTTCTTATCGACGCCCAAAATGCCTATATGGCCTATATGGTGGTGGCTACAGGCGTTCATGCAGCCCGATATGTTCAAGTCAATGTCGCCTAGGTCGTGTAAATAATCGGCATTATCAAACTTGCGCTGAATGGCGTCGGCAATAGGTAGCGATTTGGCGTTGGCCAGGGCGCAGAAATCACCACCGGGGCAGCAGATAATGTCGGTAAGGTAGCCGATGTTGGCGGTGGAGAAACCCTCGATTTTAGCTTGTTGCCACAGTGCTAGTAGGGCAGATTTCTGCACGTGAGGCAAAATAACATTTTGCTGGTGGCTGGCTCTTAGCTCACCGAAGCTGAATTGTTCTGCCATATCGGCAATAGCTTCCATTTGCTTATCGCTGAGGTCTCCCGGCGCATAACCGGTGCGTTTAAGGGATAGCGTAACAGAGGCGTAACCTGCCTGTTTGTGGGCTGATACATTGCGGCTTAGCCAGGTGGAGAACAGTTTGTTGTCTGCTGCTTGCAGTTGTAGTGCTGCCTCTGCTTTGCTGTCATCGATGTTCTGGTAGGCTGGAGAGTGGAAAAAGGATTTTGCTTTCTCGAAGGCCTCGTTGCTGATGGTGGAGGGGCCGTCTTTTAATACTGCCCATTCCTGTTCAACTTTTTCGCGAAAGGCATCGATGCCCATGGCACGGACCAGTATTTTGATTCGCGCCTTATACTTGTTGTCTCTGCGGCCGTGCTGATTGTAGACCCGAAGTATCGCCTCAAGATAAGTGATCAGATGCTGTCTGGGTAAAAAGTCTATGATTTCTGTGCCGATTACCGGGGTGCGCCCCAGTCCACCACCTACCAGTATTCTAAAGCCGGTTTCGCCGATGTCGTTATGCACGATATCAACGCCGATGTCGTGCAGATTGATAGCCGCGCGGTCAGCGCTAGAGGCGCATACGGCAATCTTGAATTTTCTGGGCAGGAAGGCAAACTCGGGGTGAAATGTCGACCATTCGCGAATCAGTTCGCAATAGGGGCGTGGGTCTTCGATCTCGTCTGCTGCGGCGCCGGCAAACTGGTCGGTGGTGGTATTTCGTATGCAATTACCGCTGGTTTGAATCGCGTGTAATTGCACCGTAGCTAGCTGCTCCAGTATGTCTGGCACCTCTTCGAGCTTGGGCCAATTGAACTGAATGTTCTGGCGGGTGCTGAAGTGGGCGTAACCCTTGTCGTAGTCCCGCGACAGCGTAGCAAGCATGCGCATCTGTTTGCTGCTAAAAGTACCATAGGGGATGGCGACTCTCAGCATCGGGGCCAGTCGCTGAATATAGAGCCCGTTCTGTAAGCGCAGTGGCAAGAACTGTTCGTCGCTGATCTCCCCGGCTAAATAGCGCTCTGTCTGGCCGCGGTATTGGGTTACGCGTTCATCGATGAGGCGTTGATCATGCTCGTCGTAAATATACATAGTGTTTTCGATGCAATGGGTGATAAGTGCGCTAATAATACTAAATAAGTGCAGTGCGAGCGAGTAAAGATGGCGCAATCTACCGCAGCCGTTATCGGAATTCTCGATATACTATATCGCTCGCAGGCCGGTCAATTAGTGCAGGTCAACGTTGGTGGGTGCTAGTGAGGGGGGTAATTCGGCAGGGTCAATGCGGTAGTGTTTGCGGCTCTATTTTGACGATTTAACAGTTCTGCATAGTTTTATAGCTTGTATAGTAAAACTCTGCGCTAACTATTTTGTCGGCAGGTGACTGGTCTGCTGTAGGGGGCTTTATTGGATCGAATTTGTTGTTATACTGCGCGCCTTTATTCAGCGGCAAACCGAGGCTAGATACTATGTCAGAACAGCGTGATGAGAAATACAGTGATGGAATGAATGATGCGATTGCCGCGACGGCGATCATCGCAATTGTAGTGGTGACGGCGGCCTATTGGCTAAGTGGTATGCCCTCCTAGGGATTGTAGTGCCGCGAGGGGCGTTCCTTTTTTGCGCCCTGGAGCGCGCTGTAGTTATACAGTGCAGCTGCAGCAGAGTTGCCCTGTAGGCGGTAATAATCGCATATAGCGGGGGTGATAATTGTTTTCCATACTGAAAGCTGCGCAGTGATGGCTATTTAAGTACCATCTGCACCACTGCAAATATACTCAATAAAAAGAGCAGGGTGAACAGGGCCGCCACAATTGCAAAGACCTTAAAGTTGCCATGTTTAAAGTCTCGCTCCTTATTTTTCTTGTTTTGAACACCGCCGAAGGCAGCCAATACACTCATTATTACCTGTAGTAGTGTGGGCGCCTGCTCGTGGCTGCCCTCCATCTCAGTGCTATCTGTCGCAGTCGCCGTTGCTACTTTTTCGCAGGGCTCGGCGCGATCTTCACTGTTGTCGGTTGCGGGTTCTACAGTCATTTTATGCATCCTAAAGTTACTTACGCATCGTAGTTTAACACCGGCGACAGCCAGCGTTCCAACTCGGCCAGTGGCATCGACTTGCGTCGGGCGAGGTCTTCCACCTGGTCCTTGTCAATTTTGCCGGTGGCGAAATAACTAGCCTGTGGATGGGAGTAGTAAAACCCGCTGACCGCGGCGGTTGGGGTCATGGCGAAGTGCTCTGTTAACGATACGTCGATATGCTGTTGCGCTGATAGCAGCGAGAACAGCGTGGCTTTTTCGCTGTGGTCTGGGCAGGCTGGGTAACCCGGTGCTGGCCTGATGCCTCGGTAGCGCTCCTTGATGAGTTCGGCATTACTCAGGTTCTCATCGCCGGCGTATGGCCAAAACTCCGTGCGCACTCGCAGGTGCATATGCTCGGCAAAGGATTCCGCCAGTCGATCCGCCAGCGCCTTAACCAAAATGGCGTTGTAGTCATCACCGGCAGCTTCATAGCGCTCAGCCAATGCCTGCACGCCGTGTCCCGCGGTCACCACAAAGGCGCCGATATAATCCCTTAGCGAAGTGCTATTGCTGGCAATAAAATCCGCCAGACTCAGGTTGGACTTGCCGTTGGGCTTTGCCACCTGTTGGCGTATATGGTGTAGCGTGGCGACTACTTGCTCGCGGCTATCGTCACTATAGAGTTCAATGTCGTCGGCGCTACTGCGGGCGGCGGGCCAGAAACCGATAACCGCCCGGGCAGTAATTAATTTTTCGTCGATCATTCGGCGCAGCATGTCCTGGGCGTCCTTGAACAGTGACCGCGCCGCTGCGCCCACTTTTTCGTCCTCGAGGATGTCGGGGTATTTTCCGGCGAGATCCCAGGTGATAAAAAACGGCGTCCAGTCGATGGTCTCGACTAAAGTGTTCAGGTCGTAGTCGTCAAACACCTTAATACCCTGAAAACTAGGCACCGGCGGGGTGTAGTTGGCCCAATCGAAGTCGGGGCTGTTGTCGATCGCCCGCTGGTAGCTAAGCGGTGGGTTTTTGGGCTTGCGGTTGGCATTGCGCAGGCGAATTTTTTCGTATTCGTCCCGACGTTCTTGGTAGAGGGTGTCTCGCTGTAGTGTGTTCATCAGTTGGCTGGCCACTGCCACGCTGCGGGAGGCGTCGGCGACATAGATAGAGCCACCGTTCTGGTATTGCGGTTCAATCTTAACGGCCGTGTGAGCCTTCGAGGTTGTGGCGCCACCAATCATCAGTGGCAAGTCTAGGCCCTGCCGCTGCATCTCTTTGGCGACATAGACCATTTCGTCCAGGGACGGTGTAATCAACCCACTCAGGCCAATGATATCGGCGTTTTCTTCTCGGGCCGTTTGAATGATTTTTTCACAGGGGACCATTACGCCAAGATCGATGATCTCGAAATTATTACACTGCAGCACAACGCCGACGATATTCTTACCGATATCGTGTACATCACCTTTGACTGTTGCCATCACAATTTTGCCGTTACTGCTAACCGTTCCGTCTTTGGCAGCATCGATAAAGGGGGTCAAGTGGGCAACCGACTGTTTCATTACCCGGGCACTTTTTACCACCTGGGGTAAAAACATCTTGCCGTCGCCGAATAAGTCGCCCACCACATTCATGCCGTCCATTAGTGGGCCCTCGATGACTTCGATCGGTCGGGTCGCCAGCAGGCGAGCAGCCTCGGTGTCCTCTATAATATGGCTGTTAATGCCCTTGACTAGGGCGTATTCCAAGCGCTTGGCTACCGGTAGCTCGCGCCAGGCCAAGTCTTCCACGGGTTTGTTGGTGCCATTGCCGGAGTAGTTGTCCGCGATCTCCAGTAGCCTCTCGGTGGCATCTGGGCGCCTGTTGAGTACAATATCTTCGACCCGCTCTCGCAACTCGAGCGGGATATCTTGGTAAATTGCCAGTTGACCGGCATTGACAATGCCCATAGACAGGCCGGACTTGATAGCGTGATACAAAAATACCGCGTGAATCGCCTCCCGGACCGGGTTGTTGCCGCGAAAGGAGAAGGATACGTTACTGACACCGCCGGATAGTTTGGCGTGGGGAAGCTCGCGACGAATAAACTCGCAGCTGCGAATAAAATCGATGGCGTAATTGTTGTGCTCTTCAATACCCGTGGCAACCGCGAAGATGTTGGGGTCGAAGATGATGTCCTGGGGCGGGAAACCGACCACTTCGACCAGTATCTGGTAGGAGCGCTTGCAGATCTGGTTTTTCCGGGCCTCAGAATCGGCTTGGCCCTGTTCGTCAAAGGCCATAACAACGATGGCTGCACCGTGGCGCATGCACAGTTTCGCTCGCTGGATAAATTCAGCTTCCCCCTCTTTTAGGCTGATTGAATTGACTACAGATTTGCCCTGAATACACTTCAAACCCGCTTCAATAATCTCCCATTTAGAGGAGTCGACCATAATGGGTACCCGACAAATATCGGGTTCAGAGGCGATCAGGTGTAAAAATTTCACCATGGCCGCCTCGGAGTCGAGCATGCCCTCGTCCATATTAATATCGATGATTTGGGCGCCCATCTTCACCTGCTCTAGGGCAACCTCTAGGGCGGTGTCGTAATCCTCTTCAATGATGAGTCGCTTGAACTTGGCTGAGCCAGTGATATTGGTGCGTTCGCCGACATTGACGAATAGCGAGCTGTCGTCGATGACGAAGGGCTCCAGTCCGCTGAGTCGGCAGGCAGGTTTGATGTCGGGTATGACTCGGGGCGGGTAGGGCCGAACGGCCGCTGCAATCGCCTTGATATGGGCCGGTGTAGTACCGCAGCAGCCGCCGATAATATTAAGTAGGCCGCTGGCGGCAAATTCTTCGAGAATGGCGGCGGTCTGCTCCGGGGTCTCGTCGTACTCGCCAAATTCATTGGGCAGGCCGGCGTTGGGGTGGGCGCTGACAAAGGTATCGGCATTGACGGCTAAGGATTGTATATAGGGGCGCAGTTGGGCTGCGCCCAATGCACAATTGAGCCCGATACTGATTGGCTTGGCATGGGCAACCGAGTACCAAAATGCCTCGGTGGTTTGACCGGACAAAGTGCGTCCACTGGCGTCAGTGATAGTGCCTGAAATCATGATGGGCAACTCGAAACCAAGTCGTTCGAACACGCCTTGAACCGCAAAGATGGCTGCCTTGGCATTGAGTGTGTCGAAGGAGGTTTCAATGAGCAGAATATCGGCACCGCCTTCAATCAAGCCCTCGCTGGCCTCTTGATAGTCTGCGACCAGTTGATCGAAGGTGATGTTTCGAAAGGCGGGGTCGTTGACGTCCGGCGATAGGGTGGCAGTGCGGCTGGTGGGGCCCAGTACTCCGGCGACAAACCGAGGCTTGTCGGGGGTCTTGGCTGTGGCGGCATCGGCAGCGGCTCGGGCAATGCGGGCGCTTTCCCTATTGAGCTCTCCAGCAACGCTCTGCAGGTCGTAGTCGCTCTGGGATATTTGTGTGGCATTAAAGGTGTTGGTCTCGATGATATCAGCGCCTGCATCGAGGTAGTCGCGATGAATCTCGGTAATAATGTCGGGCCTGCTGAGCGACAATAGGTCATTGTTACCCTTGATATCCTTGTGAAAGCTGGCGAAGCGCTCGCCGCGGTAGTCGCTCTCTTCTAGCTGGTAGTTCTGGATCATGCTGCCCATGGCTCCGTCGAGAATAAGTATTCGCTGGGACAGTGCTTGCTTTAGCTCATCGATACGGGCTTGGCGCTGGGCATTCATAATAGTGTCTACTTCCTATGAGTTTTGCTTTGTTTTACTGCTTGTAAAACCCTGATATAACTAAGGTTTTAGTGAAAAAGAATGCTCTGTTGCGGGCTAATTTGTTACTGACAATTCCCACTATCACAGTATAATGACCCGTTGATAGTGGTGGCAGATGTCACCACAAAAATCTATATTGAAATATTTCGATATAGTTTACTGTAAAACAAATGTATTAGCTAGACAGATTAAATTCATGTGAGGAGTTTTACCTGCAATGACTGACGAAACCACGCTCAATTTGACTATCACTGAGTCGGCTCAGGGCTATCTAGCAGATTTATTGTCCTCTCAGGACGACGACGTGTTGGGTATTCGCATGTTTGTCAACAATCCGGGAACTCCAAAGGCTGAGACCTGTATCGCCTATTGTCGTCCGGACGATATTGAGGAAGATGATATCGTGGTTGAGTATGGACAATTAACCGCGCGCTACGAATTGCGCAGTGTCGCTTTTTTGGAAGAGGCCTTTGTCGATTACGCCAAGGACAGGATGGGCGGGCAGCTGACCATCAAGGCGCCCAATGCCAAATTGCCTAAGGTGAATGACGATAGTCCGATTGAAGATCGTGTTAATTACGTATTGTACAACGATGTAAACCCTTCGTTGGCTTCCCACGGCGGGGAAGTTTCTCTGGTCGAAATCACTGCCGACAGCATTGCCATATTGCGTTTTGGTGGTGGCTGTCAAGGCTGCGGCATGGTGGAGTCTACGTTAAAAGACGGGGTGGAAAAAAGCCTGTTGGAGCAGGTGCCGCAGTTGACCGCCGTTCGCGATGTAACCGATCACAGTGATAGTTCCCAGGCCTATTTTAAATAAGTTTCTCGACCAGGAGCTTGCCGTTACTACAGCATAAGAAGTAGCGGCGTAGGCTACGGAATTGGGTGCTATTATTCTGGCTGTTGTGCGCAGAACGTATTTCGTTACTAAAACTAATGGAAATAATAAAAATAAGGGCTTGACGGGAATGTCAAGAGGTATAAGATGCTAGACAGCTTGAAAATACGGCTTGTTTTTATGTTCAACCATTGCGATGTTTTAACAATAGTAAATCGTCCTGTTCTTCATAAGTAACACCACTTTTTTCAGCTAATTCATGTGCTTTCTTGCGCTGTGGCGAGAGAAGTATATAAATATTACTTACGTAAAAGCAATAGGATTTCAAAATGTCTGATCAAACTACTGGTACGGTTAAATGGTTTAACGAAAGTAAAGGATTTGGTTTTATTGAGCAGGAGTCCGGCCCCGATGTATTTGTTCACTTTAGCGCTATTGCTAGCGAGGGTTTCAAAACGCTAGCGGAAGGGCAAAAAGTTGAGTTTACTGTTACCCAAGGGCAAAAAGGCCCTCAGGCTGAGAACGTAAAAGCAGTCTAAATTGTTGTGACAGTGGGAGTGTGAATTGTTTCTGAGATTTTAAGCTTCCCTTTTAAAAACTTCTCCTGTGTAGAGGTTCTCATTGCAGAAAGTGAATGAGTTGTTAACCGTGCTTGCCACGGTTTTTTTTCGTCTAAATAAATCCTACCTATCCTAAATCCACCCTATCTCATGCACTGAAATTGTCGTTTAACACCGACGCCGCTGTCGTTATTGCTCAGGGGTGCCTCGTAGGGCGCGGCTAGCTGCTGCGGTCATCGAGAGGTATTTTATCACTTGCCCGAAGAGTCATTCGTTGCTGTAGTGTCGTTGTCGTTTTCATTGTTGTTTTGATGTTTGATTTTTTATTTCCAGTTTTATTATTGATGCCTGGAGGATAGGTCGACACATTATAACTATGCTGCCCAGTTCTTTAGACGTTTTAATTCTATGTGACGAGTTGCTCGCCTGCGCAGGGTTAATGAGAGGCTAATTCCCCCGATTTTTTTTACGCTGCTTCGGTTTTTTGTCAGCTTCTTTCGTAGGTATTATTTAGCTATAGATTATTAACCTCATGCATATTGACTTATGCTGGCTTCTATTCAACAATCACGCGGTGTTACTGTAATTAAATAATGAATAATAATTGTACTTTAGGAGAATCTAATGGGAACTAAGGCCAAGTCGACGTCACGCGTCGCAAGTATTCTGGGATTGGGGGCCGTCGCCGTAACCGGTAGTTTGTCTCTGTCTGTGAATGCTGCCGATGAATTTGCCGGACTTGAAGAAGTGTTGGTAACGGCTGAAAAGAAAAGCTCCACTATTCAAGAGACGGCAATATCGATGAGCGCCTTCGACGGCGAATCCCTCGATATGCGTCAAATCGTCAACACCTCTGATTTACAATTTTCTGTGCCGAATATGACCTTCGGTAAAACCAATTTTTCCGGCAGTAATATCGCCATCCGCGGAGTGGGTAATCTGGCGGTTGCCGCCTCCTCCGACGCCGGAGTTGGGGTACACGTCAACGACGTGTATTTGAACGCGCCACGTATTTTTGAGGCCGAGTTCTACGATATGGAACGTATCGAAGTACTGCGTGGCCCTCAGGGTACACTGTACGGACGCAATACCACTGGCGGTGTTGTCAACTTAATTACCGCCAAGGCGGATAGCGAGTTTGCCGCCGATGTCAGCGTTGAAATAGGTGATTACAATACCCGCAAAATTAAAGCTATGGTCAATGTCCCGCTGACGGATGATCTGGCCACTCGCTTCGCCGTTTACGCGGTTGAGCGCGACGGTTACACCGACAATATTTACACCGGCAACGATATTGACGATCGCGATATCTGGTCTGCTCGTTGGTCAACCTCCTATCAAATCGGTGATTCAACCACCGCTAATTTGATGGTCTCCTATTTCGAAGAAGACGACGCGCGCTCCAGGGTTAGCAAACAATTGTGTACCAAAGATGATCGTGGTGCCCTCGGTCTAGGGTGTCTGCCAGGTTCTAAGGGTTATTCTACCCCCGATGATCAGTCGACCATCGGCACAGCGCTGGTTGATCTACTAACTGCCCAGGCTATTTACCAAGAGAATAAGACTGGCTCCACCAATTTGCCAAAATTCTCCGATAATGTTGGCCTGGACTCCGGTGCCCTGCTCACCTTTAACTATGCTCTCGGTCCTCTGCTCAAGGGGGGGTTGATGGCTGCGGGTGTTCCCGAGGCGGCGATCGATGCGCAGTTTGCCGATTTTGTAGCAAATGGTTTTTCCGGTGGTGCGGCTGACTCATTCGAGAATTCGGTTAATCCCAATGACTTGAGAAAGGTGTCCGCGGATTTTGATCCCGAGTACTATACCGACGAATTGATTGTTAACTTCGAGCTGCGACACGATTTTGAAAACTATAGTTTGGTGTCGATAAGCGCCTATCACGAAGTGGATTACGATGGTAAGACCGATTACGATTGGTCAGTGCCCTCGGTCACTTTCAATGACGGTGTGACTGAAACCTTTGATGTCGACGGCCAATCAATTACTTCAGATTTTAACCGGGGTGTGGATCGCTCTACCACCGAATCGGAGCAGTATAGTCAGCAGTTCCGTTTGACTTCGGATTATGACGGCGACTTCAACTTTACCGTTGGTGCCTACTATATGCACTACGAGGTTGAGACGCACTACAATGTCTACAGTACTGGTCTGACCTCCTGGGCCAAAGCCGGCGGCGCAAACTCATTGATTGAGACGCTGTTTGGTATCCCCGCTGCCCCGCTGTCTGCGAATCAGTCGAACTACGACAATAATACGCTCTACGAAGTGGATACCTGGGCAGTGTTTGGTGAGGGTTATTATGACCTTAGCGAGAATACTAAGCTGACCGTAGGTGTGCGCTATAGCGACGAGACTAAAAAGAATGAGTCCAAACTGTTCTATGTAGATCTGGCCGCTAGCGACGCAGCTCCGTTCTCTTATCAAGAAAACGATTGGCAGGAAGTGACCGGTAAAATCGGTATCGATCACAGTATGGAGTTGTCTTTTACCGACGATACTATGCTGTATGCGACCGTTGCCAAAGGTTATAAGGGGGGTGGTTTTAACCCTCCACAAACTGTTGAAGGGGCTTTCCCCGACGCTTTTGATCCGGAATATATTACCTCGCTGGAAATTGGTGCCAAGAATATTATGATGGACAATCGCCTGCAGGCCAATATCTCGGTGTTCACCTACGACTTTGAAGGCCTGCAAGTATCGCAGATCGTCAACCAAACGTCGGTTAATGAAAATGTCGATGCGACTATTGAAGGGGTCGAGGCAGAATTTATGTTCGCGCCCAACGATAAGTGGTTGTTTGGTTTTAACCTCGCTTATTTGAATGCTGAAATCGACGATTTTGTCACTATTGATACGGCCAATCCCCAGCAGGGTGGACCGATTATCAATGTATTTGGCAATATTGCCTCCGCCGTCGGTGCTGATCCAGTACTGGTAGATCTCACCGGCAATAAACTGCCTAACTCACCCGAGTCCAGTGTCAATTTGTTTGCCGACTATACCCAAATGCTAGACAACGGTATGTCAGTGGTATTTCACCTTGACTACTTCTGGCAGGATGAGTTCTACACCCGTACCTTCAATACCGATGCGGATGTAGTGGATTCCTGGGCTGTCTCCAACGCAGCGATTACTTTGTACAGTGAAGATCAGACCTGGAATATTAAGGCCTGGGTTAAGAATCTGCAGGATGACAATAACATAACCGGCCACTATACCACTGACGCGGTATCCGGCTTGTTTAGTAATGTCTTTATTATGGAGCCCCGCACCATGGGTGTTACCTTCAATATGAGCTTCGACTAACTCCTATTAGGTAAACCGAAAAGCCCCGATTCGTTGAGTAATCAATAGGTCGGGGCTTTTTTGTGGGCGTCAATTAGTCGTTGGTAGTCTGGCTGGTGTTTTCATTCAAAGGTTTTATCAGCTGTGCCGGCGCATGGGTTGAACCGTTCGGGGTGTTTATGGGCGGCATTGCTAAGTCGTTAGATGTTTCAGGTATGGGCAGCAGTTGCGCTTTGAGCTGTCCAGTATTCGCCAAGCCTTCGCCAGCGAAGATGCCAAGGCGGCGCGCAGCGCTTTTTTAGAAAAGCGTGAGCCGGTATTCAGCGATAAATAATGTGGAGGTTAACACCCATATCCCTGTCTGCAGGGATGTGGGTGTTTGCTGCGAGTTATAATTAGCCGCGCTTGCGGTTGACCAGTACTGGCTGCAGTTTTTTCCGCAGGGTGCGCAGTGTTTTTGCGGTGGTGTCCCAATCGATACAACCATCGGTGACTGAGACGCCGTAGGCCAGTTCAGACAGATCACTGGGAATAGACTGGTTGCCCTCGTTGATATTGGACTCAATCATCAGTCCTACAATTGAGCGGTTACCGGCAGTGATTTGATTGCTGACGTCGTCAACCACTTTGGGTTGCAGTCCCGGGTTTTTACTGGAGTTGGCGTGGGAGCAATCCACCATGATATTTTTCGCCGCGCCGGCCTTTTCTAAGGCCTGCTCGGTTAAGTTGATGTGCACCGAGTCGTAATTGGGACCGTTGGATCCGCCGCGCAATACCACGTGGGCATAGGGATTGCCTTTGGTGCGAATAACCGCCACCTGGCCTTCGCCGTTAATGCCGAGAAAACGGTGGGGTTTACTGGCGGACTGAATGGCGTTCATCGCCACTTCTAGGCCACCGTCGGTGCCATTTTTGAATCCCACCGAGGAGGACAGGCCGCTGGCCATCTCCCGGTGTGTCTGTGACTCGGTAGTACGAGCGCCGATGGCAGACCAGGCAATACAGTCTTGCATATACTGTGGTGAGATTGGATCCAGTGCCTCGGTAGACGTCGGCAGTCCAAGCTGGGCAATATCCAGTAGTAGCTTGCGGCCGATATGCAGGCCCTCGTGAATTTTGAAAGAGTCATTGAGGTGGGGGTCGTTGATCAGACCCTTCCAGCCCACAGTGGTTCTCGGCTTTTCAAAATACACGCGCATAACAATAAACAGGGTATCTTTCAGTTCTTCGGCCAGAAGCTGCAGCTTGCCGGCATAGTCCATTGCCGCATCGGTGTCATGAATAGAACAGGGGCCAACAACAACAAACAGGCGGTGATCTTTGCCGTCAAGAATATTGCGAATGGTCTCTCTGCTGTTGGCGACCGACTGTGCTGCCTGCTCGGACATAGGCACGTCTTTTTTTAACTGTTCTGGAGTAATCAAAATTTCTTGGGATTCCACGTTTACATTGTCTACAGCGATATTGGTCATATTTTCATCTCGGTATTCTTTGCAGTTACAGCGTGGCGGGAAGTCCCGCACAACTCGCGCCGCAACGAGTGTCTATGGTGGCGCTATATCTATTGCGCCCAGCCGTTATATGGGCGACTGCGCCCTCTATTGTGTTCAGCTAGCGCCGAACCGGCAATTGTAGCCGATTCCTGAGTTAAAGCGCAGCCCCAAACACAATAAAAACTGAAAAACACGCTGTTGCCAACGGCAGTATCGCTGGGCTGTCTTTGTTTGAGTTCTGTTCATGGGTATGTATACAGCGCTTATTGCTTGCTATCGTTACTGTGGGCTTACCGCCCGCAGTAGTTGTCCCGGGAAAGTCGTGGTAGGTTATAATATAGTACTGTTCACGGGGCCGCTCTAGTCCTGTTAAACTGCAGGCTGACAGCCCGCCCGCAACAATAATCCAACGCCAGCGCAGCAAGAAAATAATGCCACAACCGATTACCCTGTTTGATATTCGACCCATTTTTGAGCCCCTAAGCAGCGGCCAGTTATTGTTGACCCCAAACCAGCGTTTGGCCAGCCGTATCAGTGCTGCCTACGCTATTCACTGTTCCGCCGAGGGTGCTGTTGCCGACAGCCCTAGGGTTCGTGCTCTGGGCAGTTGGTTGGATGACTGCTGGCGACAACTGCTGCTGCAGGCGGCGCCAGTGGCTTCGGCAAAGACGGTATTGAGTGCGCAGCAAGAGCAAACGTTGTGGGAAAACATCGTCGCCAACTCCGATCTGGGTGCGGCGCTGCTGCGTCCGGCGGCAACTGCCCGTCACGTTAGCAGTGCCTATCGCACGTTGGTAGAATGGGAGCAATCGCTAGACAGCCAGGCACTGGTACAACTGTTCGGCAAGGACGAGGACAGCGAGGTATTGTTGCAGTGGATTAATCAGTTCGAGGCCCTGTGTCGGGCTCGGGATTGGCTGCCTTCGGTGCGGCGGACGCAGGACATAATCGACGCTTTTGACTGCGGTGATCTGGCACCCCAGGGAGCAGTGCACGCTGTTGCCTTTGAGAGTATGGCACCGCTCTATCGGCGGCTATTGTCCAGTGCTGGGACATTAAAGTGGCTTGCACCGGGACCGCGGGCGCGCTCTATACGGGTCTGCCCCTGTGAGTCGCAGCGCCAGGAGTTACAGGCGGCGGCGATCTGGGCAAAACAACTATTGCGCGATCAACCCACCGCCACGGTCGCGATTGTTATTCCGGATTTGGTCCAACAGCGTCAGCTGGTACAAAGAACCTTACAGGAAGTATTCGAGACGAACTACAATCATCTGTCTGGCTCGCCGGGAGATATGACGGGTGCCGTACTGCATAGGAAAAGCTTGCCCTTTAATCTGTCCGCGGGTTATGCCCTTATCGAAGCGCCGATTATCAGTGCTGCGCTAGATATATTGTCACTGCCATTGCCGGCAATGGACTTGGAAACGCTACAGCAATTGGTGCAGTCGCCTTTTCTCGGTGGCGACGATCTACTCGCATCGGTCCTAGAGCTAGAGTGTCGAGTACAGTTGATTACACTGCTGCGCAAAGAGCGAGCATTTACCCTGTCGCCGGCGCGTTTTCGCCAGCTTGCTGATCGGGCGGCGACATCGGTGGCCCAGCGCAGCAATGTTGAGGTGAGCTGGGATTTTGCGAGTTGCCTGCAACGCCAAGCCAATTTTTGCCGCGAAGGCGCTGTGGCTGGCCGCCGCGATGCCGCTGCCTGGGCTGAAATTTTCCAGCAGTTGTTAACTCATACCGATTCGGGTTTGGGTTGGCCGGGTCACCGAGCACTGGACAGTATCGAATACCAGCAGCTGGCCCAGTGGCCTCGGTTGATGGAGGCCTTCTCAAGTTTGGATGTAGTTCTTCCCGCTGGTCAGCAGTTAAGTTATGCCGAGGCGCTGGCACAGTTGCGAGCAGTTGCCTCGGCCCATATCTTTCAGCCCCAGAGCGTCGACTCACCGCTGCAGGTGTTGGGCACGCTGGAGGCCGCGGGATTGCAGTATAGTCATCTGTGGCTAATGTCGATGGCCGACCATCAATGGCCTCCAGCGCCGTCACCGAATCCGCTACTGCCGAAAAGTTTACAGCGCAGCACCGCTATGCCCCATGCCAGTGCCGAGCGAGAACTGGAGTTTGCCCGCAATGTCAGCGAACGCTTTTTATGCAGTGCGGGTCAGGTGGTGATAAGTTTCGCCGAAAGTAGTGACACCGGCCCAGCAGCGGTCAGTGCGCTATTCGATGAATTTGAATTGACATCGGTACAGGATTTAATTGGCGCGCCGGTTGAGCAGCGCTTGCCGATAGGCGAATTTCGCCGTCGTTATTTGGAATCGGCGAAGCTGGAATCCATCATTCTTGAGCGCGCACCCGAGGTTGCCGAGGACGAGGCAGTGCGAGGCGGTAGCGGCTTGTTTGCCAGTCAGTCGGCCTGCCCTTTCCGTGCTTTTTCTGCTCATAGGCTGGGTTTGAAGGCGCTGGAACATCCGGATATCGGTCTCACTGCAGCTGAACGCGGCTCGCTGCTGCATCGCGCGCTGGAATTACTCTGGGAAAGCTTAAAAAACAAGACAGTACTTATGTCTCACAGCGATGCCGAATTAGCCCGTTTGTGTGCAGATAGTGCCTCTTACGCGGTGCAGGAAATGGCGCTCAAACAGTGGGGCAATCGCTTGGGTAAACGGTTCCAGCAACTCGAGATTCAACGGCTGACACAGCTTCTGGTTGGTTGGTTAGCGGTGGAAAAAGAACGGGCAGATTTTACCGTTGAGGCGCTGGAGCAGCGCAATACGTTTCGATTCAATCAGCTGGAGCTGGAGACACGTATTGATCGGATTGATCGTTTGGCAGACGACACCTTACTGATCATAGATTATAAAACGGGTGTTGCTAATATTAATCGCTGGTGGGGAGAGCGCCCCGATGAGCCTCAGTTGCCGCTGTATAGTATGTTAGTGGAGAGGGAGGGCGGTGAACAAGTCGCGGGCATAGGTTTTGCACAATTACGTGTGGATGGTACCGCGCTAATGGGTGTCGGCGACGAGGACTGCGTGGAACATAAAATTCGCTGGCAAGATAAAGTACAATCGGATAGCGGGGCATTGGACTGGCGGCAACTTAAAGCACATTGGCTGCGGGTACTGTCGGCTTTGGCACAGGATTTTATCGATGGTAATGTGGCAATCGATCCAAAAAAACAGCCTGCCAGCTGTCAGTACTGCGACTACAGTGCTCTGTGCCGGATTAACCATCGGGAGTTTTCGCAATGATAGTGCCTGATGAAACTGCAGGGCTCAGCCCATCACTCAACCCAGCAACTGCCGCCTCGACAACATCCTCGACAACGCCGATGACAGCGCCCGCCGATCAGCCGCAGCGATTGGCGGCGCTAAATCCTTTGCGCTCAGTTTGTGTGAGCGCACCGGCAGGCTCTGGCAAAACAGAATTACTCAGTCAGCGAGTACTGACGCTGTTGGCCCGAGTAAATAAGCCGGAAGAAATACTGGCGATTACCTTTACTCGCAAAGCCGCAGCAGAAATGCACCACCGTATCATTGAGGCTTTGCGCAGCGCAAAAAATAGCGCACAGCCGCAACAGGCGCACGAGTTACTGCGCTGGCGTCTGGCACGGGCGGCACTGGCGCAGGACAGCGCCCAGGGCTGGCAGTTGCTAAGCAATCCGGGACGATTAAAAATTCAGACCATCGACAGTCTCTGTAGTATGTTGACCCGACAGATGCCGGTGCTTTCCAACTTTGGTGCGCAACCACAAATCACCGAGCGCGCAGACGCATTCTACCGCGAGGCGGTATTGAGTCTGTTGCAGGGCTTGGAGGCGGAAAATAGTTACGCTGCGGACCTGCTAACGCTGTTGCAACATGTCGACAACGATATGCAAAAATTAGAGCGCTTGTTAGTGGCACTACTAAAAAGACGCGATCAGTGGATGTTACATATCGGACTGGGACGCTCCTCAACCGAAGCCAGGGAGACTCTTGAATCGACGTTGCAGGCACTGATTGAAAATACCTTGTTGCAAACCCGTGATGAGTTATTACCGTTGGCGGCGGACCTGCTGCCGCTGCTAGATTACGCCGGCTGCAATATGCAATGGCAGCGCAGTGACTCCGCTATAACAAGCTTGGCTGGTATTGTTGAATTGCCCAATTGTGATACCCAGGCGGTAGAGGCTTGGCGGGGGTTGGCTGACCTATTGCTGACCAAGACGGGAAGCTGGCGTAAAAGTGTCACTAAAACAGTGGGCTTTCCGGTGGCCACCCACGATGGTGACAAAGCTCTGGCTAAGACGTTAAAAGCCAGTATGACAGCGCTGTTGCAAGCGTGTGCGGAGCGCGAGTTATTACGTCAAAGTCTGGTGGACTTACGCAAACTTCCCGAGGCCAATTACCCCGATGGCCAGTGGCAGTTACTGCACAGTTTAAGTCGCTTATTGCCGGTATTAGTTGCGCAGCTACGGTTGGTATTTCAGCAGCGCGGAGCGGTCGACTTTATCGAGGTTAGTATGGCCGCTTCGCAGGCGTTGGGGGACAGTCTAAAACCTACCGATATTGCGATGAAGCTGGACTATCAGTTAAAGCATATATTGGTTGACGAATTCCAGGATACTTCAAGCACCCAATTTACTCTACTGCAGCGATTGTTGGAGGGCTGGTCTGAATACAATGCGATAAATCCACAGAACCCCAATACCTTGTTTATTGTCGGTGACGGCATGCAATCAATCTATGGGTTTCGTCAAGCCAATGTTGGTTTGTTTTTACAGGCAAAGCAGTCGGGAGTTAATGGCGTGCAATTGGACGATCTGCGCTTAACAGTAAACTTTCGATCGCATCCAGCCGTGGTCGGCTGGATAAACGATACTTTTAGTCAGGCGTTTCCACGGGTCGAGGACCTAGACCGAGGCGCGGTGCCCTACGAAATGTCGCAGGCGTTTTTCTCCTCAGAACAGACCAGTGCGGTAGAGATCATGGGTTTTGTGGGCGACCACTCGCGCGTACAAGAAGCGCAGTATCTGGTCGAGCTGGTCCAGCAGAGTTTGGCAGAGAAACCTGCGGCGACAATCGCAGTGTTGATTAGAAGTCGCAATAGCCTTCGAGAGATTATTCCGGCGCTGAGCCGGGCCGGTATTGACTGGGGAGCCAGAGATATTAATCCACTGGCCAATTATGCAACAGTAGCTGACCTGTTAATACTGACCAAGGCCATGCTCAATCTTGCCGATAAAATAAGTTGGGCAGCTCTACTGAGAACACCGTTTATTGGTTTGAATAACAGCGATATGCATGTTTTACTCGGTGCGGAAAGGCAACACTTCTCGGTATTGTCTTCGCTGCAAGACAGCAGTACGCTAAGCAGGTTGTCGGCCAGTGGGTCGGTGCGAGTCGCCAGAGCGAGTCGCATTCTCACTACCGCTTTGCAAGGTCGGCAGCGACTTGGAGTTAGAAGTTGGATTGAGGGTGTCTGGATGGCTCTGGGCGGTGCCGCCACGGTATCTGACGATGAGGAGTTCGCTTTTGTCGACGATTATTTTGACTTGCTCGAACAGTTTCAACAAGGTGAAGCGGCGCTGTCGATAGCTGAATTTGAACAGGCGATGTTATCGCTCTACGCAAAACCTGCCAACGACAATGCCACATTGCAAATCATGACCATTCACAAAGCCAAAGGGCTGGAGTTTGATGTTGTCATTCTGCCTGGCTTGGCCAGGTCTTCGCGCAGTGACGATAAGACCCTGTTGATGTGGCGAGAGTATGCCTCCGGTCTAATCATCAGTCCACTGGGTTCCGCCGGCGTTGAAGATTCGGTATACCAATATCTTCGCAGCGAGCAGTCACTCGCGTCTCGTCTTGAGGATACTAGGTTGTTTTATGTCGCTGCTACTCGGGCGATTAGTCATTTGTATTTACTTTTTAATAGTGACATAGACAATAAGACCGACACCCCTCGGTCGCCGCCAACAAACAGTTTGTTAGATCGGGTGTGGCCAGCAGTTGAACATGAAGTACAGTGGCGGCGCGAAACCGGTGATACCAATGCTCAGCTGGGTTTAAACTTTAACAACGGTACAGAGCTAGATCGGCTAAAACGCACTGCAGATAGCTGGGCTGCGCCGGTGATGAAATTCGTGAACCCGTTGGGTGACTACTATTTAGACAGCCAGACCCGCGACGACGCTACAAATATACCGGCCCTGGTCGTGGATCAGTTGCCGCGCTGTGCTGGTCTGGTAACGCATACGATATTAGAGGCTCTGGCACACCGAGGCGACGCCAGTAGTCGTACCTCCATAATGAGTACTGAACGCTGGCAGCAGTGGCCGGCCTCTGAGCGAGAACTGTGGTTGCAGGCACTGCTGCGTGACGAGGGCCTGAAGCCGGCGTTGTGGCAGCAAGCTGTTGTCCAGATTGTCACCGACATTGATAGTATGTTGGCCGATCCTAGCGGTCAGTGGATACTGTTTGGGGATCACCTACACAGTTTTAGCGAAATGAATATCACTTGTGCCGCAGGTATTGGGGTAAGCCAACGTATCATTGATCGCTGTATTATTGATCGCGAGTACTGCTGCTGGATTGTCGACTACAAAACGTCCAGGATGCAGTCGGGGGAAAGCCAGCAGCAATTTATCGAGAGGGAAACGGAGCTCTATCGCGGTCAGTTACGTGAATACCGGCGCCTTGTTGCTGCGCACAGTAGGTTTTCTCAATGTCGTAGTATCAAAACAGTACTGTATTTTACCTCCCTGGCCCGGTCGGTGGAATTGCAGGACGAGCACTGAGCATTGCGCTATAGTGTGCTTCAACAATGTAAGACGGATGATAGAATCTTTGGCAAATCGAAAAACACCAGGCGCCAAGCTAAATACTTTTAAGGCTAGCAAGCGAAAGGTATCACAGGCGGAGCTGGAGCTGAACATTACCGGCCTCAGTGAACAGGGGCAGGGCATAGCAAAACACCGGGGTAAGGTGATTTTTGTACGTGGGGCAATCGTTGGCGAGCGGGTGCGGGCAACATTGCTTTCCAGTCACAAAGACTATGACCAGGCGGTATGCAAACGGGTGCTGGAGCCGTCCGCTGCGCGGGTGCAAGCGCGCTGTGAGCATTATAATCACTGTGGCGGCTGCCAGTTGCAACACGTGGACTATCGGTCCCAACTGCTTTTTAAGAGTGAACTCGCCGCTGGCAAACTGACGCGGCTGCTAGCGGGCAGCGAAAGTGCGGTAATAGTAGCAGAACCAATAAGCTCTGAACCCTTTGCTTATCGCCATCGGGCCCGGCTGTCAGTGTCTGCGAGTAAACACGGCTGTAGCTTCGGTTTCAAAAAAAGGGGCAGCCACACCATTGAGCCTATTGACCGATGCGATGTATTGTTACCTGCATTGGCCGCTGTTATACCGACATTGCAAAAGCTCGTATCCGGGCTGAGGCAGCGCTCACAAATACAGCAATTGCTGCTGCTAGAGGATTCCAGTGGCATTATATTTGTCCGCATAATAGGTAACAGAATACTGCCCGAAGAGGATGTCGCGGCGTTAGCTTCCTGTAGTTCAGCCACGGCTATTGAGTTGGAATACTATGATAGTGGCTGCAATTCTAGTCGCTGGCGCAGCTCGACAACAACACCATACTATAAAAACCATACTCTGGAACTTAGTTATCAATACATGATTGACGACTTCACTCAGGTAAATCCGCGAGTCAATGAGGCAATGATCAATCAGGCAATAAGCTGGCTTAATCTGTCAGCTGACGACCGGGTTGCCGACTTTTTCTGCGGTATCGGAAATATAAGTTTGGCCATGGCTGGATTTGTGGCAAGCCTGCAGGGCTACGAATTAGTGCCAAGTATGGTTGATAAAGCGCAAATCAACGCCATCGACAACAATATTGATAATTGCTTGTTTGAAATTGCCGATTTATTTTCCGCTGATAATGTAGTGGGGGCAGGGCTCACCAAAGTAGTGCTCGATCCCCCGCGCGCTGGTGCCGAGTCGCTGTGTCGACAGTTGGCGCAATGGCCTCTCGAGTCGATTCTCTATATATCCTGTAACGGGGCTACACTGTTCCGCGATGCACAGGTACTGCTGGCAGGTGGCTTTACGGTGGAAAAGTTTGGCTTGGTCGATATGTTTCCTCAAACCGAACATGTAGAAATGATGGCCTTGTTTCAGCGCCCTGCAGTGGGCTAAACAGGGGTTGGCATGCTGGTGTCGCGCTTGGGCTTAGTCAGACGTACAAGGTTGCTTACAACAAAGCGACATAGCACATAGCGGCATAGAATATAGCCGCGCAACAATAGACGACGCTTACGCGTTGGGAGAGTGTTTTATGGCAGAGCAAGAAGAGCGCGAAGCGGATGAGGTGGAAGTGCCAGCGATTGCGCCGGAAATTTTGTTGCCAAAAATCGAAAAAAAGGAAAAGCTGACCAAGCTGTTGAGTTATTCGGCACTGTTTCTCGCGCTGGTTATGGCGGCGACAGTTGGTGTTGGAATGTGGGTTATGTTTGATAAAATTAATGATCTGGAACGCGCCGCCGAGGCGCAGAAAAACGAAACACTGGAGGAACAGTTTTCAGTGCTGGAGGAACGGCTGTTGCTAATTGCCGAGTTCAGGAAGAGCGAGTTGAAAAAAATTGGAAGATTCACCAAGGAGTTAGAAAAACTAAGTAGTGATTGTAGTGCTGAAAAGGCGGAGCCATTTATCAAATATTTAGGGCAGCGCGAGGGTGACTTTCAGATCTTGCTGGATGTTATTGGAGAGGGGGCCAGTAATTTGGCAAGTATGAATAAGGGCTCAAAAAAATGGCTTAAGGGGCACAGTAAGACGCTGCAAGACTTGGCTAAACTGAGTAAGGCGAGGCAGACTGAGCTCGGCGGATTGCAATAGCGGGGTGTGGGTGGTTACCGAGAAAATACAGGGCTAAATACGGTGTCTAATAGTGTTTAGACTCTAATCTTACTGATTTTTGATTGGCGCAAAATATATGGTGGACGGTGAAAAAAACGATAGTATTGAGCTGCGTAGTATCAGTGCGGCAAAAAGTTTTACACGCTACTTTATGTTTGCGTTACTTGCGCTGCTGTTAGTTTTGGTCTGTCTGGGTGCCGGTGTGCTCACCTTAAAGAGTGTGATAGAAAAGGTGACAGTGATGGCTGCTGAACAACCGCTCAGTCGCTTTGAAGTGTTTAATCGTTCTATTGACGAAGTAGAAAAAAATGTTGCCGATCAATACGCCCAGCATACCAAAAAAATGGAGGGTGATGAAATATCGGAGATGAATGTAAAGTTTAACTCTATCTATACTATGGCCCATGACGGCGAGTTGGCATTCACTCTGTTAATAGCGCAATTTCAATCGGGAATGTACCAGTTGGCTAGTAGAACAAGAGGTTCAGGGGAGTGGTTTGATTACTATAAGCGAGACATTGAGTCACTGCATGAGCACAGTGTATCAAGAAGTTCGAAACTGGTAAGATATACCAAAAAGAGCGCTGTGATAAAAAAGACAGACTAGGCTGGCCGACCCAAATAAGTTGATTGTAGTTGTTGGTGATGGTCAATAGTGTGCTGTGTTCGCTTCTAGCGATTTACCGCGGCAAGAACTACAAACTTATTATTGCCGGCTACGGTCAGGCAGTTAGCGAAAATCTTTTTTAGTTTTGCGTGGTAGTTCATATGTCTATTGCCGATTACCCACAACACTCCACCCTTTGACAGTGCCGCCTTTGCGTCGCGAAACATCGACCAGGCAATGTGGTCACCAATGGTGTGTTGTTGGTGAAAAGGGGGGTTGCACAATACTAGGTCGATATCGTTGAGGTCTAACTCCTTAAGTGAGGTGCTGGGGTGAAAGTGGCCATCGTTGTCAGAGAATAGCTGCGAATAGTTAGCTCTGGTCGATGCTATGGCCATATAGGATTCATCGACAAAATGCAGTTTTGGGTTTATATCGAACATTTCCTGCTGTCGCTGTTTAGCCATTAGTCCCAACACCCCGTTGCCACAACCAAGGTCCAGGATGTTGGCGGCCCTGGGCATTTGTCGATACTGTTCGATCATAAAACGACTGCCTATGTCTAGCGCGCGGCGGGAAAAGACATTGGCATGATTGCATAGTGTTAGATTGAGACTGTGCTCATGATAATAGCTTGGGTAGGGGCATGGTGCCTGAATTTTTAATAATTCTGGATCGGGTTTCACCAATAATAATCTCGCCTTCTTTTTTGCCAGCGATGCGGTAGTAGCACCAATATGTTGTTCAAATAGGGAGAACTGGGCACTCTGGATATGTTTTACCATGCCCCCGGCAATGATAAGGGTGTGGCTGTCGATTGAGCCTTTAAGTGTGCTTAGCTGTTGTTCCAGTAGTGCATTGTTCTTCGGTAGCTTAATAAATACTACGCGGTAGTAGCCCGAGGGTTTTTCGGTACTGTCTATGAAATTGATTGGGTTCAGATCATTGCTCTCGATATTGTAGTTACACGATTGCTTTGCGGTCACCGAATCACTCCAAAGGTCGGGGCCAAATTGATTGAGTGCACAAGCCAGTGCGCCAAAACTATCGTTAACCAGTAACACAGGGTTGTCATTATGCGACTGCAACTTCTCATTATCGGCAGTGGTCGCAATGTTGTCGAAATAGTAGTTAATCAACAACTCGTCAGCCGCGTCCCAGGCCCTTAGCTGTTCGTCTCTGCGCAGTGGCAGCCGCCTGAGAACATGCTGTCCATAAGGTGATTTTAGTAGATGCTCAGAGATGTCGGGGGCGTTGCTGGTATTCATGCTGATCTCGGTGATGTTGCAAAGCAAGGGCGATTTATTACAGGCAAAGGAAGAAAATTATACTGTCATAACAGGGAAAAGATAGCTTTTATATGATTAGCTCGGGCGCTGTCGTTTTAGTTAATCGCTCGACCCTCGAAAATGGTTGAAAACAGTTACTTAAGTCTTGCTGGCAAGCCATTACCCTAGTATTAACTGCCGAGATTGATTATTTATATTCTGTTCAATTGTCAACAAGAGGCTATACTAGGGGACTTAATAGGTGGCCGTGAAAACTATGTCTGAAAGCAAGCAAACGAGTACGCAGCAGTGGGTAAAGCAACTTGGCAACGTACAGCTGCCAGTTTTGTCCGGTGTTATGCAGGAACTGAATGCAGTTACCCAGAATAACGAGAGCAGTGCCGAACAGCTGTCTGCAATTATCCTTAAGGACGGTGCCCTGACTAGCAAGGTACTGCGTATTGCCAATAGTGCCTACCATCATCCGAATGCTGCCAATGCGATTACTACCATTAGCCGTGCGGTTGTGCAGCTGGGGTTTCAGGGGATTAAAGCTATTTCACTGTCGGTGATGTTGGTCGATTCGCTGTTAAAGGGAGATGCCAAAGAGCGCACGTTGCAATGGATGGGGCGGGGTTTTCACACGGCTATCCAGGCGGAAAATTTACTGAAGCAAGCCGGTAAGAGCGAAAAAGAAGAGGAGGTATTTATTACCTCGCTGCTTTTACACGTTGGCGAGATGGCATTTTGGGCCAGTCGCTCAGAGGCCAATGGGCTGCTGGACAAACACTTGCCTAAGAGCAGTACTGGTGACGCTGCGATCGAGCAGGACTTGTTGGGTTGCAGCATGAAGGATATTAGCAAGGCGCTGGCCGAGATGTGGCAGTTGGGCAGCCATGTGCAGGCAGCTCTGACACCGGGTCACAACCCCAACAAGGCAACTGAGGCGGTACTGCTGGGGGAGGAGATTAGTTTTGCCACGGAAAAAGGCTGGGAATCGCAGGAATTGCGAGACGCCATGGTAAAAGCGTCACTGTTCTCGGGCCTGGGTTTGCAGGATGTTCGTAAATTAATCGAGGCGGGTGCTGAACAAGCAAGCAGTGTGGCGGTCAGTTATGGCGCCAAGCAGGCATCGGACTATATTCCCAGTCCCAAACAAAAACCCAAACCCAAAGCGCCGGTGGCAATTCAGTCGGACCCCCAATTGCAACTGGATATACTGCGTGAAATGGGCTCCATGGTCGAGAATAACATCGACATTAATACGCTGTTTCAAATGGTGGTAAAGGGAATGCATCAGGGGGTCGGTTTGGAGCGGGTTTCGATCTGTCTGATAGACCCCAAGATCACCACAATGACTGCCAAGTATATACTCGGCGAAAACGTTGAGCCCTGGCAGATTGATATGAAATTCCCGGTAAAGAGTGAGCAGGATAATTTATTTGCCTACTGCCTTCACAGTAGAAAAAATATCTGGCTAAAACCGAAAGAAGATCACTTTTTCAGTCATCTTATTAATAAGAAGATGAAGCGGCTGCTCGATGTTGACAACTGTATGCTGTCCTCTGTCTATGCTGGCACTAGGCCCATCGGTCTTATTATTGTCGACCGGGGGCTAAAGGGGGCCGCAATTACTGAGGAGCAAAACGAGAGCTTTGAGCATTTCAGCCAACAGACCAATGCGTCGTTGGCGATGTTGGCGGCTAATAGGTCTCGTTAGGTCTGGTTTTGTCTGGTTTTGTCTGGTTTTGTCATAGTACTACGGGATTGATTTTTCACACTGTTGCTCAATTTATCGCGTTCATAATGTCAATATAGAGGGTCAATCGTTGACCGGGCCGCAGATAGTGTTTTGGGTTGATACTGTTCCACTGGATTATTTCTTTTATACGTAGATTGAATCGATCGGCAATTCTGGCCAGCGAGTCACCACTGCGCACTTTGTAGCCGACTTTTTTCAACACCTTATCGCGTTGACCGATTGTTGAATTTGTACTGGTTTTCGGTGCTAACCAGATACTGAGCTGTTGACCCACTCGCAGTACGTCGCGATAGCCTATTTTATTCCAACGGGCGAGCTTGGCGACGGTAACATTGTGTTGCCGGGCGATGGTCCACAAACTTTCCCCAGACTTGACCCGGTAATAGATTTGCTTATTGTTTTTATCGCCACGCTGGTAATTTTGGGTGTGGGCGAGGCGCTCCGCAGCGCTGAGGCTATAGTGGCTCTTACTCTTGGATGCCACTGGAATCATCAGTGACTTACCGGTTCTGATCATGTTACCTCGCAGGCCGTTGATCTGCTTAATAGTGCTAACGTCGGTGTTGAAGCGCCGAGCGATCACTGCGAGTACGTCACCTTCGACAATGGTATAGCGCTGCCAAACAAGGCGTTTTTCCGCGGGAAAATCGAGCAGCGCGCGGTCGAAAATAGCTTTGTTGGCCACTGGTACCAGCAGTCTATGGGGGCCGCTAGGTGTTGTCGCCCAGCGGTTAAAGCCGGGGTTCAGACGATACAGTTCATCAATTTTCATTTCGGCCATTTCGGCGGCCTGGGCCAAGTCAATTTGTGACTGGGTGTCGACGGCCGCAAAATAGGGCTTATTGGGGACGGCAAACAGCTCAATGCCGTAGCGTTTAGGGTTGTCGATGATCTTTGCCAGGGCTAATAACTTTGGTACGTAACTGCGCGTTTCAGCGGGCAGATCCAGTGACCAAAAGTCGGTAGGCTTACCCTTTTTACGATTCTTTCTTATCGCTTTATTAACGGTGCCCTGACCGGAATTATAAGCCGCCAGAGCTAGTAGCCAGTCGCCCTTGTTGCTCTTATTAAGCTGTTTTAAGTAGGCGATGGCGGCCCGAGTTGAATCGACGATATCCCGGCGACCGTCATACCACCAGTTTTGATGCAGCTTAAACATCCGCCCGGTGGAAGGGATAAATTGCCACATACCGGAAGCCCGGCCATGGGAGTAGGCGAAGGGGTCGTAGGCACTTTCAACAATCGGCAGCAGCGCAAGTTCCAGTGGTAGTTGCTGTAGTTCGAGCTGTTCGACTACGTAGTGAATATAGCGTTTTGAACGCTCACTAACTCGCCTCATATAGGCAGGGTGTTTTTTATACCAGTTAAATTCGGCCGAGATTTTTCGGTTTTCTTGCTTCTGCAGTGATAGTCCCTGGCGGATGCGGGGCCAGATGGTATTCGGTTCAATCCAGCTGGGGTCCGCCTTGGCGGGGGTGGAGGCCGTTAGTTCACAACGATGGGGCAGGCCAAATTCGGTGGCGAAAACTTGGTTGTCAGCGCGCAGCAATTGCTCAGCGTAAGCCCCATCGATGGTGATAAGCTCGGGTTTCAGCGGTGGCGCAGTCACCGGCTCAACCGGGTTCTGTTGGGCGCAGGAGGTCAGCACTAACAGGGCGAAAATTGTTTTGATAGATTTTGATAACATGTTGTTTTTAATAGGCTTCTTGAGTATTTCGAAAAGAGATAGGCGGCGGGGACAAGCTGTAAGAAAAACCGTGGTGGCAGTGGTCTCTGTACAGCATTCGGCGCCGTGCAAATGGCCGCTTGGCTTAAAAGTTATCTTTCCAGCCGCGAATAGCGCAAAACACCGCGACAGAGTCCTCTGCATTGGTAGTTTGTGTTCGCGCAGCGGCGATAACGTCATCGTTACTGCAGCGTAAAAACGGATTGGTGGCTAGTTCCATTGCGATTGTTGAGGGTACTGTCGGTAGGTCCTGTTGACGTTTCTGCTCGGCTTCGATAATGCGTTTATGCAAGGGGTTACTATTGGGCTCGACAGCCTTGGCGAAGGCTAGATTTGCCAGCGTGTATTCGTGGGCGCAGTATACTGCGGTGGTAGCCGGTAGCGCTGCCAACTTGCCCAGTGAGGCCGCCATCATTGCACCAGTACCCTCAAAAACACGGCCGCAGCCCCCGGCAAACAAGGTATCGCCACAAAATACCAGTGGCTCGGTGGGGCCGTTGTCGCAGTAATAGGCAATGTGGTCGAGAGTGTGCCCCGGTATCGCCAAAACGTCGAAGTTGAGCGTTAAAACCTCTATGTTATCGCCCTCTTGTAAGGGCTGGTTAACGCTTGTTATCGTGCTCGGGCCGTAAACCGCAATGTTGCGTTCGGTTGCCGCCAGTAGGCTTTCGATGCCACCGGTGTGGTCGAAGTGATGGTGGGTGATAAGTATGGCTTCCAGAGTGAGGCCGTGCTCGGCCAGAAATGTCTGTACTGGCGCTCCGTCACCGGGGTCGACAACCAGGGCTCTGTTACTTTGATCGTCGTATAGGCACCAAATATAGTTGTCTGTAAAGGCGGCTATGGGGGTGATTTTAATCATGGTTCATCACTGCGTTGATTGATAGACTGCTAGGGTAATAACTGGCCGGGCACTGTGCAAGTGTTGAGTGACAAAAGTGATGACTATTGTGGAGATATGGACCAATACGGTCGCCAAACGCCCCGGTGGGCTCTGGAGTGGCCACTGGTACGAGCAGCTATGTTAAAGCGTCTTAGAATAATGGTAGAGCAATATCTGTCGGCAGGGCGGCGTTTTTTGCAATATCGGCGCCCCAATCTCGAGCGGCGACTAGCGCAGATCGCACAGTGGTTCGAGTCCGAGCAGGGCGCTAGAGTATTAGCTGCCCAGCGCAGTATTATTGATCAATCTATCAGTCGCTGCTTTGGTTATCATTTACTGCAAATGAGTGTCGGCCCTAGCAATCACTTATTTAGCGAATGTCGGGTGCAGCGCCAGTACCGCTACCACCTGCAGGCAGACAATAAGCTGAGGCTCAAGCCATTGGTAGTGGGTGACTATGAACAACTTCCCTTCGAGAGTGACAGTATCGACGTGATTGTATTGCACCATATCCCGGAGTTCTGTGACAATCCTCATCAACTGTTGCGAGAGGTTTACCGGGTGCTGGCACCCTACGGGCATCTTGTAGTGGTGGGCTTTAATCCCTGGTCACCACGCTGGTTCCTGTCTCGTATAAGTCGTCATCTAACAGCCAGTCCCTGGCACAATCGTCTGATTAGTGGGGTAAAGTTTAGTGATTGGCTCAGTGTTTTGGGTTTCGATATAGCGGCATGCCGCTACGGCTATACCGCCAACGGCGGTGTTAAGAGCAGTGTCCAGGGTTGGTGGCCGCTGCTGGAAAACATACCCTTGGGAAGCTTTTACGTGATCTCGGCGAAAAAGCAGCAAGCGACAATGACGCCAATAAAACCTCGCTGGACAGTGCAAAAAAATCGCTTTTCCGGTCTGTCGCCGGCGAAATCGAGAACAGTACATGACAGTCCCCGTAGAGACAATAACGCGGCGAAGTCGGTGTAAATAGCGTGCTAAGCATACTAATAGTCATTGAACTAGTATGCTTGCATCGGTCAACTTGAGCTATAAACCTGTGACAGTAAACTATTGCTTTACGGTGGTTAAATAATGGTCAGCAAACGATTGCATGTTTGGTTGAATAAACGGTATTGGCTGTTTTTAATGCTGATAAGTATTCATGCTCTGGGTTTTACATTGCAGCAAGAGCACTGTGATTACTACCATAGCGGCAGTAAAAATCTCTACTGGGGAGATTTACATGTACACACGGCATATTCACTGGATGCCTTTGCCTTTGGTACCCTCAGCACCCCGGCTGAAGCCTACGCGTTTGCCCAGGGGCGGGAGATGTCCATGGCCGATGGTTCCAAGGTCAAACTCGAGCGGCCATTGGATTTTGTCGCGGTAACCGATCATGCCGAGTGGTTTGACTTGATGCATATTTGTACCGATCCGCAGCAGCTGGACAACCCCTATTGCAATCGCCTGCGCGAGGACAGTTCCGTCGAAAAGGGTGGGTTTTTGTTTCGCGACTACGTTATACCGACCATTACTCTCGATCAGCCCAATACTACGCCGGTGTGTAAAGACCATCCGAAACGCTGTGCGCAGGCGACTAAAAACCAGTGGGCTCGAGTACAGCAGCAGGCTAATGACGCCAATAAGGCCTGTGAGTTTACCGCGCAAATCGGTTATGAATGGTCCTACACTAAGTCCTTTAGCCATTCCCATCGAAATATCATCTTTAAAAACGAACATGTTACTCAAGATGCCATCGACTATATTCGCTTTCCGACGCTGGGGGATTTATGGCGGCAGCTGGATAAACAGTGTCGGCCAGAGGACGACTGCGATGTTATCGCCATCCCCCACAACAGCAATATGGGTGACGGTATGACTTTTGACGTTGAAGCGGATAACGCCGAAGCGCTGCTGCTGCGTTCCCGCTATGAAAAGCTGGTGGAAATTCACCAGGAAAAAGGCAATAGCGAATGTCTGTCGCCGCTTAAATCTGATGAGAGCGCTGATTGTGGTTTCGAAAGCTATCTTACCTACCACTCTCGTCCCAAAAAGGCGCAGCATTTTACCGATCAGCAGTGGAGCAAAATGCGTAGTACTTATGTTAGAGGTCTGTTGTTGCGAGGTCTAAAAGCTTATCAAGCATCTAAGGATGGCGTGAACCCTTTGCAGATGGGTATTATCGCATCGACTGACAATCATTCTGCCACCCCCGGCCACGTTGAAGAAGCGCTATGGCAGGGACCTGCTTTTGGGCTGGGCAATGTCGAGCGCTCACTAATGCGCAAAGATTTTAACCCCGGCGGCTTGGTTGCAGTATGGGCGGAAGAAAATACCCGAGAGAGTATTTTTGCCGCCCTAAAGCGCCGAGAAGTGTATGGCACTAGTGGGCCGCGAATTAAAGTGAAGTTGTCGATGGCCACCAATGGCAACGCGCTATCATGTGATGGGCGCAGCAGCGGCAGCGATCAGGGGGAGGTTATTGCTATGGGGGGCGAATTTTCAACCAATGTTGGCCCGCCGCATTTTAAAATTGAGAGTCAATTTGACAAGCTGCCCCTGGATCGACTGGAGATCATCAAGGGCGAATACCGCGCAGGTGAATTGAAAGAGTCGGTTATTGAGTTGTGGCGGCGCAAAGACCAAGGGGAAAACGTCTGTGTGTTGTATACCGATAGTCATTTCGATGTCGATGCCCCGGCTTTCTGGTATGTGCGGGTAAAAGAAGTCGCTTCGAAACGCTGGTCGGCAGTTCAATGTCAGCAGGCGGGGCGTTGTGAGCAATTCCCCGGCGCTGATGTTGCTATTACTGAGCGCGCCTGGACCTCGCCCATTTGGTATTTGCCACCCACAGAGAACCAGCACAAATAGCCGGCAGCGGGGCTGATAATGGTATAGCGGTGGACAATGTTGTGCTATTTATGTCCGCCGACCAATGCACTGGCTCGACAGATTTAACAGCTATATTCGATTCTACTTGGCCAAGGGTTTTCTGCTACTGGCAGAGGTCATTTGCCAGCGATGGGCCAGTCGATCGGGTACCACGCTGGTGCCGCTGCTAAATTTGAGCGGCAGGTCCGTCCCGCTTGGGTAGGACATCTCAATATAAAAAGCGGTAAACCCCGTTTCCGGTGTTGCAACTTTGGCACGGTAGATACCCGGTTCCTGCTCGCTAAGTACGGTGCTGGTATAAGCCTTGCCAATCACCGCCTGCATAAAGTTACGCTGTTCGCTGTTGTGCGCCTGCCATAATAATACTTCGCTTGGTTTGTCCAGACTCATCACTGTAATACTGCCGTCGTCTTCTACATTCCAAGAATAGCGCGGCATAGGGATATTGTGCACCTGGGCATAATACCAGGCATCAATACTGTCTAGTACGTCGGTGCCGGCCATACTGTGATTTGAATTCGGCACATAGCGCAGATGTTTTTCGCCCTGTAGCTGGTGCCAGTAGAACCTCCAAGAGTCGGGAATGAAGAATTCATCGCCGGTAGAATTCAACAGATATTTGGGTAATTTGAGTCGATCGCGGTATTCAAAGGGCTCTACGATCGCCATTAGTGAGTCCCATTGGGGAGTCCCAATCCAGTTGATATTGCCCTGTTTAACATAGTCGCCAACGGCGGGGGCATAACCGCCGTAGACATTGTAGTGGTGCTTAAAGGACTCGCTGATATTGAGCATATCGATTACCACCGGAATAATGGCCACCACTCTGTTATCGACGGCGGCGGTAGTCCAGGCGGTCCAGCCGCGCTTGGAGCCACCGGCAAGGACAAATTGTTCGACCGCGAAGGTACTTTGTTTGGCCACCAGGTCGCTAATGGTATCCATCGCTCGCACCACGCTCTTGGTCATCGGCAGGCGCAGCGGCCATTTTTCGTCGCCGCTGCGCAGGTACTTATCCCAGCTATAAGCAATGATATTGTCTTCAACTCGCAGTGTCTTGGGGCTGTCAGTAAAAACGAGTGGTTGGTTGGGTACACCATACAGGCTGCTCACCACAGTGCCCGATTGTAGTGCACGGCGAATATCACTGGGCGGCGCCAGCGTTGGTGGGCGGTCGAGTTTACTGCCGCCAGTTATTTCGAGAAAACCGATGTTACTGTGAATAATCGTAGGTACGGTGACAGTCATATAGTGCTTCCACAACGGTAAGTTTACCTCCTGTTTAGTCAACCAACGCTGCGAGGTCATCGATAGCACATAGCTGGTATAGGTGGGTTCGCGGTGGGTGGCGATAACGTCATAATGGTAATTTGGGTCAGCACTACCGACGTAGCGATCGAGGGCGGTTCGTTCCATACCGTGGCCATCGCGGCCCTGTGCTGTCGAAATCGTCAGCATTATGGTGACAAACGTTACGGTTAGCTGAATTAGTGCTGCAAGCTTCATCGGT